>ERZ837380.2947-NODE-2947-length-16935-cov-5.069313_pt1 | contig 16935 bp, 10 predicted proteins | sample MGYA00519685_ERZ837380 | MGnify/ENA primary metagenome ERZ837380 (study PRJEB31850, sample SAMEA3708817) | human gut metagenome | biome: human gut; feature: human-associated habitat; material: faeces | place: China | collected 2014 ...
TGGATCTTACAAGCCACCTTGGAACACATTGTGAGTGTCCTTATCATCATGATGATAACTGGCCATCAGTTGCAGAACTTCCACTTACAACATTTATGGGAAGAGCAATATATGTAGATTTCAAGGAAACACTTCCTCATAGAAAGCACATCAGTGCAGCAGACCTTGATAAGGCAACAGAGGGCTGGGTTAAGGAAGGAGATATTCTTATCATAGATTCTTCTTATAAGATTGATCCATTCACACCTGATACTAATACAGATAAGGATCAGAGATTATTAGTTAATGGTGAAACAGCACAGTGGTGTGTAGACCACAAGATTAAGTGTGTAGGCTTTGGTGATGGAGTTTCAATTGAGAATTGCAACGAAGATGTTAAGCCTTTCCACGATATCTGTATGGCGGAAAACATAGTATTCCTTGAAGTATTAAAGAATCTTGATAAGCTTTCACAGGATACATTCTTCATGTCATATTCACCACTTCCAATCTATGGATTAGATTCATGCCCTATCAGAGCATATGCAATCGAAGGACTTGCTGAATTTACAAGATAATATAGAAAAGCGTTACGGTTGATAATCAGCCGGTAAGTATGTAAAAGCTGATGACTATGATTATATAGAGGCTTTTAAACAGGTGATAATATTACCGGCTGGATTTCAGAGTATGCTATATAAAAAGTACATTGTATAATAAGAAGTATTACGATTCAAGAATGGAGGATTACTATGAAGATAGCAGTACTTGGAGCTGGTGCTATGGGTTCTATATATGGAGGCCATCTTTCAATAAACAATGATGTTTATATGATAGATAAGAAGGAAGAGCTTGTTGAAAAGATTAATGCAGATGGATTGAAGCTATATGAGAATGATAAAGATGTCATATACCATCCAAAGGCATTGCTTAGCAGCGAAGGAATAGGTGAGGTTGATCTTGTTATTATATTTGTCAAGGCATTATATTCTAGAGCTGCTCTTATGGAAAATAAGGCTATAATCGGCGATAATACTTATGTTTTAACTCTTCAGAATGGTGCCGGACACGAAGATATTATTGAAGAGTTTGTTCCTAAGGAAAGAATTGTTATAGGAACAACAGAAGATAATGGAGCTATTCTTGATAACGGATATGTAAGAAGAGGCGGTAAGGGTAAGACTAACATTGGCATGCTTGTAGAAGATAAAAACAGTATGCTTGATAAAGTAAAGGAATGTTTTGATGGATGTGGTTTTGATACACACATTTACAGTAACATACAACAGCTTATATGGGATAAGCTTTTTACGAATGTCTCACTTAGTGCATTAACAGGAGTGCTTCAGGTGCCTATCGGCTTTATCGCAGAGGATGAATATGCATGGAATATGACAGTTACACTTATAAAAGAAGCAATGCAGGTAGCAAAGGCTATGGGACTTGAGTTTGATGAAGATGAGATGATTGAGAGAGTAAGAAATACATCTATCAACTCGCCAGAAGGAAGGACTTCTATATATGAAGACTTAAAGGCAGGAAGACTTACAGAGGTTAATACAATAAGTGGTGCAGTTGTGAAGGCAGGAGACAGACTTGGAATTCCGGTTCCTTCGCATAAAATGATAGTTAATATGGTTCATGCTATGGAGAATAAAAGTAAAAACAATGTCCAGTAAATAAGCATTTAAAGAGTCATTACTGGATTGAATACTGAATTAAATACGAAATGTCTGCATGTGAAAGGCAGACAGAAGGGAGCAGAGATGATATTTTCATCAATTCACACACAGGATGATTATTCTAATTATCCAAAGGCAGTACAGAGAGCTATAGAATATTTAAAGAGCAATGATTTTACTAAAATGCAAACCGGTGTATATGAAATAGAAGGTAAACTGTTATATGCACAGGTATTCGATGCTATTACAGAACCAGTAAGTGATAGAAAACCAGAGGTTCACGAAAAGTACTTAGATGTCCAGTTCCTTGTAACAGGAAGAGAAAAGTTAGGCTTTACACCAGATACAGGAAATTATGAGGTGGATGAAAGATTCGATGAAAGAGATCTTATATTCTACAAGAAGGTAGAAAATGAAGGCTTTATCACCTCAACACCAGGATGTTTCTGTGTATTCTTTCCAACAGATGTACACAGACCACAGGTTGCAGATGGAGAACCTATGGAAGTAAGAAAGGTTGTAGTCAAGGTAAGCTTAGAGCTTTTAAAGTAATCAGGCAGATGCATAAGAGCAAAGCTGTCAGTTGTTTATCAGGGTTTATGACTGACGGTTGAAATGTATCAGATATGGAGGAATTTATGGGCAAGAAAATAATAGCATTAGTATTATGCATAACAATGCTGGCCAGTCTTACACTTACAGGATGTTCAACTGACAGTGCAGACGGTCAGGAAGTAAAGATTATAAGAGTAGCATTTAACCAGAATGAGAATCATCCACAGTATAAAGCTATGAAGGAACTTGGTGAAAAGTTCGAAAAGGCGACTAATGGAAGATACAAGATGACTATATATGCCAATGGTGTACTTGGCGAGCAGGGTTCCATGGCAGAGTTTATAAGAACAGGAGCTCTTGATATGGCTATCGTACCCTGTTCAGTTCCAGAAGGATATGATTCTGATTTTGCTATCGTAGGTGCCCCTTATCTTTATAAGGATATGGATCACTTAAGAAGAGCAACAGAAACTGGTGTGTTTACAGATCTTTTTAAGTCAACAAGAAAGTATAATTTTGAGGTTCTTACAATATATACAGCTGGTGAGAGAAATATATATGCAGCCAAGCCTATTAACTCAGCAGAGGATCTTAAGGGTATGATCGTCAGAGTTAATGATAGTACAACATATCTTAACATGGTTAAGTATATGGGTGGTACAGGTACAGCAATGTCTCAGTCAGAGGTATATACAGCACTTCAGCAGGGTGTTATAGATGCAGGTGAAAACAGTGAACTTGTATATTCAGATTTCAAGCATTATGAAGTGGCTAAGTATTATTCATATACAAGACATATTGTACATCCAGATGTAGTAGTAGCAAGTACTAACTTCCTTGACAGTTTATCAGCAGAGGATAGAAAGATATTCGACCAGCTTGTCATGGAATCAACAGATTATGAGTTTGATACATTTAAGGATGCTGTCGAAAAGGGCAAGGAAGAAGCAGAAGCCCATGGAGCAATCTTTGTATATCCTGATACCAACGAATTCAGGGAAAAATGTCAGCCATTACTTGATAGTATCGCTAATCAGTCAGATATGACAAAGGATATATATAATAAGGTAGAAGCTCTACGTAATCAGGATTAATGAGGAGGTGTACTTATATGAAAATAGTTAAGAATATACTAGATAAGATAACTTCGTATGCAAGCGTATTCATATTTATTATGATGGTGCTTATGGTAACTTACCAGGTAGTTGCAAGATATATCTTCTCTTCACCAAGCAGTGTGACAGAGATTCTTACAAGATATTCATTCGTATGGTTGATAATCATATCAGCAACTTATATGTTTGGCCAGAGAGAGCATATCAATATAGCAGTTTTAAAGGATAAGCTTCCAGGAAAAGCAAAGACAGTGGTAAACATTATAATTGAGTGTGTAACCATAGTGTTTGCAGGACTTATAATGGTATTCGGCGGCTTCAAGATTACACAGATGAATTTTGTACAGTACGATTCAATATTACATATTCCAACAGGTATTATATATTCTATAATTCCAATATGTGGCGTAATCATTATATTCTACAGCATATATAATATCGGTCTTGAGCTTAAGAAGAAGGCAGAATAGGAGGTAAATATGAGTATAGCATTACAGGTAGCCTTAGTAATGGTTACAATACTGGTAGTACTGCTTGTTATCGGTGCTCCAATCGGTGTAGCCATAGGTATGTCATCAGCAGTTTCAATGATATGTATGATTCCAGCAGATGTTTCTTTCGCAACATCAGCACAGAGAATATTCGCGGGTTCTAACTCGTTTTCACTTATAGCTATTCCATTTTTTATTCTTGCAGGTAACATAATGAATAATGGTGGCATAGCACAGAGACTTGTAAACTGTGCAAAGGTAATTAGTGGACGTATGCCTGGTGCACTTGCACAGTCAAACGTAGTAGCTAATATGTTATTCGGAGCAATCTCAGGCTCAGGTGCAGCAGCAGCCGCTGCCATGGGTGGTACAATCGGACCACTTGAAGAAAAGGAAGGATATGATAAGAACTATAGTACAGCAGTTAACGTAGCATCTGCTCCAGTAGGTATGCTTATCCCACCAAGTAACACTATGATCGTTTATTCAAGCGTTGCAGGCAGTGTTTCTATAGCAGCACTTTTTATGGCAGGTTATATTCCAGGTCTTCTCTGGGGTGGTGCAGTTATGGTGCTTGCAGGTATCATGGCTAAGAAGCGTGGATATCAGGCAGAATCAAGAGTTCCACTTAAGGTTGCTCTTAAGACTTTCTGGCAGGCAATACCAAGCCTTTTACTTATCGTAATCGTAATCGGAGGTATCCTTGGAGGTATCTTTACAGCAACAGAGGGTTCTGCTATTGCAGTAGTGTATGCAACGGTATTATCACTTATATACAGAGCATTTAAGATTAAGGATATTCCTAGAATTGTCCTTGAAGCAGCTAAGACAACAGGTATTATCACATTCATGATAGGTCTTTCATCTATTATGTCATGGGCTATGGCATTTACAGGAATTCCAGATATGATAGCTAAGGCAATACTTGGTCTTACAACTAATAAGTTCCTTATATTACTTCTTATAAATGTATTATTACTTGTAGTTGGTACATTTATGGATGTAACACCAGCAATACTTATCTTTACACCAATTCTTTTACCAATATGCAAGTCGCTTGGCATGGATGCTATCCACTTTGGTATATTACTGTGCTTCAACTTATCTATTGGTACAATAACACCTCCTGTAGGTACAATCCTCTTTACAGGCTGCCGTGTTGGTGGAACGACAATCGAGAGCGTTATAAAGACACTGCTTCCTTACTTCGGAGTAATCCTTATAGCATTGTTACTTGTAACATATATTCCTCAGATATCAATGTTCCTTCCACATATACTTGGTCTTGTATAGTGCTGGATAATGATTATCAGATAAAGTTGATTTGTTGAACTGGTACAAATGTGAATCACATCACATTTATATAAACTTTTTTCCTAATATAAAACACCATGAAAGTTAAAAGGCTTTCATGGTGTTTTTGTAGTTAGATTGATTTTCATGTAATTGATTATGATGTGTAGATAGTTATATAATATAGTACTTATGTACTAAAAAAAAGACAAATAAAAGATGAAAAAATCTGTAGTTGATATATAAAATAAAAAAAATTTGGTGGTGTAAAAATAGTGCAGGTTGTATTCTTAAATAAAAATATGAGGCATTTTTTTGTGTAAGATTAACATAGAGTATGACATGTATTAGAACAATCAAAAATCTTATTTTTCACACTATCTCTTGTTAATAGTGTTACATCATAGTATTTTATGCCGGGAAAGGGAGAAAACATGAAGAAATCAGTAAGGAAGAAAGGATGGTTTAAGAGAATATCGGCTGTGATTATGGCTGTTGCTTTAATCTTGTCGGGAATTTCTATACCAGATGGGCTGTTTGCTGTTAAGGCAAAGGCAGCTGAGAATTCAAGTGCATCATGGTCAATGAGTGATAAGATGTATAAGGAAGGAGATAGCGAGAATACAGTTTCTGAGTTAAATAAAGCAAAAGGAACCTTAGTTAATTCTAATAATGATGAATTAATATTAGATGCAACGAGTGCTAAAATCACTAACAGAAACCAGGATTTTCAGGTTAATACAGATTTAGTATTGACATTTCCTCTTGTTGAAAATGCAAGAACATGTACAATAACTATTCAGTCATATAATGAATTGACTAATGATAACATTGAAATTGCTGGAATGAGTGATTATGTATTTACTACCGATACTACTACCAGTTATAAGTCATATATTATCAAGGGTGTGGTTAATAAAGGTGTAACAGAAGTATCTGTAAAATTAAAGCTGAATACATATTTTAATAGTATCAAGATAGATTCATCTACAAGTACTGCAACAACATCAGCAGCATTTTCTGCTGATAAGCTTAGCGGGTTTGAAACAGGGAAGACAATTTCAGCAGAGTGGAACTATAGTAATGGAACTATATCTGATAGTGGTTCAAACACACAGATATATAATAAAACGGGTAAGTATACTAATAAAGATGGTGATGTATTATATATTGATGCATCAAAAGAAAATGGAGCTGCATTTAAACTTGATAGTAGTTATTCAAGAATTCAATTAAATAAAGGTGTTGAAATTAATGTTCCTGTAGTAGGAGATAAAGCCGTAATAACTCTTCTTCTTAGTAAGAATTATACAGGAACAACTACAGAAGATATATTAACAGACAGTATGATAAGTATTAATGACAATTCTAATCTGTTATATAAAAAATGTACAAGTAATGAAAAGTACGATGATAATTATAGAAAGATTGAAATAACATGTTATCTTTCAGGTGCAGAGGGAGAGATTACAGTTATATCTAACGTTGCAAAGAATTATCTTCAGTCCCTCTCAATACAATGCGAAGAACTTGAAAAGACATCAATCAAAGGAACTATCACATCCGCATCAGCTATTCCTGATGGAACAAGTGTAGTTGCAGTTAATAAGACTACAGGTCAGCAGTATTCTGGTATTATATCAGATAGCATGTACTCAGTTGATGTTCCAGTAGAAGATGAAGAGATGGAATATGAGCTTTCTATAAGTAATCCTGCTTATATTATAACTAGTGGTATAACATCGGTAAAGGTTAGCAAGGAAGCTTCAGGTCAGGTGACAGCAGATATTACAATCATGAAGCTTTCAACTAAGATGGTAACTGGTAATATAACAGGTATTGCAGATGAATACGATGTGTTACAGCTTGGAGTATCATTTTTAACAGATGCTGATACAGAATATGTACCAGAGGTCGTTATGGCAGCTGATAAGAAGTCATATTCTGCAAGAGTTGAAAAGGGAGTGACATATAATGTAGTACTCACAGGAGCGGATGATTATGAGATAACATCAGCACATAGTGGAGTAAGCTATACAGAAGACGGAGTATTAGACATAACAGCAGGTCTTAAGCCAACATATGCTGTTACACTTAATCTTCCAGATAAACCGGATCTTACAGGAAAGAATATAATATATACATATACTAACAAAGATAACAGCAGATATACATATAGCTTTGATTCAAAGGATAATATAAGGCTTAGAGAAGGCTCTTATACACTTACTATTGGTGGTGATTTCATAGCACAGCCATATAAGCTTAAGTCAGGAGCAGATATAACAGTTAAATCAGGTGAAGTGACACAGAAAGTTATATTCGAGCAGATAACAAGCTGGTCTTTCGTGTCTGGTTCTGGTGATTATTTTAATAAGACAATACAAAATAATACCGGATATTATAATGGACTTTATATTGATGCAAGTACAGGAAAGCTGGCTGCATCTGGTGATAAAGCGCAGTTTAATGGTGGGACGAAGATAGTAGTTCCTGTAACTGGAAGATGTACGGTATCTGTAGAAGCATATAGTGGTATGTATGCTTTGTATACAATAGGTGGAGAAGCAGCGAGTACAACAACAGCAGTTTCATCTTACAGATATGATTCTAAGGAGGCAGGTACAGTAGAGATAGTATCTACAGGAGGAGATGCCTATATCAAGTCAATATCAGTAGTATACGATGCCAAGGAAGTTGAATATGTTGAGCAGCCAAAGATGCCAGTTATAACAGGCAGCACAGATAGTCTTGTAGTACAGCTGGAAGGACAGAGGCTTAAGCTGACACAGACAGGTGGTACACTTTCAGCAGATAAAACTAATATAAGTTCAACAGTAAGTTACTATGGTTTTGAAGAAACAGCAGATATTAATAAATTATCAGCAGATATAATTATTAATTCATGTGGAAACAGCTCAAGCAACGGCTTATTCTTTGGTGCTTATGATGGCAGCATGATAGCTACAGCCGGTATAAGAAAGTCAACAGAATTAAAGCAGATATATTACAAAGGAACAAGTGAACCAGTTGGTGCAGGAAGTGCATTATCAGGAACTGTAGCTGTTGGTACAATGGTGCATTTTGAGATGGTAAAGACAGACGAGGGTCTGGCTATATCTGTTACACCAAAAGGACAGACAGAACAACAGTTAGTGTACAAGTATACAAGTACAGAGCTGTTTAAGACAGATAAAGTTGCTACTGCAGTATCTTATGGTTTTGTATTAGCCGGAGTTGAGGCGACTATTAAGAATATGAAGTATGAAGCTGCTGATGGAACAGTTCTTTATGACCAGAATAAATGCTACAAGGCAGAAGGAACAGCACCGGAAATAGATACAGTTACAGCTATAGGTTCAGACACAAGAGAATACATAGATGTAAGCTGGACTAATAAAGTAGAGGCAGACGGAGATGGCTTATATGTACTTGAAGTTTCACAGGATAATGGAAGTACATGGAGTAAGGTTGAGTCTGCACTTACAGATACTTCATACAGATATATATTAAAAGAAGCTGGCGATTACAAGTTCAGGGTGAGCGGAAAGCTTGGTGTTGACGGTGAGATTAATTCATACGTTGAGTCAGATAAAGTATATATAAGACCAGCACTTGATAAACCAGTGCTTAGTACATTATCAACAAGTGATAAGATTAATGTTGCATGGGATAAGGTTAATGGAGCAGATACATATGAGTTGTATCGTTATTCATATGATGAAACAAGTGATAATGCCAAGCTCATAGCAACAATAAGCGAATGTGCTTATGAAGACAGTGATGTTGAAGCAGAGATGCCATATTATTACTATGTCATAGCATACTCACACATAGATGGCAAGATTGATAATTATAGTAATCCATCAGATTCTGTATGGGCAGTACCAAGTGCAGGACATACAGGAGAATATGCATATGAAGATTCTTCGGCAGGACTTACTATAACAAGAAGATCATACAACACAGTATATGACGGAAAGCTTACACTTGAAGGAGTTGTTGAAAAACAGTCAACAGTTACATTAAAGATTAATGGAACAGTTGTAGATGAAAAGTCTGTAGCTGTAAAGGGCACATTTGCATTTACAGATGCTTCACTTTCAGCAGGAAGAAATGATGTTGAACTGCTTATAAAGGCTAAAGATGGCAGTGTAACCAGGGAAACTTTTAATTATGTATATCTGACAAATTATGATAAAGTGGTAGATTCTGCATATGATGGAACAGATGGAGAGCAAGTTAATGGCATCCCTACATATAAGACAGTTCAGGCAGCTGTAAATTCAGTTGATAAAGCTAATACAAAAAGAGTTGTTATCCTTGTTAAGGAAGGCGATTATAATGAACACCTTGTTGTATCATCACCTTATATTTCTCTTATAGGAGAGGATAGTGAAAAGACAAGAATATATTATGATGTTAATGAACTTGCCGGTGGTGACATGGATAAGCGTTGTGCAGTACGTATTGAAAGCACAGCACACAACTTTACGGCAGAGAATCTTACGTTCGAGAATACATATAACTATCTTGGAGATGGCAGTAAGAGTAATGAGTCAGCAGATGCATTAAGCAGTGATGCTGATAATGCTTCTTATATTAATATAAGAATACTTGGTTATCAGGATACATTATGTGCCAATAAGGGTACACAGTATTACTACAAGTGTTATATAGCAGGTAATGTAGACTTTATATATGGTAATGAGCCTAGAGCGTTATTTAACGATTGTAAGCTTGTATTCCGTTATAATGCCAACAAGAATTCAGGTTATGTATGTGCTCCTAAGACTTCTGCAGATGCAGCTTATGGACTTACATTCTATAAGTGTCAGGTTCTTTCAGAGGATGGATGCTCAGGTAGCAAGTATTATCTTGCACGACCTTGGGGTGCAGATGCGTATATAACATGGATAGACTGTTATATGGGAAAAATTCTACGTGCAAATGCAGCTAATCCATATGCAGATATGAGTGGTAATTCAGCTAAGGCCGCAAGATTTTATGAATACGGAAGCTATGGACCAGGATATGCTATTAATGCTAACAGACCACAGATATCTAAGAAAAAGGCAGATGAGATGATTAAGATTAATTATCTTGGATGGGATCCTTATTCAGTATTTAGTGCAGTGGGTATTAACTATGCAGGAAATGTAACAACTAAAGCAGAACAGAAATATGTTACAACACAGTATGTATCAGACACATACAATGAAAATGATGGTGATGATACTGGTCTTTACAAGTATAATGTTGAAGGTTATGCAGCAAGTGCCGGTGTAACTGGTGGCGGTAATCTTCTTGAAGAGTCAAAGAATTATTATAAGGCAGGAAGTGCCAAAGAATTCTTAGATGCGATAAAGAGTGTCAAAGCAAGCGGACGTGCATCAGTTATAGAGCTTACAGCGGATATAGCACTTGGCGATAAAGAAGTTGAGGGGTATTCAGAATATAAGTCATTTATAACTGCACATAAGAATTATCCTATTACACATCCGGATCTTATCAGCTCAGGAGTATCTATGTTAAAGATTGCAGGTATGAGCAATCTTACAATCTATTCTAAGAATGGTGCTAAGATTACACATACATGTATAGATATAACAGGTTCTGACAACATAATTATAAGAAACATTAAGTTTGATGAACTCTGGGAATGGGACGATGAAACAAGTGGTGGATATGACCGTAATGACTGGGATTATATGACTATAGAAAAGGGCAGTTCTAATATATGGATTGACCATTGTACTTTTTATAAGGCATATGATGGTGTTATAGATATCAAGACTCCATCAGCTTATAGTAATATAACAATATCATGGTGTGAATTCCTTCCAGCAAGTGATGGTGGAACATTCTTTGATAATATGATGAATGCTATGAAGGCTAATCCGGATGGATATGCATATTATAAGCATTTGCTTGAATCTGGAATGACACATGAACAGATATGTAATTATGCATATGGACAGAAGAAAACACATCTTCTTGGACAGAGCGATGAGGATGCATCATCTAAGAATATAACAGTAACATTTGCTAATAACTACTATAAGGATTCTATGGACAGAATGCCTAGATTAAGATTCGGTACAGCACATGTGTATAATTGTATTATGGATGCACAGAATCTTAGGAATTATCGTCTGGATATAGAAAAAACAGCAGGTTCAGAGTATGCACAGAAAATAGTAAGTAATGGTGCTTCATCTAACTGTGGAGCACATATGCTGCTTGAGAACTGCTATATGTCAGGTATTACGAATGTACTTATAAGTGGTAATGGAAGCAGTGCAGCCGGATATATCAATGCATTTAATTCTATATATATGCTTGATGGCAAGCAGGCAGAGTTAAAGGTAGCACTTAACACAGATAAGGCAGGTGAGGTAGCACTTGTTCAGGATAGAGAAGAATTCAAGAATGCACTGCCATATAGTGATTATGTATTATATGCAGCAGACAGCCTGAGTACAGAGGTGCAGCCATATACAGGTGCTGGAAAGTTAAAAGATTTTACAACATTACAGTGGGAAAGAACATCTTATAATGATTCGCCAATTGAGCATAAAGAACATGTATGGAATGATGGAGAAATATCAAAAGATTCTACATGCACCGAAGCAGGTGAAAAGGTATATACATGTAAGGTGTGTGGAGAAACAAAGACAGAAGCAATAGAAGCACTTGGCCATGCTTATAGTGAAGAATGGACAGTTGATAAAGAAGCAACTTGCGAAGAAGCCGGAAGCAAGTCACATCACTGTACAAGACCAGGCTGTGATAGCAAGACAGAAGTAACAGAAATAGCAGCATTAGGCCATGAATGGGGCGAAGGAAAAGAAACAAAAGCACCAACATGTACCGAAGCTGGCGAGAAGACATACACATGTACAAGATGCGATAAAACAAAGACAGAAGCAATCGAAGCATTAGGTCACGCTTATAGTGAGGAATGGACAGTTGATAAGGAAGCAAGCTGTGAGGAAGCAGGAAGTAAGTCACATCACTGTACAAGACCAGGCTGTGATAGTAAGTCAGAGGTAACTGTTATCGAAGCATTAGGTCATGAATGGGGCGAAGGAAAAGAAACAAAAGCACCAACATGTACTGAAGCCGGAGAAAAGACATATACATGTACAAGATGCGATAAAACAAAGACAGAAGCAATCGAAGCATTAGGTCATGCTTATAGTGACGAATGGACAGTTGATAAGGAAGCAACCTGTGAGGAAGCCGGAAGCAAGTCACATCACTGTACAAGACCAGGTTGTGATAGCAAGACAGATGTAACTGTTATCGAAGCATTAGGACATGAGTGGAGCGAAGGAACAGAAACCAAAGCACCAACATGTACTGAAGTTGGAGAAAAGACATACACATGTACAAGATGTAATGCGACAAAGACAGAAGCAATAGAAGCCATTGGACATGCATATAGCGAAGAATGGACAGTAGATAAAGAAGCAACCTGCGAGGAAGCCGGAAGTAAGTCACATCACTGTACAAGATTAGGCTGTGACAGTAAGTCAGAAGTAACAGAAATAGAAGCATTAGGTCATGAATGGGGCGAAGGAAAAGAAACAAAGTCACCAACATGTACTGAAGCCGGAGAGAAGACATACACATGTACAAGATGTAATGCAACAAAGAAAGAAGCAATCGAAGCATTAGGTCACGCATATAGTGACGAATGGACAGTAGATAGAGAAGCAACCTGTGAAGAAGCAGGAAGCAAGTCACATCACTGTACAAGACCAGGCTGTGATAGTAAGTCAGATGTAACTATTATTGAAGCATTAGGACATGAGTGGAGTGAAGGAAAAGAAACAAAAGCACCAACATGTACCGAAGCCGGAGAAAAGACATACACATGTACAAGATGTAGTGCAACAAAGACAGAAGAGGTAGCAGCATTAGGTCACGATTACAGTGACGAATGGACAGTTGATAAGGAAGCTACAACTACAGAAACTGGAAGCAAGTCGCATCATTGCAAAGTATGTGGAGATAAGACAGATGTTACAATAATTCCTATGATTAAGGCAGATGTCAGCATTAATGTTGAAGTTGTAAAGAAAGAAGATACACCAGATACGACCATTGAGGGTTCAAATAATGAAATAATTAACAGTGTTTTTACAGAAGAAGAAATTAAGGCATTCAAGAATGGTGTTAAAGTAGAAGTTACAATAGATATAAACAATATCGAAAATAAAGTGACTGACAGTGATAAGAAATTAATTGATAATAAGCTTAAAGCTGATGAAAAGATAGGTACCATACTTGATATCGTACTTAACAAGAATGTAGATGGTAATAAAAATAGTGTTCATGAATTGAATTCAGCTATAAAACTTAAAGTTGCAATTCCAGAAAATATTATCAATAAGGATGCATCTATAAAAAGAGAGTATAGTGTAATAAGAATTCATAATGGAGAATCAGAAAATATATCTGTTGATTATAATGAAAATGATAATACTATCATATTTGAAACAGACAGATTTTCAACATATGCGATTGTCTACAAGGATATAATAAAGAATACTGAAGATAATAACCAGTCAGTAATCCCTGATAATAACACATCTGTAGATTCGAAAGATAACAGCGTTGCTACATCAGATACAATGCATGCAGCAGGCACAGTGTGGTTATTGTTTGCTATAAGCTCAGGAATGATATGTGTTTTATCACGAAGAAGAAAAAAGAATATATAAAAAAATACAATAAGATAAATATGATGTTATAGGAGCTTAAAAGATGGCAGTTTATTGAAAATGATATGAACTGCCATCTTTTTTTATGTCTTAATTTAAATATATAAAGTAGCCGGAATTATATAAATCTTACTATGAAAAGCTTATGCTTATTTATGTACATAATAAAACTATTAACGTGAGTTTTACTGAAAATTTCACGTTGATTTAACTGGAAATTTTACTGCAAATTTTACGTTGATTTAAGTTGACATATAAATGACCAGATTATAAAATGAAAAAGTTGAATAAGCATGAAAATGCTTATATAAAATTAAAAAGTGAGGTGACGATAATGGACGGGCATGATAGTCCTCAAATAGGAAGCAATGACATAGATTATAAGCCGACAAAGCTATTGTCTGCGTTTCTAAAAGGGACGTGTGCAATAGTCTGTTAAAGTCGCCTGTTTTCTAATCTTTGTCATTGTTCTTTTAACATTTTAATAGTGAAAGGAGAATAATGATGAATAAGATTCTATCTAATGTAGTTATTCATAAGGATTATAGCAAAGATATAGTAAGAATCCTTAAAAGTAACAGATCTGATGAGGTAATCCGTAAAAAATTGTCGAAATATCATGAGAATGATATTGCTGATGCAGTAAAACTGCTTGATAAAGATACCAGAATTCGTCTTTATAAGATTCTTGGTGTTGAGTGGACTGCAGAGGTGTTCTCATATCTGGAGGATACACCAGAGTATATAGAAGAACTGTCTGTGGATGAGGCTGCAGATGTCCTCGAAAAGATGGATGCTGATGATGCCGTAGATATCCTTGATAATGTGTCAGAGGAAGAAAGACAGGCTCTGATATCACATATGGAGAAAGATGCCAAGGAAGATGTATGTCTGATTTATTCATATAATGATGATGAGATTGGTAGTAAGATGACTACTAACTTTATATGTATAAACAACAGGCAGACTATAAAGGGTGCAATGAAAGAGCTTGTATCACAGGCAGAAGAAAACGATAACGTAAATACAATATATGTTGTTGATGACAACAATATATATTATGGAGCAATAGATTTAAAGGATCTTATTGTTGCAAGGGAGTATCAGAAGCTTGAAGATATAATCAGTACATCTTATCCATATGTATATGCTCATGAAAAGATGAGCGAATGTATCGAAGACTTAAAGGATTACAGTGAAGATTCAATTCCAGTATTAAACAAAGATAAAGAAATAATAGGTGTTATCACATCTTCTGATATAGTAGAAGCTGTTGATGAAGAGATGAGTGATGATTATGCAAAGCTTGCTGGTTTAACTGAGGAAAATGACCTTACAGAGGGGCTTTTTGCCAGTATGAAAAAACGACTTCCATGGCTTATATTATTACTTTTTTTAGGCATGGGAGTATCATCAGTAGTAGGTATATTTGAAAATGTAGTATCACAGCTTGCAATTATAGTATGCTTCCAGTCACTTATACTTGATATGGCAGGTAATGTAGGAACACAGTCACTTGCTGTTACAATCAGGGTGCTTATGGATGAAAATATATCAGCTAAACAGAAGTTAGAGTTCGTCTTAAAGGAAATGCGTATAGGCTTTGCTAATGGTCTGTTGTTAGGCTCTATGGCATTCGTATTGCTTGGCATATATATTATGGTTGTAAAAGGCAAGCCATGGCACTACGCATTCGCTATATCAGGCTGTGTTGGAGTATCACTACTGCTGGCTATGCTCATATCCAGCCTTATAGGAGTGCTTACACCTATGTTTTTCCATAAGATAAAGATAGATCCTGCAGTAGCTTCAGGACCACTTATAACAACTATCAATGACCTTGTTGCAGTTGTTACATATTATGGATTGGCTGCAGTTGTGCTTATAGGAATGCTGCATATAACGGGATAATAACCTCTTAAACTAATGCCGTCTATATCGTTAAATGCAATTAAGTTTTTAAATATTTGTAACAGATATGTGAATGATGGTATATAATTAAGAAGAAATTAGAATAGCAACTATAGAAGCTAAGGAAAGGAAGATTACTATGAGTGATGTGTTGGAAATGATTAAGACAAGAAGAAGCGTAAGAAAGTATAAAAGTGACATGGTTCCTGCAGATGTAATAGATAAGATAGTTGAAGCTGGAACTTATGCAGCTACAGGTAAGAACAGGCAGTCACCTGTTATACTCGCTGTTACCGATAAGGAACTTAGAGATAAGCTTTCTAAGATGAATGCAGCATTTATGGGTAAACCAGAAGACTTTGATCCATTTTATGGTGCACCGGTTGTACTTGTTGTTCTGGCTGATAAGAGTGTGCCTACATACGTATATGATGGTTCTTTAGTTATGGGTAATCTTATGCTTGAAGCACATGCACTTGGCATAGATAGCTGCTGGATACATAGAGCTAAGGAAGAGTTTGAAAGTGCAGAGGGTAAAGAGATACTTAAATCACTTGGCATAGAAGGCGATTATGAAGGAATCGGACATTGCATACTTGGATATGCAGATGGAGATAAGCCACAGTGCAAGCCAAGAAAGGATAACTGGGTGTATAGAGTGTAATGCTGTATAAATCAGTTATATACATATGCCTTGGATACAACAAGGCATATAGAAGGCTGTGAACTAAAGTGAAGATAAATGATAAAGAAGGAGCAAATAAGAATGGTTAAACATGTTATATTGTGGAAATTAAAGGAAGAGCTTACAGATACAGAAAAGGAAGAAGTAAAGAAAGGTATTAAGGAAGGCCTTGAAGGACTTGCAGGTAAGATTCCTGGTATGGTAGAAGTTAAGGTTAATATTAACGGCTTACCAACATCAACAGTTGATGTTATGCTTGATACAACATTTACAGATGCAGATGCACTTAAGGCATACAGTACTAATCCACTCCACGTTGCTGTAGCAGATGGAAAGGTTCGTCCATATACAGCGGTAAGATCCTGCCTTGATTATGAGGTATAGGATTAAATCCCGCAAAAGAAAATTAATAAAAGAAAATTGCAAAAGAAAATTGTGTTATAGATTGACATGATTCATAAGGATATGCTATTATTTATCTATATGAATATA
>ERZ837380.2959-NODE-2959-length-16879-cov-5.990074_pt1 | contig 16879 bp, 13 predicted proteins | sample MGYA00519685_ERZ837380 | MGnify/ENA primary metagenome ERZ837380 (study PRJEB31850, sample SAMEA3708817) | human gut metagenome | biome: human gut; feature: human-associated habitat; material: faeces | place: China | collected 2014 ...
AACCTGTCCATGATCTCCGATACCACCATCGCCGCTACCCGCAGCCAGCACTGCGAGATGCGTGATAAGTTCCGCGTGAACTTCCTCACCGCTCTGCCTGCTGCTCTGGTCACCATCGTGGTGCTGCTGATCGTGGGCCGTCCCGAGACCGTTACCGAGATCGGCGACCTGTCCTACAGCTTCATCAAGGTTATCCCCTATCTGCTGGTTCTGATCCTGGCTCTGGTCGGCATGAACGTGTTCCTGGTGCTGACCATCGGCACCTTCGCTGCCGGTATCGTGGGCATCGCCACCGGCGCTATCGATCTGGCCGGTTTCGCTCAGGCTGTTTACAACGGCTTCTGCGGCATGAACGAGGTCTTCTTCCTGACCCTGCTGTGCGGCGGTATGTCTGAGCTGATCGCCAAGAACGGCGGTATCGAGTGGATCATCCAGAAGCTGGGCAAGGTCATGAAGGGCAACAAGTCCGCTCAGGTGGGCATTGCCGCTATGGTCTCTCTCTGCGACTGCGCTACCGCTAACAACACCGTGGCTATCATCGTGGCTGGCGACATGGCCCGTGAGGTCTCTCACGAGTACAAGGTTGACCCCCGCCGCACCGCTTCTCTGCTGGATATGTTCTCCTGCGTGTTCCAGGGCATCATCCCCTACGGCGCGCAGCTCCTGGTAGCTTGCTCCCTGTGCAACGCTACCGTTACCAACGGCACCACCATCAGCGCCGCCAACATCCTTGGTTCTCTGTGGTATTGCTGGTTCCTGGCCGCTTTCGGCATCCTGTCCATCTTCATCCCCTTCGCCGATGGTGTCTGCCGCAAGGATCCCTGGAACTGGGAGTATGACTGCGCTGAGTCCAACGTGGCCGCTAAGAAGGCCCTGCTGGAGAAGGAAGCCGCTGAGGCACAGCAGTAATCAAACATTGGATCTCTCCTATTCTCGCACTCTCACACTCCTAACGGAAAACGCCGGCCATTGGCCGGCGTTTTCCTGTTGCCTGCAAGGTTCTGTGTTTCAGGCGAAAAGAACCTGCGCAAAAAATAAACCGGACGAAATCGTCCGGTTCATTTATTTATATGTGCTTATTTGCCGACGATCTGACGATGCAGGGAAGAGGTATATGCAATGGAACGCTGAATAGACTGTTCCAGAAGGCGGACAAATCCTTCGGCGTGAGAGGAGAGCTTGGCGTTCTGCGGATAGATCCAGCCCAGTCGTACCGGATCCTTGTCTGCCAGAGGGATGGTGACCACATTGGCAGGAGAAAGATGCTCCGCAAGGAGACCGCTGCCGGTGCTGTAAGCGTCCGTATTGGCCAGAACATTCATGGCGGTGGAGCGGTTGTTGACAATGATGGCCTTGGAGGGCTTACGCATGGATACCATGGGAAGCTCTTCAGAAAAGTCCACGGCTACGCCCTGAGCCTGTTCAAAGGAACTGTAAGGATAGCCTTCCAGATCCGCCTCCGACACGTGTTCCAGCTGGGTGAGGGGATGTCCTTTCCGGACGTATACACAGGGGGGCACTGCCGCCAGCTCGTGGAAGGTCAGCTCCCGGGCGTCCAGCAGACGGCAGACGATCTTTTCCGTCAATTTGGTCAGGAAGATGACGCCAATGTCCGCCCGGTGGTCATACACATCGTCGATCACGCCGTCCATGCTGGTCTCTTTCAATGTATATTGATAGCGGTTTTCCTGGTTTTGCTGGAGCATTTCCAAGAAAGCGTCCTCTGTAAAGGGATACCGCTGGGTGGAAACGCTGAAATGCACCGGTGCAATGGTGCTGCGGGATTCGCCGTACAGACTTTCGATCCGCTGCTTCTGCTCCAGCAGCGAGACTGCATAGCCCAGAAACTCCTTGCCCTCCGGCGTGAACTCCACGCCCCGGTTGCTGCGGACGAAGAATTTGATACCCAATTCCTCCTCCAGTTCCCGCACGGCGGTGGAAATGCCGGATTGGGACAAGAACAGCTTGTGGGCGGCCTTGTTGATGGAACCGCATTTGGAGATTTCTACCACATACGTCAGCTGCTGAAAGGTCATTGGATCGTCTCCTTTTTACAAAATTCATAAAATTTTTCACAGGATGCCGCAGGGGAACACAAGTCCGTCCGCCGGGCTTCCATGGATATAGTTATACATCGTTTGTTGAACCACATTATACGGAGCCTATCACGAAAAGTCAATCCATTATTAAAATAACTGTGAATGAATTGCGAAAAAGAGATACTAACACCTTTTCGCGGAACGTGATAGTATAATAGGTGAAATCCAATAAAAGTATCCGATGAGACTTTCTGGTTTACGGCAAATGTTTACATAAATTTTGCGTGTAAACACCTCTCTACTCGACTCGCTCTCTCCTTTTGCCAGAAACGCTGAAAGTTCTTACAGATAACTGAAAAATGATAACAACAAAAATTGCCGGTCTCACCGGCCCCGGAACAAGGAAAGGAAGGCATTTATTATGGATTGCAAGAACATGGGCTTCGCTACTCGTCAGATTCACGCTGGTAAGCACGACAACGGTGTCGGCGCTCTTTGCACCCCCATTTTCCAGACCTCTACCTTCGAGTTTGAGTCTGTTCAGCAGGGCGGCGCCCGCTTCGCTGGCCAGGAAGAGGGCTACATCTACTCCCGTCTGGGCAACCCCTCTCTGACTCAGGTCGAGGAGAAGCTGGCTGCTCTGGAAGGCGGCGAGGCTGCTCTGGCTACCGCTTCCGGCATGGGCGCTATCTCCTCCGCTCTGTGGAGCTCTGTTGAGGCCGGTGACGAGATCGTTGCCAGCGACACCCTGTACGGCTGCACCTTCGCTCTGCTGAACCACGGCATGAGCAAGTTCGGCGTGGGCGTGAAGTTCGTTGACTTCGCTGATCTGGCTGCCGTGAAGGCCGCTCTCACCGAGAAGACCAAGGTTGTCTATCTGGAGACTCCCTGCAACCCCACTCTGAAGGTGGTTGACATCGCTGAGGTCGCCAAAATCGCTCACGAGTACAACAAGAACATCCGCGTCATCGTGGATAACACCTTCTGCTCTCCTTACATCCAGCAGCCCCTGAGCCTGGGTGCTGACGTGGTTGTCCACAGCGCTACCAAGTACATCAACGGCCACGGCGACGTCATTGCGGGCTTCATCATCTCCAACGCTGAGTTTGTCGGCAAGTGCCGTATGTTCGGCCTGAAGGACATGACCGGTGCCGTCATGAGCCCCTTCAACGCTTTCCTGATTGCCCGCGGCCTCAAGACGCTGGACATCCGTATGGAGCGTCACAGCGCCAACGCCATGAAGGTTGCCGAGTTCCTGCACGATCATCCCGCCATCGACAAGGTCTATTATCCCGGTCTGGAGGACTTCGAGGGCCACGAGATCGCCAAGAAGCAGATGAAGCTGTACGGCGGCATGATGTCCATTGAGCTGAAGGCCGACCGCGACGCCGTTGCCAACGCTCTGAACAAGCTGCAGCTGTGCACCATCGCCGTGTCTCTGGGCGATGCCGAGACGCTGGTCGAGCACGCCGCTTCCATGACTCACTCCACTTACACTCCCGAGGAGCTGAAGGCTTCCGGCATTTCCGAGGGTCTGGTCCGTATCTCCGTCGGTCTGGAAGATCCCGATGACATCATCGCTGATCTGAAGGCTGTCCTGGACACCTTGGTGTAATTTACACAAAAAAATTGACCCGCCGCTCCTCTTGAAGGAGGGGCGGCGGGGTTTTTGACCGGATCGGCAAGGGTTGACAGAAGCCGGATCCGTGTTTATACTTGAATCGTGGACGATTCAAGGAATTCTGTCTACGGCATGATTTGGAAAATCAGCACGAAACGATTTGGAAAGGAAGTACATCATTATGAATTACACCAACACTCCCGATGCCCCCGCCGCAATCGGCCCCTATTCTCAGGCTATCTCCGCCAACGGCTTCCTGTTTGCTTCCGGTCAGGTCCCCCTGATGCCCGGTACCGGTGAGATCGTCGGCACCACCATCGAGGAGCAGGCTGAGCGCGCCTGCCAGAGCATCAAGGCCATTCTGGCTGCTAACGGCCTGGGCTTCGAGGACGTCATCAAGACCACCTGCTTCCTGGCTAACATGGAAGACTTCGCTGCTTTCAACGGCGTGTACGGCAAGTATTTCACCGGCAAGCCCGCTCGTTCCTGCGTGGCCGTGAAGGAGCTGCCCAAGAAGCTGCTGTGCGAGATTGAGATCATCGCTGTCTGCAAGTAAGACATTTCTGACAACCAAAGAGCACCAAAAAGCAAAGCGTTTGTTTTGAAATGGACAGGCCGCTTTTCCGCTGAACGGCGGAAAAGCGGCCTGTAGTTTTTGAAAATAGTTTAATAGAGGAGAGAGTCCTGGCTGCCGGGAAGAAAAGGTATGTGTGCGGAAAACCCAGGGGACGCGCCATTGAAATCAAACATTTTCAGGACTTTTGTGAAGCTCTGAAAACAGAAGACAGAGTGTGTCGAAAAAAATTCAACACGAAAAAAGAGACGCCCGACCGGGCGTCTCTTTTGCGTGCATATAGAGGTATTACGTGAAAAACGGGGATAGCCGAATGAAACCAGTCGCTATTTTCTGCGCCGTTACATCTGAAACAGGGTGATCATCAGCGGCATCGTGATGATGCAGAGCAGCATGGTCACTGTATTGATCAGACTGGCATAGAGGGCGTCCCGACCGAACATCTGACTGAACTGGGTCACAATGTTGGCGGAGGGCGCGATCACAGAGAGCAGACTGATGATGATCAGCGTTTCTCCGTGAGGGGCCAGTGCGGCCAGACCGCTGTATTTGGCAACGCAGACCAAAATAACCGGCAGTACGATCAGTCGCAGCAGCACAGGCTTCCAGAGCTGGCGATAGGAGCGCAGATGCTGCATATCCATATCCGCCATCAGCATACCGATGATCAGCATGGCAACCGGGCCCATGGTATTTCCGGCCATGGCGAATGCCGACCGAATGACTGCGGGCAGCCGGATCTGAAATACAAACAGAAACAGACCTATGGCAATCGCCAGAATGTTCACATTGCATAGCAGATCCCGCAGGGAGATCTCTTTTTTGCCGCTGATGAGGATCCGGGCATGGGTCCATACCAGAATGGTCTGCACGATAGAGTAACAGGTCACATACATGACCCAATCTTCACCCCAAATTCCGATGACAAGCGGAACCACCATGTTGGTGCAGTTCGAGTACATGACAGAGGCTGTTTCCACTGTATTTAGGCAAAACAGCTTTGCCGACAGTCTTCCCAGCACGAGACTCAGCACGTTCATCATCAGTGCAGATAGAAGCGAAAGCTCCATCATGCGTACGGTATCCGTTGTGCGCTCGATCTGAAAAGCGTTCAGGATCACGCAGGGGATGATGACATACAGCAACAGCATGGACAGTACACGACTGTCCTCTGATTTCAAAATACCGGCCTTTACAATGGCCCAACCCAGAAAGATAATGATAAACAACTGGGCGATCTGCTGCAGCAGGATCAGACTCAGCATTTCTCCTCTACGTCTTTCAGACGGCCCAGATAGGGACTTTCCGTCGTGCTCATGCTGGAAGCGGCATTTTTAAAGCGCTCCACGCTGGCGGTGGATTCCTTGACGGGACGGAGGGTGCCGGCGCCGGCCACGCAGCCGCCGGGACAGCCCATGCCCTCCAGCAGATAGCCGTTGCGCTTGCCGGCCTTAGCCATGGCCAGCATCTTGCGGCATTCCTTCAGACCATCGCCGTACTCAATGAGGATCTCACGATCCGGGTCAATGTGCTTGATGGCTTCCACCACAGCGGCAGCCACGCCACCGCCCACAGCGAAGCCGCGGCCAAAGCCGCTGCCCTCGTCCATGCCGTCGGCAGGATCAGCCTCAAGGGTCTTGAAGTCGATCTCCTTGGCGTCAAACATACCCAGAAGCTCCTCGAAGGTCAGCACGAAATCCACGTCGGAACGGACGGACTTCCGGTTGGCCTCCAGCTTCTTGGCGGCGCAGGGCCCGATAAAGACGATACGGGCGTTGGGATGATCCTTCTTGACCATCCGGGCGGTAATGACCATGGGGGTCAGGGCCATGGAGATATTGTCCTTGAACTGGGGGAAGAGCGTCTTGGCCATCATGGACCAGGCGGGGCAGCAGCTGGTGCCCATCCAGTCCAGCTTTTCGGGGACTTCCTTCAGGAAGTCATGGGCCTCCTCCACGGTGCACAGGTCGGCACCGATGGCAACCTCTACCACGTCGGCAAAACCAAGGATCCGCATGGCAGCCTTCAGCTTGGCGGGAGTAGCGTCGGGGCCGTACTGTCCCACAAATGCGGGAGCCACGCAGGCGATGACCTCTTCACCACGCTTGATGGCCTGGATCAGCTGGAAGATCTGGCTCTTGTCGGCGATGGCGGCGAAGGGGCAGTTCACCAGGCACATACCGCAGGAGACGCACTTATCATAATTGATCTTAGCCCGGCCCAGCTCATCGGACTCGATGGCGTCCATGCCGCAGGCGGCAGCACAGGGGCGCTCCACCTTGGAGATCGCCCGGTAGGGGCACTGGTTAAAGCACTTGCCGCACTTGATACACTTGCTCTGATCAATGTGGCAGCGCTTGTTTTCATCCAGATAGATGGCGTTCTTGGGGCAGACGTTCATGCAGGGGTGGGAAATGCAGCCCTGGCAGCTGTCGGTGATGCGGACCTGCTTGGGAGGGCAGGCGTTGCAGGCATAGGGGATGATATTGACCAGGGGCTCGTTGAAATATTTCTGATCCGTGGCGGCATCCTGGATATTGGCGCTGATGGGGGCAGAGGGGCCGTTGGGGTCCAGATCCATGCCCAGAGCCAGCTTGAGCCGGGCGGAAACAATGGCCCGCTCCAGGAACACGTCATGGCGATGGTGGGCAACCTCTCCGGGAACGATCTTGTAGGGGATCATGTCCACCTGCTTGTAATCGTCGCTCTCATAGGCCAGTCGGGCCACTTCTGTGAATACGCTGCGGCGGATATCGTCTACCGCGCTGTGTACACCTCTCATGTCTTTCCTCCTGTGTCCGGCAGCAGTCGCATTCTACTCCGGCATCGTTAGTGTCATCTGTTTATGAGCAGATGCAGTCAAGCATATTATAAGCAAACGTTTTTTCCTTTTCAACTGCCCTTTTTCACAGCTTTTTTGTAATTTTTTTCCGATTTTGCACACACTTCTCAATTTCTGCCGTCGTGCTCCTTGAGAAATCCTGAAAATTCGGCAGCTTTTTAAAGTTTTCCTCGCTTATTGTGTCCGGCTGTGCTATAATATATGGCCGTAATTCCGATGCTTTACATTTTTGAGGAGGTCCGTCCATGGCAAATCGCCGCCGTCCCCGTTCCCGGCTCCACGCAGTCATGCGGTGTGGGCTGCTGGCCCTGTTGGTCCTGTTTGTATATTGGGACAATACGGCGCTGCGGACCGATTCCCTGACCTATACCTCCACTGCGTTGCCGGCGGAATTTGACGGGCTGCGGATCGTGCAGCTCAGCGACCTGCACAACCGGGAATTCGGAAAGAACAATCAGCGGCTGTATGCGGCCGTGAAACAGGCAGCACCGGACCTGATCTTCCTTACCGGCGATCTGGTGGACGAGTACGCCGAGGCCCCGATACCGTATGCAAAGGCGGTAGGGAAGGCCCTCAGCGCCATTGCCCCCACCTACTATGTGACCGGCAACCACGAATGGGCGCACGGAAACGCCGCCGTGGAGGAACTGAAAACAGTCCTGCGGGAGTCCGGCGTTACGGTGCTCTCCAACCAGTTCGTTCCTCTGGAGCGAAACGGGCAGACGATCTTCATCGCCGGGATCGACGATCCCAACGGCTACGCAGACCAGACTACTCCGGAGGAGCTGGCGGCGAAGCTGTATGCCCAGCAGGAGGACCCCTTCTGGCTGCTGCTGGCCCACCGCAACACGTTTTTCAACGGCCGGTACTGCCGTCTGGGAGCGGACCTGACCTTCTGCGGCCATGCCCACGGCGGCATCTGGCGTCTGCCTTTTACCGACGGGCTGGTAGATACCAACCTGAACCTGCTGCCGTCCTTCACCAGCGGTTTTTATCACTGCAACGATGTGGACTGCGAGGGGGCGGAGGTGTTTGTATCCCGAGGGCTTGGAAACTCCCCTAAATGGGCCGTCCGATTGTTCAATCGACCGCAGATCGCGGTCGTCACCCTGAAAAAAGGATAGAATACAACTATGATGGAAACTTTTTCTGCGGGACAATTTGATATTGCCGTCATCGGCGCCGGTCACGCCGGCATCGAAGCGGCGCTGGCCGCCGCACGGCTGGGACTGGAGACCATTGTGTTCACCATCAATCTGGACGCCGTAGGCAATCTGCCCTGCAACCCAGCCATCGGCGGCACGGGCAAGGGCCATCTGGTCCGGGAATTGGACGCGCTGGGCGGCGAAATGGCGAAGGCTGCCGATGAATGCTGCATCCAGTACCGACTGCTGAATCTCCGGAAAGGCCCTGCTGTCTGGTCCCTTCGAGCCCAGGCGGACCGGCGGAAGTATCAGGAGCGGATGAAGCACACCCTGGAATGTCAGGAGCACCTGACGGTGCGGCAGGGCGAGGTGGTGGAGCTTCGGGCGGAGGGCGGCGCGGTCCGGCAGGTGGTGCTGTCCACCGGCGCGGTGTACGATGTGAAAGCCGCCATTCTGGCCACCGGCACCTATTTGAAGGGCCGCACCATCATCGGTAACTGCGTGGAGGACTCCGGCCCCGACGGGCTGCACGCCGCCGGACCGCTGACGGATTCTCTGCTGAAGCTGGGCCTGCCCCTGCGGCGGTTCAAGACCGGCACGCCCCCCCGGGTCAACGCCCGGACCGTGGATTTTGACGAGATGGAGGTCCAGCCGGGGGACGAGATTCCGGTGCCCTTCTCCTATTCCACGGAGAACCCGCCCTATAACCAGGCGGTGTGCTGGCTGACGTGGACCACCGAGGAGACCAAGCGCATCGTCCAGGAAAACCTGGACCGGGCTCCCATGTACTCCGGGTTGATCGAGGGCATCGGCCCCCGGTACTGCCCCAGCTTTGAAACGAAAATCGTCCGGTTCCCGGACAAGCTCCGCCATCAGCTTTTCGTGGAGCCTATGGGACTGAACACGGAGGAGCTGTATATTCAGGGCTTTTCGTCCTCCTTGCCGGAGGAGGTGCAGATCCGGATGCTCCACAGCGTGCCGGGTCTGCGGCACGCCGTCATGACCCGCCCGGCCTACGCCATCGAGTACGACTGCATCGACCCGCTGGCGCTGCTGCCCACGCTGGAAACCAAGCAGGTGTCCGGCCTGTACGGCGCGGGGCAGTTCAACGGCTCCTCCGGGTATGAGGAGGCCGCCGTTCAGGGCTTTGTGGCCGGCGTTAACGCGGCCCGGAAGCTGAAAGGGGAAAGCCCCTTTATCCTTTCCAGGGCGGAGAGCTACATCGGTACCCTGATCGACGATCTGGTGACGAAGGGCACCAACGAGCCCTACCGCATCATGACCTCCCGCAGCGAGTACCGGCTGGTGCTGCGGCAGGACAACGCCGACCAGCGGCTGACCCGGCGAGGCTATGAGATCGGTCTCGTGCCGAAGGAGCGGCTCCGGGCGGTGGAGGAAAAGTACGATGCCATCCAGCGGGAGATCAACCGGCTGGAGCACACCGGCGTGGCTCCCTCCCCGGCACTGACGGCATTTCTGACGGAGCACGGCACTGCCGATGCCCCGGATGGCTGTTCTCTGTTGGCGCTGCTGAAGCGGCCTCAGCTCCACTATGATGAGTTGGCGCCCTTTGACCCCAGCCGTCCGGCGCTGACGGCAGATATTGCCGAGGAGATCGAGATCTCCGTGAAATATGAGGGCTACATCAAGCGCCAGCTGCAGCAGGTAGCGGAGTTCAAGCGTGTGGAGGGTCACAAGCTGCCCCCGGACCTGAATTACAACGCCATTCAGGGTCTGCGGCTGGAGGCAAGAGAGAAGCTCTCCGCCGTGCGGCCCATGGATCTGGGACAGGCGTCCCGAATCTCCGGCGTCAGCCCCGCCGATTTGACGGCGCTGATGATCTGGCTGGAAAATAAACGCTGAAAGAAGGATATTCATGCGAAAGTTTTTAGCAATCGTGGTCTGCAAGCTGGGCCGCTTCGTGGGCAAGCTCATCGGCAAGGGCAGCTCTATGCCCGGCAAGTTCGCCCTGAAGATCTGCCCGGACATTTTGAGACGGGTGCAGCTGCCGCCCCACATCATCGCCGTCACCGGCTCCAACGGCAAGACCTCCACCGTGGAGATGATCGCCACCGTCCTGCGTTCCCAGGGCAAAAACGTGATCTACAACGCCGAGGGCTCCAACCAGGTGGAGGGCGTTACCACCCTGATTCTGACCCACGCCACCCTGGGAGGCAAGGTCAACGCGGATGTGCTGCTGCTGGAAAGCGATGAGCGGTACGCCGCCCACAGCTTCAAGTATTTCCACCCCACGGAATTTGTCATCACCAACCTGTACCGGGACCAGCTGACCCGGAACGGCCATCCGGAAAGCGTGTTTGACGCCATTCTCCCCGCCATCCACCCCGATACAGAGCTGATTTTGAACGGCGACGATCCCCTGTCCAGCTGCTTTGCCATCGGCCATGAAAAGGTGAAGTGGTTCTGCCTGAACCATTGCGCCACGGACACGGAGGCCCCCACCGGCGTGTACCACGACGGCGCTTACTGCCCGGTGTGCCACGCCCCCATGGAATACGACTACGTCCACTATAACCACATCGGCGCCTACCGCTGCACCAGCTGCGGCCACGCCCGGCCCGACCCGGACTACGCCGCCACGGAGCTGGACCTGCATAACGGCAGATTGATCCTGGACGGGCAGTTCACCGTGGCATTGGCCTTCCGCAGCATTTACAATGTGTATAACATTCTGGCGGCCTATGCCGCCTGCCGGGAATGCGGCGTGGAGGGCAGCGCCATTGCGGACACCCTCAGCAGCTACATCCTGAAAAACGGCCGGATGCAGACCTTCACCCTTGGTCAACACCACGGCATCCTGCTGACCAGCAAGCATGAAAATTCCATCGCCTATGACACGAACCTCCGCTATATCGCTTCCACCAACGAGGATTGCACGGTGCTCATCATCGTGGACGCTGTGTCCCGGAAGTATTTCACCAGCGAGACAAGCTGGCTGTGGGACATCGACTTTGACCAGCTGAATGTCCCCCATGTGAAGCGGGTCATTCTCTCCGGTATGTACCGGAACGATCTGGCGGAACGGTTCCGGTTCACCGGCGTTCAGAACTGGGAAGTCATTCCCGGCATCCCGGACGCGGCAGCAGCGATCCGGGACAGCGGCAGCGAGGCGTTGTATGTAGTCACCTGCTTCTCTGACCGGGACAAGCTGCTGAATTTGCCGGATGTGAAAAAGGAGGGCTGAGCCATGGAATTGAAGATTCTGCATTTCTACCCGGATCTCATGAGCTTGTATGGCAGCTATGCCAACGTGTCCATTCTGAAGCGGACGTTGGAGGAAATGGGCAACACCGTCACTGTGGAGCGGGTGGAGCTTGGCGGAGACGCCGATCTGACCCATGCGGACTTTGTCTACATGGGCGCAGGTACAGAGCGGGCGCAGAAGGCGGCTCTCCTGTATTTTTCCAAGCTGAGGGACGCCGTAAAAGCGGCGGCGGACGCAGGCGTGACCATGCTGTTCGCCGGGAACTCCATGGAGCTGCTGGGCAAGACCATCACCGATGACGCCGGAAAGGTGTACGAAGGACTGGGACTGGCGGACTTCACTGCCGTCCAGAACAAAAAGCGGTTCGTGGAGGACGTTTACGGCCACACGGACCTCTATGAGGACGCAGTGGTGGGCTTCGTCAACCGCTGCTCCGTCATTACCGGCGTGGAGACGCCGCTGGTGACCTCCATGGACATGGGCCACGGCAACGAGGGACCCTGCGGCCCGGAGGGATATCACAAGGGCAGCGTCTTTGCCAGCCAGCTCACCGGGCCGATTCTGGTGAAGAACCCGGCGCTGCTGAAGATCGTGGTACAGGCCATCTATCGCCATCGGGGAGAGACCTGCCCGGAGATCCCGGTGGATCAATACATGGCCGAGGGCTGGGCCATCACAGCGGAGCAGTTGAAGGCCCGCTGCACGAAATAAAAGAAAAAAGCACGGCGGAAGCCGTGCTTTTTTGTATCTTGACCGTTCAATTTACCATTCCAAGGACCGGACCCGGATCACGTTGGCTGTGCGGCGCACATCCTCGATCACGTTGTCACCCACCTTGCTGCCAAGGTCCACCATGGTATAGGCGTAATCCCCACGGGACTTGTTGCTCAGATTTTCCACGTTGACGCCGTCCCGGCCAAACAGACTGGTGATGTTTGCCAGCATGCCGGGGACGTTCTTGTGCAGGACGCACAGCCGCTGGACACCGCTGCGGTCCATGGTCATCTCCGGCAGATTCACGCTGGAGCGGATGTTGCCGCTTTCCAGATAGTCCCGCAGTGTATCTACTGCCATGGCGGCGCAATTCTGCTCGCTTTCCGGGGTGGAGGCCCCCAGATGGGGCATGGCGATGACGTGGGGAGCCGTCAGGAGACGGTTGTTGGGGAAGTCGGTGATGTAGGCGGCCACCATACCGGTGTCCAGCGCCGTCAGCATGGCTTCATCGTCTACGATCTCGCCCCGGGCCAGATTGATGACCCGCACGCCCCGCTTCATGGCGGCGATGGCGCTGGCGTCGATCATGCGGGCAGTCTTTTCCGTATAGTGGATGTGCATGGTGATGTAATCCGACCGCTTATAAAGATCGTTGATATCCTTTACCACATGAACGTGGCGGTCCAACCGCAAAGCGGTATCCACGGACAAAAACGGATCGTAGCCGTACACATCCATGCCCAGAGAGATGGCGGTGTTGGCCACGATGGAGCCGATGGCTCCCAGACCGATAATGCCCAAAGTCTTTTTATAAAGCTCCGGGCCGATGAAGGCAGACTTGCCCTTTTCCACCACGGTGGAGACATCCACCCCGGAGGCTGCCTGTTCCCGGACCCAGCGGATGGCACCGGGAATGTCCCGGGAGCCCATCAGCATGGCGCAGATCACCAGTTCCTTCACGGCGTTGGCGTTGGCGCCGGGGGTGGAAAACACCGGGATACCCGCCGCTGCGCAGCGGTCCAGAGGAATGTTGTTGACCCCTACGCCCGCACGGGCAATGGCCAGCAGACTGGGGTTGAATTCCAAGTCCAGCAGCTTGGCGGAGCGGACTAAAATTCCCTGAGGGTCCTGTACCGCATCCCCGACCTCGTACAGCTCGGAGGGGAACCGGTTCAGACCTACGGGGGAAATTTTGTTCATGGTTTGAATACGATACATGGGGATATCCTCCTTGGCGGCTCCAGTGAGCCGCAATACTCCCGGCGGAACGTGCGGCGCTGGCGTCGCTTCCGTCGAGGTAAATTTCATTATACGGTCCTTTCTTTCGGAATCAATGTCCGAAAACGAAAAAAAGTTTTGCTTTTTGTGGAATTCTTTGTTCAAAAAAGCGTCAGTCCTTCTATGACGCACAGATACAAGAAAAACCTCACGTTTTTGGCGGAAAATGTGAAATTTCCCATTGAAATTAGGGAAACTGTGCATTATAATATGTGACTGTATGTGAAATCTGTAAGGCCATCAGTTGACAAGAACCGACAGACGTTCTTCTCTGATTTGGAGGGCTGTCTGCCGACTGTTGTCAATTGATGGTAAAAAACAAGAAGGGATGTTCCAGATATGCAGAACGAACATTTGAGAAACGTAGCCATCATCGCCCACGTTGACCACGGCAAGACCACCCTGGTGGACGAGATGCTGAAGCAGGGCGGCGCTTACCGGGAAAATCAGGAGGTTGTGGACCGTGTCATGGACTCCGGCGATCTGGAGCGTGAGCGCGGCATTACGATTCTGGCTAAGAACACCGCCGTCCGCTATAAGGACGTGAAGATCAACGTGGTGGACACCCCGGGCCACGCCGACTTCGGCGGCGAGGTGGAGCGTATTTTGAAGATGGTCAACGGCGTTATTCTGCTGGTAGATGCCGCTGAAGGCCCCATGCCCCAGACCCGTTTTGTGCTCTCCAAGGCTCTGGAGCTGGGCCATCGGGTCATCGTGGTGGTCAACAAGATCGACCGCCCCGATCAGCGCATCCACGAGGTCATCGATGAGGTGCTGGAGCTGCTGATGGACCTGAACGCCACCCCCGAGCAGCTGGATTCCCCCATGCTGTTCTGCTCCGGCCGTCAGGGTACCGCTTCCTACTCTCCCGACGTGGTGGGCACCGACCTCACCCCGCTGTTTGAGACCATTCTGGAGTATATCCCCGCTCCCGAGGCGGATGTGGATCAGCCCTTCCAGATGCTGGTCAGCTCCATCGACTACAATGAGTTCGTGGGCCGCATCGCCGTGGGCCGCATTGAGCGGGGCACCCTGAAGCAGAATCAGGAGATCATGGTGTGCAACTATCACGATCCCGATGCTACCCCCAAGAAGGCCAAGGCCGTTTCCATCTATGAGTTTGAGGGTTTGGCCCGGAAGCAGGTGACGGAGTCCACCGCCGGCAACATCATTGCCATGAGCGGTATTCCCGACATCACCATCGGCGATACCGTCTGCGCCCCCGGCGCCGTGGAGCCGCTGCCCTTCGTGAAGATCAGCGCTCCCACGCTGGAGATGACCTTCTCCGTCAACGATTCCCCCTATGCCGGCCGTGAGGGTAAGTTCGTCACCTCCCGCCAGCTCCGGGATCGGCTGTACCGTGAGACCCTGAAGGACGTTTCCCTGAAGGTCTCCGATACCGACCGTGACAGCGCCTTCAACGTGGCGGGCCGCGGCGAAATGTCCCTGTCTATCCTCATCGAGACCATGCGACGGGAAGGCTATGAGTTCCAGGTATCTCCCCCCCGTGTGCTGTACAAGGAGATCGACGGCAAGAAGTGCGAGCCCATTGAGCGTCTGGTGGTGGACGTGCCCGGCGACTGCGTGGGCAGCGTCATCGAGAAGCTGGGCCAGCGCAAGGGCGACCTGGTGGAGATGACTCCCGTGGGCGACCGCATGAAGGTGGAGTTCCTGATCCCCGCCCGCGGTCTCTTCGGCTACCGGAATGACTTCCTCACCGACACCAAGGGCGAGGGCATCATGGCTTCCGTATTTGATTCCTATGCGCCTTACAAGGGCGATATTTCCCGCCGCGGCATGGGCAGCCTGATCTCCACCGAGACCGGCGACTCCATCACCTACGGCCTGTTCAACGCGCAGGAGCGCGGCACCCTGTTTATCGGCGCGGGTGTCCCCGTGTACGAGGGCATGATCATCGGCGTGGCCAACCGGGGCGAGGACATCGTGGTGAACGCTTGCCGTAAGAAGCAGCTGACCAACACCCGTGCTTCCGGCTCTGATGACGCCCTGCGTCTGGTGCCTCCCCGCCAGATGAGCCTGGAGCAGTGCCTGGAGTTTCTGGCAGATGACGAGCTGCTGGAGGTCACCCCCAAGAGCCTGCGGATGCGCAAGGCCATTTTGAACCACGAGCAGCGCATGAAGTCCCTGAAGGGCAAGAAGTAAACACACCTTACAGCCCGCCGGATGACCTTCGGCGGGCTGCATTTTGAAAAGGAGGACCTTATGAAAAAATTACTGACTGCTTGCGTGGCTGCCGTGCTGCTGTTGAGCTTGGCCGCCTGCGGCAAGACCGATACGGACACCATCACCGACAGCAAGGCCGACAAGCCTGCGGCTGAGACGGCGGGCGTGGGCACCCACCACGCGGAGATCGACATTCAGGACTACGGCACCATCACCGTGGAGCTGGACGGCGACGCCGCCCCCATTACCGTACAGAACTTTATGGATCTGGCCAATGATGGGTTTTACGATGGCCTGACCTTCCACCGCATCATCGCCGGTTTCATGATGCAGGGCGGCGACCCCAACGGCAACGGCACCGGCGGCTCTGAGAACACCATCAAGGGCGAGTTTTCTTCCAACGGCGTGGAAAATACGCTGTCCCACACCCGGGGCGCCATTTCCATGGCCCGGAGCCAGAACCCCGACAGCGCCAGCTCTCAGTTCTTCATCTGCCACGCAGACAGCGCCTTTCTGGACGGCCAGTACGCCTGCTTTGGCTATGTGACGGAGGGCATGGACGTGGTGGACGATGTGTGCGAGGCCGCCCAGCCTACGGACGGCAACGGCACCATCCCTGCGGACCAGCAGCCGGTCATCACCGCCATCCGGGTCATAGACTGAGTTGAGCGATAAAGGTCCCGCTGAATTTTTCGGCGGGATTTTTTGCGGAAGGCGGGAACTTTTTCCGGCGGCCCTCCGTCTATTCAGGCAAACGGAGCATTCTTCCGGAGGCTCCGACCCTGACGAAAGAAAGGAAGATCATCTATGAAATTTTCTGTGAAGCTGATCGCAGCGGCCCTGTGCGCCGCTATGCTGTGCGTCCCCGCTCTGGCAGCCGGGACCCAGCGGAAGCTCCCGCTGCTGGCTCAGGCGGCTGGTAACGCCACCGGCGCGGGGGCCTACGTCCCGAACCCTCAATATACCGTGATCTCGGGAACCGTTGCCCATCAGAAGGACGGCGGCTTGCTGATGAGCACGTCCACCGGAGAATCAACGGAGGACTATATCCTGTGGACGGAGGGCGTTATGATCCTGGACGCCGTCAGCGGCGAGCCGGTAGATGCAAAGTCCATCAAGGACGGCAGCACCGTCTATGCGTGGCTGGGGGCGCAGACTGCCGTGGCCATGAGCCTGCCCCCGCAGGTCACACCGGAGCTTCTTCTGGTGAATGTCCCGGCGGACTACAAGGTTCCTCAGTACGATGTGATCGTCCG
>ERZ837380.2968-NODE-2968-length-16853-cov-7.368020_pt1 | contig 16853 bp, 13 predicted proteins | sample MGYA00519685_ERZ837380 | MGnify/ENA primary metagenome ERZ837380 (study PRJEB31850, sample SAMEA3708817) | human gut metagenome | biome: human gut; feature: human-associated habitat; material: faeces | place: China | collected 2014 ...
TTTCAATTATGTACGATGACTCAATAATAAAAAGAGGAGGAGAAATAATGAGAAAACAGACAAAAAAAGTTTTGTCATGGGTTCTTGCCGGTGCAATGACATTAGGACTTACAGCAAATGTTAATTTTGCACCAGCAAGCGCAGACGATGCAACTGCATTTACTGCAAAATTAAGTGCACAAATGGATGTTACTAAATCTGATGTCGCTGAATGGGATTTTAGTGCTGAAGGTACAGGTAAGCTTGGAGAACTTTCCACTGTCACATACGATAGTGATAAGAAAGCTTGCTTCTCAGGAAATTTTATTGGAATTGACACTGATTTAACCTATGTAGAGGGTCAAACTGCTAAAATTTATTCTATCAAAGCCGATGGCAAAGAATTAGAAAATGTTGACCTGTCTAAAATTGTTTACGGTACTGAAAACGACAAAAAGACAACCGGTCGCATTACAATTCGTAATGCTTGGGGTGATGTCCCTGGTATTTTTGCTGACGACTATACCTATGAAGCTTTTAACAAATTGGAAATCACATATGCAATTGGTGATGCTACACATTCTTTACCAGATGCAACTTCTACAAACGCACCAACCACAGCACCAACCACAGCACCAACCACAGCACCGACTGCAGCACCAACTGCAACACCAACCGTTGATCCTAATCTCCATGGTGAAACATTGACATGGAATGGTACTGCCAATATTTATCAATACGGCGATGATACGTTTGAGACAGAGACCACAACTGTATCAGATGGATTGACTGTTCAGGAAGATGGCTCCAACGCTTGCGTTATTACTGTAAAGTATGATTCTTCAAAATACAAACAACCAGTATTGCAGTTGATTACCAGCGCATATACCGGTGATCCTAGCAAGGATACTACTTTCAGAATTACAGAATCAAGTTGGAAAAAAACAGCTCCTTTGTATGGACGTACCGCTGATAGCACCTATTTTACGGTAGCTGAAGGAAATCAGTTTGGCGATCAGTCTGGTTTCAAGGATGAAGACGGAAACAGCGTAGATGGTGCTGATGCAACAAGCGTTTTATTCACTGAATTTTCAGCTGATATTGCAGGTTTGGGCGATGAGATTTATATTTGTGGACATAATCGTACGATTACAAAAATTGTGATCTGCGAAGCAGAGGATGTTCCAAGTCCTACAAACACACCAGCTCCTACAGTACAGCCAAGTGATAATCCAAATGTGACACCTGGTCCTACTAATAAGCCTACTAATACACCTGCACCTACAAAAGCACCTAAGGCTCCTAAAAAAGGTGCTAAGGTTGAGAGCGGCAAGGTTGTTTATAAAGTAACAAAAGCCGCTACAGCTAAGAAAGCTGGTACATTGTCATTAGTTGGTCTCTCTAAGGCCGGTAAGAAGGCATCTAAGCTTTCTTCACCTGCTACTGCTAAGATCAATGGCTACAATTACAAAGTAACAAGCATTGGTAAGAACGCGTTCAAGGGTGCTAATGCTAAGACAATCTCTCTTAGCAAAAACATTAAGTCTATTCCTGCAGGCGCATTTGCTAACTGCAAGAAGTTATCTACTTTGAAAGTAAAGGCTAAATTAACAAAGGTTACTAAGAAGGCATTCAAAGGATGCAAGAAGACAATCAAAGTTAAGGGTGCTTCTAAGAAGATAACTAAAGCCAATGTTAAGAAGTTAAAGAAGAGTGGTTACAAAAAATTCAAATAATTAAAGAAATTAACATTAAATTTTGATAGTTATTGAGTCATTTATGAAAGACATTACGTCGAATAGGGTCTGTGCATTTGCACAGACCCTATTGTTTTTGTCATGATACGATTTTCACTTCTTTGACTTGCCATATTTATTATCTTCCCTTTTGTATGACAGCGATGCAATTTATTCAATCTCGATCAGCTTATTTCAACTTTGTCTCCGAATGGTATCATATTGAATACTTGTCAACTCAATCCACCATTATCTATAACTGAGACTACTTATATTGGTGTCTGTGATGCTTTCCCTGATTCCAGCTTGCCTATCGGCCTCTTTGGTTGACTGCTTTGGGGACTTTTTCTATTTCAGCTTGCCTATCGGTCTTCTTTGGTTGACTGCTTTGGCGCTTTCGCTGATTTCAGCTTGCTTTTTGGCTTCTTTGGTTGACTGCTTTGGGGACTTTTTCTATTTCGGCTTGCCTATCGGGCTTCTTTGGTTGACTGCTTTGGCGCTTCCGCTGATTCCAGCTTGCTTTTTGGCTTCTTTGAGTGACTGCTTTGGCGCTTTTGCTGATTCCAGCTTGCCTATTGGCTTCTTTCGGGTGACTGCTTTGGCGCTTCCGCTGATTCCAGCTTGCTTTTTGGTTTCTTTGGTTGACTGCTTTGGGGGCTTTTTCTATTTCGGCTTGCCTATTGGGCTATTTCGGTTGACTGCTTTGGCGTTTTCGCTGATTCTAGCTTGCCTATCGTGCTTCTTTGGTTGACTGCTTTGGCGTTTTCGCTGATTCTAGCTTGCCTATCGGCTTCTTTGAGTGACTGCTTTGGCGATTTCGCTGATTTCAGCTTGCCTATTAGCTTCTTTGAGTGACTGCTTTGGTGCTTTCGCTGATTCCAGCTTGCCTATTGGCTTCTTTCGGGTGACTGCTTTGGTGCTTTCGCTGATTCCAGCTTGTTTCTCCCTCTCTACATATAGAATCCGTATTTGCCGTTACCTATAATCAACAGCTCAATCCAACAAATTCCATTCACCCGGTACTCTCTTATCAACGACCTATACCTGCCGGCGCTTTGCTTTGCAAGAATTGCTGAAGCAATTCTTGGCGATGTCACGCTACATAACAGCATTTTCCTATTCCATAGCATAAGCTTTGACGCCGCATTTACAATATAAATGCACCAATGGTCCTTTTTATTTACGCAGTATAAACATAAAAAACCTCCGCGGAGTATCTATAAGATACCTCACGGAGGTCGTTCTTGTTCTGATTACTTATCTTAAAACAATTACTGTCAATCACGAATCATCGTTTGCACTACCATCAATCAATAATTAAACGGTAATTATTCGCCTAACTCGTAGATCTGGATGCCTGTGATCGTTGGACGTCCACTAAATGTCAATGACAGATAATGTCTATCCTTTGTCAAGCTTAATCCTGCTTCATCTAATACGATGAGCTTACCTGCGAAATCAGCATAATCAATATCTACATCATCCTTGAACGTCGCTGTATCAGATACACCCAACTGGATATGTCCAACGTTATCCTCGTCATCTGATTTCCAGTTTGCCTTGTCCAATGTCTCAGGAGCAAACTGTACTGCGATGGCTGGCTTCTTGTACTTGCTGACATCAATGTTGAGGAATGACTGATATCCGGTACCATCAAAGGTGATTGTTGTAGTATCGCCTGCAATCGTAGGAGATACTGTGCTGGATGGGATCATCTTCTTAGCTACATCCGGATCTTCTCCGTTAGTCTTATCAGCCTTATCGTTGTAACGGTTCTCACCATATGCATAGTCACCACCGTTCTTGTACCAAACACCAGTCCAGTTCCATACAGACTTCTTATCGCCAACTTCCTTAATGAAAGAAACATCTGTAGATTTACCCGTTGTCTTAGTCATACTTGTGTCGCCGTTAGCACCATTAATCTCGTTAAAGTATACGGCAACATCCTTAAATTTTAAAGTTGCTGCAGTTCTATCAAAATACTGACCAGTCTCCCAAAGTACCGGCACAGCATGATATTTAGCTGCTTCCTTGAATGTGTCATTAAACCAAGCAGTTACACTACCTGTGACTGTCTGAGGACTGCAGACACCACACTCACCGATGATATATGCATATCCTTCATCAGAAAATCTCTTAAGGAGCTCAAAATTCTCTACTGTTTTCTGGCGATCTCCATACGTATATGAACCGGCACCGCCATCACCACAAAAATCCCATGGAGTGTAGTAATGTACAGATACGAAAAGCTTTGTCTTGCCATTCTCAGCAGTATCTTTCGGCATTACAAACCTAGCGTTTACTGTCTTTTCAATGTCAGTGTTGTAACCTGGGATCAACAGATGACGGTTTGCATTGTTACCACCTGTAGCACGGATAACATCAACAAATTTCTGATTGATCTCGTTTGCCATTTTATACTTATCAGCTGTCTTTAAGTTGCCACCAATTGCAACATCACCCTGTTTATCCGTTGTAGAATAACCGTTGGAGTAAATGCTGTCGTTCAAACGATCTCCGAGTTCCTCATTAGCCCCCTCAAAGATCAGATGATCGGAATACTTGTTAAAACGCTCTGCAATCTGAGTCCAATATTTCTCATAACGAACCCATGCCTGTGCACGAACTTCTTCGTTTGCAACTTTCTTGCCATTCTCATCACGCTTGCAAGCGCCGAACTGACCCCACCACTGGTTGTCCCAATGATCGTTGATGATAACATACATACCATTATTCAAAGCGTAGATCACTGCTTTCTCTACAGCATCTAACATCTTGGCATTGATCGTATATGATCCATCATCGTTATCACCATTTGTCCAAGCTACCGGAATACGTACGGTATTAATGCCGTATGAATGTAATGCATCTAAATACTCCTGCGTGATCTCAACATTGCCCCACGCAGATACAAACCACGATGGATCTGCTGTCGCATAATCAGTAGCAGCCATGCTCTTCTTGGCAGAGATTCCCTGGACTGCTTCCAACGTGTTACCAATGTTTACACCCATACCCATCTTAGAGTCTGCTAAATCCTGAGAAGAAAGTTCTTTACGAACTGTTCCATTATCTTTGGATGTTACTGTAGAACCATCTGTAAATGTTACTGTCTTCTCATCACCGATATTGGATTTGTCATCAATCGTATATTTAATAACATCATTACCGGATGGTCTTCCATAGATTACTGCCTCCGGATCTGGAGTTGGTGTAACCTTAGGGGTTGGTGCGGGTGTTGTCGTTGCAGGTTTCTTAGTAGCAACATTTGCCGGTGCAGGTGCAGGTGTTGCTTTCTTCTTAACCGTAACAGTACATTTCAAAGTCTTTGTCTTTACTTTCTTAGATCCCTTTGCAATGTATTTAACCTTTACCTTGATAGTTGCCTTACCAGCCTTCTTAGCGGTAACCTTTCCCTTCTTGGATACGGTAGCCACGCTCTTCTTGCTGGTTGTCCACTTCTGGGACTTAATCTTCTTCACATTTTTCTTTTTGATCTTTAATGTGACTTTCTTGCCTGCTGTAATTGAAACTTTTTTCTTCAGTTTCAGGGTTGCTTTCTTAGAAGCTGCGCTCGCGCTGGCGGTATTAAATACAGTAGAAAATGCTCCTCCTGTAAGTACCATTGCAAGTGCAAGTGCAAAAGCAACGATTCTTTTTGTGTAACGTTGTTTCATTGTAATAATCCTCCTCCTTTATGGTTTATTGTAATTTTACGCAAAAACGTACTTTACTCCGTAATTATAACATGAGACGCACTTTTTTTCACTGGAATTATTTGTGATGAATCACATGATTTTTTCTATATCGTATTCGAAACTGCCATTTATCTGACATATTATCTTGTTGCATTGCAACGCCTTATGCAGGACAATATGGGCTCACTATATTTTATCGCCTTATGCATGACATATATCATCATATTCCGACGCCTTATATGCCTCATATTTCCATTGTAACGCATCCGTATCAGCGCTTCATAATTTCACGATATCGATTGAGGCATCCGGCTATCTCTGCTCGTCTTGGCATAGCCAGATCACTGCCATTGCCATTTGATAGCACATTCAATCCATCTCGCTCCAGTGCGTCCACAAGTTCTGACACCGCCTGCGATACCTGAATCTTTTGTCCGGCATACTGCTCCATGATCACTACCAAAGAACGTGCAATTGCCGCCATCTGCTCACTGTCAATGATCTGCTCAAGATAACGAAGATCTACATTCGTCTTGTTGATCGCAAATCCATCCGTACCCATCACCTTGATCTTCGCACCGCGATCAGATTTCCCGGCACTCTTTGCACTTGCAGGATCCCCGCTATATTTGCCGACCGCTCGTCTATGCTCACGACCGCCAGCTTCAAGCGACTGCTTTGGAATGAAAATTTTCTGCTCTACGCTGTCCGGATATTCAGCTGCCATCGATGTGTCATTCAACGGGTACGCTTTCGCTGTCTCTTTTGCAAATTGTGTGATTTCTTTCGGTCGATAACTTTCCATTTGCAATATTGTATCTGCAATATGAAAAAAAGCACCACAGCTCCCTGCAACTAAAATGGTGGAAACCTGTTTCTGCTCATATAGCCCTTTTACCCGTTTAATAAACGGTATGATCGGCTCTTCTCCTGCTGTCACAACCTTTTCCATTAATTCATCTCGAATCATAAAATTAGTCGCACTGGTGTCTTCATCGATCAACAATACACCTGCTCCATTCTCGACAGCTTCTACAACATTGGCCGCCTGCGATGTGGAACCGCTGGCATCCTCGCTGCTAAAATCCGTCGTATCCCGTCCGGTCGGCAGATTGCGAATAAACGGACTAATATCTTTATGATAAATGCTCCTACCGTCCTCAGAACGGATCTTAACCGCACTCTGTTCCATGGCAACGTACTCTCGACCATCTCCGGCAATATGCGGATATACTGCTCTTTCTAACGTCTGCAAAAGTGTGGATTTGCCATGATAACCGCCTCCAACGATAAGCGTCACACCTTTTTTGATTCCCATACCCTTGATCATGCCTTTATGTGGAAGGTCCCACGTAACCTCCATGGATTCCGGCGAGGCAAATGGCACCGCCTTCTTCATTGGACGTTGGGATACTCCATTCTCGCGCGGCAGCACTGATCCATTGGCAATAAAAGCAATATACCCTTCTTCCGCCATCTGCTCTCTGATGTAGCGCTGATCGTCTGCGAGGTCTGCAGCTCTCTGTAGCTTTTGGGCGTCAATATTCGCATAACAGCAGGCGTGATGCACGATCTCCGGTATAAATTGAAAAAATATTTTGCCCAGTTCTCTTGCATTGATACTTCTCCCATTTGCCGGAAAACCAACTGACATACGAACGGTTAGCTCCCCATTTTTCGCATTGATATGACAGGCACTTCGCTCCACGATTTCCTGTCCCGGACGGCTAACTGCAATCAAGCCGCTTTTGCCGGATCCTTTTGCCTTAAAATTAAATGGTTCGCTTTCCCTGCAAACCAGACGGAGTAAATGATCTTCCACTGCGATCCTGCGATGCTTTTGCTCGTAAAACTCTTTTGGGATCGCATGTGTGTTCTGCGGCACCACCAGAGAAATCCGAGAGGGCGAAGCAAAAGGATCACCCTGCACTTTGTCAATACCAAGCCGATAATCGCCGAAATCGTAACCGCCCTTAAGGCCTTTATATGCTGGGTATCCCTTGTGATCTATCGAATTTAACATTGTTTTTAATCTCTGCATGATCATTCTCCTTCATTTACAATCCAAACATATCATGAAAGTTTCCAACTCCGTCAATCACCATAGCATCTTCCAACAATGATGCTGATTTTTGACGCTGGTTCTGTAATATGTTATGATTTTCGTTGGCTGTTCTAATAACCCTATTATAGGATACATGGGACAAAAGGTCTATATTTACCTGTGGGAACGAAAGAAACATTTTGTCTGCGAAAAAGTCAGAAATATTTTTCCGATGAAAACGGCAGAAGCATTTTGCCCATAACATAGTATGAAATACCTCTAAACCCGTGGGCAGAGAAAGGAATGCAAAATTACTATGAATGAAAAAGAGACTATTACCACAACTTTTCAAATGCCGGTGCTAGATAAACATTGGTGGAAAACCTTTGCGCTAATGCTTATTTCTGTGATCATGATGGGACTCGGCGTGTCGCTGCTCGTTCTGACGGAAATGGGGACAGATCCCTGCTCGGCAATGAATTATGGAATAGCCCGGACACTGGGACTTAGTTTTGGCAATTATCAACTATTATTTAATACGATACTTCTGATCTTGGTCATCTTACTTGATTGGCGGCTGATCGGTACCGGAACGATCGGAAATATGGTTGTGGTGGGCTACTCGGCTGATTTCTTCGGCTGGGTCTGGACAAACGTATGCCATGTGCCTGCACATCTTCCACTTGCAGCCCGCATTGGCATTCTGGTCCCGGCGCTTCTGCTTTTTGTGGTTGCTGCAGCCTGCTATATGCACAGCGGGCACGGCATGGCACCTTATGATGCCGTACCTTTTGCCGTTACCGAAAAAATACGGCAAAAAACCGGTCGAAATTGTTTCAAGCCGGTTCGTCTTTCTATTGATCTGATCGCTACGATACTTGGATTTCTCACGGGTGGAGAAGTTGGTGTTATGACTGTCCTGATGGTGCTTTTACTGGCACCGATCGTTGAATTTGTTGGTAAACTGTTTGAAAAATGGGGTGTCGCATAACGACACCCCATTTGAGCTATTTCAGTTATTTCTATTACAACATTTCCCTTGGATTCAAGTTTCTCATGTCTCTATTGCAACATCTCTCTTGAATTCAAGTTCTTCGTCTCACCACTTCAACATTTTCCTTAGATTCAAGTTCTTCGTCTCACCACTTCAACATTTCCCTTAGATTCAAGTTCCTCAGATCATCACCATTGCAGCATTTCCTTAGCAGCATCTGCAATTAAACGGGCACACTTACGGTTCGTCTTTTCCGTCGGATGCCAATAAGTTCCTAAGCCATCTGCCTCATCCTGCAATGGAAGCTGTACATAACGAATCGTACAATCTGGCGTAACTTTGGCAAAACATGCTGTCGCAGCATCAATCACCGTATTCAGTCTTTGATCCATCGCTCCGATCGTTGTTATAATAGCTGCATTCGGATTATGCTCGTGCACCTGATGCAACAATTTTACATAAGCATCTTCAAACTGTTTTTGTCTGTCTGGAATATCTCTTGTATAGCTCGCATCATTCGTACCTAAATAAATGACAACAAGCTGCGGTTTATATTCCTCAAAATTCCAAGTTTCCCAGTCTGACTGCTCATTGGCAAAATAATCTCGTTCCAATCCTGCATCCGTGTATTCATATAACATTGGCATCAGCCAGGAATCATCAATCTGTGCATCCTCTTCTTCCCCTATATATGCCGTGATAACACCTTTTCCGTTCCACGATACCAGGTTAGGTTCTGCATCAAGCAATTCTGCGGTAAGCAATGAATACGATTTGGCCGGATTTTCATCTGCGGTATCAAATATTTCGTCACTCACATCACCTTCCACGCCGTAACCGCAAGTGATCGAATCGCCAAAAAACTCGATCTGTCTTTTCTTATGTACCGGCGGCGATAATAGTATTTCTTCCCCCGGGTTTACTTCATCGGTAATTTCTATGGAAATAATACCACACGCTGCATATTCTGCTTCAGAATATTTAACGATAGTAATCTGCTGTTCCGTAGTTTGTTGCGTTTCAAACAGCACGATTGTCTGCCTGTCCTGCTCTAAGCGCAGACGCTTAGCGGGATCTCTATCCTGTCCATAATAAATAGCGATCCAAGCCCTCTCCTTCTCAGTATGCTTTGATGCGTCACTGACAATCTCTGCGGTTGCTTTTGTTCCTACGAATTTGAAAGAAATAGATGTCGCAGAATATCCCAGATAACGAATACCCTCTCGATAAATAGTTCTACCCGTTACACTAACATGCTTCTTATCTGCCTGAAATTTCATTCTTTCGCCTCCATAAATACACATTTTTTTAGTCATGACCTGCAATATACAATATTGCTTTCATAATTTCATTTTTACCGGATCACTCTACGGTAACTACTTTTGCTAAGTTTCTTGGTTTATCAACATCCAATCCACGATCCATCGATACGTAATATGCCAACAACTGCAATGCCGCTGCTGCCGGGAATACCATAAACTCATCCGCCATATCCGGTAATAATAATACATCTGCATATTCTGCATCTGCCATGGAAATACTTTCGCGTACAAACAATACAACACTTGCACCACGAGACTGCACTTCACGAATGTTAGATAATTCTTTATCTTTTAGCTTTTCCTGTGTGACAACAGCAACGACCGGTGTATCTTCTGTGATCAGAGCGATCGTACCATGTTTCAATTCACCAGACGCATATGCCTCTGTATGAATATAGGAAATTTCCTTTAATTTTAAAGCTCCCTCCAGCAAGATAGAATAATCCAATCCACGGCCAAGCATAAATGCATCTTTTGCCTCTAACAGCTTTCTGGCAATTTTATGGATGTCGTGTTTCTTATTCAATACTTCCTTTAACTTGGCAGGAATCTGAAGCATATTGTCAACATACTCTTTCTCCGCTGCATCATCGAAAATACCTCTTACCTTTGCCATGCGCCCAATTAAGAGCATTAATGTTTCTACCTGTGTCGTATATGCTTTCGTACTTGCAACCGCGATTTCCGGACCGGCTACCGTATACATGACATAATCACTCTCTCTGGCGATAGAGGAACCCTTAACATTAATAACCGCAACACTCTTGGCACCTTTTTTGCGCGCATACTTCAGCGCTTCCAAAGTATCGATCGTCTCACCGGACTGTGAAATTGCTAATACCAGTGTTTTCTCATCAATGACCGGATTGGAGTACATAAACTCAGATGCATACTCTACATCCATCAGCATTTGTAATTTTGACTGAACGATCGCTTTGGCGATCAATCCTGCATGCATAGCTGTGCCACAAGCAACAACACAAATTCGCTCACAATTCTGCAAAACATCATCCGGCACACCATCAAAGGACAAGTCAATATGTCCGTCAACAATACGATGATCTAATGTTGCCTGCAATGCCTCCGGCTGCTCCATAATTTCCTTTTCCATATAAAATGGGTATTTACCTTTACCATCACGGCTGGTATCCCAATCAATCTCCAAAAACTCTGTCTTCTGCTCTTTGCCCTTCAGGTCAAACACTTTAATATCGTCTTTGTGCAGCTCAACGATCTGATACTCCGGCACAACCATATATTCCGTAGCATGAGAGCCAAGTGCTGCAACATCAGATGCTAACATTGTGCCGTCCTCGGTACATGCAGCCACGATCGGACTAACATTACGGATTGCATAGATCACATCCGGTATATCATCAAAAATAATAACTAATGCAAATGTTCCCTTTAAATGCTTTACCGTTTGTGCAATTGCTTTGTGCGGATCTCCTTCGTAGTAACGGTTCAAAACACCGGCAACCACTTCTGTGTCCGTCTCCGACTTCAGATCTTTGCTCAACATAAAATGATCACGAAGCTCTTCGTAATTTTCAACAATTCCATTATGAACTAAAAGCACATTACCCTGACGATGTGGGTGCGCATTCTCGTCACTGACACCACCATGTGTTGCCCAGCGTGTATGACCAATTCCACAAGTAGCCTGCTTCTTGTCATTCTCACATACTTTGCGCAGATCAGCAACGCGGCCGGCACATTTACGCAACTTCGTCCGTCCTGTCTCAGCATTGATCGTTGCAAGACCGGCACTATCGTAACCACGATATTCCAACAATTCGAGAGCATCCAACAAAAAGTCCGTCACCGGACGTGCTCCATTATAACCAACAATTCCGCACATAATTTCCTCCGTTCTACTGCCAAATCGGCAGATTCCATCTGTTACTGTGACGCCTCCCGCACTGCCCACAATATCCTGCAGCATTATCGGTGCATTTGCACACTCTTCACTGTTATCTGCAACATTACCGGTGCATTTCCACACTCCTCACTGTTATCTGCAGCATTACCGGTGCATTTTCAGACTTCATCCTGTGCCCATGCGGTTCTGCGTCGATTGCCTTCTAAGAACAATCATCGCAAACGAAGGATCTGTAATCTCCACTGTATTGAATTTGTTTTGCAGTCACCTGCATATTTGCCAATACATAACGCACTGGAGCGTACGAAGAGACATCCGCCGAAATTTCGATAATCTCTTTCCTCGTCAGCCTGATTCGTGCAAATTTATACTTTTGTGCACAAAACTAGGCTCTGGCGCTTAAAATTTGTGTATTTTTGTTACAGAACTCTACATTTTACGATTTAGTCCCTTCGTACAATATAAGGTCTAAAAGCCTTTTTGTCAAGGTAAACTTGCATCTGTGGCACTTTCACATTATAATATATGCTATTATTTCGGCAATGATCTGTTCAGAGGGTATTTCAAATGAATACTGAAAATACCTTTGCAAATAACACAGATATATTGTTGCCGTCACTTGAACTAAAACAATATTTTATACAGAAACGGAGATAATTATGGCAAAAAATACAGAATACGAATTTGAAGAAACTATGGTTACGTTAACCGATGAGGATGGGATTGATAAAGACTTTTATGTGGATGAAATCTATGAGGTGGACGGTCAACTCTATGCCGCTCTGATTCCGGGTTTTGTGGAAAACATTACAGAATATTATGTGTTCCGCATCAAAGATTTAGGAAATGATGATTTTGAATTAGAAGATATTAATGATGAAGAAGAGTACGATGCCGCAGCAGATGCCTACGAGGAACGTCTGGATGCGAGGGCTTGGAGCGAAAGCATGAAATAACATAAAACTGCCTTAGAAATCACAGGATTTTCTGTAATTTCTAAGGCAGTCTTTTTTGTTCTTCTACCGAGACTATCTCTCATTCTTTGTATTGTGTATTACACAATGCAACCTCGTCTTAGTATTCTTTCATAAGGATTAATCCTCATATTGATCGTTGTAGATGATAGCTGTTTTAACATGCTCTGCTGTTTCCGCATCTTTTAACACCGTAATGATTTCTGCTGCAAACTCAATACATGTTCCCATTCCGCGACTTGTGATAACCTTGCCATCACGAACGACCGGCTTCTTAACATACTGACCACAGATCAACTGATCTGCAAAACTTGGATAACAAGTTGCCTGATGATCTTTCAAAATCCCCAGTTCACCAAGTACAGTAGGTGCTGCACACACCGCTGCAACCCATTTTTCTTCTTTTGCAAATTGCTGCAATTGCTGGCACAGTGTATCGCAGGCACGTAAATTCGGTGTTCCCGGAATACCACCCGGCAAAATCAGCATCTGTGCCTCTGCAAAATCTGCCTCATCTAATAATCTGTCGGCGGTGATGCATACTCCATGTGAGCTCTTTACCACTCTCTGATCCCCGATCGCCACCATGTCAATATCAATCTTTGCACGGCGAACCATATCTACTACCGTCAACATTTCAACTTCTTCATATCCTTCTGCTAAAAAAATAAGTGCTTTTGCCATATTCCCCGTCCTTTCCACTCTGCATAACAGCAATTTTCTATTTCACACAAAAAAGCAAAACCAGCGTTTTGCTCTGCAAGAATCGCTGACGCAATTCTTGGTGGTTTCCCTCTAGGTTACGAGCATTTTCCTATATTGTAAAAAAAGTGAGAATTTCACAGAAATCCTCACTTCCTCAACAGAGCTGCTAACGGGAATTGAACCCGTGACCTCCGCCTTACCAAGGCGACGCTCTACCGACTGAGCCATAGCAGCACTCAACAATCCATATTATATAATAGCGCCTCTAAATTTGCAAGCAAATTTTTCATTTTCTCTGTTTTTCATTTTCTCTGTTTTATAAGCCCCGTTTATACGTTTTCTATCATGTCCCCGAACACTGAAGTGAAAAGCTTATTTCCACCTTAAAGAGCAAAGCAGGTTAATTTCCTTCTCTTTTATCTTCAGCAGCCCTATTGCAGTATTTAATGCAGCTTTTGGATGAGAAGAAGGCGTCATCACCTTAGTATCGTCCGTAATTTAGTCTTGATCCGCTGCAATGCGTTGTCTATTGCTTTCGGTTGCTTTTGCATATATCTGGCAATCTCCTGATAAGTCATACCACGCAAAAACAACGATAGAACTTCTCGTTCCATTCCACTCAAAACACTAAATAAGCGTTCCTCTATATCACCGGCTTCTTCTCTGTCAATAATAATGTCCTCTGGATTTTGATGCAGACCTGCCGACACACGATCCAACAGCTTGACGCTGTCCGGTCCCTGTTCATTATCGCTATCACTGGCTGAATCGATTGAAATATAAGTATTAAGAGGCCCGTTTTTTTTACGATTGGACTTTTTGACTGCAGAATACATCTGCCGATTAATGCAATGACTGGCAAATGTCTCAAATGCAGCGCCTCTACATTCATCGTAGCTTACGACTGCCTTGTACAGGCCAATCATCCCTTCCTGTATTAAATCGTCCTCATCGCCATCCAATAAAAACAATGTTCGCGAAAGCCCTCTAACGAGTCCTTTATATTTAGCCAATACATACTCCATAGCCTCATCATTACCATGTTTTGCACTGGCAACCACTTCCTCTATTGTCTGCTGTTCATACTCTCTCATACTACACCCCGTACTTACCTCACATTCACCCATTACGATTTGCTTCTGCAAATGTGCCTACTTTATACCCTTAACATACCCCTGGCTATAACACACTGACTTCTATATCCTTAGCGTTCCTCTGGCTATAACACGCTTATTTTATACCCTTTGTGATCCGCTGGCGCACGATTTCATATGATAAAATTCCCATCGCTACCGAAGCGTTTAATGAATCAATATCACCCTGCATCGGAATGGATGCCGTAAAGTCGCAGTTTTCTTTCACTAATCTGCTGACACCATCGCCTTCGTTACCGATCACAACACCGATTGGCCCAGTCAGATCAAGCGAATACATCGTCTCTCCTGACATATCTCCACAAACAAACCACATCCCCTGTTTCTTGAGTTCTTCCATGGTTTTGACCAGATTCGTTACCTTTGCAACCGGAGTATAATGAATCGCTCCTGCAGATGCCTTTGCCACAGTGGCAGTTAAACCAACAGCTCGTCGCTTAGGAATGATGACACCATGTGCACCTGCCTGGTTAGCAGTACGAATAATAGACCCCAAATTGTGTGGGTCTTCTATTCCATCCAATAAAATAACGAACGGTGCCTCCCCCTTCTGTGCCGCACGATCCATAATTTCTTCTACTGTGCTATACTCATAAGCCGCCAAATGTGCAATAACTCCTTGATGCTTACCTGTCTCTGATAATTGATCCAAGCGTTCTTTCTTGACGAAATTGACAATGGTACTCTGCTTTTTCGCTTCACGCAAAACTGTTTGAATAGGACCATCCTTGCAGCCTTCTAAAACAAATATCTTATCAACGGTTTTCCCTGCACGAAATGCCTCAATTACTGCATTACGCCCTTCTATTGTTAATTCTTCGTATGCCATATGTGTCTTCCTTCCTATATAATTTAACAATTTACACTACCGTACCAAAACAATTTAATTCACTTCGATCATGCGAGTACATTATTTGTGAGGCATCTGATCTGCTTCGATCAGACCATCGTGCAACAATTTCATAGCTCGCTCCATCTGGTGCGTCAAATACCAATACCCAACCAACGCTTCAAACCCGGTCGCTACACGATAATCCACAATAGACGCATTCTTTGCAGAAGTTGCTGACTTGGCGTTGCGTCCCCGACGATAATATGCCACTTCCTCCTTAGTAAGCTTGTCCTCTAAAATTTTCATGAGCTTAGCTTGGGCCTCTGCTTTTACAACAGAACTAGTCATTCTATGAAAATTTTTGACATGACCGGCACCCAGATCAATGACTATCGTCCGAATGATCAAATCATATACTGCATCCCCAATATATGCAAGTGCTAATGCGGAATACTGGCTTGGCTGCAGTTTACTTTTTCCAAAGGTGTCCTGAATCTCGTTAAAAATATCCTGATATTCCTTCTCCAATCTTAGTCTCCTTTTTTATATAGCGTAAACTAAAACGACCCCCATTTACATAGTGCAAATGAGGGTTACTAGAGGCGACTACCGGATTTGAACCGATGATCAGGGAGTTGCAGTCCCATGCCTTACCACTTGGCTAAGTCGCCATATATGACTCCAACGGGATTTGAACCCGTGTTACCGCCGTGAAAGGGCGATGTCTTAACCGCTTGACCATGGAGCCATCTTGCTAGACAATTTTTGTCTGACAACGAATAATATACTATCATATAATTTACAAGAATGCAAGTGTTTTTTTTATTTTTTTTAATGAACCAAAAATGAAATTTCAAATTTCTACGATTTCTACATTAAGGTTCCTACATTATTCCTACATTAATTATGTTATTCCATTGCATACACAGACCTAATATGCTATAATTATCGTATCGAGTGTTGTTTTGATCTGCGGTACAGAGGGTCTGTTCTCAAGTACTGGAGATTTTTGTAGAGAAACTCTACAAGGTGCCAACATAAAGATGTTTACTTCATTGTAACATCTTTATGTTGCAATGACTGTGGTCTTACCGGCTGATGTAGGATGCCTAAGCATGTAGGTCAACTCTCACTATCCATAATCAATTTTTTCTTCGCTTTTTTTCTACTGTTCTTAAAATTAATTCCTTTGTCTTTTTTATTCCCTTGTTCCTTTTTTCATATGTCCCCTAATTAACCGCTTTGTATCAAATATGCAATAATACAAAGTCTTTAATAAATGTGCCTGTAACACATTAAATGTAATAAAAAAATCTCTTCGTAAACCCATTTGGCAGAATTGGACACCTTTTTCCATAATTGGACACTTTAATTCTATATAGGAAGCTTCCAAAGATCATCTATTACCAGAAATGGGATTATAAAGAGTACAATCCTTATCTTTAATGGCGATATGGCAAAAAGATCAAAAAAAGTCCTGTAAACGAAATCGTTTACAGGATTTTCTTTGTCGCTCCCCGAGTAGGACTC
>ERZ837380.2980-NODE-2980-length-16796-cov-4.399857_pt1 | contig 16796 bp, 16 predicted proteins | sample MGYA00519685_ERZ837380 | MGnify/ENA primary metagenome ERZ837380 (study PRJEB31850, sample SAMEA3708817) | human gut metagenome | biome: human gut; feature: human-associated habitat; material: faeces | place: China | collected 2014 ...
TGATATTGGAAGTTACATCCGAACCGTGTATCACATGGTAAGCCATACTCCTAAGCGGCAGATTGTTCGATTCCTTCGAGCAGTGAAAATTGCATAAATCTTAAAAATGTCTCAGTAGCTCAGTTGGATAGAGCACACGCCTCCTAAGGTTATCCTCGAACACCCGCCTCGGACCTCAAGGTGGATGGTTGGAAGTACAAAAAAGAGGTCATATTTTTTTACGCCCCAATAGCTCAGATGGATAGCAGCGATCGCCTCCTAAGCGATAGGTCAGAGGTTCGAATCCTCCTTGGGGTGCCAAAAAGTGCCTAGTTTTCCGAAAAAACAAGGAAAACTAGGCACTTTTTCGATTTTCCGTATTTCGGGAAAAATTGCTTCTACAGGGCAATGGAGCTGTTGTTTGGACATTTGATTCCAGGAAGAAATTTTGGGCTTTTTTTCTAACAGTGTTAGCTAGAAAAGGACGATTCTGCTAACGAAAATGCCTATGTTGCTAACAAGATGCAAACCAGATGTTCTATTCTAGCTAACAAAAAAAGTGTTTGGTGCATTTTCGCCTTAGTAAAGTTCTGTTTTCTTGTAGATTCCCTGTGTTAGCAGCGTTTGGCTGCTTATGTAGATATTTCTGTGCGAGGCTCTGGTTAGACCAACTGTTTTTGAATTGAAAAGGCGAGAAGCGACCAATCTGCTTCTCGTCTTTTCAATATCAAACCTTATTTACAAGTACCTTCAGCAATTCCGTAGTTTGCGGGTCGGAAAGAAGTTTCATGATGCTCATTACCTGGATAATCTCGGCTTTGGCGTTGGAATCCGACTCCATGCGCTCCCGTGGAAGTCTGCTATGGGGGCGGACAGCTTTCTCTATTTGCCGCTTTGACAACCGGGACCGTGCCTTTGTGATTGGGCTGTTCGCCTGCATCACCCTGACGGTCATGGGCGTTATTCTGGGGGCAAGCAAAATGTGGTACAATCCACGAATCATCTGGCGGCCACTGAACGGGATTGGCGTGGTGACAGCTATTGGCTACCTGCACTCTGCATGATGCCTATGGGATTAGAGCTTTGGACGGAGTATCGATTTTGCAAGGCCAGAGCAATATAAAATGGACTCTCCCTCACCCTACTGTAAACAGATGTCATGTGAAGATGCCGAAATATCATTCGTAAGGTGGTTCGCCTTTCTCATGCCGGCCATGCTCAGAGTAGGAATACTTATAATACCATAACCTTTTAGCAATACGAATTGCAAGATTTGCGGGTAGAGAAAAAAGGCTTGCAGCAGATAAGGTGAATGATACCTGTTCCGCTGCAAGCCTTTTCAATTATGTGGACAATATGAAACAATGAGGAGTAAGCGCCCAACAGCTTACTGAAAAGATAGCGGGGCACAGAGAATGTGTCCCAACAAGGTACAGCCTTGTTCCCCGAATTTGAGGGATGATGCGCCGAAGCCATACATCTTTCCCAAACGTAGCAAAAGCGCAACTCAAATTCCCTGCATCTTGAATTTGCAAAGAATAAACTGCTGCACTTTTACTAGATTGCGACCAAACAGTATTTGTGAATGCAAACCTCAAAGCAGTTTGCTCCCTGCACGCCTTCTATCCTACGGCCTGTGTCAGCACACATGCCGTTGTGCTTTGCGACATGAACGGCAGGCAAATGCCGCTCTCACCCGCGCCGACCAGCAGCTCTGTGCCGCTCGGGCTGATCAGGAGGGGATACGTCTCACACAAATACATCGGACCGTCCATGACGCCATAGTTTTTACCGCCCACAAGCGACAAGCTGAGCGTCACATAGCTCGGCCCGTCCGGAATGGTTTGAATCGCCCAGAAGCCGCTCCACATTTCCGTAAAGTCGTCGCTGCCTTCGTATGCCCAATCCAGATCGACCGTGCCGCCTGTCTCGTCTTCCGGATAGAAGCGCAGCGAGAAATGGGCATAGCGGTTGGTTTCACCTGCCATGGTCTCTGTGATCCAGCCCATACCCGTACTCTCTGACCCCGCCAGGCCGAGCGCCGTCATGCCTGTCCAGCCGCCGGCAAGCCATGCCGCGAACGCGGGTGGGGCAGAATACCATGCGTACTCCGTAAAGTCAAACGAAAGATAGTCTCCAGATTCCGATATACACGGCGCAAGATGGCTCATCGCATCAAACGAGGGATACCATTCGCAGGTATTCCCGTTGTTGTCAGTGATGAAGGCCTGGGTGTCGGCCTCATATGCAACGCCGTCAAGATTTGCAAAGAGCAGCACCGGCTCGCCGCTCTCCGACCGGTAGAGCACCTCCGTGACCTCGTCGGTCTGTGTTTTTTCGTTCCACTGCACACGGTTGATCGCAACCGTCGCGTTCTCGTCGACCGGCACGATGCAGTACAGATGCCCCGCACCGCCGATAATGTGCTCCTCGTCGATCTCAGCGATGAAGGGGTATTCGAGGAGCATTACCTCATTGGTTTCCCGCAGCCATGCGGGGAAGCCCGCCTCGAAGCCCGCCTCAAACAGGCCGCCGACATAGCCGAGATATGCCGCGCCAAACATTGTCATTGGAAATTCGATTCTGTCCCGCAGCCGTCCAAGCGAGGTCTCTGCCTCCTGTGAAAAACCGTATTGTACCGGCTGTGTGTCCACGGCCTCATTTCGTGACGTGCGATTGCTCATATCGCTCTGCGATATCGCTTCTTCCGGCTGTTTCTCCGGCGTTTTTTTATCGGCCTTTCTGGGAAAGTCAACCTTATCTGTACTCATTTTGGGTTCGTCCGACTCCGGTTGCGTCTTCTGCGCGCAGGCACAAAGCGACAGTAGCAGAGCCAGGGCCAGCAGCAGCGCGCGTATTTGTTTGTGTGCTGTTTTCATGGTCGCCCCTTTCAAAATTTTCCGCTTCGGCCGGAACCACCACCGCCGGATTCGCTGTAACTGTTTCCGCTGCTGGAAGAGCTGCGCTCGATCTTCCGACTGGAGGTCGTCTTATGGGTGAAATGATCTGTTTGCTCCGTAAGCCGGAGTCCCGCGGAGACGTAGGCGTTCGCGGTTGCTTTTTCGGATACAGTCTCCATTTTCTGCCATATCACGGCGACGACCGCGGTTGCTGCCAGCAGGGAAAGACCGATCACGATAAGGAGCGGATAGAACAAGCTCGCCCGGACGGGCTTTCCTGTGGAAGCCTTTTCCAGATAGACGCTGCATTCTTTGACGTAATCCTCAAAGCCGCCGTACCAGTCGTTCTCGCCGAAATTGTCGAGGAAGACCTTTTCCAGCTTCTCCTGCCCGTAGCTGTTGAATGCGTATTCGCAGCGCTTGCCATAGCAGAACATCGCCCAGTCGCGATCATCCATGCTGAGCAGGAGCATGATCCCGTCGCGGTTCGGCCCCTCGCCCATGGTGTAGTTATGATAGATGGTATAGGTTGCCTTGTAGACGCCGTCGGCGTGATAGTCCCGGAAATCCTCCACCGTCACAATGTAAACGCCGACACGGTATTTCTGGGAAACCGCTTCCGCCATTTTCTCCAGCCGCGCACGTTCACCTTCCCTGAGAAGTCCGGCGGCATCCGTTACATAGTTCAGCTGTGCTCCCGTCTGCGCTGCCGCAGCTGCGCTCACGCAGAGGGCAAGCGCCGTCACGAGCACCAGCAGGAGGCATAATAACCGTTTCTTCATGTTCTCACCCTCCTACCGTGCCATAAGCAGAATCGCCGTCACGCTGATAGCAACAAACAGCGCCGCGATTGCCGCAAACAGGCCAATTACCCGCTTTGTGCTGACTGGAAGGTTGCCAACGAGCTTACCGGTCTGACCGTTCATGGCAAAGAGGAAATCTTTTCCCTCCCATCTTGTGTTCAGGATCCAGACGGGCAGCAGTGCGTAATGCACCTTACCACGCTTCAGCTGGATGCTCCGGGCCGTTTCATTGCAGGAGGCATAGCCGGTCACGGTTTTTTCCAGCGCATTCACCAGCGAGCCTGCACAGCGCCGATTCGCCCGATCCCGGCTGTCTTCCACGCTTACATCATATTTATCCGCCAGAAATCCGGGCAGATACGCCGTGGAAAACGGCTTTAGCTCTGTATAATCGTACGGTTCGATGGAGTCCATATAATCGTCCGGCATTTTGCTGGATGCATCCACCGGGATTTTTTCAAAGGCAATGGAACCGGCGCGTCGCACGTCGTAATGGCTCGTCTCCGTGATCTCATAATCTCCCGAGGTGTATTTATGTACCGTGGTGGCATGGAACTGGACGCTTCCGCTGGCCTCGCCGTCGTACATCCAGAAGGGTACGTACACGCCCTTGATCTCCTCCAGATGGTTGGCTTTGGAGAAGGTCGATGGGAGCAATGGCTTTTTGAGATAATGCTTCTTCAGCGCCTTGATGGCGTCCTCCTTGCTCAGTTTGAAGGGAAGCACAAAGTCGGGCTTCAGAACGCCGGAGAACTGCCCCGGAATCACCGACGGATTTCCGCAGTATGGGCAGGACGTTGCCGCAGTCGTCGCGTCGCAGAGCAGCTCCGCACCGCATGAGGGGCAGCAGTACGCTTTTATGCTGCCTGCGTCTGCACCCCAGTCCTCGCTCAGACCGGAGGTGTCCCAGTCGGAGCCGTCTGCGATGGCCTGTTCCGCTTCGGCGGCGTTTTGCGTCGCTTCTGCCGCATTCGCTTCTTTTTCCCCATAGAGCGCCTCAATTTCCGCTGTATTGAAGCTCGAACCGCAGTAGTCGCACTCCAATCTGCCGGATTCTCCCGTAAAATGGAGAGGCCCCATACAGGCGGGGCATTGATAATTTGTTACTTGTGTTGCCATCTAAAATTCCTCGTTTCCTGGACAGGTGTTACAGTCCGCAAGGGCAGCTTGCAGCGCCAAGCGCAGGTATGATTGTGTTTTTCGGATATGTTCGCAGGCTCACTGCTTATGATAGATCGGGTACGTGTCCTTTATGACGTTTTCCTCCGAATCGTACAAGACGCGCACATCGGCCGCTGCATGGTCGCTGTTGGCAAGCGTGATCGCAATCTGCTTTTCTGCGATCAGACCTGCCATGATGCGGAGCGCTTTGCGTTTCATGGCACAACCTCCGTTTTTTGCGAAAAGCCGGATTCTCCCGCTCCAAATTGGGGCGGGAGCCGGTTTTCTTCATACAAATTCTCAGTAGGACGATGACCTTACTGGAACGTCATGTTGTTGAGAATGATGTCCGGCATCGTTCCCGGGACGCACTCCAATTTCGTCAGTCCGATGGACAGTGCGCGGCCGTCGTCGATCTGCGCGACATACTGAATCCAATTGTAGCCGATGTACTTATAGGTGCGGCCGCGGAAGGTGATGCCGCCGATCACGCGGTCTTCGATATCCTGATAGTTTTCGAATTTGTCCTTGTAGAAATCAATTTTTTCAACGTTCTCTCTTACCTCAAACTGGATAGCGCCCGCACCAAACGCTGTGGGATCGTCGTTTTCCACCAAGCAGCGCGGTCCATCATCGTACGACCAGCCGGATACCGGGATCTTCGTCATGATCTTGACCTTCACATCGTCTTTCGCAAACTGGGCGATTTCCACGGAGAAGTCCTTCATCTCGGCGTTTGCAGACGCTGCCTTGTTCGCCTCGGCGGCCTCGGCCTTCACGATGTCCAGATACTTTTCTATGGCTTCTGTGCCGGAGAAGCCGCTGGTGTTGTACGCACTCACCGTATAAACGCCCGACTCGTTCTCCTTGAAATTGACGTAGATGAAATGGGAGTCGTCGCCCTTGGATATCCATTTGTAGTAGCGGTAGTTTGCCTTCATGTGGTCGCTGTACTCTTCCTTGACGAACTGGCCTTCCACGCCGAAGTAGGCAACAATATCCTCGTAGGTAGCGTCAAAAATATTATTATTGACCTCGTTCATCCAGACGTAGCCCTTCTGTACCTGCTCTTCGGTCACGATACCGTCTCCGCCGGATGCCGCAGCGTCCGTCTGGGTGAGCGGGGCGCTGTCATGCGGATTGAAGTCGTTCGACGGCTCTTCCCCGATGGCGTCCGGCATGGGCATGCCCGCGTCAATCAGCGGCAGGTACCAGTCGGTATAGCGGTAGGGATAGCCGCTCTCGTCCATGTCCTCCCAGTGCAGGCCCCACGGGCGCAGATAGATGTCGTAGTGGAACGCGTTGTCGCCGTTTTCGTAGTCGCCGTCGATCCAGATCAGGTCGTCATAGTCCAGAAGGCCGGGATCAACGATCCAGTCCGCATGTGCCAGTGCCGTGTCCGTGAACCAGCCGCCCTCGGACATCACTGTGCCATGCTCGCCGGTTCCGGCTTCATTCAGGCTGACGGAGGCCAGCGCCATGGGGTCAGTTCTGGTGTAGTCCTCATCCCAGAGTGTGACGCTGCCCGTATAGTCTGCGCCAATGGCGATCTCGCCGCAGACATCCCACCATTGCCCCTCCATGCTCTCGTAAGAGCCCGAGCAACCGGTCATTTTCCACCAGCCGTACCATGCGCCGTTCCACCAGTCCAGCAGTGCGTCGCCGGTTTCGGCGGGAGTGGACAGTCCTTCCTTGTCAGTCTGGTCAGCACCCGCGGCGGTTACGTGGCTGAGTGCAGCGGTATCGATGGTGATCTTGCCGTTTTTCTTACCGAATATCTGCTCAAAGGTCGCCTCGACCGGGCTGGTCGTGTCATGAAGCAGATATGCTGTCCGAACTTCCAGTGTTGTGCCCGGAGCAATGTCTGTAAACTGGCTGTCAATCACAGTCTCAAAGCTGTCATAGTTCTGGAAGACCGTAGCGACTTCCAGCTCTGTGCCGTTCTGCATGAGTGTTTCATTGACGCTCCAGAGATACGAAGCATTTTCCTTGCCGTTGTTTGTGAAGTCCAGCGTCAGAACAATCGCGTCATTTCCGTCCGAATCCTCCATGATGCACGCGCTCTTGTAGAGCAGTTCATAGTCGCCGAGGCTGATCAAATTTGAATCTTTCTCCTTTTCCTTTCCGCAGGCGGTGAGGCTGCCGAGCAGCATCAGCACCGCAAGAAGCAGGCATAGAAGTCTGGTTTTCGTCTGTTTCATAATTCCCTCCCAATATCCTTCAGGGATGCACAAATCTGCCGATCAACAGAAAATAACATATCATTCCGGCAAAAAACAGCAATGCATACCTGAGACATTTTGCTTTTCTTATTTCTTTTCGCGTTGGATAAGGTTCCCGTTCTTGTCGGTAAACTTGCCGCAGAGAATCTTGATAAAGTCGACAAGGTACCCGATGCCGAACAGGCCAGCCGTCAGCGTATAAAGAATACCCGTGCCGATCTTGCCGACATAGTAGCGGTGGACGCCAAGCCCGCCAAGGAAGAGGCAGAGCAGGAACGTTGTCATCCAGTCCTTCGTTTCGACCGGAACCTCTGGCGCGACATAGTCCTCTACTTCCTCACCGTTCAAAATCTTCTTCACGGTTTCAGTCACGGTGTCGATATAGCTGCCGCGCTCCGTTGCCAGACCAACTGTCGCACCCTTGAGGCCCTTGCGCAACGCGCTGTTCTTATCAACGCGCATACCGCCAACCGACATCTTGGCCTCCGTAATGACCGGCTGGATTCGGATGTGTGTGCCGTCCTTGAGGAAAAGCCAGAGACCAACGTCCACATTTGGTTCTTTCTCGAACGAGATGCGTTGACCGGGAACACCGCCCTTGATCTGGAACGGCATCTGGAACGCCGACCTGCGGGCATTGAGCTTCTCCATGATCTCCTCGAGTGTGGTGGAATAGGAAAGATCAAATTCACGGGGACTGGTCGCGAATGCGACGTCTTTCATGCTGCCGGTAAGGTTATCCATAGCGTTTTCTCCTTTCTAAAGTCCGGTGGGTGGATGATATGTATTGTTTCTTATGCGGCTTATTTTTTTGCAAAAGTGCCGCTGATACCGTAGCCGGAGTTCTCATTCATGGTAAGGCTGCTGCCGTCCACGGAGAACGTGTAAGAAGACGGTTCGCCCCAAGCCTCCAGCGTTACCGTAAGCTGGTCGCCGTCAATGGTATAGGTGCCATTCTGCTTTATGTACGCATTCTCCATGGTGCATTTGCCTTTTCCGTTGAACGTCCATGTGATCACACCGTCATCTCCGAGATCAGCAGACCATGTTCCGGCCAGCGCATCCTTACTGCCGCAGGCGGCAAGCGTCAGGAGCGCAGCTGCAATCAGGAGTAATGCTACAAACTTTTTCATTTTTAAGTCCTTCTTTCTAAATCGTCATTTGATGGATGGTTCAGCCGTTCACCGCGCCGCCGCAGTATTCGCAGCAGCCGCTGGCATCCGGCGTGGTGGTTGCGCCGCAGTAGGGGCAGGTAACTGCCGTTTTGGGCGCGGCTGCCTGCTCAATCTTCTCACGCACATCCCTGCGGACCTGCGTCAGTGCCTGACGGATCTCCTCGCCGAGCTTTTTGCAGTTGCGGTACTCGACGTTGGTTTCGGGGTTGCATCTTGTCGGCATGCCCGGGCGTGCCGAGGGCGGCGTAATGTCTATAGAGCTGGAGTTGACCTGAAAGCGCATTTCGTTGAAGTAGGGGTTGTTGACAAAAATAGTGATATAAAAATCATAGGAATATTCATAGCGCGGCGGGTTGTAGCTGACCTCCTTGCCGTCCTTATCCTCCCGCATGAGCTCCGAGCGGCTCTCGTCAATGTCGAGATTGCAGCCGGTCACGTCTGCAAAGTCCAGAACATCCGGGTTTGCCTCTTGCAGATCTCTTGCTCTTGTTACCATAAATTTTCCCGCGTCCTCGTCCAGAAGCACCTTGGTGTTCGTACCGAGCGTCCGGGTGGTGTGGAACGCTGCAACCTTCTGCCGGTTTTCCTCACGGTAGGCAAGCTGCGCCTTGATCTCTTCGACGGTGCTATTGCGCCGGTCAGAGAACCACGGGGAGAGCTTTTTGGCACAGTTTTTGCAGAGATTCCCGTTTTCCAGCTTGCGGTTGCCAAGTAAACCGATCTTTTCCCCGCAAATGTCGCAATATTTCTTATCGAACAGTCCCATATATGTACCAATCTCCTTTGTGTCTGCTTCTCAAACTATGCGGTGTACTGTGCATCTGCCTTGGAATTGAGCACCGCGCCGTAGATGTACAAAGCCGGAACGGCCACGCCCGTCAGAATACTTGTAACGTTAAATTCGCCGCCGTTGACCAGATTCATCACGATGCTCAAGACGCTGAATACGGCCACGATTGCGCCCCATACGATGAGCCCGCCTGCTTTTTCACTGCGTTTGCTGTGCTTGACGCCTTTGATACCTGCAATCAGCTGGCAAATCCCTCCGATCAGTGTCAGAAACAGCGCTGCCCAGTAGGCAAATGTCAGACCAGATGCTGCGCCGAGTCCTGCCGCCAATGCACCCAGTCCGCCGACAAACACACCCGCTATGATGGAAAATACAGCGGCAATGATCATCAGAATGCCAGTGACCTTCAAAAACTTGTGTCCATTCATAATAATTCCTCCTCATCTCCTTGTTGTTTGTTTTTATGATTCCGCAGAGCGAATGGCTCCACATTCCATACAAAAGGCGCTGCGGTCATTCGGCATCCCGCACTCCGGACATTTCCATCCGCCGCCCGGCGCAGGTCTTGAAAAAATCCCGGTCTCTGTTTCCCCGGCAAACGCTGCCAGGAGGTTAAAGATGCTCTGTTTCAAGCTTGGATGCAGCATACGCTTCCTCGGCAATACCCAAAACCAAGGCCTCCAGTGCCTCCGCATGGCTGCCGCTGAGCGTTTGGGCCTCATCCCCGTCATCGGTGCGCCAAACGATCCGGATCTCGCTGTCAACTTCATCATAGCTGTCAGAAGACGGTTTCCTGTACGCTGGAAGCTCCGACTCTGCCAGCACATTCTGAAGCTCAAACCACTGTACCCATGTGAGCTGCCAGGGAATCGGGTTGGAAAATGCATCCGTCTGGCTTTCTCTTATCTCGTCGCCGCCGGATTGGCTTGGGAACCAGCCGGTCAGCAGCGGCATATCGTTCTCCTGATAAAACTTCAGTGAAAAGCTGCTGTAGTAATTCCTGTGGTTCTGCCGCCACTCAAATTCCACCAGTTCCTTGCCCGCTCTGTATGCATCCGGGTTTTCCATCCTGCCTCCGTCTTTGATCTGTGACGTCACAAAAAGCCGATACAGTGAGCATCCTGTCAGCGCAAGCAGGGCAATTACCGAAACGGTAATCAGCGCAGCTTTCACTGCCGATTTCACGTCAGATCCCCGTCGTCAAACGGATCGCCGCACTCGGGGCAGAACTTCGGAGGATGTGCCGGATCAGCCGGTTCCCAGCCGCATTTGTCGCACTTGTACTGCGGAACACCGGCCGGCTTGGGTTTGCCGCATTCGGCGCAGAACTTGCCCTTATTCACCGCGCCGCAGCTGCACGTCCAGCCGTCTGCCTGTACTTCTGGCTTTTTTGTGCCGCATTCGGGGCAGAACTTTCCGGTTGCCGTTGCGCCGCACTGCGGGCATTTCCAGTTTCCTGCCGCAGGCTTGGGTTCCGGTTTTTTGCTGCCGCAGTTCGGGCAGAAATTGCCGGTGATACCGCTTTGTCCGCAGCTGCACGTCCAGCCGTTCGTGGGCGCTGCCGGTGCTGCGGGAGCGGGCTGCTGGGCCTGCTGCTGCGCGCCCATCTGATAGAGGTTCTGCGCGTTCATACCGCCCATCTGGCCTGCCATATTCATACCCATGAACGCCATCGCGGGGCCTGCGCCCTGATTGGACGCTGCGGCCTGCATCGCGGAGGCCTGCGCGCCGACCAGATGTGCAGCCGCTCTCGTCGGATCCATAAATGCCGCGTTGCGCTGCATTTCTTTCAGCATCTGCTCGTCTTCTTCGCTCGCCTTCACGCTCGAAACGCCAAACGATACGATCTCAAGTCCGCGCAAGTTGCGCCACTTGCCAGACAGCACTTCATTCAGTGCGTCCGCCAGCTCCATCGTATGTCCGGGGAGCGCAGAATAGCGGATGCCCATGTCGGAAATCTTCGCAAACGCGGGCTGAAGCGCGGTAAGTAACTCGGTCTTGAGCTGTCCATCCAGCCGGTCGCGGGTATAATCCTCACCCACATTGCCGCAGACGTTCGTGTAGAACAAAATCGGGTCGCAGATGCGGTAGCTGTATTCGCCGAAGCAGCGAAGGGAAATGTCGATGTCGATGCCCGCGCGCTGGTCGACGACGCGGAAGGGAACAGGAGAAGGCGTACCGTATTTGTTGCCGATGAGCTCCTTGGTATTAAAATAGTACACGCGCTGATCCTTGGGCGGCTCGCCGCCGAAGGTGAAGCGCTTGCCGATATTTTTAAACGTGTCGGCAATGCTTGTGCCGAGCTGGCCGGAGAAGATCGAGGGCTCGGTCGAGGAATCATAGACGAATTCACCGGGCTCGGCGCAAAGCTCCGTAACCTTGCCCTGGTCGACGATGATCATGCACTGACCGTCGGCAACCGCCACGACAGAACCGTTTGAGATGATGTTTTCCGAGCCCTTGTAGTTGCTGCTGCGTCCGGAAACGCGGTGCAGACCCTTAACCGCCATCACGTTCTCCGGAATGGATTCACAATAAAAATACTCTTTCCACTGGTCGGCCATCACGCCGCCAGCCGCGCCGAGTGCCGCTTTGATAAGTCCCATAGTATGTACCTCTTTTCTGAAAAGTTATGCCCACGGATCTTCCGCCGCAGGAATACGGATGCCGCTGAGAATGCTGGAGTATTCCCATAGGAACCATTCGCCGGTAGAGGCCTTCTGCCGCAGCTTCATAGGCCGCGGCGAATCCGCGCCCGCCGTTTTCAGGAACACCCGCAGGTAGCCCGGCTCCATATCCTGCGGTCTGGGGTCTGCCAGCACGTTAAGCCGGTATGGCGCCCGCGGCTGATAGCCGTTTTCCGGCGTCGCGCCCTCAAAATATGCAAGCGGCAGATAGGCTTTGCCGCGCAGCCGGTCACGCAGGAACTGGCAGTCATACGGCGACATTGGCTTAGGCCCGCGCAGAAGATCCATTGCGGCAGTGCCAGCATCTTTATCCCTGTCAAACAGTGCCAGCGCACACAGGAACAGCGCGCATATGTGCTCCGGCTGCCGCCCTTTGGCGGCGAGTGTTTCAAATTCCTGCAAATTCTCAGGAATTTTCTGTATAACGACCTGCAATATAACCACTCCTTTCTAAAGCGTGTCGATCACACCGGCGAGGTAAGTCGGCGATACCGACGCATAAATAAAATTGTCTACCAACTGATCCTTCACCGCCTGCCGTACCTCGGAGGCAAGCAGTTCGTCTGCGTTCTCATCTACCAGAAGCAGGACCTTGCAGACCCAGCCGAGCTGCTTTACGGCACTGCATAGCCTCAGCCGTTCGCTCAGCTTCCATGTGCCCTGCCGGATGACCTCCATCACCAACACATTGGCACGGCAGGTCCGGCACAGGGCAAGCGTTTCCTCCGGCTTTGAAGAACAGTAGACAAGGAAATCCGGGTCGCACCCCGAAAGCGATTGCATGACCGCTTCCGCCAGAAGTCCGCCTTTCATATCCAGCACAATCCTTCGCACTGTGCTTTTCCACCGCCTTCCTCTTCCATTGTATGTTCCATTTATATTTTAGCCGCTATCGCTCCTTTTTTCCCCCGCCGATTGGATAGGGTTTACAATTATTTTTTGTTCAAAAGCCGTGGTCCGGCTTGATTCTCTCGGCAAAGGGGCAAAACCGTGTTGCCTTTTTCTGTCCGTATGATATACTATCCATATGAATGTGCAGAGTCGGGAGGCATACGGCATGAGCAAAGCGACAAAAAAGAGCATCTTGTTTGCGCTGGGCGTGTTGGCGCTCATTGCGTTTGCCATGTGGCTCCGATATGCAAGCCGGCATATTTTTCATTCTCCGGCTGTCAGCCACCTGCGAAGCGGGATCTATGTATTTTTGTTCAGCGTGTGGTGCTACTCTCTATGGATCCGCATCGTGCAGACGCAGGTACGGCGCTATCTGCTGGCGATCTCGGTGCTGATGGTGCTGTGGATTCTTCTTCGCTCAATCAAATTTTCCATTGAAAACACGGATGCAGAGCGTCGGCTATGGTATTTTTACTATTTCCCGATGCTGTTCATCCCTATGCTGTCGGTCTTCGTTTCCCGGTCGCTGGGCAAGGGAGAGGATTTCCGGCTGCCGCGATGGACCAAACTTCTGTATGTACCAACGCTGCTGCTGCTTTTGCTCGTTCTGACCAATGATCTGCACCAGCAGGTGTTTTCCTTCCCGTCCGGCGTTTTATCGGATCAGGCGTATCGGTATGAGGGCGGCTATTTCTTTGTGCTGGGCTGGGAGGCCCTGTGCGCGGGATTTGCGCTTCTTTCGATGGTGAAAAATTGCCGCATCCCGCGCAGCAGGAGAATGCGCTGGCTGCCGCTGGTTCCGCTTGCGCTTTCGTTGGCCTATGCTTGCGCGTATGTCAAAAAGGTCCATTGGGTTTGGGTGCTTGCGGGCGATATGACGGTGTCGCAGTGCCTGATCTTTGCGAGCATCCTGGAATGCTGCATTCAATGCGGGTTGATTCAGTCCAACCTCGGATACGACGAACTTTTTGAGGCAACGAGTTTGCCTGTCCAGATTACAGATCATGCATTTTGCTCCCAATATGTGTCTGTTGCCATGCAGGGGGCTTTGCCGCAAAGCGAACTGCGGCAGATGCAGCAGGATACCGTCCACTTGGGCGACGATACGCTTTTGAAGCGGCACAAGCTACGACGCGGCTGGGTGTTCTGGAAGGAGGACATTTCCGCGCTGAATCAGGTTCAACAGGAGCTGGAGCTGACAAGGGATGAGCTGCGTGATACCGGCGACGTTCTGGCAGCGGAGAATGCACAGCGCGCAAGATGGCTGAAGCTGACAGAAGAAAACCGCCTGTATGACATGATGGAGGCGCAAACCGCCCGGCAGATCGCGATGCTGCGGGATCTTCTGGCCGAACTGCAAAAGACGGAGGATCCGGACAGAGCCAGGAACCTGCTCGGGCAGGTCATCATCATCGGGACCTATGTCAAGCGTAGAAGCAACCTGATTTTTGTCGGCGTGCAGCGGGGCGTAATCAGCGTGCAGGAGCTTCGGCTGTGCCTCAATGAATCTTCCGAGAATATCAGTGTCTATGGTGCCGACTGCAAGGCGATCGTCAAGGGGGAGGACCAGCTTACCGTCGAGCAGGCAACGCAGGTCTACGACCTGTTTGAGGCGGTCGTGGAGACGGAACTGGAATCGCTGCGTGCGCTGCTGATCTCCATAGAGGTTGGTAAGCGGGTAGAGGTTGCTATCGGTGTTTCAGCGGCGGAGCCGCTCCGCGGGCTGCACACGCGGTTTCCGGGTCTGGAATGGGAGCAGGATGAGGACGGACTGCAATATGTGACGTGGAAGCCGGAAGGAACGAGGGGGTAAGGGCGTATGGACAGGATTAAGGAAAGCTTCGACAATCTGCCCATCGCAGTCTGCTTCTTCGATAAAAACGGCGTGGTGCGGCTCATCAACCGCCGAATGCTTGCCATTGCAAACTGGCTGCGAAAAGGCGGCATACAGTCCCTTGCAGAGATGCGGAACGCTCTTCACTCGCCGCCCGCAAACGTTCGCTGTCTGGACCCGCGCCTTTGGATTTACCGCTTTCCGGATGGGAAGGCGCTGCGCTTTGCGCAGGAGCAGATCACAACAAAAGCGGGCGTCCACTATACACAGATCACTGCCGCAGACGTCACGGAGCTGATCCGGAAGCAGCACCAGCTGAAAGCGGAAAACGCGAAGCTGGCAGAGGTGAACGAGCGGCTTCGGCGGCTGCTTGTACAGATGCCGGAGATCATCCGGGAGGAAGAGACATTGGCGATGAAGCTGCGTGTTCACGATGACATTGGGCACAGCATTCTCGCGGCGCGCCGTGTGCTGCTCCAGCACACGGACATGACAGAAATTCGTGCAAACGCGGCGCTTTGGGAGCAGTCAATTTCCGTACTTTATCGCTCCAGTCAGATAGCGGCGCAATCCGAACCGCTGGAGGCGGCGAAAAAACGAGCGAAAGAATTGGGCGTTAGCATTCTGCTGACAGGGAATGAGCCGCAAAGGCAGTGGATACGCACGCTGATTGCACTTGCAATCTGCGAATGTGCGGCGAACTGCGTCCGTCACGCAGATGGTACAGAATTGTATGTGTGCTTTTGGCAGAAGCCGGACTGCATGGAGGTTGCCCTGACCAATAACGGTGCGGTGCCAAAGGAAAAAATCACGGAGGGCGGAGGCCTTTCCATGCTGCGTCAACGTATCGAAGAAGCAGGCGGCAAAATGGAGGTTTGGAGCATCCCTCGCTTTCAGCTGATGCTCAGTCTGCCGGAACAGGAGGAAGCAGTACATGAGAGTGATGATCGTTGAAGACCAGACCATGATCCGCAGTCTGCTGGAAAGCTATTTCCGTGCCGAGGACGGATACCGGATCACGGCGTCCATCCCCGGCGCAAAGCAGGCGGTTGAGGTGTGCCGTACAAGCTCTGTCGATCTGATTTTGATGGACGTGCAGACGGAGAACCGCGAGAACGGCCTGACTGCCGTTCGTCAGATCAAAGCCATACAGCCGAAGAGCAAAATCATTGTTGTGACCTCGCTGATCGACTGCGCCGTTCTGGACGAGGCAAAGAGGGCCGGGGCCGACAGCCTGTGGTATAAGGACTCTACACAGAAGCGTTTGATGGATGTCGTCCGGCAAACGATGGCGGGTGAACATATCTTCCCGGACGCGCCTCCGACGGTTGAGATCGGCATGGCAAAAAGCACGGAATTTACAAAGACGGAATTGAAGGTTCTGCGGCATCTGCTCCGGGGCTTGTCTTACACGCGCATCGCGGCAGAGATGGGCTGCGAGATGTCGACGGTCAAATTCCATGTGGCAAACATGTTGCAAAAAACCGGGCTGGAAAACAAGCTTCAGCTTGCCCTGGCAGTCAGTGACGTCAAGTTGATTGCCGATCTGGCGGAAGAATGATGGGATTTGATTTTCTGCTTGTACAGCCACAGGCATTTATTGAAAAGAAGAAGCCGCGTCTGATACTAAAATCTAGTAAAACACTTTAACTGTCTTACCAGATATGCTTTACTGTCCTCCCGGCTCCGGTCCAGAAGAATGTATCAAATGAATATGAAGTTTTCAAGGTTCACTCGAAAGGGGCTTCAAAAAACTCCTTTCACCTATCGCAGCGAAAACGGCATTTTGTTAGGGTGTTTTTGAAAAATTCTAAAAAAATTTTTTGGACGTGGTTTCAGAGAGATTGCAACAAGCATAAAAAATCCTCGCATTCCAGTTTTTCGGAATGCGGGGAAAGAAAACATGATGATTTTATGGAATTTGTTTTGGGGAAATTGTGTATGCCAACATAGCTCGGTAAAAGTTATAGTATTACGCAGGCAGGCGAATCACAACGCCGTACCAACAAATACGAATCGGAAAACCAACCAAACGTCGGTTTTTCGGGGGCCTGCTAACAGCTTGCTAACAGAGTACCCAATACAGCATCGTATACGCCATCACATAGGCAAACAATTGCGGTTATAAAAATGGCATATTAGGCCACAAAACAGTATGATTTCTGAACAAATCGTGTGCGTGGCCAATACTCCGTGCCTACTCCTAAGCGGAAGGTCGTTGGTTCGAATCCAATTTGGGGTGCCAAAGAGCCGCAGCTTCCTGTTTTACGGGCTGCGGCTCTTTGCTATGCAGAAGGCGAAAATGGGGCTGTTAAATAACCCAAAAAGGAAATCGCAGACTCTTTCCAGAAATG
>ERZ837380.2983-NODE-2983-length-16788-cov-2.834220_pt1 | contig 16788 bp, 9 predicted proteins | sample MGYA00519685_ERZ837380 | MGnify/ENA primary metagenome ERZ837380 (study PRJEB31850, sample SAMEA3708817) | human gut metagenome | biome: human gut; feature: human-associated habitat; material: faeces | place: China | collected 2014 ...
TTATGGCCGATTTCGAAGATTCACTGGCACCAGACTGGAACAAAGTGATCGACGGGCAAATTAACCTGCGTGATGCGGTTAACGGCACCATCAGTTACACCAATGAAGCAGGCAAAATTTACCAGCTCAAGCCCAATCCAGCGGTTTTGATTTGTCGGGTACGCGGTCTGCACTTGCCGGAAAAACATGTCACCTGGCGTGGTGAGGCAATCCCCGGCAGCCTGTTTGATTTTGCGCTCTATTTCTTCCACAACTATCAGGCACTGTTGGCAAAGGGCAGTGGTCCCTATTTCTATCTGCCGAAAACCCAGTCCTGGCAGGAAGCGGCCTGGTGGAGCGAAGTCTTCAGCTATGCAGAAGATCGCTTTAATCTGCCGCGCGGCACCATCAAGGCGACGTTGCTGATTGAAACGCTGCCCGCCGTGTTCCAGATGGATGAAATCCTTCACGCGCTGCGTGACCATATTGTTGGTCTGAACTGCGGTCGTTGGGATTACATCTTCAGCTATATCAAAACGTTGAAAAACTATCCCGATCGCGTCCTGCCAGATAGACAGGCAGTGACGATGGATAAACCCTTCCTGAATGCTTACTCACGCCTGTTGATTAAAACCTGCCATAAACGCGGTGCTTTTGCGATGGGCGGTATGGCGGCATTTATTCCGAGCAAAGATGAAGAGCGCAATAACCAGGTGCTCAACAAAGTAAAAGCGGATAAATCGCTGGAAGCTAATAACGGTCACGATGGCACATGGATTGCCCACCCAGGCCTTGCGGATACGGCAATGGCGGTATTCAACGACATTCTCGGCTCCCGTAAAAATCAGCTTGAAGTGATGCGCGAACAAGACGCGCCGATTACTGCCGATCAGCTGCTGGCACCTTGTGATGGTGAACGCACCGAAGAAGGTATGCGCGCCAACATTCGCGTGGCTGTGCAGTACATCGAAGCGTGGATCTCTGGCAACGGCTGTGTGCCGATTTATGGCCTGATGGAAGATGCGGCGACGGCTGAAATTTCCCGTACCTCAATCTGGCAGTGGATCCATCATCAAAAAACGTTGAGCAATGGCAAACCGGTGACTAAAGCCTTGTTCCGCCAGATGCTGGGCGAAGAGATGAAAGTCATTGCCAGCGAACTGGGCGAAGAACGTTTCTCCCAGGGGCGTTTTGACGATGCCGCACGCTTGATGGAACAGATCACCACTTCCGATGAGTTAATTGATTTCCTGACCCTGCCAGGCTACCGCCTGTTAGCGTAAACCACCACATAACTATGGAGCATCTGCACATGAAAACCCGTACACAACAAATTGAAGAATTACAGAAAGAGTGGACTCAACCGCGTTGGGAAGGCATTACTCGCCCGTACAGCGCGGAAGATGTGGTGAAATTACGCGGTTCAGTCAATCCTGAATGCACGCTGGCGCAACTGGGCGCAGCGAAAATGTGGCGTCTGCTGCACGGTGAGTCGAAAAAAGGCTACATCAACAGCCTCGGCGCACTGACTGGCGGTCAGGCGCTGCAACAGGCGAAAGCGGGTATTGAAGCAGTCTATCTGTCGGGATGGCAGGTAGCGGCGGACGCTAACCTGGCGGCCAGCATGTATCCGGATCAGTCGCTCTATCCGGCAAACTCGGTGCCAGCTGTGGTGGAGCGGATCAACAACACCTTCCGCCGTGCGGATCAGATCCAATGGTCCGCAGGCATTGAGCCGGGCGATCCGCGCTATGTCGATTACTTCCTGCCGATCGTTGCCGATGCGGAAGCCGGTTTTGGCGGTGTCCTGAATGCCTTTGAACTGATGAAAGCGATGATTGAAGCCGGTGCAGCGGCAGTTCACTTCGAAGATCAGCTGGCGTCAGTGAAGAAATGCGGTCACATGGGCGGCAAAGTTTTAGTGCCAACTCAGGAAGCTATTCAGAAACTGGTCGCGGCGCGTCTGGCAGCTGACGTGACGGGCGTTCCAACCCTGCTGGTTGCTCGTACCGATGCCGATGCGGCGGATCTGATTACCTCCGATTGCGACCCATATGACAGCGAATTTATTACCGGCGAGCGTACCAGCGAAGGCTTCTTCCGTACTCATGCAGGTATTGAACAAGCGATCAGCCGTGGCCTGGCGTATGCGCCATATGCTGACCTGGTCTGGTGTGAAACCTCCACGCCGGATCTGGAACTGGCGCGTCGCTTTGCACAAGCTATCCACGCGAAATATCCGGGCAAACTGCTGGCTTATAACTGCTCGCCGTCGTTCAACTGGCAGAAAAACCTCGACGACAAAACTATTGCCAGCTTCCAGCAGCAGCTGTCGGATATGGGCTACAAGTTCCAGTTCATCACCCTGGCAGGCATCCACAGCATGTGGTTTAACATGTTCGATCTGGCAAACGCCTATGCCCAGGGCGAAGGTATGAAGCACTACGTTGAGAAAGTGCAGCAGCCGGAATTTGCCGCCGCGAAAGATGGCTATACCTTCGTATCTCACCAGCAGGAAGTGGGTACAGGTTACTTCGATAAAGTGACGACTATTATTCAGGGCGGCACGTCTTCAGTCACCGCGCTGACCGGCTCCACTGAAGAATCGCAGTTCTAAGCAACCTACAAACGTTGCTGACTGTAGGCCGGATAAGGCATTTACGCCGCATCCGGCAATTCTCTGCTCCTGATGAGGGCGCTAAATGCCGCGTGGCCTGGAATTATTGATTGCTCAAACCATTTTGCAAGGCTTCGATGCTCAGTATGGTCGATTCCTCGAAGTGACCTCCGGTGCGCAGCAGCGTTTCGAACAGGCCGACTGGCATGCTGTCCAGCAGGCGATGAAAAACCGTATCCATCTTTACGATCATCACGTGGGTCTGGTGGTGGAGCAACTGCGCTGCATTACCAACGGCCAAAGCACGGACGCGGCATTTTTACTGCGCGTCAAAGAGCATTACACGCGGCTGTTGCCGGATTACCCGCGCTTCGAGATTGCGGAGAGCTTTTTTAACTCCGTGTACTGTCGGTTATTTGACCACCGCTCGCTTACTCCCGAGCGGCTTTTTATCTTTAGCTCTCAGCCAGAGCGCCGCTTTCGTACCATTCCCCGCCCGCTGGCGAAAGACTTTCACCCCGATCACGGCTGGGAATCTCTACTGATGCGCGTTATCAGCGACCTACCGCTGCGCCTGCGCTGGCAGAATAAAAGCCGTGACATCCATTACATTATTCGCCATCTGACGGAAACGCTGGGGACAGACAACCTCGCGGAAAGTCATTTACAGGTGGCGAACGAACTGTTTTACCGCAATAAAGCCGCCTGGCTGGTGGGCAAACTGATCACGCCTTCCGGCACATTGCCATTTTTGCTGCCGATCCACCAGACGGACGACGGCGAGTTATTTATTGATACCTGCCTGACGACGACCGCCGAAGCGAGCATTGTTTTTGGCTTTGCGCGTTCTTATTTTATGGTTTATGCGCCGCTGCCCGCAGCGCTGGTCGAGTGGCTACGGGAAATTCTGCCAGGTAAAACCACCGCTGAATTGTATATGGCTATCGGCTGCCAGAAGCACGCTAAAACCGAAAGCTACCGCGAATATCTCGTTTATCTACAGGGCTGTAATGAGCAGTTCATTGAAGCGCCGGGTATTCGTGGAATGGTGATGTTGGTGTTTACGCTGCCGGGCTTTGATCGGGTATTCAAAGTCATCAAAGACAGGTTCGCGCCGCAGAAAGAGATGTCTGCCGCTCACGTTCGTGCCTGCTATCAACTGGTGAAAGAGCACGATCGCGTGGGCCGAATGGCGGACACCCAGGAGTTTGAAAACTTTGTGCTGGAGAAGCGGCATATTTCCCCGGCATTAATGGAATTACTGCTCCAGGAAGCAGCGGAAAAAATCACCGATCTCGGCGAACAAATTGTGATTCGCCATCTTTATATTGAGCGGCGGATGGTGCCGCTCAATATCTGGCTGGAACAAGTGGAAGGTCAGCAGCTGCGCGACGCCATTGAAGAATACGGTAACGCTATTCGCCAGCTTGCCGCTGCTAACATTTTCCCTGGCGACATGCTGTTTAAAAACTTCGGTGTCACCCGTCACGGGCGTGTGGTGTTTTATGATTACGATGAAATTTGCTACATGACGGAAGTGAATTTCCGCGACATCCCGCCGCCGCGCTACCCGGAGGACGAACTTGCCAGTGAGCCGTGGTACAGCGTCTCGCCGGGCGATGTTTTCCCGGAAGAGTTTCGCCATTGGCTATGCGCCGACTCGCGTATTGGGCCACTGTTTGAAGAGATGCACGCCGACCTGTTCCGCGCCGACTACTGGCGCGCGCTACAAAACCGTATCCGTGACGGGCATGTGGAAGATGTTTATGCGTATCGGCGTAGGCAGAGGTTTAGCGTTCGATTCGTATAAATCAGAGGCGAAAAAGTCAGCGCATTCCACCGTACGCCAGCGTCACTTCCTTCGCCGCTTTAATCACCATCGCGCCAAACTCGGTCACGCGGTCATCGGTAATACGTGAAATCGGTCCGGAAATAGAAATTGCGGCAAACGGTTCACGGTGCTCATCGAAAATACACGCTGCAAGGCAACGTAGCCCCAGTGCATGTTCCTCATCGTCAAATGAATAACCCCGTTTGCGCGTTTGGGCGAGATCTTCTTTTAAATGCACAGGAGACACCAGCGTTGCGTGGGTATAGGCATGTAACCCTTTGCGGTGCAACAGCTTCGTCACCTGTTCTTCGCTCAGTTGGGCTAAAAAGGCTTTACCCGCACCGGAAGCGTGCATAGGTAATTTACCGCCGATAGGCGCGGACATTCGCATCAGGTGGGTACACTGTACCTGGTCGATAATAATCGCTTCATGATCGCTTTGATCAAGCACCGCCATATTGACCGTTTCGCCAGACTCTTCCATTAAATTGCGCAGGATAGGGTGAACAATTGCTAACAAATTACGGCTCTGGAGAAAGCTGCTGCCGACCATAAAGGCATGTGCGCCGATTGCCCAGTGTCCCAGTTCGCCAACCTGACGCACGAAACCCTGCTGTTGCATCGTGGTTAGCAGGCGGTGGGTCGTGGAATTGGGTAACCCGGCTTGTTGCGCCAGCTCCGTGAGTGCCACACTGCCATTGGATTCGGCAATCCACTCCAGTAATTTCAGGCCACGCGTTAAAGACTGAACCTGTCCAGTCGCTGGTGCGGTGGCAACGGCGGGTTTTCTGCCGCGTTTCGCGGGAATGGGTGCGACCATGACAGTCTCCTTTTTCTGTATCGTGGAAATCATTTTCATTTTTATTGTTAGCTAATGCAATAGTTACTGAACTGATCCGATGAGTTAATGTTGAACAAATCTCATGTTGCGTGGTGGTCGCTTTTACCACAGATGCGTTTATGCCAGTATGGTTTGTTGAATTTTTATTAAATCTGGGTTGAGCGTGTCGGGAGCAAGTGTGAGCAGCAAAGTGGAACAACTGCGTGCGCAGTTAAATGAACGTATTCTGGTGCTGGACGGCGGTATGGGCACCATGATCCAGAGCTATCGACTGAACGAAGCCGATTTTCGTGGTGAACGCTTTGCCGACTGGCCATGCGACCTCAAAGGCAACAACGACCTGCTGGTACTCAGTAAACCGGAAGTGATCGCCGCTATCCACAACGCCTACTTTGAAGCGGGCGCGGATATCATCGAAACCAACACCTTCAACTCCACAACCATTGCGATGGCGGATTACCAGATGGAATCCCTGTCGGCGGAAATCAACTTTGCGGCGGCGAAACTGGCGCGCGCCTGTGCTGATGAGTGGACCGCGCGCACGCCGGAGAAACCGCGCTACGTTGCCGGTGTTCTCGGCCCGACCAACCGCACGGCGTCTATTTCTCCGGACGTCAACGATCCGGCATTCCGCAACATCACTTTTGACCAGCTGGTGGCGGCCTATCGCGAATCCACCAAAGCGCTGGTGGAAGGTGGTGCGGATCTGATCCTGATCGAAACCGTTTTCGACACCCTTAACGCCAAAGCGGCGGTTTTTGCGGTGAAAACGGAGTTTGAAGCGCTGGGCGTTGAGCTGCCGATTATGATCTCCGGCACCATCACCGACGCCTCCGGGCGCACGCTCTCCGGGCAGACCACCGAAGCATTTTACAACTCATTGCGCCACGCCGAAGCTCTGACCTTTGGCCTGAACTGTGCGCTGGGGCCCGATGAACTGCGCCAGTACGTGCAGGAGCTGTCACGGATTGCGGAATGCTACGTCACCGCGCACCCAAACGCCGGGCTACCCAACGCCTTTGGTGAGTACGATCTCGACGCCGACACGATGGCAAAACAGATACGTGAATGGGCGCAAGCGGGTTTTCTCAATATCGTCGGCGGCTGCTGTGGCACCACGCCACAACATATTGCAGCGATGAGTCGTGCAGTAGAAGGATTAGCGCCGCGCAAACTGCCGGAAATTCCCGTAGCCTGCCGTTTGTCCGGCCTGGAGCCGCTGAACATTGGCGAAGATAGCCTGTTTGTGAACGTGGGTGAACGCACCAACGTCACCGGTTCCGCTAAGTTCAAGCGCCTGATCAAAGAAGAGAAATACAGCGAGGCGCTGGATGTGGCGCGTCAGCAGGTGGAAAACGGTGCGCAGATTATCGATATCAACATGGATGAAGGGATGCTCGATGCCGAAGCGGCGATGGTGCGTTTTCTCAATCTGATTGCCGGTGAACCGGATATCGCTCGCGTGCCGATTATGATCGACTCCTCAAAATGGGATGTCATTGAAAAAGGTCTGAAGTGTATCCAGGGCAAAGGCATTGTTAACTCTATCTCGATGAAAGAGGGCGTCGATGCCTTTATCCATCACGCGAAATTGTTGCGTCGCTACGGTGCGGCAGTGGTGGTAATGGCCTTTGACGAACAGGGACAGGCCGATACTCGCGCACGGAAAATCGAGATTTGCCGTCGGGCGTACAAAATCCTCACCGAAGAGGTTGGCTTCCCGGCTGAAGATATCATCTTCGACCCGAACATCTTCGCGGTCGCAACTGGCATTGAAGAGCACAACAATTACGCGCAGGACTTTATCGGCGCGTGTGAAGACATCAAACGCGAACTGCCGCACGCGCTGATTTCCGGCGGCGTATCTAACGTTTCTTTCTCGTTCCGTGGCAACGATCCGGTGCGCGAAGCCATTCACGCAGTGTTCCTCTACTACGCTATTCGCAATGGCATGGATATGGGGATCGTCAACGCCGGGCAATTGGCGATTTACGACGACCTGCCTACCGAGCTACGCGACGCGGTGGAGGATGTGATCCTCAACCGTCGCGACGATGGCACCGAGCGTTTACTCGAGCTTGCCGAGAAATATCGCGGCAGCAAAACCGACGACACCGCTAACACCCAGCAGGCAGAGTGGCGTTCGTGGGAAGTGAATAAACGTCTGGAATACTCGCTGGTCAAAGGCATTACCGAGTTTATCGAGCAGGATACCGAAGAAGCCCGCCAGCAGGCTACGCGTCCGATTGAAGTGATTGAAGGCCCGTTGATGGACGGCATGAACGTGGTCGGCGACCTGTTTGGCGAGGGCAAAATGTTCCTGCCGCAGGTGGTGAAATCGGCGCGCGTCATGAAACAGGCGGTGGCGTATCTCGAGCCGTTCATTGAAGCCAGCAAAGAGCAGGGTAAAACCAACGGCAAGATGGTGATCGCCACAGTGAAGGGCGATGTCCACGACATCGGTAAAAATATCGTTGGCGTGGTGCTGCAATGTAACAACTACGAAATTGTCGATCTCGGCGTGATGGTGCCTGCGGAAAAAATTCTCCGTACCGCTAAAGAAGTGAATGCTGATTTGATTGGCCTTTCGGGGCTGATCACGCCGTCGCTGGACGAGATGGTTAACGTGGCGAAAGAGATGGAGCGTCAGGGCTTCACCATTCCGCTATTGATTGGCGGCGCGACGACCTCAAAAGCGCACACGGCGGTGAAAATCGAGCAGAACTACAGCGGCCCGACGGTGTATGTGCAGAACGCTTCACGCACCGTTGGTGTGGTGGCGGCGTTGCTTTCCGACACTCAGCGCGATGATTTCGTTGCTCGTACCCGCAAGGAGTACGAAACCGTGCGTATTCAGCACGGACGAAAGAAACCACGCACACCACCGGTCACGCTGGAAGCGGCGCGTGATAACGACTTCGCTTTTGACTGGCAGGCTTACACGCCGCCGGTGGCGCACCGTCTCGGTGTGCAGGAAGTCGAAGCCAGCATCGAAACGCTGCGTAATTACATCGACTGGACGCCGTTCTTTATGACCTGGTCGCTGGCCGGGAAGTATCCGCGCATTCTGGAAGATGAAGTGGTAGGTGTTGAGGCGCAGCGGCTGTTTAAAGACGCCAACGACATGCTGGATAAATTAAGCGCCGAAAAAATGCTGAACCCGCGTGGCGTGGTGGGCCTGTTCCCGGCAAACCGTGTGGGCGATGACATTGAAATCTACCGTGACGAAACGCGTACCCATGTGATCAACGTCAGCCACCATCTGCGCCAACAGACCGAAAAAACCGGCTTCGCTAACTACTGTCTCGCTGACTTCGTTGCGCCGAAGCTTTCTGGTAAAGCAGATTACATCGGCGCATTTGCCGTGACTGGCGGGCTGGAAGAGGACGCACTGGCTGATGCCTTTGAAGCGCAGCACGATGATTACAACAAAATCATGGTGAAAGCCCTTGCAGACCGTCTGGCGGAAGCCTTTGCGGAGTATCTCCATGAGCGTGTGCGTAAAGTCTACTGGGGCTATGCGCCGAACGAGAACCTCAGCAACGAAGAGCTGATCCGCGAAAACTACCAGGGCATCCGTCCGGCACCGGGCTATCCGGCCTGCCCGGAACATACGGAAAAAGCCACCATCTGGGAGCTGCTGGAAGTGGAAAAACACACTGGCATGAAACTCACAGAATCTTTCGCCATGTGGCCCGGTGCATCGGTTTCGGGTTGGTATTTCAGCCACCCGGACAGCAAGTATTACGCGGTGGCGCAAATCCAGCGCGATCAGGTTGAAGACTATGCCCGCCGTAAAGGTATGAGCGTTACCGAAGTTGAGCGCTGGCTGGCACCGAATCTGGGGTATGACGCGGACTGATTCACAAATCTGTCACTTTTCCTTACAACAAACAGGGCGCTCAATGAGTGCCCTGTCTCTTTATTAATATGAAACACTTATACTGGAAACAGGCTGGAATAATCTTAGCCGGAAAAACGAATGTCAAAAGGCACAGTAAAGATGCCAGTCAGCGTGTTTCCGGTCCTTTGGTCATTCAATTGCTTCAGGAACATATAACGATAAGGAGAACCTGAACTCGTGTTAACGCTGCTTCACCTGCTTTCTGCCGTCGCCCTGCTGGTCTGGGGGACTCATATTGTTCGAACCGGCGTAATGCGCGTCTTCGGCGCGCGTCTGCGTACTGTTCTTAGCCGAAGCGTCGAAAAGAAGCCGCTCGCCTTTTGCGCGGGGATCGGCGTTACCGCACTGGTACAGAGCAGTAATGCCACCACCATGCTGGTGACCTCGTTTGTCGCTCAGGATCTGGTAGCCCTCGCACCGGCTCTGGTCATTGTGCTGGGTGCAGATGTCGGGACGGCGCTAATGGCGCGTATTCTCACCTTCGACTTATCCTGGCTGTCACCGTTACTTATTTTTATCGGCGTGATTTTTTTCCTCGGACGCAAACAGTCACGCGCCGGGCAACTGGGCCGCGTCGGTATTGGTCTTGGGCTGATTTTGCTGGCGCTGGAGTTGATTGTGCAGGCCGTAACGCCGATCACCCAGGCAAACGGCGTTCAGGTGATCTTTGCCTCGCTGACCGGCGATATTCTGCTGGATGCGCTGATTGGCGCGATGTTCGCCATTATCAGCTACTCCAGCCTTGCTGCTGTACTGCTGACCGCGACTCTGACCGCCGCAGGCATTATCTCCTTCCCCGTGGCGCTCTGTCTGGTGATTGGTGCTAACCTCGGTTCCGGTCTGCTGGCGATGCTCAACAACAGTGCCGCCAATGCCGCAGCCCGCCGTGTCGCGCTGGGTAGCCTGCTGTTTAAGCTGGTGGGTAGCCTGATTATCCTGCCGTTTGTTCATTTGCTGGCAGAGACAATGGGGAAGTTGCCATTGCCAAAAGCGGAACTGGTGATCTATTTCCACGTCTTCTACAACCTTGTACGTTGCCTGGTCATGCTGCCATTTGTTGACCCGATGGCACGGTTTTGCAAAACGATTATTCGCGATGAACCGGAACTGGATACCCAGCTACGGCCTAAACATCTGGATGTCAGCGCGCTGGATACGCCCACGCTTGCTCTGGCGAACGCTGCCCGCGAAACCCTGCGCATTGGCGACGCCATGGAACAGATGATGGAAGGGTTGAATAAAGTGATGCACGGTGAGCCACGGCAGGAGAAAGAGCTGCGTAAGCTGGCTGATGATATCAACGTTCTCTATACCGCCATTAAGCTGTATCTGGCGCGGATGCCAAAAGAAGAGCTGGCGGAGGAAGAGTCGCGCCGCTGGGCGGAGATCATCGAAATGTCGCTCAACCTTGAACAGGCCTCCGATATCGTCGAGCGCATGGGGAGCGAAATTGCCGATAAATCGCTGGCAGCACGGCGGGCATTTTCGCTTGATGGCTTGAAGGAACTGGATGCGCTCTATGAGCAATTGCTCAGTAATTTAAAACTGGCAATGTCGGTTTTCTTCTCTGGCGATGTTACCAGCGCCCGTCGTTTGCGCCGCAGCAAGCATCGCTTTCGCATTCTTAATCGCCGTTATTCCCATGCTCACGTCGATCGCCTGCATCAGCAAAACGTGCAAAGCATTGAAACCAGTTCGCTACATTTAGGCTTACTGGGAGATATGCAGCGTCTGAACTCGCTGTTTTGTTCGGTGGCTTACAGTGTGCTGGAACAGCCGGATGAAGATGAAGGACGGGACGAGTATTAATATTGTGAATCCTGTAGGCCTGATAAGACGCGTCAAGCGTCGCATCAGGCACTATGAATAAGATGCCGGATCATGCATCCGGCAATTCATTTAAAAACGGTGACCCGCTTCCAGCGGCACCGCTTCTTCACCAGCCTTAAACACATAAGTGGTGTTCGGGCCACCCAGCGTAGCGTGACCTTTACTCACTGTGATCCAGTTACCTTCCGGTAGACCAATAATCGTCAGTTCTGGCGCGACGACCAGCAGTTCGCGAATACGCTGCTCACGCGTTTCACCTTTATGGCCTTCCGGCAGCGCGTTGGTGAAGTGCGGGTTGATTTGCAACGGGAACAGATTCAGCGCATCGAAACCTTGCGGATCGACAATCGGCATATCGTTGGTGGTACGAATGGTTGGGCAAGCAAGGTTAGCGCCTGCGCTCCAGCCAATATACAGCGCGCCACGTTTCACCACGTCAGTAATTGGTGGCAGCAGCCCGCGCTCGCGGCACTGTTTCAGCAACTGGAAAGTATTACCGCCGCCGACAATCACGATCTCAGCATTTTCAATCGCGGCAACGGGATCGACAACGCTATGAATACCGGTGACAGAAACACCCAGCGGAGCGAGAACCGCAGCCGTTTTCGCTGTGTAATCATCCCAGGTCTGCGTTACGCCAGCGAAAGGAATAAATACCGCTGAACGGCGACCCTGCAACTGTTCAGCAATCAGCGGCAGCGCGTGTTCCAGCCAGGCTTTACCCGGCAGCGTCGAGTTACTCAATAAAAGCAGTTCCATTACTTCTCCGGTTAGTAAGAAATCACGGGAGGCATGCTACCACTGCGAATTTAACCACTTACTGACATGGCTCACGATGTCGCACATTGCTTCTGGAAAGTGATTTGAGCAGGTAACGAATTCAAGCCAATGGAAATAACAAATAGTTCGCTCATGACTATTTTTTATCAACCCAAAGGTACGGTATATTCCGTTTTTTACAGGAGAATTTATGCTGCCCGACTCATCAGTCCGTTTAAATAAATACATCAGCGAAAGCGGAATTTGCTCACGCCGCGAAGCGGATCGCTATATCGAGCAAGGCAATGTGTTCCTTAATGGCAAGCGAGCCACCATTGGCGATCAGGTGAAACCCGGCGACGTTGTGAAAGTAAACGGTCAGTTGATTGAGCCTCGGGAAGCCGAAGATTTGGTACTTATCGCCCTGAACAAGCCCGTCGGTATTGTCAGCACCACCGAAGATGGCGAGCGCGATAACATTGTCGATTTCGTTAACCACAGCAAACGCGTGTTCCCGATTGGCCGCCTGGATAAAGATTCCCAGGGGCTGATTTTCCTCACCAATCACGGCGATCTGGTGAATAAGATCCTGCGTGCTGGCAATGATCATGAGAAAGAGTATCTGGTGACGGTCGATAAACCGATTACCGAGGAGTTTATTCGTGGTATGGGGGCGGGAGTACCGATCCTCGGGACGGTAACTAAAAAGTGCAAAGTCAAAAAAGAAGCACCGTTTGTCTTCCGCATTACCCTGGTGCAGGGGCTGAACCGTCAGATTCGTCGCATGTGCGAGCACTTTGGTTACGAAGTGAAAAAGCTGGAACGTACGCGCATTATGAACGTCAGCTTAAGCGGCATTCCGCTGGGGGAATGGCGCGATTTAACCGACGATGAGTTAATCGACCTCTTTAAGCTCATTGAAAATTCCTCTTCCGAGGCAAAACCTAAAGCGAAGGCCAAACCGAAAACGGTAGGCATCAAACGTCCAGTCGTTAAGATGGAAAAAACGGTGGAAAAAGGCGGTCGCCCGGCGTCCAACGGTAAGCGTTTTACCTCGCCGGGGCGTAAAAAGAAGGGGCGCTGATTAACGCCTCAGACTGATGAAAACGGCCCAAAAGTGCCCGGACAGTCCCCTCGCCCCTTCGGGAAAAGGGTTAGGGTGAGGGGAAAATTGTGTTCACACTGACGAGTGAAAATCTCAGGCGTTGATTGTGGATTAGCGCCTGCCGCGCGTCGACGTATTTGCTGACCAGCTAAATGACGCCTCAGGATCCGGTTTATAAGCCTGCTTTTTCTTCAATTGGCGGGCTTTTTTCGCTTCAGCCTCACGCTCGACCATTAATTTATCGATGTAATCTTTCTTAATGCTGTTGGTTTCGGAGTTGGTCAATACGCGACCATGCGCAATCCGCGCCCGATCCAGCAGTGTTTTAAGTTCACGCTGCTCGCGTTCAGTCATCTCTTTTTGGGTAATACGGGGGAGTGCCATGATGGTGCCCTCAGTGAGCCAGAGAGTTCAGTGTACGGGAATTCGTTTGCGAGCAGAACTGATAATATTCATTTTGCCTTCTCTTAACTATTTATCTCTTTCGATAATTAATTAGAGATGCAGATAAAAAAATTAAAGGCAATTATTCTCCGATAAAGACGCTGGTTAACAGAGTACAGGCTCGTTTATTGATGAGCATAGTGACAAGAAAATCAATACGGCCCGAAATATAGCTTCCAGGCCATACAGTATTTACTCAAACAAATTACTATGCAGTTTTTGCACCACCTGCTCGGCATCTTCGCCGGGCACCAGGAAGCACAGGTTATGGCTGGATGCGCCGTAACAAATCATGCGAATGTTGAACGGTTCCAGTACGCCGAATACCTCTTTGCCAACGCCGCAGGCTTTTGACAGGTCATTGCCAATCAACGCGACCAGCGCCAGACCTTCCTCCACTTCTACCCGGCATAGTGCAGACAGCTCCATCAGCAGAGATTGCGTCAGCAACGTATCGCCAGTGGAGGTTGAACCGGTGGTATCAAGGGTTAATGCCACGCTCACTTCTGACGTGGTGATTAAGTCTACCGAAATATTATGCCGCGCGAGGATGCCGAAAACTTCCGCGAGGAAACCGCGAGAATGCAGCATATTCAGGCTGTGCAAAGTGAGCAGAGTCTGATTGCGACGAAGCGCCAGAGCGCGGAACAGCGGCGGATTTTCAGTTTTATTGCACACCAGCGTACCACCTGCGCGTGGGTCTTTGCTGGAGCCGACAAAGACCGGGATATCGCTGCGTACTGCGGGTAGCAACGTTGCCGGATGCAGTACTTTTGCACCAAAAGTTGCCATCTCTGCCGCTTCGGCAAACGCGATTTCATCAATGCGTTTTGCTGCGGAAACTACGCGTGGATCGGTGGTGTAGATGCCCGGGACGTCGGTCCAGATATCAACACGAGATGCGTGTAAAGCCTCCGCCAGCAAGGCTGCCGTATAATCGCTGCCTCCACGGCCAAGCGTCGTTGTACGACCTTTATTTTCGCTACCGATAAATCCCTGGGTGATCACTAAGCCTTCATTGAGGCGTGGGAGCAGCTGCAGCGCGGCCAGTTCCGCCAGCGCGGCTATATCTGGCTCTGCACGACCAAATCGGTCGTTGGTACGCATCACTTTACGTACATCAAACCACTGTGCCTGAACATCGCGTTCGCGCAGGATCTCAACAAACAGCAGGGTCGACATCAGCTCGCCGTGGCTGACCAGCTCATCTGTCAGCGCCGGAGACGTTGCCAGCGCCGCCGCTTCTGCCAGAACAGTAATGTTCTCCAGCAGACGTTCAATCTCTTCACGGATAACGTTCGGGTAACGCAGACGTTCCAGAATGGCAAACTGGATGTTGCGGATAGCGTCGAGTTTTTCGAATCGCTCGCCAGGTTCCAGTCCTTCAGCTAAAGCGACCAGCAGATTAGTGATACCAGCAGAAGCCGAGAGGACAACTAAACGCACGTTGGCATCAGAAAGCACAATATCAGCGCTGCGGTTCATGGCGTCAAAATCAGCTACGCTGGTACCGCCAAATTTGGAGACAACAATTTCAGACATAACTACCTCGTGTCAGGGGATCCATTTTCAGCCTTGGCACAAGGGAAGAGCGGAAGACGGGTGGGCGCAGAGCGATACTTCGCTACTATTTTCACCCAGAAGTGCTCCACCACTTGCGAAACGCCCGACTGCGAACGCTTCTGGTGACAACCCAGGGGATTCAGCCCCTGTAGCCGATGATGAACGTGGCCAGCCGTTCAATCACCTCGGCGATGCACCCCCTCAGGTGTTATCACAGGACTGGCTCCTCCAACACCGTTACTTGGGCAACGCGCCTCTTCTGGCCTGCGCTAGCGCAGGTAGTACATTTATAAATAAAGGGTGAGCGGGGCGGTTGTCAACGATGGGGTCATGCGGATTTTTCATCCACTCCTGGCGGTCAGTAGTTCAGCTAATAAATGCTTCACTGCGCTAAGGGTTTACACTCAACATTACGCTAACGGCACTAAAACCATCACATTTTTCTGTGACTGGCGCTACAATCTTCCAAAGTCACAATTCTCAAAATCAGAAGAGTATTGCTAATGAAAAACATCAATCCAACGCAGACCGCTGCCTGGCAGGCACTACAGAAACACTTCGATGAAATGAAAGACGTTACGATCGCCGATCTTTTTGCTAAAGACGGCGATCGTTTTTCTAAGTTCTCCGCAACCTTCGACGATCAGATGCTGGTGGATTACTCCAAAAACCGCATCACTGAAGAGACGCTGGCGAAATTACAAGATCTGGCGAAAGAGTGCGATCTGGCGGGCGCGATTAAGTCGATGTTCTCTGGCGAGAAGATCAACCGCACTGAAAACCGCGCCGTGCTGCACGTAGCGCTGCGTAACCGTAGCAATACCCCGATTCTGGTTGATGGCAAAGATGTTATGCCGGAAGTCAACGCGGTGCTGGAGAAGATGAAAACCTTCTCGGAAGCGATTATTTCCGGTGAGTGGAAAGGCTATACCGGCAAAGCAATCACTGACGTAGTGAACATCGGGATCGGCGGTTCTGACCTCGGCCCGTACATGGGGACTGAAACACTGCGTCCATACAAAAAACACCTGAACATGCACTTTGTTTCTAACGTCGATGGGACTCACATCGCGGAAGTGCTGAAAAAAGTAAACCCGGAAACCACGCTGTTCCTGGTAGCATCTAAAACCTTCACCACTCAGGAAACCATGACCAACGCCCATAGCGCGCGTGACTGGTTCCTGAAAGCGGCAAGTGATGAGAAACACGTTGCGAAACACTTTGCGGCGCTTTCCACCAACGCCAAAGCCGTTGGCGAGTTTGGTATTGATACTGCCAACATGTTCGAGTTCTGGGACTGGGTTGGCGGCCGTTACTCTTTGTGGTCAGCGATTGGCCTGTCGATTGTTCTCTCCATCGGCTTTGATAACTTCGTTGAACTGCTTTCTGGCGCACACGCGATGGACAAGCATTTCTCCACCACGCCTGCCGAGAAAAACCTGCCTGTACTGCTGGCGCTGATTGGCATCTGGTACAACAATTTCTTTGGTGCGGAAACTGAAGCGATTCTGCCGTATGACCAGTATATGCACCGTTTCGCGGCGTACTTCCAGCAGGGCAATATGGAGTCCAACGGTAAGTATGTTGACCGTAACGGTAAGGTTGTGGATTACCAGACTGGCCCGATTATCTGGGGTGAACCAGGTACGAACGGTCAGCACGCGTTCTATCAGCTGATCCACCAGGGAACCAAAATAGTACCGTGCGATTTCATCGCTCCGGCTATCACCCATAACCCGCTCTCTGATCATCACCAGAAACTGCTGTCTAACTTCTTCGCCCAGACCGAAGCGCTGGCGTTTGGTAAATCCCGCGAAGTGGTTGAGCAGGAATATCGCGATCAGGGTAAAGATCCGGCAACGCTTGACTACGTGGTGCCGTTCAAAGTGTTCGAAGGTAACCGCCCGACCAACTC
>ERZ837380.2990-NODE-2990-length-16736-cov-4.364726_pt1 | contig 16736 bp, 21 predicted proteins | sample MGYA00519685_ERZ837380 | MGnify/ENA primary metagenome ERZ837380 (study PRJEB31850, sample SAMEA3708817) | human gut metagenome | biome: human gut; feature: human-associated habitat; material: faeces | place: China | collected 2014 ...
GGGAGAAAAATATAAACTAGAACAAGAATTGGAAAGATTAAAAAATAGAGGATTCTTTGCTAGATTGTTTAATAAAAATTAAAATTTGACATATAATAAAATTGATGTTATAATAACATTAGCTAGCAAATCAAATGAACTCACAAAGGTTTGCACGAGATATGTGTCCGCATATCTCTTTTTTTATTGTTTAAAATAAAGAAAAGGCAGGTGTCCGCCTGCCCCAAAGATTAATCTTTGTTTGTGTCTTGGCTTTCATCATCATTATTACTTAAAAGTAACAAAATGATTAATCGCCAGATTAAATCAAATGAACTCACTCTAGTTGCACCTCCTTCCTCAAAGATTTCCTTTGAAAAGGATGGATTTATTATACTTTATTTTTATTTTAAAAACAATGTTTTTTCTACAATTTCAATAATTATTTTTAGGTTACTTTATTCTTGTTTCTACTTTTATATACATTTGCTTGATTTCTACATTTTTTCAGACTACATTAAGATATGCACATTATAAAAATTTTAATTTTGGAAAAGTGTTAGAACTTTTGTTAGAACTTTGCACTATTTTTAAATTAAAACCTTAAGTATATCTTACGAACTACTTGAGGTTTTAATGGTGCAGATGGCCGGAACAATTTTTGTAGTTTTTTATAGTTTATTTGTTTTTTTAAAAGTGTCTACAATGATTGTTATTAAGCCATTTTCGACCATTCTTGTATTTTTTGTTTTCAACCATATATTTACTTATTTTTCATTAAGCGTGTATAAAGCGTGTACGCTTTTTGACTATACAGCATTTAAAATTGCAACTGCTTTTTCTTCTTCTTTTGGGTATAAATGTGAGTATGTATTCCAAGTAATTTCTACTTTTGTATGTCCTAATCTTCTTGCTACTTCTTGAATATTAATACCCATATTAGCAAGTAGGGAAGCGTGAGAATGCCTAAAATCGTGTATTCTTATTATTTTAACCCCTGCCAATTTAGAATAAAGAATATTCTTTTGTTGTAAAGTAGTATCTCGTAAGCATTTTCCGTCGCCTAGAACTCTACTATCTTCATTAAAATTAGGTAATTGCATTTGTCTTCTTTTATGTTCTTTCAATATCTTTACTAATGGAAGTGGAATTTGCAGAGTTCTTATAGAAGACTTATTTTTAGGTGGCGTTTCTACATCACATTTATTTTTTAATTTTTGTGTTATACTATGCTTTACGCTTAAATAATTATTGTTAATATCAGTCCAACGCAAAGCGTGTATTTCTCCTTTTCTTAAACCAGTATAATATGCAATATTAAAGAACACATAAAAGTTCCATTCATACATATTGTTTTCTTTTAGCTGTTTTTGTAATGCTTGTTTTTTTGCTGTTTCAATGTACTTTTTAAATTCTTCTGGCGTATAAAAATTAATTTCTGTTTTGGTAGCCAATGCGTCTTTAAAATTTCCGTACTTTTGATAATTGATGTTTTGGTATATATTCCATTCTAACAGCATAATTTAACATTGTTCGCAGTTCTGTAAATACATTTCTTTTTGTTGCTAATGCTAAATTTCTTTCTTCCATAGATAACTTCCAATCTTGTAAAACTTGTGTTGTCAATTTATCTATTCGCACATCTTCAAGAATAGGCAATATATAGCGTTTAATCATGTTATCACTTCTGTACAATGTTATTTCTCTAACTTCGTACTTTTTAACAGCTATATATTCGTCATATAATTGTTTTACTGTCATTTTCTTTGTAGGCATTTCATGTTGCACTTTTATTTCATTTTCTAATCTTCTTTCTAAATCTTTGGCAACATCTATTCCATAAACTGAACGAGTAATCTGTTTTTTCTGTCCATTATCTGCTACATAATTTATACGCACATGATATTTTTGCAATCCGTCTTTTTTTATATTTCCAACCTTATATATTGGCATTTTTATAACCCCCTTAATATATAAGGCTTGCATTTGAATTACTCTTATATACTACCCTAAGAAGTGCTCAAAAACAAGCCTTTATCAATAACTTATAAACCTAATTTTTGTAATTTACATCTGCGTTTTTCTAAATCTTGAATATTAAGTCCCCATGCTTTATATGCACATTCTGTATTAACTTTATATAGTCCATGAGAATAAATATTTTCTTCAATCATACATCTTTGTGCTAATTTCTTTAATCTACTAATAGTAGATTTTGAATGTTTGTTAAAAAGTCTTTCAATTTCTTTTGTTCCTATTTCTGGGTAACGATAATATATGCTTATTGCTGTATCAATATCAGTTATCTGTGGTATGTTCATTACTATCAGCCCCTTGTTTTTCACAATTTTTAAATACATCTTTTTCAAAGAATAGATATCCTTGAAATTCTGTACCCAAACTTGTAGCAAAATGACCTTTTGATTTTTTAGAAATTGTAGAAGCCTTTGGAGAATCAATCGCCATTTCACTTAAAATTTTATTTGCTTTTCCGCATATTCTATCAGAGTTATAACGAACTTCTTCTGTAAATATTGAAGCACTAGGAACTTGTGTAGCCAATATTGCATGAACACCACAATATCTATATGTTGAAAACATTCTATTAATATTATATCTTATATATTTCAATGTTTCTTCTGTATTTTTATCATTTGATTTTGTAAAAATTTGACCTGCTTCATCTAATGCAACAATAATACGTTGTAATTTTTTTCCTTTGATTTCTCCAGTTTCAATCTTTTTATTATAATCACTTATATTTTTACAATTATTTATTTTTAATAATTCTTTTCGTACATCTAATTCATGAGATAATTCATAACCAAAAAGTCCTTCAAACAAGTTCAATTCTCTATAAATTGTACAATTTTTTAAATCTCTCCAATATTTATTGAAGTCAACTCCACCTTTGGAAAACTCGCCTATTATAACTCTATTTCCTTTTAAAATATTTTGCATTAACAAACTCATTAATTCTATAATTTTTCCAGAGCCTGAACTTCCTGCAATAACTAAAAATGGGTTATCATTTAGATTAATAGTTTCTTGTTTTCCAATTCCATTTTCTCCTAATACTAATGTGTAATCGTCATTTATTAAATAACTATCTTTCCAAAATAAAGTCTTTTCGCTGTAATCTTTTCTATAATATAAATACATTTTATCAATATCAGTTTCATGCGGTTCAACGCCAACAACTACTCGACCAAACTTTTGACTAAATCTTTTTAATCTATCTTCTTTTTCCCAATCTTCCATTGTAGTTTCATTTGAATATAACTCCATTTTTGTTATTGTTTTATTTTCTTTATCTTTCGTTTCTGTAATAGGTATTGGTAAATTAGTTTCTGTTTTTTCTCCATAATATATCTTTAAATCTTTACATATTCCTGTAATCGTTTTTGTTTTATATGGCTTTGATAATGCTTTTAAAAGAATGTAAAAACCATAAATTGATACTATTGATATTACTATTGAAATTATATATATTATGCAATGAATTATATTTACATCTCCAATTATTGGTAAACCATTTAAAGTAATATTATTTAAGTCTTTAATAAATGGAATATTGTTTAAGTTCATATTAATTTTAAATAGTGAAATATGTAAGCATATAAAAATGCAATTTGCAATTATCATTGTAATTACTTTCTATTTATAATTAATTTGTTTCATTGCTATATATAAGTCTTGTTTCCATGTTGTAATTTTTTCTTTCTTTTCTTTTTTATTTATTTTTTATTATCTATCATAAAAAATCTCTCCTTTAAATTTTTTTTCTTCATAAGAGCCATCTTCAAAAAATTGAATTGTATAATTAATTCTTCTTAGAAAAGCTTAAAAATTTCATAATATTTATACTGTTCATATATAAATTGCTGTTCTATTGGTATATTTCCAATTATTGCAACCTTTGTGTAACAAGCTTGTAGCTTGTTTATTACTGTACCTGGCTGGTAAGGCTAGGGGGTAGCAATCAAGTAGATTATTAAAAAATTGAATGTTCCAACTAGAATTAAGTTCATTCGAATTAAACTCATCTAGACACAAGACATCTTGTCCATTATAACCGGTCAAAAGGGTGTCTATAATCAGTTACTCTGTAAACATTTTCATAACCGATATTTGTCCATAATATATCTAGTTTTTCCGTACTCCAGTTTTTCCGCCATATATACCAAACTGTCAATTTTCTTCTTATATTTGCGTTTTCGTCTGCTTTTATTCGTTGTCTAATTCTTTCGAATTTATCTACATGTAGGCTTCGTTAGGGTACATCTCCATAATTTCAGTATCTGTCATTCCGTCCTTAATTGACATATAAATGTCTGCAACTTCTGCTTTAATTCCCTGATGTTCATGTGGCATATCTCCGCCATTCTTCGAAGGTTTCTGGTAAGTTTGTTTCATGCTTTTTATTGTTTAACCAACGACCGTTCTTTCCTTATGTATTGGCGATTTTGTTCACTTGAGCCGTCTTGCACTCTCTATATGCTCGTTCTCTAAATATCTTCTTTATTTGAGAGAAGCGAACCCCGATTTTTAAAAATTGCATATATATGCACATGATGTCTTGAACCCTTTTCTTCTGCAAAACAATAGTATAAAATACTTTTGAATTTTGTCTGTAATAAATTATTGATAACATTATGCGTATAGCCTTTTTTTAAAGGTTCATTTATTGTTATCATGTACTTCCTGTGCATGGTGTCTTTAATTTCTTCTTGTATATCTTTAACTATTTCTTGTTGATTATCTTTACTTGACATATATAAATGCTCCTTTCTGTGAATTAATTAGTATGTGTTAGAATTGTTACAAGTGCTGTAACATCTTATATTCTTACTCTAACAAATTATCCATGAATTTGTTACAAAACATAGGTAATACTAAACTATGTTTTGGCTTCGGTGATCACCCTAACGGGTGATACCGAGACAACATATTTTAAATATTCCTATTATTACAATTTCAGTTTAATTTGTCCGGAGATAGGCTGTTCTGCTTGTGTCTTTGTATCTACTAACTTAATTCCGTCAGCGGTTGCCTTTATTTCTGCATTACCAAATTCAACTTTAGAAATAGTTAATTGTAAATTAACGAATTTACAAAATACTCTTTCTCCACTTTTATATTGAGGAATAGGGTTTGCACCTACAATTTTTACTTCTAACTTTTCGCTGTCTATTTCTCTGTCTGTTTCATCAATACCTATCTTAAAACGATAACCTTCAATTTCGTCTGTTGTTCTTCTAGCGATAGGGTCATATCTTTTATAAGGTTCTGCTCGTAGCAATAGATATACATCGCTTTCTCCTAATATACTGTTATTTAATTTTAAATATTTTGTTTTTATCTTCATGATAAATTCACGCTCACATAACTTTCGCTATGTGTCCTTTCTTTTTTATTTTATAAAATTTTCAATGTACATTGTTTCGGTTAACCTATATATATTACAACATTTTTTGACCGATAAATTAAGGGAATATATTGAATTAAATAGGTAATTTATTAAAGTTTATAGGCAATTATTCATTATAAACAGGTAGTTTTTTATTCATAATTATGTTAGAATGTATTAAAGTTAGATAGAAAAGGGAGTGTATAGCAATGAGTGAAACTGATAAAATGAAAGAAATTATAGTAGAACGATTGAAAAAAATAAGGGGAGAAAAAACACAAGAAAGATTTTCTGCTGATACTAAAATTGAATTTGAAACTTATAGAAAAATAGAACAAAAATCAATAGTTCTTTCAATAGAAAACGCCCTTAAAATTTCAAAAGCATGTAATGTTAGTCTTGATTATATTTATGGTATGAGTGACGATATAAACAAAGAAATTAGCAGTATTAATACCGCTATTAGAAATATTATTGGTATAAAAGAAAATATTGTTCAAGAAAGAAATTTCGATAATGAATTAATGTATACTAGCACATTAGATATATCTTTAAACGAATGTTTACATCAACTTTTAATAGATATTGGAAAGATAAAGACAACTAATCTACCTGAAGATAAAGAAAAACAAGCGATAGAAGCACTTGAATTAAAATATAATGAGAAAGTAACCGAATTAAAAGAAAATGGAGATAATAAAATAGTAAGATATGTTTTATTTCCACTTGAAAATTAAAAAAGAAATCCCCCTCAAGAAAATAAATTCTTGAGGGGTTAACATTGAAATTTGTAATTACTATTTGGAATATTCGGGATTTACAGCCTTTAACGCCTTTTTAAGATACTCGTAGGCTTTTTCATTTCCCCAAGCATGAATACCGCGTTTTCCGTTTTTCTCCCATTTGGTAACATTTTCTCTTCTGAAAAGTTCACTCATATCAAATGGCTTATAATTTTCCTGCCATTCAATAGAAATTACGCGTTTTCTCCAGCCTATTATAATGTCGCCATCAATTGTATGAAACAAAATCCACGGAATGTGTGAATAGCAATCCTCATGGCTGTAGCCGTTAGGCAACAGTTCGAAATTGTAATCTGTTTTCTTATAGACAATGTCCATAAGTCGTCGAGTGAGTTTGTCGACCTCTGTAAGCTTTCTGTAATTACGCCAACAACTGTCATGGTAAAACTTTCCTTCGACATATACACAAGGGTTATTCTTGATGTCGTCAATTGTAATTATTTTACCACAGCAAGGGCAAACCGAATTAGCCTCTGGTATGTCATATCCGTCAGATGTCAAAATAAAACCTTTACAGTTATTTCTTCTAAAAGTTTCATAATATTCAACATCGCTGTTTGATACTAACTTACCTTTTGCTGTTTTTTCAACTGACGTAATTTGACCGAATTGTCCAAGCCAAAAACAACCAAAAAGCATGAATTCGTTTAGCCTTTCGCCATCGTGAGCCTTAATGAATATACACCTGTTCTGCAACATTTCGTTTAAATCCGAAAGACTTGTTAGAGATTTTTGAATACCTCTAACTGTGTCAAATGTGCTTCTAGGCACATCAAAAATTCTTTCTTCATAAACGATTTCTGCTTCCAGTGGGGTGTACTCTCCACCGTTCTTTCTTCTAAGTTCTTGCTCTTTAAACATATAGAGCATTTCTTGCTCCTCTGTAAAATTCGGATGACCATAGCAGTTGAACGATTTCGGAATAACTGGCTCGCCGAGCAAGGTAACCTTTACGGTTTCTGGAACGGCTAATTTGTCGAGCGTAATGTGTCCAATAAAGCCTTTACCTGTACTCCAACCTTCAATCCGTTTCTTTTCAATGTTCATGATAATACCTCCTAAATATAATTTTTATTTTTATCTCGGAGACTAATGCCTCCGAAGTTTCGGACGGCATTAAAAAACTTACCATCTTCTTAAATTATACCATAGTTTTACATAAAATGCAATTTTAATCAAAACAAAAAACGATTAAGAATTTTGTTTCCTAATCGTTTTTCATTTCTCATTCAAATACAAGCCTTTTAATTTTTTTATTTTTATAAATCGTGTATAAAGCGTGTATGATTGAATTTTATTCTCTATAAATGGCTATTTCAAGCCATTTTCAAAATCGTGGTGCAGATGGCCGGAATCGAACCGGCACGGTTTATTCAACCGCAGGATTTTAAGTCCTGTGCGTCTACCAGTTCCGCCACATCTGCATATATAATTGAACTGGTTTGTCCTAACGACAATTGCTATTATAATATTATATTAAAAATTTGTCAATACATTTTTTAAAAATTTTCAAAAATATTTTTCGAATTTTTTAATTATATATTTTTATATAATTTATTAAAAAATCAAAATCAGAAGAAAACATTTATTGCATGTTTATCTTCTGATTTACATCAATTACAAATTTGTTGAATTATTTGTTCCATCAAATGGAATAAATTTATTTACAATACTATCTTGTTCAACAGTATCTGCTCTGAATGTCATAAATGATGTATTTATTTTATTTTCTATTTGTTCTTCAACTTCATCTTTATTTGCATGTTCTGCTAAAACTAATTCACTTACTAAAATTTGTTTTGCATTGTTTAACATTTTCTTTTCACCTGTTGAAAGTCCTTTTTCTTTTTGTTTAAAACTTAAATTCCTTACAACATCAGCTACTTCGTATATGTCTCCACTCTTCATTTTGTCCATATTATTTCTATATCTTTTATTCCAATTTTTGTCCATTTCTGTTTCATCTTGACCTAATATTTTAAACACTTTTTCTGCTGATTGTTTATCTATTATATTTCTAACACCTACTTCTTCTGCTTTTGCTGTTGGTATCATAACCTTTACATCACTTGGCATTTTTAATATATAATATGATTGTTTTTCTCCTAATATATCTTTTTCCTCTATTGAATCTATTGTCCCTGCACCATGCATTGGGTAAACTATTTTGTCTCCTACACTAAACATGTAAGTCAGCTCCTTTCAGTATTTTTTCAAAATTTTTCAGCAAAAAAATATTATAAAGTTAAGTCAATATGAAATAACTTTATTGGATTTTTTAACCATATTTATTATACACCAAAACACAAAAAAAGTCAAAGCTTTTATTTTGACTTTTTATGTTATTTTGCTATTTTTTCCTTATTTTTCAAGCATTAGAAAATTTTATATTTTTTTCTAGCTTGACTATCCATTCTATTTCAGTTTTGAGTTTTAGTTTTTTGATGTTGATCCAAATCCTCCTAATCTTTCTCCTGTTGCAATATCATCATCTGTTACTAAATATTTTTGGAAGATTCCTTGTCCTATGCAGTCACCTTTTTTTATTTCTACGTCTTCTTCTTTTATGTTGTAAAATGCAAACATTATATGTCCATCATTGTCTGGATTCCCATAATAATCTTTATCTATAACACCTATACTATTTGCTAATATTAATCCCTTTTTCTTTGGGTTTGAGCTTCTATTTGCTAATATTAAAACTTCATCATCTTGCATGTAAGCTTTTATTCCTGTTTTTACTAATGTTGGATTCATTCCTTTTTTAAAACTTGGAACTATAACATCTTCTGCAGCTTCAATATCATAACCAGCTGAATATTTTGTTTTTCTTACTGGTAAATTTATTCCTTTATCTTCAAAACCTTTTGCTACTTCGAATTTTCTTACTTTTTCCATTTATATTACCTCCATATCTTCTTCCCCTATTTTTACATACCTCATTTTAATTGTCAATAGTTTTTTTACTTTTTCTAAGCATCAAAAAAGCCACATAAAAATGTGACCCCTTAACTTCTATGTTCTTGATTCTACAATCAACTTTATTCCAGTTCTATCTTCACCTTCTACTTCTACATCGGCAAATGCTGGTATACATACTAAATCAACTCCAGCTGGTGCTACAAATCCTCTTGCGATTGCCACTGCTTTTACTGCTTGGTTTAATGCTCCTGCTCCGATTGCTTGCATTTCTGCTTTACTTGATTCTTTTACTAATCCAGCTATTGCTCCTGCTACTGAATTAGGGTTTGATTTTGATGAAATTTTTAAAATTTCCATTTTCTTTTGCCTCCTAATAATTTTATTTTTGTTGCAACTTTTTATAATGGTATTTTACAATAACTGGAAAAATTTGTAAATAGTTTTCTGGAAATTTCTGGAAGTTTTCATCGCAATAAAATTATTTTTTCGACATTAATCGATTTTTATCAATTATTGTATATATATTCTCTTTATTTCTTTTACTTTAGATGTTTTGTCGTCAATATCAAACACTACTGCATTTAATATACAGTCTCCTTCTGCTATTTTATATCTTTCTGGTAATGCTGTTTCAAATCTTTTAATTGATGATTGTATGTTCATTCCTATTACACTATATTTTGGACCTGTCATTCCTATATCTGTTATGTATGCTGTTCCATTTGGTAATATTTTTTCATCTGCTGTTTGTACATGTGTATGTGTTCCAAATATTGCTGTTGCCTTTCCATCTAAATAATAACCTAATGCTATTTTTTCTGCTGTTGCTTCTGCATGAAAATCTATAAATATCATATCTACTTCATTTTGAATTTTTTCTATTATCTTTTTTGCTTCTAAAAATGGATTTTCTGTTAATATATTTATATCAACTCTTCCAATTAAATTCATTACTGCTATTTTTTTGCCTTTGCATGTATAAATGTTGTAACCTTTTCCAACAACACCTTCTGGGTAATTGGCGGGTCTTATTATTTGGGGGCTATCTATAAATTTGAATATATCTTTTTTTCCCCAAGTATGATTTCCCATTGTTATACAATCTACACCCAATGATGTTATATCTTTAAAGTTTTTTTCTGTTATTCCCATTCCTTCTGCTGAATTTTCTGCATTTACTATAACGAAATCTATTTTTTCTTTTTGTGTTATTTGTTTTAAGCTTTGTTTTAATTTATTAATTCCAGCTGTTCCTACTATATCTCCAACTGCTAAAACTTTCATATTTTTTCCTTCTTTCTTTTTTCTTTTTAATTACTTTATTATAATACTATATATTTCCTAATTTATCAAGTTTATAAAAATAAAAGTACAAAAAAAGTTGTGACATTTAAAGTCACAACTTTTTTCTATTTTGCATAGTCTACAATTCTTGTCTCTCTAATAACATTAACTTTTATTTGACCTGGATAATCCATTTCGTTTTCTACTTTTTTAGCTACATCTCTAGCTAAAATTGTCATTTGGTCATCATTAATTTTATCTGGTTTTACAATAATTCTAACTTCACGTCCTGCTTGAATTGCAAATGATTTATCAACTCCATCAAATGAATCTGCTATTTCTTCAAGATTTTGTAGTCTCTTGATATATGCTTCTAATGTTTCTCTTCTAGCTCCTGGTCTTGAAGCACTTATCGCATCTGCTGCTTGAATTAGTACAGCTTCTAATGTTTGTGGTTCTACATCTTCATGATGTGCTTCTACTGCATTTATTACTAATGGATTTTCTTTGTATTTTTTAAGAATTTCTACACCTATTTCTACGTGTGTTCCTTCCATATCATGATCTAATGCTTTTCCTATATCATGTAATAAACCTGCTCTTCTTGCAAGTTTTGCATCTAATCCTAATTCTTCAGCCATTATTCTTGCTAAATTAGAAACTTCTATTGAATGGTTTAATACATTTTGTCCATAGCTTGTCCTATATTTTAATTTTCCTAATAGCTTTACTATATCTGGATGTAATCCTATTACTCCAGTTTCTAGAACTGCTCTTTCTCCTTCTTCTTTGATTGTTTCTTCTACTTCTTGTTTTGCTTTTTCTACCATTTCTTCTATTTTTGCTGGATGTATTCTTCCATCTTCAATTAGTTTTTCTAATGTTATTTTTGCAACTTCTCTTCTTAATGGATCAAAACCTGATAATACTACTGCTTCTGGTGTATCATCTATTATTAAGTCTACTCCTGTTAATGTTTCTAGTGCTTTGATATTTCTACCTTCTCTACCTATAATTCTTCCTTTCATTTCATCACTTGGAAGTGCTACTATAGATACTGTAGTTTCTTGAGAATGGTCTGCTGCACATTTTTGAATTGTGTAAGTTAATAATTCTTTTGCTTTTTTATTAACTTCATCCTTAGCTTTTTGTGTTTCTTCTCTTATAATATTAGCTTTTTCGGCTGTTATGTCCTTTTCTACTTCTTTCAATAATATTTGTTTTGCTTCTTCTTTGTTTAAATTAGAAATTTTTTGAAGTTCTTTCATTCTTTCTTCTTGTAATTCTTCTACTTTTTGTTTTTCTTCATCTAGTTGTCTAACTTTCTTTTCTAATTCTTGTTCTTTCTTTTCAAAGCTATCTGAACGCCTTTCTAAGTTTTCTTCCTTTTGTATAAGTCTGTTTTCTTGTCTTTGTACTTCGCCTCTTCTTTCTTTAATCTCTTGGTCTAATTCTCTTCTACTATTTACGATTTCTTCTTTAGCCTTGATTATTTCGGCTTTTTTTAGATTTTCAGCTTCAATTTTAGCCATTTCAACTAATTTTTTAGCTTCTTCCTCTGCACTACTTATTTTAGATTCTGCAATTTTTTTTCTGTATGTTATTCCTATAGGTATTCCTATTGCAAATGAGATTAAGACAGCGGCGATAGTGATTCCAATATTCATGAATCTACACCTCTTTCTTATTTAATTTTCAATGTTCGAATCAAATATATATCTATTTATTTTTATTTAATATATTTTTTTCTACCTATTATATTTTATCTTTATTATGGTAAACTGTCAAGTAGTTTTGAAGATTTTGTATTACTTTTGTTGTCTTTATTATATCAATATTTATAAAAAACTGAAATAAAAAATATTTCAGTTTTCTCATTTTATTTTAAATATATATTAGGATCAACAGCAACATTATCTTTTAATATTTCAAAATGTAAATGTGGTTCATCAGCAATTTCAAAAGCTGCGGTATTTCCAACTGTTCCTAGAGATTGACCCTTCTCAACTTTTTCTCCTTCTACTACAAATTCTGATGTTAATAAATTAGAATATACTGTTTTAAATCCGTTTTCATGTTCTATTACTATTGTCATTCCATATCTTGGGTCATTTTTTATTGATTTTACTGTTCCTGCTTCTGCAGATTTTACAACTGTTGTTTTGTCTGCCTTTATATCAATTCCAGTATGTGTTGTCCATTCTTGTAAAGTTTCTGAATATATTAAACTATCTACTGCAAAGTCTCTTACTATTTCACCATCTACTGGGTTAGAAAATTTAAGTTCTACTGCTGTTTTTTCTGTTTCTTCTTTTTTATTTGGTTGTGTTTGAGTTGTTTGTGCTGATGTTGTAGCATTTGTTGTATTTACTGAATTTGTATTTAATATATTTTTATTTGTGTTATTTACTGTATTGGCAGTATTTGTTGTGTTTTTACTTTCGTTTTTCATTTCATTTTTAGCTTCATTTACACTTTTTCCTATTTCTGTACTTGCACTTTGTGTGTTTGTGTTTGAATTCACATTATTTAATATACTTGAAAGTTGTTCACTACTTAAAGTTTCATCTTTTACTCTGTCATTAAGGCTCTTACTATAAATCAATAGTCCCAACACAATTACGGCTAATATTGAAACTCCTATTATCGCATATTTTATTATTTTCTCATTTAAATCACTGTTTTGATTATTTTTTCTAAAATCTCTTCTCATAAAATCCTCCTTAAATTTAATTCTATTACAATTATTTCCGGATTTTATAAAATTATACAATTTAAAGAGAATTTATATCTTTTATTTCTACTCCAGTATAGAAATGTTTTATTATTTCTTCTGCACTGCTTCCTTGTTTTGCCATTGCATCTGCCCCTGTTTGGCTCATCCCAACACCGTGTCCATAACCTTTTACAGAGAATTTTATTTTTCCATTGCTTTTGATTATTTCAAAATTTGTAGATTTTAAACCTAATATTGTTCTAGCTTCAACTCCTGAAATTTGATGATTTCCAAATTTTACTGTTTTTACTCTTTTACTTTCTGTATATTCTAGTATTTTTATTTCATCATCTTTTGAAAAATCTATTGATATATCTGAATATTTTTCTTTTAGTTTGTTTGTCAGTTCATCTTCAGAGAATTCTATTTCTGAAGCATATTGAGTATACCCTTCTTCTCCTGAAGTTTGCACACTTTGTAGGTATGGATACCCTGTTCCTCCCCATACATTTACTGGAATTTCTGTTATTCCTCCACTATTAGAGTGAAAAAAGGCATTTATGGGTTGATTATTATAGGTTATTATTTTTCCTGCAGTATTTTTTACAGCCTTTGATATCTTTTCCCAGTTGCTTTCTCTTTTATCTTCTGTCCATCTTGATAGTCTGTCTTCTTTTGAAATCCAAGCTTGACAACATGTTGAACTATCACATATATCAGCATTTTGGTGTTTTTTATTTAAAATTTTGAAAACTGTATATGTTCTTGCAACTATTGCTTGTGCCTCTAATGCTTTACTGTCAAAGTTTGCTGGCATTTCTGCTGATACTACATTACACAAATAATCATCAATTTTTACTTGTTCTACTTCACCTGTACTGGTATGTAATAAATTTATAGTTCCATATTTTTGATATTCGTATTCAGAAGTTGATGTATTTTCCGTTGTTTCAACAACAGTCTCACCAGAAGATTTATCTATTATTTTTTCTTCTCCTATATCATTTGTAGATGTTTTTGCTGTTCTATTTGTGAATATTGCTGGTAATATAAAACAAATAGTTATAAAACTTATCAAATAAATTAGAATTTTTTTCAATTTGCTCATCTCCATTTTTGTCTATATTTTATGCAGAGGTTAATTTGTTCTTCATTTTATCTAGCACTTTTCTTTCTATTCTTGAAACTTGTACTTGGCTAATTCCTAGTATTCTAGCAACTTCTGTTTGTGTCTTTTCTTTGAAAAATCTTAGTAAAATTATTTCTCTGTCTCTTTCTTCTAATTCTTTTAGTAATTGTTTTATAACTATTTTATTGGTTATTATTTCTTCTTCATTTTTTCCTGTTGATATTTTATCTAAAATGCTTAATTTTTTTCCTTCTTTATCACTTTGGTTTGAAGTGCCTTCTATGGATTCTATTGAATTATTTGATTCCATTGCAATTATGATGTCATCTTTATCAACTTTTAGTTCTTTTGCAATTTCTTCTATTGTTATTTCTCTTCCTTTTGTTATTAAGTAATGTTTTTTTAATTCTTGTATTTTTACATTTAGTTCTTTTATACTTCTGCTTACTTTTATTGGTCCATCATCTCTTATAAATCTTTTTATTTCTCCTAATATGTATGGCACTGAGTAGGTTGATAATTTCACTTCAAAATTTGTGTCAAATCTTTTTATGGACTTTATAAATCCTATACATCCTATTTGATACAAGTCTTCTACTTCATAACCTCTGTTCATAAATCTTTTTACTATACTCCAAATTAGTCCGATTATTATCTCTTATTAATCTCTCCATTTCAAATTTATTTCCGTTGCTGAGCTTGTTTTATTGAATTAATATCATTTTCATACATATAGCTCTACTCCTATTTTATTCTTTTGTTATAAATTCAAAACTATCTTCTTCTTGAATTTCTTTTTCTTTTTTTATCTTTTTGGTTAATGTTATTTTAGTTCCTAATCCAACTATTGATTCAACTTTCATCGTATCCATAAAACTTTCCATTATTGTAAATCCCATTCCTGATCTTTCTAGATTTGGTTTTGTGGTATATAATGGTTCTTTTGCAATATCTATATTTTCAATTCCTTTTCCATTGTCTGAAATTTCTATTATTATTTCGTTTGAAGTTTCTTCATTCATTTTTAATTTTGCATTTATTTTTATTATTCCTTGTCTATTTTCATACGCATGTATTATACAGTTTGTAACTGCTTCTGAAACTGCAGTTTTTATGTCTGCCAATTCTTCTATTGTTGGGTCTAATTGAGAAGCAAATGCTGCTACTGTAATTCTTGCAAATGCTTCATTAGAGGCTTTACTTATAAATTCTAATTTCATTTCATTTTCAAATTGTTCTTTCATAATACTTTCCTTTTATATGTATATTTAGGTTTTTTGTGTTTTACCTATAAACACTTTTTAGTTTTCGTATGTTTCTAATTTGGCTATTGGTATTAATTTTAATATTCCGCTCATTTCAAATATTTTCTTTACACTTTGTGTTAAATTTGCTACTTCTAATTTTCCGCCTAACATATTTGTAAATTTATATCTTCCTATTATTAAGCCTATTCCTGCACTGTCCATGAAAGTAACACTATCAAAATCAAATATAACTTTTCTAGGCATATATCTTTCAATTTCATAATCAGCTCTCCTCCTTATCTTTTGTACACTGCAATCATCAATTTCTTCTTTTATTTTTAAAACTAAAAGCTTGTCCTTATCATAAAATTTAGATTCCATTTTTGCACTCTCCTTTTTTCTATTCTTGAGCTATTATAAAACTTTTTCCATATTTTTCCAAGAGTAAAAAAATAGAAGTTTTGTCGAATATACAGAAGTTTTCGACAAAACTTTTTTATTACTCATCTTCTATGCTTTCATCATACTCAAATTCATAGTTTTCTTCTTGTTCTTTATGCTCTTTAGCTTTTTTCTCCTTATTGTTCTTTTTTTGCATTTCTTTTAGAACTTTTTCTGTTTCTTGTTTTTTGTTATTTACCATTTTATTCATCATATTATTTGTTCTTTCAATTAAGTCTGGTACATAATCTAGTAATTTATCAATACTTGAAGAATGTGTTACAGGCATTAATTTCACTGAATTTGCTTGTATTACTAAAAATGCTACTGGATTTATTGTTACACCTGCTCCTGAACCACCACCAAATGGTAATCTATATTGTATTTGTTCTTCTTTTTCTACTTTTTTGTACTCATCTATTGTTTCTCCTTTAAATTCACTACCTCCTGCTGCAAATCCAAATGATACTTTTGATATTGGTATTATAACAATATTGTTTGATGTTTCTATAGGTTCTCCTATTATTGTGTTTACATCTATCATATCTTGTATACTATTCATAGCCGTAGTCATAAGACCTTCTATTGGATGTTCGCTCATTTTTATCACCTTTCCTTTTTTTATTTACTATACATATTGTATTTATAATATGTATCATTTTTATTTCAAATATACCTGAACCTTCTATATTTATTAAATTTTGGTCTATATAAACTGGTGTGACTAAAAATGATTGTTTATTATTGTATTTATTTATTTGTTTGCTAAAAAAAGTCGCTATGAATGTACTTATTACTGGAATTA
>ERZ837380.2997-NODE-2997-length-16710-cov-12.054458_pt1 | contig 16710 bp, 10 predicted proteins | sample MGYA00519685_ERZ837380 | MGnify/ENA primary metagenome ERZ837380 (study PRJEB31850, sample SAMEA3708817) | human gut metagenome | biome: human gut; feature: human-associated habitat; material: faeces | place: China | collected 2014 ...
TCCATCAAGCGCAAGCTAAAAATTTTTGTCGTGTGCTTGACATACGGGTGCCGCAGATCATGGAAGCGTACCCGTTCACAGCCCGCGTGGTCCAACAGCCTGTGCAGCCGCTGGCGCACCACCGATGGGAGCAGAGGCGAATCCTCCTTCTTTGGTGACGGAAACAGCCATCTGGAAACATTCCTTTTCCGGTACTCTCTGAACACCTCCAACACTTTGGGCGGTAGGAGCAGAGTGCGTACCGCCGCCTTTGTTTTCGGCTCAGTGATGACCAATTCCGAGCCTATGACCACCGCCTGCTTGCTGATTCGCAGTTCGCCCGTGGTCAAATTCAGCTCCTCCCATTGCAGGGCCGTCAGCTCGCCCAACCGCAGTCCTGTGGCAAATTCCAGCAGGAACAACTCGTAGTACTTTTCCTCCTTCGCCTGGATCAGCAGCTTCTGCATGGACTCCCGCGAGAGGACATTCATTTCCCCTTTTCGGGCGGGCGGCAGCTTGCAGCCGGACGCCGGATTCCGCGGGATCAGATTCTCTGATACAGCCTGTTCCAGCGCCCGCCGGCACAGGCTGTGGATGTTGCGGAGCTGGGAGTCCGCCAGCCCCGTTTCACCGTCCGATTGGTCCGCACGCCCCTCTGTTTTCAGCCAGACGAAGAACTGCTGCATATCCTTCGCGGTCAGCCTGTTCAGCGGGATATGACCCAGCCCCGGTCTGATGTACAGCCGGAGGTAGCCTTCGTAGATCCGCCGTGTGCCGGGACGGGCGGCGGGTCTGCTGTGCGTCTCATACCAGTGCTCCATCCAGTCCCCGAAGGGCATATCTGCCCTGGTCCTCGGCGGTGCAGGCGGCGCAAGGGCGTCCTTCAGCGTTTTCAGCTTCTCCACACACTCAGATTTTGTTTTAGCCAGCACATTTTTCGTTTTCGGCAGACCCTTGTCATCGTAGCCGATGACCACGCGTCCTTCCCATCGGCCGTCCTTTCTCAGGCGGACAGTTCCTTCTCCGTTTTTTCATTTTCTTGCCACGGCTTCAGCTCCTCTCCGAAAATATCGGTCAAAAATTCATCTACGATCTCTGCCGCCCTCTTTTGCATATCGCCGGTGGTGTGGGTGTAGGTGTCCAGCGTGAAGGTCGCCCGGGTATGACCCAGGATGCCTGAGAGCGTTTTCACATCCACGCCGGAGGTCAGGGCATAGTATTATATGATAAAGCGATAAATCGGTCAAGTGAAAATTCGGGACCGTGCAGAATTTCATCAGTTTAAACAGTTTTTCACTGCTTTTTTCTGCTGTTTTGCGAATTGCAGTCCCCACAAAAAGATGCTATCCTTTAAGTACAAAAAGAAAGGGTGAGACCAATGTACAGTGAGGATACCCCCGAGCCATGGCGGCACGGGGAAGACGGCTGCAAGGGATCTGAGAAAAACACTCCAATGTTCCCCGCATCATGAGAACCGCGCAACGGTACATTGCATAGCAGAGAGCGCCCCAGCACAGGAAAGATCTTGTATGCCGTGACTCCGCAGAAAGAGAGGTAGCCAATGATGTTAGATATTAAGAACCATGGATGACCCTTGGCCGTGAAACGCAGGAGATCGGCCAAGGGTCATCGTTGTTTTTGATAAGCGTTATGTGCAGCGGCTTTCGAGCCGCCGTTTTTTTGCCCTGCCGCGTCCGCCGCCCCGCGCGGGCGGCGGGGGGAGGGGGACGACCCTGCGAAAAAAGCTGAACGCGGCGCAGATCCGCGAATTTCTGAAAATCTACGCCCAATAAGCGATAAGCTGGATGCGCTTTGCGTTGTCAATTGGCGCGCCCCTGCTCAGTCATTCCCCTTGCCGGTGGAGCGGAGCATCACATCGTGATAGCCGCCCTCGACGATGCTGGTGGCGGAGACGAGCGTGAGCTTCGCGTTCTTCTGAAGATCGGGGATCGTGGTCACGCCGCAGTTGCACATGGTGGATTTGACCTTATAAAGGCTACGCGCGACATTATCCTGCAAAGAGCCTGCGTAGGTGACATAGGAATCCACGCCCTCCTCAAAGGCAAGACCCGTCTTGCCGCCGAGGTCGTAGCGCTGCCAGTTGCGCGCGCGGTTCGAGCCCTCGCCCCAGTATTCCTTGACATACACGCCGTTGACAAGGAGCTTATTCGTGGGCGATTCGTCAAAGCGGGCGAAGTAGCGGCCGAGCATCAGAAAGTCCGCGCCCATGGCGAGGGCGAGCGTCATGTGATAGTCGTGGACGATGCCGCCGTCGGAGCAGATGGGAACATAGACGCCCGTTTCGCGGAAATATTCGTCGCGCGCGGCGGAGACCTCGATGAGAGAGGTCGCCTGACCGCGGCCGATGCCCTTGGTCTCGCGCGTGATGCAGATGGAACCGCCGCCGATGCCGACCTTGACAAAGTCTGCGCCGCACTCGGCGAGGAAGCGGAAGCCGTCGCGGTCGACCACATTGCCCGCGCCGATCTTCACGGTATTGCCGTAGTTCTCACGCACGAAGTCAATGACCTTCTTCTGCCAGACAGAGTAGCCCTCGGACGAGTCAATGCAGAGAATATCCGCGCCCGCCTCAACGAGCGCGGGGATGCGCTCGTGGTAGTCGCGGGAGTTGATGCCCGCGCCGACCAGATAGCGCTTCTGCGCGTCCTGGAGGGCGAGGGGGTGCTCCTTGTGCTCGGCGTAGTCCTTGCGGAAAACGAAGTAGCGCAGGCAGTCGTTCTCATCCACAATGGGCAGGGCGTTGAGCTTGTGCTCCCAAATGATATCGTTGGCCTCCTTGAGCGTGGTGGAGGAGGGAGCAGTGATGAGCTTTTCGCGCGGCGTCATAAAATCGCGCACCTTGAGGTCTGTGCTCATGCGGCTGACGCGGTAGTCACGGCTCGTGACGATGCCGAGGAGTTTCCCGTTGGGCATGGCGTCCTCAGTGATGGCGACGGTGGAGAAGCCGTTTTTCTCCTTGAGCGCGAGCACATCGGCCAGCGTGTGCTCAGGCGTGAGATTCGAGGCGCTGACGACGAAGCCCGCCTTGCTGTTCTTCACGCGGCGCACCATCTCCGCCTCGCTTTCGATGGACTGCGAGCCGAAGATGAACGAAAGCCCGCCCTCCTTGGCAAGCGCGACGGCGAGCGTGTCGTTCGACACCGACTGCATGATCGCCGAGACCATCGGGATATTCAGGCTGATGGGGCAGTCCTCCTGCCCCTTGCGGTATTTGACCAGCGGCGTTTTGAGCGAAACGCGGTCGGGCACGCACTCCTCCGAGGTGTAGCCCGGTACGAGCAGGTACTCGCTGAAGGTATGAGACGGATTGGGATAGTAATAGGCCATGACTTGCCCTCCTATTTTTTGAAGTAACGCACCGCCGAGGCGAACAGGTGCATATCGTAAGTCCCCGGCACGTTTCGGTAAAGCGCGGGGCCGATGCGCTCGCTGTGCCCCATTTTGCCAAACACCCGCCCGTCGGGGGAGGTGATGCCCTCGATGGCGCAGACGGAGCCGTTGGGATTGAAAGCAGTATCCATTGTAGCATATCCGTCAAGGCCTGCATACTGCGTGGCAATCTGGCCGTTTGCGGCAAGCTGTTCGATCAGCTCCTGCGAGGCGAGAAAACGCCCCTCGCCGTGCGAAATGGGAACGGTGTAAATATCTCCCACCTCTGTTCCCGCAAGCCACGGAGATCGCGTCGAGCACACGCGCGTGCGCACGAGCTTGGACTGGTGGCGGCCGATGACATTGTAGGTGAGTGTCGGGAAGGACTCGTCGGTATCCATGATCCTTCCGTAGGGCACGAGGCCAAGCTTGATGAGCGCCTGGAAGCCGTTGCAGATGCCGAGCATCAAGCCGTCGCGCTGCTCGAGCAGCGCCGTCACCTGCTCACGGACGGCGGCGTTGCGGAAAAACGCGGTGATGAGCTTGGCGCTGCCGTCCGGCTCGTCGCCGCCGGAGAAGCCGCCGGGAATGACGATCATCTGTGCGGTCCTGACGGCAGCGGCAAAGCGCTCGACGCTGTCTGCGACATCGGCGCTCGTGAGGTTGCGGACGATGAATTGCTCGGCGTCCGCGCCTGCCTCCGAAAGCGCGCGCTGCGTGTCGTACTCGCAGTTCGTGCCGGGGAAAACGGGGATGAGCGCCTTCGGACGCACCTGCTTGACGGCGGGGGCGACGCGTGTCTTCGTTTCATGGGAAAAGCTCTCAACCGTGCCGCTGTCCCGCGTCTTTGTCGGGTAGACGGCTTCGAGCACGGCGTCGTTCAGCGCGGCAAGCTCTTCGATGGAGGCACTGTCCGCGCCGAGGGCAATGGCCTTTTCCGCTGTGGTGACGCCGATGCGCACGGCGTCGGAGACTTCATCGCTCAGCTCGGCGACAATCGCGCCTGGCATGGGGGCGAACCAGTCAAGCACCGTATTTTCCGCGGCGAAGCCGATCTCGTTGCCGAAGGACATCTTCATCACCGCCTCGGCAAGGCCGTTTTCGACCGCCCACGCACTCACGACCTTGCCCGCGCGCGCAAGCGCGGTGAAACGCTCCCACGCGGCGGTCTGCTGCTCGGGCGTTTTGCCTGCGAAGAGGTAGACGCCGTGGCCCACCGCCTTCAGGTCGGTCGTCAGCAGCTCGCCTTCGAGCAGCGGCGCGATGGCGAAGGAGATGAGCGTCGGCGGCACATCGCGGTCAAGAAAGCTGCCGGACATGGAGTCCTTGCCGCCGATGGCGGCGGCGCTCAGCTCCAACTGCGCGTCCAGCGCGCCGAGCAGCGCCGCGAAGGGCTTGCCCCAACGCGCGGGCTCATTGCGGAGCTTTTCAAAAAATTCTTGCAGGGAAAGATATGCCTTATGATAGTCTGCGCCTGCGGCGACGAGCTTGGCGACCGAGGTATAGACCGCGTCGTGCGCACCGCGATAGGGGTCGGCGCTCAGCGCGTCGGGGTCGCAGCCCCAGGCCATCACGCTGCCCTGCGCGGTCTTCTCGCCGGGGAGGACGGGCAGGAGCGCCGCCATCGCCTGCGCGGGGCTGCGCTGCGTCCTGCCGCCAAAGGGCATGAGGAGCGTCCCCGCGCCGACAGTGGAGTCGAAGCGCTCGACAAGGCCGCGGCGGGAGGCGCTCTTGAGGCTGCCCGCCATGCCGCGCAGCGTTTGAGCTGCGGCGGGAGCGGCACATTCCCTCGCGGGGACGGCGACGGAGGCGTGCTTCGTCGCGCCGTTGGTGTCGAGGAAGGCGCGGGAGAGGTCGGCGATCGTCTGTCCGCGCCAGCGCATGACCATGCGGGGGCTTTCGGTCACGACCGCCACGCGGTAGGCCTCTAAGTTTTCCGCCGCGGCAGCGGCGATGAATTTCGCCTCGTTCTCCGGTGCGACGACAACCGCCATGCGCTCCTGCGATTCGGAGATCGCAAGTTCCGTGCCGTCGAGGCCCCCGTACTTCTTGCGCACGGCGTCGAGGTCGATGATGAGTCCGTCCGCCAGCTCGCCGACCGCGACGGACACGCCGCCCGCGCCGAAGTCGTTGCAGCGCTTGATGAGGCGCGTGACCGCGCCGTCGCGGAACAGACGCTGGATCTTGCGCTCCTCGGGCGCATTGCCCTTTTGCACCTCGCTCGCCATCGTGGAAAGCGATTTCATATCGTGGCTCTTGGAGGAGCCGGTCGCGCCGCCGATGCCGTCGCGCCCCGTGCGCCCGCCGAGCAGGATGACCACATCACCCGGCGCGGGACGCTCGCGCACAACGTTGTCCGCGGGCGCGGCGGCGACGACTGCGCCGCACTCAAGGCGCTTGGCGACATAGCCCTCGTGGTACAGCTCCGCGATATGGCCGGTAGCAAGTCCGATCTGGTTGCCGTAGGAGGAATAGCCCGCCGCGGCGGTCTGCGCGAGCTTGCGCTGCGGGAGCTTGCCTGAAAGCGTTTCGGCAAGCTCCTTTCTCGGGTCACCGCCGCCCGTCACACGCATTGCCTGATGGACATAGGCACGGCCGGAGAGCGGGTCGCGGATGCAGCCGCCGATGCAGGTGGCCGCGCCGCCGAAGGGCTCGATCTCGGTGGGATGGTTATGCGTTTCATTCTTGAACATCAAAAGCCAGTCCTGCTCCTTGCCGTTCACCATGGCGGGCACATGGATGGAGCAGGCGTTGATCTCCTCGCTCTCGTCGAGCTCGGGGAGCAGCCCGCGGGCTTTGAGCGTCTTTGTGCCGATGGTCGCAATATCCATGAGCGTCTGCGGGCGCTTGGCAGCCCTCTCCGCGCCGTAGACCTCCTCGCGCGCAGCAAGATAGCGCGCATAGGCGCCCTTGACGGCGTCATCGTCGATGCGGATCTCGTCAAGGTGCGTGGAGAAGGTCGTGTGGCGGCAGTGGTCGGACCAGTAGGTGTCGACCACGCGCAGCTCGGTCACGGTGGGGTCGCGGTGCTCGGTCTCGCGGAAATAGTCTTGCAGCGCCTTGAGGTCGGCAATATCCATGGCAAGCCCCATAGAGGAGAGCAGTGCGGAGAGCCCGGCCTCGTCCATGGCGGTGAAGCCCTCGACGGACGAAACGCACTTCGGCTCGGCAAGCTCCTCGGCGAGCGTTTCGGGCTTTGCAAGGCTCGCCTCGCGGCTTTCGACGGGGTTGATGACATAACGCTTGACCGCCTCGACATCGGCATCCGTCAGCATCCCATAGAGCGCGTAGACCTTCGCCGTGCGGATGCGCGGGCGCTCGCCTTGGCTCAGAAGCTGGATGCACTGCGACGCGCTGTCCGCGCGCTGGTCGAACTGACCGGGCAGGGGCTCGACGGCAAAGACCGCGCAGGCGTCCTGCGTGTCCGCCGCGTCGGACACAAGGTCCAGCGGCGGCTCGGAAAACACGCTCCTGCAGGCATTTTCAAAGAGAGGGGCCTCGATCCCCTCTACATCATAGCGGTTCCAGATACGCGCGGCGCGCAGGCCCTGCACGCCGAGAAAATCGCGGCAGTCCGTCAGCAGCGCCTCGCACTCGGGCGCGAGACCTTGCCGCTTTTCCACATAGGTCCGAAATACCATTTTATCCTCTCTCCTCCCGCGCCGCGAGCGCGGCGCTGCCGATGTCGCCGCGGCAGTATTTGTTGGCAAAATCTACGCCCTCCGCCAGATGGTACGCGTCCTCGACGGCGGCCCTCAGTGTGGGGGCGACGGCGGTGACGCCGAGCACGCGTCCGCCCGCGGTCAGGAGCGTATCGCTGTCCTTTTTCGCGCCCGCGACATAGCAGTGCGCGGCGGCCTCTTCGCTCATTGTGATGGGGAAGCCGCTCTCATACTTTTGAGGGTAGCCCTCGGACGCAAGCACGACACAGCAAGCAGAATCAGTCGAAAATTCCACGCTCACATCCGCGAGCGTACCGTTCGTCGTCGCCTGCATGACGGTGAGCAGGTCGCTTTTGAGCAGCGGCAGCACCGCCTGCGTTTCGGGGTCGCCGAAGCGGCAGTTGTACTCCACGACCTTCGGGCCGCTCTTGGTGAGCATCAGCCCGAAATAGAGGCAGCCGCGGAAGGGGCGGCCCTCGGCGCGCATCGCGCGGATCGTCGGCAGGAAAATATTCTCCATGCACTCCGCCGCAATTTCCTTTGTATAGTACGCGTTCGGCGCGACCGCGCCCATGCCGCCGGTATTGGGGCCTTTGTCACCGTCGAGCGCGCGCTTGTGGTCCATGGAGGAGACCATCGGCACGAGTGTTTCGCCGTCGGTGAAGCTCAGCACCGAGACTTCGGGACCCTCCATATATTCCTCGATGACGACGCGCGCGCCGCTCTGACCGAAGGTCTTATCCTCGATCATCGCGCGCACGGCGGCCTTCGCCTCCTCAACTGTCTGCGCGACGACGACGCCCTTGCCGAGCGCGAGGCCGTCCGCCTTGACGACGATGGGCGCACCCTCGGCGTCGATGTAGGCACAGGCGGAGGGCGCGTCGGTAAAGACGCGGTATTTTGCGGTGGGAATGTTGTATTTTTGCATCAAGTCCTTTGCAAACGCCTTGCTCGCCTCGATGACAGCGGCCTTTTTGTCAGGGCCGAAGCAGGGGATGCCCGCCTCGCTCAGCGCGTCGACCGCGCCGAGGGCGAGGGGGTCATCGGGTGCGACGACGGCATAATCAATGCCGTGCGCCTTGGCAAATTCGACCTGCGCGGGGATGTCCTTCGCGCCGATCTCACTGACGCAGACCGCATCGGCGGCGATGCCGCCGTTGCCGGGCAGACAGTAAATTTTCTCGACCGCGGGGTTTTCCTTCAGCTTTTTAATGATGGCGTGTTCGCGGCCGCCGCCGCCGATGACCATGAGCTTCATGGAGAAATTCCTCCTTGCTTAATGATGGAACAGGCGCATACCCGTGAACGTCATAGTGATGCCGTATCTGTTTGCCGTCTCGATGACATTGTCGTCGCGGATCGAGCCGCCCGGCTCGACGATGTAGGAAGCGCCGCTCTTGCGCGCGCGCTCGACATTGTCGCCGAAGGGGAAAAAGGCATCCGAGCCGACGGTCACGCCGCGCTGCTGCGCGAGCCAAGCGCGCTTTTCCTCGCCCGTGAGCGCCTCGGGGCGCTCCTGAAAGACGCGCTGCCACGCGCCGTCGGCAAGCACATCGTCGCACTCGTCGGAGAGGTAGACATCGATAGCGTTGTCGCGGTCGGGACGGCGGATGTCATCCACGAACGAGAGGGCGAGCACCCTCGGATGGCGGCGGAGATACCAGTTGTCCGCCTTCTGTCCCGCAAGTCGGGTGCAGTGGATGCGGCTTTGCTGGCCCGCGCCCACGCCGATGGCTTGACCGTCTTTCACATAGCAGACGGAGTTGGACTGGGTGTATTTGAGCGTGATGAGGGCAAGGAGCATATCGCGCTTTGCGCCCTCGGGCAGGTCTTTATTTTCGGTGACGATGTTCGTGAGCAGGCTCTCATCGATTTTGCAGTCGTTGTGCCCCTGCTCAAAGGTGATGCCGAAAACATCCTTCTGCTCCAGCGGCGCGGGAGTGTAGGCGGGGTCGATCTGCACGATGTTGTATTTGCCGCCCTTTTTCGTCTTTAAGATGGCAAGCGCCTCGTCGCTGTAAGCAGGGGCGATGATGCCGTCGGAAACCTCGTTTTTCAGATACTCGGCGGTGGCGGCATCGCACTCGTCGGAGAGTGCCGCCCAGTCGCCGTAGGAGCAGAGGCGATCCGCGCCGCGGGCGCGGATGTAGGCACAGGCGATGGGGGAGAGCGCCGTGCCGGGCGCGACGAAATAGACCCTTTTGTCCACCTCATCGAGCGGCAGGCCGAGCGCCGCGCCCGCGGGGGAGACATGCTTGAAGCTCGCCGCGGCGGGAAGGCCCGTCGCCTCTTTCAATTCGCGCACGAGCTGCCACGAGTTGAAGGCGTCGAGCAGGTTGATGTAGCCGGGCTTGCCGTTGAGAACCGTAAAGGGAAGGGCTGCGCCGTTTTTCATGAAAACGCGCGCGGGCTTCTGGTTGGGGTTGCAGCCGTATTTGAGTTCCAGCTCGTTCATGTCGTCCTCCTCAGTCGCCTGAATTTTTGTTGAACAGCTTCACTTCGCCGTTCACGTTCGCATAAAGGGACACCTTATTGTCCGCGTTGAGCGCCGCCCAGACTTCTTCGGGCGAGGGGACGCTCGCCTCCATCGGCTCGCCCGCAAAGGTGGGCAGGGGGTTTCCGTCCCCCTGATAGGTGCTGATGAAATAGCCCTTGCCCTCGTCGCAGCCTTCGTAGCAGAAGAACTCGCGCAGACAGCGCCCATCCTTACGCTTGAGGATGGACAGCTCGAAGGAGCCGTCCTCGTGCATGATGGCGGAGATGCGCGGCGTCCAGTTCGGCTCGTCCGGCTCGTATTCGCGTGTCATGAGACCGCGGCGAAAGTCGCCGTGCTGGCAGATGGTGTCGGTCTGGTCGCCGTTCGTCACGACGAGGTCGCGCCCCATCGTGCGCACGGGATGATAGATGATGAGGCTGGGGTCAGAGAGCTTGGCGGGGTCGTGCGCCTCGGTGCGGATGCCGTCCTCGGTCTTGACAAAGACGCGGTTGCGGCTGTTCTCGCTGCGCCCCATGATGAAATAATACACACAGCGGCGTCCGACAAGGATGCCGCGGCCGGGATAAGAGGTCTCCTTTAAAAACTCCAGAAAATCAGTCATTTTTCTGCTCCTTCTCTCTTACGATCTCTGCGCAGACGCGCTCTGCCGCAAGCGGCAGCAACTGCCATTCCGCCTGCTCCATCACACGCCGCTGTATCGTTTCGGGCGTGTCGCTCGGCGCGATCTCCACCGCCTTTTGCAGCAGGATCTCGCCGCCGTCGGGAATTTCGTTGACAAAGTGTACCGTCGCGCCCGTGACCTTCACGCCGCGCGCGAGCGCGGCCTCGTGTACCCTCAAGCCATACATCCCCTTGCCGCAGAAGGCGGGGATCAGGGACGGATGGACATTCAGGATGCGCCGCGGCCACTGCTTTGTAAATTCTGCGCTGAGGATGACCGTAAAGCCTGCGAGGAGAATGAGGTCGATCTTCTGCTCGCGCAGCAGCACGGAAAGCTCGTTTTCAAACGGCTTCTGCCCGCAGGCGGGCGAGAGCACGCGTGCCGCAACACCCGCGTTTTCCGCCCGCGTGAGCGCATAGGCCCCCGCGCGGGAAGAAACGACCAGCACGATCTCGCCGTGCGGCATTTTTCCGTCGCGCTGCGCGTCGAGCAGCGCCTGCAAATTCGTGCCGCCGCCGGAGACCAGCACGGCGATGCGGGCGGGTGTCAGCATAGCGCCACCTTTTCCTCGCCCGATACGATCTCACCGATGACGCCCGCTTCCTGACCGAGAGAATGCAGCGCGGCGAGCGCCTTATCGGCGCTGTCTCTTGCAGCGACGAGCACCATGCCCGTGCCCATGTTGAAGGTGTTGAACATATCGCGCTCCGAGATGCCGCCCATGCGCGCGAGCAGGGGGAAGATGGGCGGGATGTGCAGCGCTTTCTTTTCGATCTTCGCGCACAGGCCGTCGGGAATGCAGCGCGGAATGTTCTCATAAAAGCCGCCGCCAGTGATGTGGCTGATGCCGCGGACATCGGCGGCCTCAACGGCCGCTAACACAGGACGGACATAGATCTTCGTCGGGCGCAGCAGCTCCTCGCCGAGCTCGCAGCCCAGCTCGCCGTAATACTGCCCGAGGTCGGCGTTCTCCACATCGAACACCTTGCGCACGAGCGAGTAGCCGTTGGAGTGCAGTCCGCTGGAGGGCAGCGCGATGACCACATCCCCCGGCTGCATTTTGTTCTTGTCCAGAATTTTGTCACGGTCCACGACGCCCACGGCAAAGCCCGCAAGGTCATAGTCGTCCGGCTTCATCGTGCCGGGGTGTTCAGCGGTCTCGCCGCCGATGAGCGCGCAGCCCGCGCGCACACAACCCTCGGATACGCCCGAGACCAGCGACACGACCTTTTCCGGGATGTTCTTGCCGATGGCGATGTAGTCGAGGAAGAACAGCGGCTTCGCCCCGCAGCAGATAATGTCGTTGACGCACATCGCCACGCAGTCGATGCCGACGGTGTTGTGACGATCCATGAGCTGCGCGATGCGCTGTTTGGTGCCCACGCCGTCCGTGCCGGAGACCAGCACAGGCTTTTCAAGCCCGTGCAGGTCCAGCGAGAAAAGCCCGCCGAAACCGCCGAGATCGGAGATCACATCGGCTGTGAGCGTGCGCTGTACATAGCGGTTCATCATTTTTACGCCCTGATAGCCCGCCTCGATGTCAACGCCGGCGGCCGCGTATGCTTTCGAGTGAGAGATGCCCATAATGTCATTCCTTTCCGGTCCAGCAGTAGGTGCAGACCTTGTCCCTGTCAAGACCGATCGCCTCCAGCAGCCCGTCAAGGGACTGATAGGAGAGTGAATCAAAGCCGAACTGTGCGCAGATCTCGTGCAGCAGGCATTTTCCGCGCTCGGTGCGGCTGTCGGCGTATTCCTCCAGATGCTTTTGGCCCTCGTTGCCCTCCAGCTCCTGCACCATGCGGCGCGCGAGCAGGTCCATGGCGCTGTTGCCGCGCGAAAAGTTCAGGTAGCGGCAGGGGTACATGATGGGCGGGCAGGCCGAGCGCATATGGACCTCCGCCGCGCCGGTGCTGTATAAAAAATCCACGGTCTCGCGCAGCTGCGTGCCGCGCACGATGGAGTCATCCACAAACAGCAGCTTCTTTCCCTCGATCAGCTCCGGCACGGGGATCTGCTTCATGCGCGCCACTCTGCTGCGCACCTGCTGATCCTCCGGCATGAAGGAGCGCGGCCAGGTCGGGGTGTATTTCACAAAGGGACGCGCAAGGGGCTTGCCGCTGTGGTTGGCATAGCCCATGGCGTGCGGCACGCCGGAATCCGGCACGCCGGCGACGAAATCCACCTCGGGCACGCCGCCGCGCTCCGCCTCATCCCGCGCCATGATCGCGCCGTTGCGGTAGCGCATCAGCTCCACATTCACGCCCTCGTAGTTAGAGTTCGGGTAGCCGTAATAGGTCCACAAAAAGGCGCAGATCTTCATCTGCTTCCCTGCGGGAGAGAGTGTTTGGAAGCCCTTGGCGTTCAGCCGGACGATCTCCCGCGGCCCCAGCTCATAGGCGTCCTGATAGTCGAGCTTATGATAGGCGAAGGACTCGAACGATACGCAGTAGCCGTCCTCGCGCTGTCCGATCAGCACAGGGAGGCGTCCCATGCTGTCACGCGCGGCGATCAGCTCTCCTTCCTCGGTCAAAATCAGGATCGTCATGGAGCCGTCGATGACCTCCTGCGCGTGGAGGATGCCGGAGACAAGGTCGTTTTCCTGATTGATGAGCGCGGCGGTCAGCTCGGTGACATTCACGCGGCCGCTGCTCAGCGTCAGAAATTGCTGGCCCTTGTCGGAGAGATAAGTCTTCACCAGCTCGTCAGTGTTGTTGATGATGCCGACCGTCACGATGGCGTACAGGCCCAGATGGGAGCGCACGAGCAGCGGCTGAGGGTCGCTGTCGCTGATGCAGCCGAGCCCCGCGTGGCCGCGGAAGTCCGCGAGATCCCGCTCAAACTTCGTCCGAAAGGGCGTATTTTCAATGTTGTGTATTTGGCGCTGGAAGCCCTCCTTCTTGTCAAAGAGCACCATTCCGCCGCGGCGCGTGCCGAGATGAGAATGATAGTCCGTGCCGAAGAAGACATCCAGCGCGACATCGCGGTCCGAGACCGCGCCGAAAAAGCCCCCCATTACGCAAAGAACAGCTCGGAGAGCGTCATGGGGTCGATGTACTTTCCGTCCCGATAGACGCGCATATTGCCGGAGGAGATCTCGTCGATCAGCATCACGCTGCCATCCGGCGCGTAGCCGTACTCGAACTTGATGTCATAGAGGACAAGGCCCTTTTCGCGCAGGTCGTCCGCGACGATCTCGGTGATCTTCTGCGTCATGGCCTTGATGTCGTCATACTGCTGCTCGGTCATCACGCCCAGCGCCACAAGGCCGTCCTTCGTCACCAGCGGATCGCCCAGCGCGTCATTTTTGAAGGTCGTCTCCACATAGGCGGGCAGGTCGGCGCCCTCTTCAATGTACTCACCGTAGCGGCGGCGGAAGCTCCCCACCGCCTTGAGGCGGCAGATGACCTCCAGCCCGTGGCCGAAGACTTTCGCGGGCAGGACCTCCATCGTGGTCTCCTTCAGATCCGCGGAGACATAGTGCGTGCGGATGCCGGCGGCGTTGATCTTTTCAAAAAAGTGCTTGGTCATGCGCAGGTTGACATTGCCCACGCCCTCGATGGTCAGGCCCACGCTGTTCTCGCCGGGGTCAAACACGCCGTCCTTGCCCGTGCAGTCATCCTTGAACCTGAGCAGGTAGTTGCCGTTGTCCAGTGCGAATACATTCTTGGTCTTTCCGGTATATACGAGTTTCATTGCTTTCAGCTCTCCTTTTATTTCTTGAAGTGTATTCCTTATTTACTGATAAAGCGCCCGAACCTCTTCATCCGCGCGCAGCACGGCGTCCCGTTCCCGCGTCCGCGCCTCGTCCAGCTTTTGGGCGAGCTCCGCGTCGGAGACCGCCATGATCTGCACCGCCAGCAGCGCGGCGTTCTTCCCGCCGTCCACTGCCACCGTCGCCACAGGGATGCCGCTCGGCATCTGCACGGTGGAGAGCAGTGCGTCCATGCCGTCAAGCTTCGTCCCGCTGCACGGCACGCCGATCACCGGCAGCGTGGTGTTTGCCGCCATCGCGCCGGCAAGATGCGCCGCCATGCCGGCGAACGCGAGGATAACAGAAAATCCGCCCTCCCGAGCCGACGCGGCAAATTCCCTTGCCTCATTCGGACAGCGGTGAGCGGATAATACGCGCACTTCCATCTGGACGCCGTAGTCTCGCAATACGCCTACGGCCTTCTCCGCGACGGGCAGATCACTCTTGCTGCCCATAACGATCGCAACCTTTCTCATTTGCGTTCCCTCCCTCAAACATAAAAATAGGCGCTCCGCTGCCCTTTGCAGTTGGAGTGCCCGGACGGTCGGCCTCTGAAACGCGCCGCCTCAGAGCGATGCTCCCTGCTCCCCCGTGGTAGCCCACATTCCGTCAGTTACAAGGGGCTCAATCAGTTACAAGGGGCTCAACTTGAATTCAGTGTACCATACGCCCGGCTTTTCGTCCATTCCGCAAAAAGGAGAAAGAAGATAGAAAATCTTAGCTATATTTGTATCGTTATGACAATTCATAAGATACGCTTATATCGCGTCTTGAGAAAACTTATCGTCGAAAAACCATTTTTTTGTCTTGACAAGACGATCCTCGCGTGGTATTCTATCAAAAACTTGAGGAAAGAGAGGCGATCGTCGTGACCGTGGTTTTGAAGGGTGCGCAGGTGTTCCACCGAGGTGCTTTCAGCGGCGGTGATGTTTCCGTTTCCTTTGGGGATCGTGTTTTTTGCAAGGATATTGTTTTTCCTTCGTCCCTGAATGTTTCTTCCTTTACCATATTACCCGGTTTCGTTGATGTGCATGTGCATCTTCGGGAGCCGGGTTTTTCTTATAAGGAGACCATCCGTACCGGCTCTTTAGCGGCGGCCCACGGCGGCTATACCACCGTATGTGCCATGCCGAACCTGAATCCGGTACCGGACAGCATGGAGACCTTGCAGCCGGAGCTGGACGCCATACAGAAGGACGCCGTGATCCGGGTCCTGCCCTATGGGGCGATTACGAAAGGCGAGCAGGGCGGGGAACTGGCGGACTTGGACGCCATGGCCCCCTATGTGGTGGCCTTCTCCGATGACGGAAAAGGCGTTCAGGACCGCGACATGATGTGCCGCGCCATGCTGGAGGCCAAACGCCTGGGCAAGCTGATCGTGGCCCACTGCGAGGACAATTCCCTCCTGCGGGGCGGCTATATCCATGACGGCGCCTACGCCAAGGCCCATGGCCACCGGGGCATCTGCTCCGAGAGCGAGTGGCGGCCCATCCAGCGGGATCTGGAGCTGGTGCGGGAGACGGGCTGCGGCTATCACGTCTGCCACATCTCCACCAAGGAGAGTGTGGACCTGATCCGCAAGGCCAAGGCCGAGGGTCTGAACGTCACCTGTGAGACCGGTCCTCACTACCTGCTGCTGGATGACTCCTGCTTGCAGGAGGACGGCCGTTTCAAAATGAATCCGCCTCTGCGCGATAAGAGAGACCGGGAGGCTCTGCTGGAGGGCCTGGCAGACGGCACCATCGACATGATCGCCACGGACCATGCCCCTCACAGTGCCGAGGAAAAAGGCCGCGGACTGGAAAAAAGCGCAATGGGCATTGTAGGACTGGAAACGGCGTTCCCGTTGTTGTATACTGAACTTGTGAAGCCCGGCGTCATCTCTATGGAGCGGCTGATGGAGCTGCTCCACGATGCTCCCTGCCGCCGCTTCAACATCCCGACAGACACCGGTTTTACTGTGTTCGACCTGAATGACACCTATCGGATCGACCCGGCAGACTTCCTCTCCATGGGCAAGGCAACACCCTTTACAGGATGGGAGGTCCAAGGCCGATGCCTGCTGACGGCGGTGGACGAAACGGCGGTCTGGTATGACGAAAACCGTCTGCTGAAAGGAGAATGATCGTGAAGCAAACAACTTTGACAGTGACTGAAAACACAAGACTGGCCGATGGGATCTACCGTCTGCGGCTGGCGGGGGACGCCTCTGCCATCACCGCCCCCGGCCAGTTCGTGAATCTGAAGCTCTCCGGCTTTTTCCTCCGCCGTCCCATCTCCGTGTGCGACTGGGAGAACGGAGAATTGACGCTTATTTATAAAGTCTTGGGCCACGGCACCGAGGCCATGACGGGCATGGCTCCCGGCACGGAGTTGGATGTGCTGACGGGCCTTGGCAACGGCTTTGACGTGTCCCGCAGCGGAGAGCACCCGCTGCTGGTGGGCGGCGGCGTGGGCATCCCGCCGCTGTATGGCCTCGCCAAGCGGCTGACCGCACAGGGTAAGCGCGTCACCGCGGTGCTGGGTTTCAACCGGGAATCCGAGATCTTCCTGGCAGAGGAGTTCCGGGCGCTGGGGGTGGAGGTCATCATCGCCACCGCCGACGGCAGCACAGGCATCCACGGCCTTGTGACCGACGGCATGGCCGCCGTGTCCGACTACACCTATCTCTATACCTGCGGCCCGGAGCCGATGCTGAAGGCGGTATACAGCGCCTGCAAGACCTCCGGCCAGTTCAGCTTTGAGGAGCGGATGGGCTGCGGCTTCGGCG
>ERZ837380.3008-NODE-3008-length-16630-cov-11.281207_pt1 | contig 16630 bp, 18 predicted proteins | sample MGYA00519685_ERZ837380 | MGnify/ENA primary metagenome ERZ837380 (study PRJEB31850, sample SAMEA3708817) | human gut metagenome | biome: human gut; feature: human-associated habitat; material: faeces | place: China | collected 2014 ...
GCAAGCAGATGGCGTGCAAAGTCGCCAGACGCTCTTTGTGCGGTATTGCCTTTATGCCTTTACGCCGTACTGTTCCCGATATGCCAGCATTGCGTCCAGATGTTCCTTGCCCGGAATGACCTCATCGCGGATCCCCTGAATGATGTCCTCCATGTTGACGATAGAATATACCGGAACGCCGTACTTTTCATAGACAGCCTGTACTGCGGACTTTTCGCCCTCCAGTGCACGCTCCATACGGTCTACGGTGATGACCATGCCGGTGATGTCCACATCAGCAGCACTTTTCAGCTTCGGATATACCTCAGCCATTGCCTTGCCGGAAGTCATAACGTCCTCGATGATAACGACCTTTTCGCCGTCTGTCAGCTTCTTGCCCACAAACATGCCACCCTCGCCGTGGTCTTTGACCTCCTTGCGGTCGAAGCAGAAGTTGACATCTTTCTGGTACTTGTCCGCCAGAGCCACTGCCGCAGCTGCTGCCAGCGGAATGCCCTTATAGGCAGGACCGAACACGGTTTCCACCGGAATGTTGTGCTCGGCAATGCAGGCTGCATAATAGCGTCCCAGTTCCATCAGCTGGGCACCGCTGTGATAGTTGCCGGCGTTGATGAAATACGGTGCTTTTCTGCCGCTTTTCAGGGTGAATTCCCCGAACGTCAGCACGCCGCAGTCTACCATAAAACGCAGGAATGATTCTTTGTATGTCATCAGTTGGTTCTTCCTTTCTGTTAATCCATGCACACAGCGTTGCCGCTGTTCATACTATTATTATAGCGAAAATCAGAAGCCTTGTCAAGGAAATTTGCTGGGGAATCACAGAAATCAATTTTCAAAAATATGTTGATTTAAATTGTGCAAAATTATGAAGTTTGACAAATGAGGCTCCCCTGAAAGGGGAGCTGGCAGTGCGTAGCACTGACTGAGGGGTTTCCACTTATGCCGAAAACGTCATAAAAAGATTTTACGAAAAAACCTCTCCACCGCCTAACGGCGGTCCCCCTCCCCTTTCAGGGGAGGCTATCATGAAAATTGATTTCCGTGCTGGGGAATGTTATTTATGCCTGATGATGTGCGACATAGTTGTAGTGATAAGCTTTCCTCGAAAAGGGAAAGAAACCAGCAAAGCTGGTGAAGGGATTTTGAGCGAAATCTTTTTCTTGGTGTATTCGGTTTCACGGAAGAACCCCCTCAGTCAGCCTGCGGCTGTCAGCTCAGCACAAGGCATGCCCTTCGGGTGCCCTTTCAGGGGAGCCTGACTTTTTAGAGTTTGCAAGACCTCACTTCTGCAATGTGCCGCTGGACAATGCTTTCAGATAGGCGTTGATGAAGCCGTCCAGATCGCCGTCCATGACTGCCTGAATGTTGCCGTTTTCGAAGCCGGTACGGTGATCCTTTACCAATGTATAGGGCATGAACACGTAGGAACGGATCTGGGCACCCCATGCGATTTCCTTCTGCACGCCCTTGATGTCGGCGATCTTGTCCAGATGTTCCCGTTCCTTGATCTCCACCAGTTTTGCACGGAGCATCTTCATCGCGTAGTCCTTGTTCTGGTACTGGCTTCGCTGTGTCTGGCAGGATACCACGATGCCGGTGGGCAGGTGTGTCAGACGTACCGCGGAACTGGTCTTATTGATGTGCTGTCCGCCGGCACCGCTGGCACGGAACACGTCCATTTTGATGTCTTCCGGACGAATGTCCACTTCCATGGAGTCGTCGATTTCCGGCATGACTTCCAGAGCCGCGAAAGAGGTATGCCGGCGGCCGGAGGAGTCGAACGGCGATACACGCACCAGACGATGTACGCCGGATTCCGACTTCAGGAAGCCATAGGCGTTATCGCCGGAGATCATGATAGACGCACTTTTCAGACCAGCTTCGTCGCCGTCCAGATAGTCCAGCAGTTCTGCCTTGAAGTTGTGGCGTTCTGCCCAGCGGTTGTACATACGGTAGAGCATCTCTGCCCAGTCCTGTGCCTCGGTGCCGCCTGCTCCGGCGTGGAATGTCAGAATGGCGTTGGAACTGTCATACTCGCCGGTCAGCAGCGAAGCCAGTTTCAGGGATTCCAGTTCCTTGACGAACTTGTCTGCTTCCTCGTTGAGTTCCGCGTTGGATTCCTCCTCGCCCTCCTCCATGGTGAGTTCGATCAGGGTGAGAATGTCGTCCAGCGTTTCTTCCATTTTCTGATACTTTTCAATGCGGTTTTCCAGCGACTTGACTTCCTGCAATACCTTCTGGGAATTTTCCAGATCGCTGTAGAAATCCGGATCTGCCACCTGCTTTTGCAGTGCATCATAACGAGCCTGTGCCTTTTCAATGCCCAGTACCTCGTACAGTTCTTTCAGGTCCTTGCGGTAATCACTCATCGTGACACGCAGTTCATCTAATAATACCATAACTTCTCTCCTTGTTTCATGGGGTAAATCACGATCTCTTTTATTATACTACAAAATTGGAAAAGATGCAAATCTTTTCTTCGGATATTGAAAAAAATTTTTTTCTGTGTTATAATAAAGGAGATGTGCTGCCGCACACCAGTAAAGTTCGTGGAAATCAATTTTCATGATAGCCTCCCCTGAAAGGGGAGGGGGACCGCCGTTAGGCGGTGGAGAGGTTTTTTCGTAAAATCTTTTTATGACGTTTTCGGCATAAGTGGAAACCCCTCAGTCAGTGCTACGCACTGCCAGCTCCCCTTTCAGGGGAGCCTCACTTGTCAAAATTCATAATTTGGCACAATTTAAATCAACATATTTTTGAAAATTGATTTCCGTAAATAAAGTTGCTGGTGGGTTGTAACGGCTGAAACTTAAAGTTTGAAACGTTACAACACACCGGAAAAAGTTGTTGAAGAAACACTTAGAAAAGAGGGATACGCTATGGGAATACACACCGGAGAAAAATGCATCGTCTGCGGACAGGTCTTCACAGATGCAGATGACGTTGTAGTTTGTCCGGAATGCGGCACGCCGTATCACCGTGCCTGCTGGCAGAAAAACGGTGCCTGCATCAACCTGCCGCTTCATGAGTCCGGAAAAAGCTGGGAACCCACCAAGCCCAGAGAAGAAACCAGGAACACCAGGATCTGCCCCGACTGCGGCACCGGCAATCCGGAAGATGCCACCCACTGCAGCCACTGCGGCAAGCCGTTTCTCCGGCCGGAGGAACAGCAGGAGGTCACGCCGACGCTCCGCGAACAGTTGCAGCAAGCCGCAGAACGCATGGGCAGTGCTGATCCCACCTGCGGGCTGAACGAGGAACAGAAGCTGGACGGCGAACGGCTGGAAGATGTGGCGAACTTCGTGGAGCAGAACAACCTCTACTATCTGCCGAAGTTCCTGCGGTTCAGCAAGGGCGGCAGAATTTCTCTGAACTTCCCCTGCCTGCTCTTTCCCCAGTATTATCTGGCGTACCGGAAAATGTGGGCGGCGGCTCTGATCGTCATGGGCATCATGCTCCTGCTGAAAATCCCCCAGTCCTTACAGCAAATGCAGATACTGCTGCCGGACTATCTGCCGACACTGCGGCAGACCGGAGCACCGGCGGAGCTGCTGCAAACATTTCAGGCATTCAGCAGCAGGCTGGACGCTCACGAAACCCTGCTGTACAACGCTGCCATGATCAGCAGTTATCTGGAGATCATCATCAGCATTCTGCTGGGGCTTTTCGGAAACCGCCTTTATTACCGCTTCGTGCTGCGAAAAGTGCACAAGCTGGTACAGGAAGATGTTTCACCGGATATGAAACGCCGCAGACTGCGGCAGGAGGGCGGCGTGAACGGCTGGTTCCTGGTGGCAATGCTCGGCATTCAGATGGGAGCCTCTATCATCTTTTCTCTGATTATGATGCTGGTGATGCTGCTGTCATGAAACACATTGCACTGATCGCCGCCTGCGACCGGAGCCGTGCCATTGGAAAAAACGGCAAAATCCCGTGGAACATTGCCGGAGAGCAGCAGCGGTTCCGGCAGCTTACCACCGGACAGACGGTGATCTTCGGGCGGCGTACCTATGAGGAGATCGGCCACCCGCTGCCCTGTCGGGAAACCATTGTGGTTTCCGCCAGCCGGCAGTTTTCCGGTTCCCATCTGCAAACCGTTCCCACGCTGGCAGAGGCTCTGGCGGCGGCAAAGACGGAATGGGTCTTTATCGGCGGCGGTGCACGGCTCTACGCGGAGGCAATGCCGCTGGCGGAAATGCTGTATCTCACGGAGATCGACGGGTTCTTTCAGGGAGACGTGTTCTTTCCGCCGCTGCCGGCAGGACAGTTTGCACGAGTCGCAGAAGAACGCCATGACGGTGAGATCCCGTATGTGTATGTGACGTATCGGAGGAACACAAAAAAATGGAAGAAAAAGTGATTTGCCCATTGATTGATGCCCCTATAAATCCGGTGGATTGCATGGAAAATCAAGATTTGAAAGAAGAAAGTATCCCCGAAAAGTTTAAGGAAAAAGAAAACTGGAAAAACATTTGTGAAAACTGCAAATACCAAAGCCACTAACACTTTTTAAAAAGAGAGGTTATGTCAAAAGCTTCGTGCGAAAGAACCCCTCCACCGCCTAACGGCGGTTCCCCTCCCCTAAAGGGGAGGCTGATTTTTATTCAAGCTTTCCCTTTTGTGCATAGGCTCCCCTGAAAGGGCACCCGCAGGGCGTGCCTTGTGCTGAGCTGGCAAGCTGCAGGCTTGACTGAGGGGTACTTCTGTAAACTCTTTTACACCAAGCAGAAGATTCCACAAGAACCCCTCCACCGCCTAACGACGGTCCCCCTCGTACTGAGCGGTCCCCTCTGCCCTGCGGGCATCTCCCCACCCCGTGGGGAGTCACCCCTTTCAGGGGAGGCTATTATGAAAATTGATTTCCGTAGGATTCGCAAAATTCCTATGGACAAATACTGAAAAATATGCTATACTAGATGTAACAAATCATCTTATCAAAGGAGTCGGGTGAAACCCATGCAGCATGAAAAATCCTGCGGTGCCATTGTGTACCGCAAATCCCACGGGAACACGGAGATCCTGCTCATCAAGCACATCAACAGCGGGCACTGGTCATTTCCCAAGGGACACATGGAAGACGGCGAAACGGAAATTGAAACGGCAATTCGCGAGATCAAAGAAGAAACCTCTGTCAATGTCATGATCGATCCCACCTTTCGGGAAACGGTTTCCTACTTTCCCAAGCGGGATACCCAAAAGACCGTGGTCTATTTTATCGCACGGGCAAAGAATTACGACTTTGTGCCGCAGGAAGAAGAAATTGCAGAGATCCGCTGGGTAGACATCGGATACGCCTCCACCATTCTCACCTATGAGAATGACAAGAACATTGTCAACAAAGCAAAAGCAGCGATCAAAGAATTCTGAACGCTTTAGGCAACACCGCACAAAGCTTGTGCGTAAGGTGCGTTGTCAGATTTTTCGGCAGATTGCCTAGAAATTCCGCAGGCATACTGCCGTATGGCAAGGGATTTCTGGGCAATATGACGGAAAATCTGCACGCAGATTGCGTGCAAAGCCGTCAGGCGGGCTTTGTGCGGTGTTGCCTATAATATCTCTTTTTATTATACATTTTTCATTTTCTGTTGTCAAGTATATCATAAAAAGGACACTCTGCTTTTTACAGAATGCCCTTCATGATGTTTATAGAATGACAGCGTCCTTACGCCATCAGCTTTACCATAACCGCTTTCTGTGCGTGCAGGCGGTTCTCTGCCTCCTCAAAGATCTCGTTGGCATGTGCCTCGAATACCTTTGTGGTGATTTCTTCTTCGCGGTGTGCCGGCAGGCAGTGCAGTACCATTGCGTCGTCGTGAGCCTGTGCCATGACTTCATCGTTGATCTGATAGCCGTGGAATGCCTTTTTCCGCTTCTCTGCTTCGCCTTCCTGCCCCATAGAAGCCCATACGTCGGTAATTACCACGTCAGCGTCCTTGGCAGCCTCCAGCGGCTTGTCAGTCATCTGGAACTTGTCGCCGTACTGTGCCGCAAAGTCCAGTACCTCCTGATCCGGCTGGTAATCGTTCGGGCAGGCAATGGAAACGGACATGCCGACTTTCAGGCAGCCTACGATCAGAGAGTTTGCCATGTTGTTGCCGTCGCCGATAAAGCACATCTTCAGACCGTCGAAGCTGCTCTTGAACTCCCGAATGGTCATCAGGTCTGCGAGGATCTGGCACGGGTGGCAGAAGTCTGTCAGACCGTTAATGATCGGGATCGAGCCGTACTCTGCCAGATCTTCCACTTCTTTCTGCTCAAAGGTACGGATCATGATGCCGTCCAGATAGCGGGACAGAACGCGGGCAGTATCCTGCACCGGTTCGCCTCTGCCGATCTGCAGATCGTTTGCGGACAGGAACAGCGGGTGTCCGCCCAGCTGGTACATGCCGGTTTCAAAAGAAACACGGGTACGGGTAGATGCCTTCTGGAAGATCATGCCCAGCGACTTGCCTTTCAGATGCGGGTGGGGAATGCCGTGCTTCAGCTCGTACTTCAGCTGATCGGCAAGATCCAGAATCTCAATGATTTCTTCGGTGCTCAGGTCGAGCATTTTCAGTAAATGTTTCATAGTCTAACTCCTCCGTTTAGGAAACACTGCATAAAGCTGAAAATCTGCAATCAGATTGCGTGCAAAGCCGTCAGGCGGGCTTTATGCAGTGTTTCCTTTATTTCGACAGAACGTCCGCCAGAATGGCAACGCCCTTTTCGATTTCCTCGTCTGTAATGGTCAGCGGCGGCAGCAGACGCACCTTGGTCTTTGCCGTCAGCACCAGCAAGCCCTTTTCCAGAGCCGCATTTGCCACATCAATGGCTTTCTTGTCCTTGAGGGCAATGCCGATCATCAGTCCCAGACCGCTGACGCTCTCCACGCCGTCCAGCTTTTCCAGCTTCTCCCGCAGCAGCTTGGCTTTCCGCTGCACTTCTGCCAGAAAGCCGTCTGCGGTAATGGTGTTCAGCACTGCCAGACCGCCGGCACAGCATACCGGATTGCCGCCGAATGTAGAGCCGTGAGAGCCCTTGCCCAGCACGCCGGCACACTTCTCGTTGGCAAGGCATGCCCCCATCGGCAGACCGCCGGCAATGCCCTTTGCCAGTGTCGTCACGTCTGCCTTGTGTCCGAACTGTTCACCGGCAAGGAATGTACCGGTTCTGCCCACACCGGTCTGCACTTCGTCCGCAATGACCAGCACGTCCTTTGCGGCACACTTTTCGAAAACAGCGTCCACGAATGCCTGCTCCAGTGCATTCACGCCGCCCTCACCCTGAATGTATTCCAGCATCACTGCACAAACGGTGTCGTCCAGCTTGGCTTCCAGATCGGCAATGTCATTGGCTGTCACATAGTCGAAGCCCTCCACAAACGGGAAGAAATAGTTGTGGAACACGTCCTGACCGGTGGCGGACAGGGTGCAGAGGGTTCTGCCGTGGAACGAATTCACCAGCGTCAGAATCTTGTGTCTGCCCTTGCCGTACTTGTCGAAGCTGTACTTTCTCGCCAGCTTAATGGCACACTCGTTTGCCTCTGCACCGCTGTTGCAGAAGAACACCTTTTCATAGCCGGCAGTCTGGCACAGCTTCTGTGCGAAGTCTGCCTGCACCTTGGTGTAGTACAGGTTGGAGGTGTGCTGCATGGTCTTGACCTGCTTGCAGACTGCCTCCGTCCACGCCTCGTTGCAGTAGCCCAGAGAGGTGGTGCCGATGCCGCTGCCGAAGTCGATGTACTGCTTTCCGGTTTCGTCAGCACAGGACTCCCCTGCACCGTGATCGATCACCACCGGAAACCGTCCGTATGTTCCCATGACGGACTGATTCATTTGTTCTTGTGTTGTCATTTTCATCATTTCCTTTATTCTGCCGCCTGTTCAGCGGAAAATTTCTGTTCCAAAAATTCGATCAGTTCCATTGCGTTGGGACAGCCTTGAGAAAAGCCGTACCGCCTGCCGTTCAGGTGCAGCATAATGCACTGATCCTTTATGTACATCTGTTCAAAATCGTCCCAAGTGTAGTGCACTTCCGGCTTCCAGTTCTGCCGGATATGAATGCCGTCATCGTCCCACATCACCCGAAACCGCAGCGTACAGGTGAAAAAGTACAGGCTGACCAGCAGGAATGCTACCATCAGCAGCGTATACCAGATTTCACTTGTGCCATACCGCACAAAGAATGCGATCGTGCCAGCCAAAAACACCACTACCATAAAGCCGTAAATCCCATAATCTTTTCTTGCAGATGTCAACTTCATACCTGTTCCTCCTTCTGATAGTCCCGCAGATAGCAGAGAAATGCATCTGCACCAATGAAAAACTGCTGTTCCACCCGAATTTTTCCCTTGGCAGTCCACACAATATAGCCATCGCTTTTCAGTTCGATCTTCTGCACGTCCTGCAGGGTATACTGCTTGGGCTTTCCGAAAAAGTTGTACACCGTAATTCCCGTGCGGTCGTACTCGATTCTGAAATTGTGCCCATAGATCAGCAGGCAGATTCCCAGCACTGCAAACACCCCAGCCAGTACATAAAACGCCGCATCACTCTGTCTGTGCTTCAGAAACGCCATTCCCAAAGCCAGCAGAATAGAGGCAATGGAAACCACCGGAAACACCTTTGATGCCTTGACAATGCCTCTGGTGTCGGTGTGGCTTTCCTCATTCTCTGCCAGTTTTTTTGCTGCCTCTACAGCAGCCTGCTCCAACAAACCCATTCTTCCGATCCTTTCTATACTTATCGGAACTGTGTCCCGATGCCCTCATTGGACAGCGTTTCGATCAGAATGGAGTGAGGCACTCTGCCGTCAATGATCGCCGTTTTCTTGACACCGCGGCGGACTGCCTCTACGCAGCAGTCGATCTTCGGGATCATGCCGCCGGAGATGATGCCCTTCCGCTTCAGGAACGGCACTTCGCTGACGTTGACAAACGGGATCAGGGTAGACGGGTCGTCCTTGTCCCGCAGCAGTCCCGCAATGTCCGTCATCAGAATCAGATTTTCCGCCCGCAGCTGTGCTGCGATTCTTGCCGCAGCCGTATCCGCGTTGACGTTATAGGACTGCCCGAACTCATCGGTTGCCACGGTGGCAATGACCGGAATATAGCCGTTGTTCAGAGCGTCCAGAATGGGCTGTTCGTTGACCTTGACAATATCGCCTACAAAGCCCAGATCTTCGCCGTTGGGGCCCAGTTTCCGTTCTGCCGTCAGCATGTGCCCGTCAATGCCGCACATTCCCAGAGCCTTGCCCCGTGTCCGTGTCAGCAGGCTGACCAGTTCCTTGTTGACCTTGCCGGACAGTACCATTTTTACCACGTCCACCGCTGCCTCATCGGTATACCGCAGACCGCCGATAAACTTGGACTCGATGTTCAGCCGCTTCAGCATGTCGCTGATCTCCGGACCGCCGCCGTGCACCAGCACGACCTTGACACCTACCAAGGACAGCAGCACGATGTCGTCCATTACTGCCTGTTTCAGTTCCTTGTTGGTCATGGCGTTGCCGCCGTACTTGACCACCAGAATCTTGTTGTTGTATTTCTGAATATAGGGCAGGGCATCTACCAGCACCTGTGCCCGCACATTGTTCAATATCTCTCCCATTTCTCAAAGCCTCTCTCAGGAACGATAGTCACCGTTGATTTTTACATAGTCATACGTCAGGTCACAGCCCCACGCCGTTGCCTCCGCCGGACCGTCGCCGACAGACACCAGAATCTCGATCTCGTCCTCCAGCAGCACCGTCTTGGCGATGTCCTCGGAGAAGTCGATACCGGCACCGTTTTTGCACACGTCCACAGAACCGGCACGGGAAGCCAGTGTCACAGCCACCTGATCGATGTCGAATTCTGCCGGTGCATAGCCCACGGCACACAGCACCCGTCCCCAGTTGGCATCTGCACCAAACATGGCACATTTCAGCAGATCAGAAGCGATCACGCTCTTGGCAACTGCCAGTGCATTTTCCCGATCTTTCGCACCGGTCACAGTACACTCCAGCAGTTTTGTCGCACCCTCGCCGTCCTTTGCCAGCATCTTGGTGATGTTGGACATCGCGATATACAGAGCCTGACGGAATACGGCATAATCGTCATTCTGTTCGGTGATCTCCGCATTTTCTGCCAGACCGTTTGCCAGTACCACGCAGGTATCATTGGTGGACTGGTCGCCGTCGATATACAGGCAGTTATACGTATACTGTACCACATCACTGAGGGCTGTCTGTAACAGTTCCGCAGAGATCGCACAGTCCGTCGTTACCACATTCAGCGTCGTTGCCATATTCGGGCAGATCATACCGCTGCCCTTTCCCATTGCACCTACGTGGCAGGTCTTTCCTCCCAGCTGGAATTCCACTGCCACTTCTTTCGGCACGGTATCTGTTGTCATAATGGCAATGGCTGCCTGCTCATGATTTTCAGCAGACAAGCCGTCATACACCTTGCCCATGCCCTGTTCAAACGGCTCAATAGGCAGGATCTGACCGATGACACCAGTCTGTGCGATCAGCAATTCTTCCGGCTGAACGCCCATTTGTTCCGCCGCCAGTTCGCAGACACGGTTCGCCTTGTCAATACCGTCTGCATTACAGCAGTTGGCATTCTTGGAGCTTAGCACCATGCCCCATGCCTTACCGCCGGTCTGTTCCAGATGTGCCTTGGAAACCAGCACCGGTGCAGCTTTCACCTTATTGGAAGTAAACACGCCGGCAGCACGGCACAGCTTGTCGGATACGACCAGACACAGATCCGGTTTTTTTGTGGGGTTTTCCTTGATACCACAGTACACGCCATTTGCACGAAAGCCCTTTGCGGCACAAACGCCGCCGTCGATATAAGTAAACCCGTCATACAGCACTTTTTCAATTTGTTTCATTTGGTTATTCCTCCGCAGCGTTTCCCTTACAAAAGTCCCACAGTTTCGTCCAGTCCCAGCATGATATTCATGCACTGCACCGCTGCACCGGATGCACCCTTGCCCAGATTGTCCAGACGGGAGCACAGCAAGATCTGCTCTGCATCACCGAACACGAAAATTTCCATCTGGTTGGTATCCCGCAGGTCGTTGCAGCTCAGCTTGGTGGCTGTCATTTCTGCCGGTGTTTTCAGGGGCTGCACGTGCACAAAGTTGGAACCGGCGTAGTGGCGTTCCAGCATTTCCTGCACCCGTTCCGGTTCCAGGGAGAAGCCGGAGATCGCCGCCTGAATCGGCACGCAGACTACCATGCCGTTATAGTAATCATCTACAATCGGGGTGAACATGGGCTTCTTTTCCAGACCGGAGATCTTCTGCATTTCCGGCAGGTGCTTGTGATTGTTTGCCAGACCGTAAAAACGGGGGCTGTACAGTTCCGGAGCACGGTCGGGAGATTCGATCTCGGCGATCATTTTCTTGCCGCCGCCGCTGTAGCCGGACATGGCGAAGCACTGCACCGGATAGTCCTTGGGCAGCAGTCCGCTGTGTACCATGGGATACACCAGCGAAGCGAAGCCGCTGGCATAACAGCCCGGCACTGCCACACGCTTGGAGTAGCGGATCTTTTCCCGATGCTCCGGCGACAGTTCCGGAAAGCCGTATGCCCAGTCCGGATTGGTGCGGTGTGCCGTGGAAGCATCAATGATCCGCACGTCCGCATCGCCAGCCAGTGCCACAGCTTCTCTCGCCGCATCGTCCGGCAGGCACAGGAATGTCACGTCGCTTTCCAGAATGGCAGCCCGTCTTGCCTCCGGATCCTTTCGGGTTTCCTCGGTCAGGGTAATCATGGTCAGATCCTTCCGGTCTGCCAGACGCTCATGGATACGCAGACCAGTCGTGCCTGCCTGTCCGTCAATAAATACTTTTACAGCCATTTTTCCACCTCATTCCCCTGCCGCACAATTCGGGCAGGGCGTTTTTCCGCCGACGATCATTGTTTTCGGCGATTTTGTTATGTGCGGCTTCGGTGCAGGCATTGTCTCTCCCTGCATATTGTACACAACGTGGACATAATCCTCTTCGGCACATTCTTCCGATAGATGCCAATAAGAGCCAGTTGCACTATAGTATACCATTTCTATGGCAGTCGTACTCTGCGTTTCCGCAGTTGTGATCTCCTGCTTTTCCACAGTATCCAGCGTTTGCTTTGGAGTCACCGCCGTCAGCTTTTTCCCGTTCGGCACATCCACAGTCTTCTTCTTGGTCGTCACTGCCGCGGCATCGTCCTCCTGCACAGCAGCAGTTGTCTGCACCGCATCTAGTTGTACCTTTGCCGTTGTCACTACGGACGATGTCTCCGTTTCCGAAGCTTCAGGCGAAGCCGTCCTGCCGCAGCCAGCGCAAAGGCAGAACCCGACCGCCATCAAGATCCCGATCCATTTTCTCATGATTTCTCCTATTCCCGCGGACATTTCCACAGACTGAACGCACAGGTCAGCACGATAATGGCGATTGCCCAGATGCGGGACACCGTCAGTCCCAGATCCAGCACCAGTCCCAGCAGGATCTCTCCGCCGACCCAGAGCACTACCGCGGCAGTGCACAACGCCAGAATAAACTTGATCTGCCGCTTTCTCATGCCAGCCCCAGCTTTGTCTTGACCAGCCGCAGCTGTTCTGCCACAGCCTTCGGGGACGGACCGCCCTGCGACACTCTGCCGCGGACACAGGTTTCCAAACTAATGGCATCGTACACATCTTCGGTGAACAGCGGTGTCATTTTCTGGTATTCCTCCAGCGGCAGGGTTTCCAGTGTCAGCCCCCTGGAAATGCACTCTGCCACCAGCGTGCCTGAAATCTTATAGGCATCGCGGAACGGCATGCCCTTCTTCACGAGATAGTCCGCACAGTCGGTGGCGTTGATAAAGCCCTTGGCTGCGGCGGCACGCATGTTGTCTTTCAGCACCCGCATGGTTTCCAGCATGGGGGTAAAGGTTTCCAGACACAGCTTCACGTTGTCCACTGCGTCGAAAATCGCTTCCTTGTCCTCCTGCATGTCCTTGTTGTACGCCAGCGGCAGACCTTTCATCATGGTCAGCAGGGTCTGGAGATCGCCGTACACTCTGGCGGTCTTGCCGCGGATCAGTTCGGTAATATCCGGATTCTTCTTCTGGGGCATGATCGACGAACCGGTTGCGAATGCATCGTCCAGTTCAATGAACTTGAATTCCCACGAGCACCAGAGAATGATCTCCTCGGAGAAGCGGGACAGATGCATCATGATGATCGAGAGGGTATTCGCCAGCTCAATGCAGTAGTCGCGGTCGGAAACACCGTCCAGACTGTTTGCCATAGGAGCATCAAAGCCCAGCAGCTTCGCCGTTTCTTCCCGATCGATGTGGTATGTGGTGCCAGCCAGTGCACCGCTGCCCAGCGGGCATTCGTTCATACGCTTTGCTGTGTCGTCCAGTCTGCCCAGATCACGGAGCAGCATCTGTACATATGCCAGCAGGTGGTGTGCAAAAGTCACCGGCTGGGCACGCTGCAAATGGGTATAGCCGGGGAGCACGGTTTCGGTGTGCTGTTCTGCCAGCTTCACCAGCACGGCACACAGCTTTTCCACCAGTCCGCGGATCTCCTTGATCTCGTCCCGCAGATACAGCCGCAGATCCAGTGCCACCTGATCGTTTCTGGAACGGGAGGTGTGCAGCCGCTTGCCCACATCGCCGTAACGCTTGGTCAGCTCTGCCTCCACGAACATGTGAATGTCCTCTGCATTGGGATCAAATTCCAGCTTGCCGCTGTCCAGATCTGCCAGAATGGCAGTCAGCCCCTCAATAATGGTCTTGCTGTCCTCCTTGGAGATGATGCCGCAGTCCCCCAGCATGGTGGCATGGGCGATACTGCCCTGAATGTCATGCCGGTACATACGGGCATCAAATGCGATAGAGGAGTTAAACGCATTTACGCCTGCGTCAATTTCTTTGGAAAATCTTCCTGCCCAAAGTGCCATATATGAAACGTCCTTTCGTTCAAAATTACAAAGGCAATACCGCACAAAAAACATATCCTGCGATATTGTGTCTTTCAAGACCTGCAAATTAGGCTCTCCTGAAAAGGCACCCGAAGGGCGTGCCTTGTACTGAGCCGGCAAGCCGCAGGCTTGACTGAGGGATTCTTCTGCAAAATCTGGCACATAAAGAACCCCTCCACCGGCTTCGCCGGTCCCCCTCCCCTTTCAGGGGAGGCATATTCCCAACAAAAATACACTATATTGAGAAACGGAAAAGAGGCGACCGGTAAACAGCCGCCTCTTCCTCACCGGCAGGAGAACCGGTATACAGGGAAATCACCGCCGTGTTTCCCGATTTTTTCAAAATTACTTGTTGTTCCGCTTCTGATCCAGCACAGCCTTTACGTGGATCGGCAGACCGAACAGGTTGATGAAGCCCTCTGCGTCCTTCTGGTTGTAAACGTCTTCTGCATCGAAGGTTGCAACTTCTTCATCGTACAGGGTGTACGGAGAAGTAACGCCGGCATTGATGATGTTGCCCTTGTACAGCTTCAGCTTGACATCACCGGTAACGGTCTTCTGGGTTTCGTTTACGAAAGCAGTCAGTGCTTCCCGCAGCGGTGTGTACCACTGACCGTTGTATACGATGTCAGCAAACTTGATGCTCAGATACTGCTTGGTTCTTGCAGTTTCCTTGTCCAGGGTAATGGTTTCCAGCACATCGTGTGCGTGGTACAGAATGGTGCCGCCCGGAGTTTCATAAACGCCTCTGGACTTCATGCCGACCAGACGGTTTTCTACCAGATCAGCCAGACCGATGCCGTTTGCACCGCCCAGTTCGTTCAGCTTTTCTACCAGTTCTACAGCACCCATTTCCTTGCCGTCGATAGCAGTCGGGATACCCTTTTCAAAGTGAATGGTCACATAAGTGGGCTTGTCCGGAGCCTGGATCGGAGAAACGCCCAGTTCCAGGAAGCCTTCCTTTTCATACTGCGGCTCGTTTGCCGGATCTTCCAGATCCAGACCTTCGTGGGACAGATGCCACAGGTTCTTATCCTTGGAGTAGTTGGTTTCACGGTTGATCTTCAGCGGAATGTTGTGAGCCTCTGCATAGTCGATTTCTTCGTCACGGCTCTTGATGGTCCATTCTCTCCACGGAGCAATGATCGCCATATCCGGAGCGTATGCCTTGATTGCCAGTTCGAAACGAACCTGATCGTTGCCCTTACCGGTTGCACCGTGGCAGATCGCATCTGCACCTTCTTCCAGTGCGATCCGAGCCAGTTCCTTACCGATGATCGGACGAGCGAAAGAGGTACCCAGCAGATAACGGTTTTCATATACCGCACCAGCCTGTACGGTGGGGAAAATGTAGTCTTCTACGAAAGTCTTCTTCAGATCCAGTACGATCAGCTTGGAAGCACCGGTCTTGATCGCCTTTTCTTCCAGACCGTCCAGTTCTGTGCCCTGTCCTACGTCTGCGGAAACTGCGATAACTTCGCAGTTGTTATAGTTTTCTTTCAGCCACGGAATGATAATCGAAGTATCCAGACCGCCGGAATATGCCAGAACGACTTTCTTAATGTCCTTTTTTGCCTTTGCCATGATGCAAACTCCTCCATCAGCATAATTTATCGCATCTGTACCGCCCTTTTTGATCCGCTGCAAATGCTCTTGTTTCTTATTATACACCTTTTTCCGGCATTGTCAAGCGTTTTTGCATAAATATACGGAATTTTTTTCTTTTTGCAACAGTTCACGTATAATATGCAGTTATTTTTGCATATTATTGTGCTTTCGTGAAAAAAATGCACTTTGGACAGCGGTATACAGATACCAAAAAAGCCCCTGTCAGATGACAGAGGCTCTTTGCGTGCACCAACGATCAGTGCATTCTTTCGTAATACGCCAGTACTTCGCCTACAAATTCCCGGTGCATCGGGTCTTTGCCGTACCATTTTTCATAAGTTTCGGGTTCCAGAAAACCCTCCGGCTGCAACATTGCCGTATAACGTTTCCGGCAGATCAGCACGCGGCGTGCCTGTGCAAAGCTGGTAGTTCCTTCAAGGAGAACGGGCTGCAATCCGGTTCTCTGTGCCTTATCGCAGTCCTTTCCGGAATGGGTGCCGCAGAACTGAAGTGCGGGTTTATAGCCCGGATCGAAGAATGTTGCCGAGAACAGTTCATTCTGATCCAGATAGTTCAGGGTATAACGGTTGGTTCTCACGACGCAGTGGAACGAGGGTGCTCCCCACATTTCGCCCATTGCCCCCCAGGAAGCCGTCATTGTGTTGTAATCCTCCGGTGTACCGGAAGTCAGTAAGTACCATGTCTTCCCGATCATATCAAAGGGATTGCACTGCAGATCACTCAGGTCCATCTTCTTGAAAAACATTTTTCCGTCAGTCATAAAATCAGATCCTTTCGCATAAGATAATAACATGCTGTCTGCGGACAGACCGCCCGCCGGAACAAATGCATGCTCTTTTTATTTTACCATAGTATATGGCAGACTGCAAGAAGAAAATGCACAAAGAAGTTGAACTTTTTTCGATAACATACAAAAATATACAGAATCCCGCTGTATTGAGCCGTCGGGCAGGCTCTGTGCGGAGCTCTCAGGGCAATACCGCACAAAGATTGTGCGACAGATGCGTCGTCAAAATTTTCGTCAGATGAAACAAAAAGCGGAGTGAATACTTGATGTATTCACGAGCATT
>ERZ837380.3020-NODE-3020-length-16567-cov-9.633236_pt1 | contig 16567 bp, 23 predicted proteins | sample MGYA00519685_ERZ837380 | MGnify/ENA primary metagenome ERZ837380 (study PRJEB31850, sample SAMEA3708817) | human gut metagenome | biome: human gut; feature: human-associated habitat; material: faeces | place: China | collected 2014 ...
TCCATAGGTTTCTCCTTTCGGGCATGAAAAAAGCACCTCGTTTGAGATGCTTTTTCTGTATAAGATTTCGGAAACACTATCGATTCTCTTCAAAAAAGAAAAAAGGCTTTTCAGCAAGGCGGATTGTCTCCTTGTTGATTTCTTTCGCTTTTTTCACAATTTCCAGCGGTGTGTTTTTGGAAAAGGTTCGTGTTTTTCCTTTTATCATATATTTACGCCATTCCATTGGATAATCAATCAGCATTTTCATTTCCTCCTTTGTGCAGCAAAGCTGCCACAACATCACGGGACATTTTTCTCGGCTTTTTGCTGCAATATTCTGCCACGCATTCTGAAATAAATTCGTCTAGCGATTCATCATCTATAAGTCCGTAAATGGACAGTGCTTCCTTTTTCAATTTCATTATAGCATCTTCGTCTAACCCTGTCAAGCTTTCAAAAAAAGCATCTCGAATGTCACGGACTTTTTTCAGTCTTTCCTCATAATCCGGAACAGTATCTTTCAAATGCTTTTGCAATGCATGACCAAGCTCATGGCGAAAAGCGTGATACGGGGAGGAACTTGACCATTTCCCCGTTTTTTTCATTTCAGCAGCAACTTTTGAAATTGTATTTTTCCCGTCTTTACCACCTGCACCGGAAATTGAGATTGTGCCGTTGTTGTCATTGTAAGTACCCCAAATTCCGTTGTTTTTATATGGCTCTATCAAAACACTTCTTACACTGGGTGTTTCTCCGAACTTCTGTCCAAAGCGGTCGTATTCATCAGAAAATTCCGTTGCAAGCTGTGGCGTGATCTCTTTTGTTCCACTGGCCTTATCAAATGCGATACTGTAATTTCCTTTTAAGTACTTGATTTTCTCCGCCCGATACGTCTTTCCCGTACCGCCGTTGTCCTTTGGCGTAGGCGGCGTCACTTCCACAGCGTGTCCCGCAGGAACCGGAACTGTTCCGTCCGGTTTCTCCGCTGTTTCCTGCACGTATCCAGCACGATATGCCGCGTAGGATTCACTGGAAACCTTCACAAGGGCTCTGTGCTGGTTGTCATACTTGTAATCGCCGTCGGCTCTGACCGCCCATCTGGGGCGGCTGTAGGCGTGACAGCGGCAGTTGATGTCCTCGGACGCAATGCCAAACTTACCGGGTGCCTGTGCCTTTCTGCCGTCCACCTCAAAGGGCTCGTCCAGTTCGCGAACTTGCCCGTCCAGCTGGACATGGTGCGGGCGTGTCTTTTTGTCCATGGTGCTGTCCCACTGCTTCACCAGATCTGCTCCCTGCTGCTTCGCCGTTCTGGCGGCTTCCAGTCTGGCGGCGTTGGCGATGCGGTTTCCCTCGGTGCGAACAATCAGCTTTGCCCGTCCCAGTGCCCCGCCACGCATAGTGGCATAGCTGCCGATCATTTTGCCGGTGATCTGGTTCGCCATGTCCCCGTAGCTTGCACCAGATGCAAAGCCGGCGGAAACGATGTCGGTGATATGCTTTTTCAGTCCGGCAAAGTCCTCGCCAATGCTGTCATACAGCGGCTTTACAAGCTTTGTGTCGTTGACGGCAGCCTGACAGACCTTATCCTGCGGAACTGGCAGCGAGAGCCGCAGCCCGTCGCTTTGCAGTTCGTACAGCACCGCCGTGTGCCCTGTGAGATAGCAGTCCTGCAAGTACTCCTGCACGGTGCGGTACGTCTTGCTGTGCAGCTTTCCGAGAATGCGTTCCAGCTGCTTCTGCAAGCCCTGCTGAAACGCTTTCTGGTAGGCAACAGCCTGCCGGTTTTCCACGTCTGTCCGTTCGTCCAGCTGCCGGAGCCTGTCCTTGACATCTTCCAGTGCTTTCTGATACGATCGTTCCAGCTGCTCCATGACTTTTTTCTCGGAAAGCAGCTCATACTGCGTGGTCTGCTTCTGTGCCGGTGTCATCTGTCGCACCTTCTTCCAGCTGCTGCATCAGGCTGTCCAGCTGCGCACTGTCCGCCTGTTCTATCGCTTTCTGCACATCGGTTTCGTCCAGCTCCAGCACCTTGCACAGTTGCGGCAGAACCGGATCAATTCCGACCTGTGCAGCAGCAGCGAGCAGCGTGTTGATCTTGGTCTGCGTCGTGGCTGCTTCTGTTGACTCGATCGCGGCATTGTCGGATTCGTTGGTGATACATGTCCGAGTAAAGTCCATCCTGACATCTGCGCGGGTATAGGCCGTGCCGCGTTCCTGGTTGATGCGCTCCAACACCACGTCCAGGATGCCGCCCATGGTCTGACGGAGATGGGTCTCCAGCTTGTCGCACTTGATGTCCAGCAGGGCGTACCGGGACTTGATGACCACGTTGGTGATGTTCCCATCCCCGACCTGCGATGCGTCAAAGCCCATACCAAACTGGTAGATGTTCTCTTTGTCCAGCTCCAACTTGACTTTTCTCGCCTCATATGGAACTGCCACCGTTTTCATCTCCACCCCGCCGCCGTCCGCCGTGCCGATGACCTTTTTGGTTTTGAGATTCTGCATCAGTTCCGTCATGTCCGTGCCGCCGTATCCGGACACGACCACCAGATACTCTGCCGCGTCCTGCAGGTTGTTGGACAACCCGCAGGACATCAGGTCATAGTCGTCGATCAGCGACTTCACCGGCTGAAGCCCCGAAACGCGTTCGCGGTTGTTGTCGATGCGGAACCACGGCAGAAAGCCCAGCCCCTCGAAGTAGGTATCGTCGGAATTACCCTTTTTGTAGAGCACATGCGGCCGTGGATTGGGAAGCCCGTTTTCCGGTTCGTCCAGCGTGATCGTGCCGCTGTCCGGCTGCGTATACGTCCACGTCTGTGTGTCGTCCATGACAAGCACCTTGTACACTGTGTGTCCGTACATGTCTGTCCGCTGCGGATACCGGTACAGCACATAGTCCCTGCCGTCAGAAGTGTATCTGCCGTCCGCTTCCACCACAGACAACGCATCGGCACACTGGAACGCCAGCCTGCCGTCTGCGTTCATATAGGCGTACAGCCAGCCCCAGCCGCAGACCACTGCATCTGTACAGGCATCTGCCAGCTCCGCCCGAAAGCGGTCGTTCTCGTTGAAGTAGCTGTCCAGTTCCTTTTGCAGCTGTTCATCTTCGGCGACCACGATCCTGTCACGGTTGCTGAGCAGATACTGTACTTCCTGATCTGCCAGTTCCGTGAAAAACGGGTGTGAGATTTTGATGTTGCTTCTGGTTTTGTCCTCTTGCAGCTCTCCGTGGGCATCATAGTAAAACAGGCGGTAGTTCTGTATTGCATGGCGGGCGTGGTAGTACTGCCGCCCGATGCGTGCCTGTGCCTTTTGCGGATCTCCGTATGCTGTGTTCAGCAGCGTTTGTATTTCTCCGATGTGAAGCATTCTTTCACCTCCTACACAAGCCACATGCCCAGCGGCTTGGGATTTTCATACACTCCGGTCAATGCGTCCGGTGCGTCGTCGTGGGCACTCTTTCCGGTACGCTGATAGGACAGCACCGCACCGGCAAAATCCCGCCAGCGGTCTGCCCAGTTCACCGGAAACAGCACGTTCTGCATCACGCCGGTGCTGTTGGATAAAATCCGTGCAGTCTTGTTCTTATGCTGGTGAAACCACGTAATTTTCGTGTGCCGGTTCCCCAGCTTCCGGCATTCCCGTTCCACGTTTCTGGCGAACCCTCTGCCGCCGTTGTTGGATTCGATGATCGCACAGCCAATGCGGTGCTCGGTCAGCATCTGTGCAGTCTGCGGCTCGGTGGTTTCCATGGGTGCACTGGTATAGAGCACGTCCAGCACGTAGTACGTGCCGTTGTACACGCCGTAGCAGATGCTGCACAGGTAGTCGCTGCCCTCGTCTGCGGTATCGGTGTAGCACAGCAGATACTGGAGCAGGGATTCCCCGTTTTCGTCCACCGGCAGTGCGGTGTACGTCAGAATCCTGGTGTACAGTCTGCCCCTGATGTCCATGGGCTCCTGCTGATAGTTGGCGGCGGCGATCTCTTTTCCCATGGCACTCGTCTTTGCCAGATAAGACCTTTTGGTCAGCACGGCATCACAGAGCATTGTGCCGTCGTCCTGCAACGCTTTCATACAGACGTGCCGCATCTTTGCACCGGACTTTCGGTAGTGCTCCAACGCCCGCCCCGCGAGGTCGTCTGTCGCCCAGCGTGTCATGATGATGAGCAGCTTTCCGTTTTCCTCCAGACGGGACTGCATCGTATCCGTAAACCAAGCCCAGTGCTTTTCTTTCACCAGTTCGTTGTTGGCTTCTTCGGCGTTTTTGATGAGGTCATCGATAATCATCAGCGATGCCCCGAAGCCGGTCGCCGTACCGGTGGGCGATGTGGCAAGGTAGTTGTTGTAGCCGCCCTCCAAGCTCCACAGGTTCATTGCCCCGTCGCCGTGCTTGATGCGGGTGTCGGGGAACACATCGGCATACACCGGCTTGTATAAGTCCGCCTTTTGCTCCATGATATCATTTCGCACATTCTTGGAAAACATGGTGGAAAGCGTTTCGTTGTAAGAGCCTGTCATGATTTTCTGAGAGGGATCACGGCCGAGCACCCACTCCACCAGCAGACCGGCCGTTCTGGACTTGCCGTGACGTGGCGGGAGATTCACGATCATCACCTCGTCATCAGATTCCACGAACGCCTGAAACTCCCTGCACAGCCGCACAAGATACTGCCGGTCAGGCTGATAAAAGTCAGGTGCCATCAGGCTGCAATAGTCAAAAAAGTCACGCCTTGCCAGTTCCGCTTTCGCACCGAGCACGATCAGCCGCTTATCCACTGCCGATCACTTTCCGCAGTTCTTCTGTGGTGAGTTCTGCAAACGGATTTTTCTGCACCGATGCCTCCACCTTTGTGGTGTACTCCCCCGTCATCTTGTTCAGCGTGTCCACGGCTCGGATACGGTCTGCGGCGGCGTTGTCCTCGCCCCTGGCGATGTCGGACAGCAGCTCCTGCCGGTCCCGTGCCGTCATGATGCGTGCGGTCTGGGCAGCTTCGGAAAGCTGTTTGATGTAGGCGGCGACTGTAGTATTTTGTAGTAGTTTCGCTGCGTTGGTGTTGGCGAACTTTTCGGAATATCCGGCTTTTACTGCACTCTGTGTGGCGTTACCGCACTGCACGTAGTATTCTGCAAATTTTCGCTGACGTTCGGTCAATGCGGTCACGCTCCTTTCTCCGCAAACAAAAACGCCGCAAGGAAATCCTCACAGCGTTTTGCTTTTTTCGTCAGTATAAGTATAACACGGAATGTGGATTACTGCAAGTGAGATTCGGTGAGATTGTGTGAGGTTTTTTCCAGCATGGCAAGCCCCTCATGAAAAATCTTTCTCGTCACACCATAGTCCCGATGCACCACCAAACGGGAGATTTGCTTCAGACTGTTTCCCGTCAGCAGGTGCGATTTCAATATGATCCGCATTTCCACTTCCTTTGCACCGCCGCCGGAAATGGCACGGTTGATCTCCTGCAAAATCCCCAGTTTCAGCTGATCCCGTTCCTGTTCCAGCTGCTCGATTTCCTCGTCGATCTCTGCGGCACGCAGCAGCTTCTGTTCCGTGCGGTTTTCGGCAGAACCGTGTGCGGCTCCGATGCTGTCGAACTGCACCGACTTTACAGACGTGCAGATTTCTTTGTCGATCTGGAGATCTCTTATCAGCTTGGGGATATCACGATAGCGTGTGATCTTTTCTTCGATGGTCATTGCATCTCCTCCAGTTCCGGCAGCCCTGCCTTCTGCCGCAGTTCATTGCACATCTGCCGCAGTTCAATGATGTGCAGCGTCAGTGCCGCATAGTACGGCGTGAGCAGGTCACGCTCGATCGACCGTAACTGTGCCAGATCATTGTCGCTCCCGGTTCTGGCGTAGCGTTCCAGTGCAGTGCGGTACCGGTTCATCTGCAACCGCAGGACGTGTTCTGCGATGCACAGACAGCCCTCGTTGCTCCGGCACATCACATCGCCGCCGTCGTCTTTGCGAAACTCCGGGCAAGCCGTCACGCAGTACGTTTCGTACACGTCGTCTGCCGAACCGTTACCCTTTGCCGTGTGCTTTCTCTCCGCAGTCCAGCCCTCGACCGGCACAAAGCGGCGTGACCAGCTGCATCCGCTTGTCGCAGTGGGCACGGCGTTCCGGCATTTCCAGCAGATTGCGGGGTGTTTGACTGTTTTCTTGGGCATTTTTATCACCTCAATCATTTCCTACGCGGAACCCGAACGGCACTTTGCCGTCAACAATGCTTCTCCAGTGCTCCACAACGTTCGGAGATGCAAATTCCTTGTTTTTCTTTGCCTGCTCTAATTTTTTCTTGGCTTCTTCTTGGAGGCTTTCCCATATTTCTTCCGAAATCACTTTGTCATAGTGATCCGCGTAGCATGGGTAAAGCATTGCGTCATAATCTAAAATTCCGAGGCCACACCGATTTGATGAGTAACTCCATTGTCTGATGAAATCCCACAGCACAAAACTCGCTTGAAATCCTGTGATTCCTCCCTGATCAGAATTGTTTGCCGACTGCGCAGCTGCCAGAGCGCATGCACTGATTGCATGGCATATTGTTCCATAATCATGAACATAGCCGTTCAAAAGATTATTCATGAATGCTGGGAGAGTTTCAAGTGTCTGATTTTTTGCATCTTCAAACCACTTCTTTTCGAGGTGCATTTCTTCTGTAATTTCTTTCTTATCCATTCTTTTTCCTTTCTTACGCTCGGTTTACGCACGTTTTACGCTCGGCGTGCGTTAGGCTTACGCTCGGCGGGCGTTAAAATGTCACAGTCGCATTCAGGACTGCCGCTGCTATCCAGTACACCGCCCGTCTGTAGTCCTTGTGCCACAGGCAAACTGCCGCTGCACCAGTGTCCAGCAGGATCATAGCGATCGGCAATATCTGCGTGGCGTTGATCTTGGTCATGGCTTACTCCTCCTCACACCCGATGCACTCACGCACAATGCCATACGCTTCGTCGATTTCGATCATGTCATTGCCGAGAACATTATCGCTGGAACTCCAAAATTCCTTCCTGATCTGCTTCAGCTGTTCCTCGGTAACCAGCACGCCGGGCTTGCCACGCAGCGTGTCAAACGCTGTCATGATCCGTGATGCCGTTTTCTTGTCCTCGCCGCAGATGAGATACACCTCGTCCTCAAACTGCCGTCTTGTTTCTTCGTCGATCATTGTCTACTCCTTTCCGCCTGCATCTGCACACACGTCCAGCTGGTCTACGTCAATGCCGTATGTTTTCCGCAGGTATGCGATTGCGTCATCTGCGGTCACGTCATGCCCGAAGATCTGCGGCAGATGCAGCAGCTCGTCCACGACACCGTACACACGTTCCAGACGAATCTTTCGCCAGCCCAATGCCTTTTCCAATGCCACAAGTGCCACTGCTATGCCCCGCTTTGCTCCGTCACGCAGTGCCTGTTCCTGCATCTCGATGTAAGAGGATTCCGAAATGCGGACGGCGTAACGGTCTTTTCTGGTGTTCATCTGCACACCACCCCGCAAATCAGGAATCCTGCCACAAAACAGATCAGCCCGATTGCGGCGTAGGCTATGCTAGTTGGTTTCATGTTCCTCTGCCTCCTCGATCTTCACAAACACACCCGGCACATCTGCCCAGAACTTTTCTGTCACCGCACTGTAGATCTGCTTGTCGTCGTTCCAGTAGTGCAGCCGGGTCATGATGTCGTACATCGCCTTGCACAGGTTGTCCACGTCCGGCTTGTTGGTATAGGGTTCGCCGCTGCGGTGTTTCCCAGTCGCCGGATAGCACCACTTCACCACCACCTGCACTGCTCCGGTGTAGGGCTGCTCCGGAATGTGCTTCCGGAGATGGGCAGTCAGCTTTGCCTCTGCCTCGCCGTTCCCACGCTGGTAGAACCGGTGTCTGCCCTGCTTGTCGATGGTGTGTCCCACCTGCTGGTGTGTACTGGTAGGCGGTATCATCGGCATGAAAAATGTTGTCATGTTCGTACCTCCGTTTCTGGTTTTTTCGGGTTCGCTTTTGTCAATGTCAGACGACAAGGGATACAAGAGTGCCGTGCATTCGCACTCTTGTTCCTTGTTGTCATTGACGGTCACGTAGGGACAAGGACAAGTGTATATTTTATATACACTGTTGTCCCTCATTTTGTCCCACCATTATTTTCCACTTTTGACAGCTGAATGCTGTTGTCCGCAATGGTCAGTTCTCCGCAGTCCTTGACACGGCGGCGGACGGTTTTTTCACTAATGCCCAGATACTCCGCCATGTCTTTCACTGTCACCGCCCCGTCCATATTGCAGGCGTGAAACGCATTGAGCAGAGCCGCTTTCTTGTCGGCTTTCTGTGCCGCATAGGTCTCCCTGGTTTTCTCTCCGCGTTTCTTGTTTCCACGCTGATGCGGAGGCATCTCGCTCTCTGCCTGCAGGTCTTTCAGCACGCCCACAGTGTCCTCCACATGAACAGGATACCGGAACCACAGGTTCTTCGGCTCGAACTTTGGGAACTCCCGGAGGGTGCCGTCCAGCCGCCACGCCGTCCGCTGCCGAACCGTGCGTTTGACGGCTTCGATCTCGCCGAGAAATCCCTCGTACACCGCATGCGGCAGGTTGTCCCGGCACAGTTTCAGGGATTCCACATGGCTCAGCAGTTCGTCCGGTGAAGCATCTGCCAGCACTGCCGGAGCGTGCTGCCGCAGCTTCTCGATGCAGGCTTCACAGATGGCAGTGTTGGTCTCCTGCTTGAGAATCTCGTCCGTCAGTTCCAGCTCTGTCATGTCAATGAGAGCGTCCGGATCACGGGCAAACACGCCGCTGCCGGAGGCACGATCCATGCTCCGCTTGCCGCCCTGTGCCCCCTTGCTGTGGTGGTGGCAGTAGATCACCGCACAGCCCAGCTGGGTGCACACCTTGTCAAACTGGTTGCAGAAATGTGCCATCTGGTCGGCACTGTTTTCGTCCCCGGTGATGACCTTGTAAATGGGGTCGATGATGACGGCGATGTACTGCTTTTTCTTGGCACGCCGGATCAGCTTCGGAGCAAGCTTGTCCATGGGTTCTGTCACGCCACGGAGATTCCAGATGTCGATGCTCCGGAGATTCGCCGCCGGCAGTGCCATTGCCTCGTACACGTCCCGGAAACGGTGCAGACAGCTTGCCCTGTCCAGCTCCAGATTGACGTACAGCACACGCCCTCTGGCACACTGCCACCCCAGCCACCGCCTGCCCTCGGCAATGGCAATGGACATCTCAATGAGAGCATAGGACTTTCCGGCTTTGGACGGTCCGGCAATGAGCATTTTATGTCCCTGCCGCAACACGCCATCGATGAGCGGCGGCGACAGTTCCGGCATATGTTCCCACGCTTCTGCCATGCTCTCAAACTCCGGCAGATCATCGGTAACGCTGTCGATGTAGTCTTTCCATTCCGCCCAGGAACTCAGCCCGATGTTGGTCGCCACCAGAAACTGTTTTCTGCCGTTTCGCACCACGCCGGGCATACGGGACAGCCGGGAGGGGTTCCGGTTCTGGCGGTCTACCTTCAAGCCGTTTTTGTCGCAGACCTGATAGAGAAAATCCACCCGTTTCCGGTATTCTTCGTAGTTGGGAGCGTCCACACGCACAATGGCGTGGAGGCTCTTTCCGCCGCTGTACACCAGACAGGCGACGGGCAGCTGCATCTCGTGGAGAATGCCGTTCTGCCGTTCCACGTCCAGCACGTCCGATTCCACCAGTGCATAGCGGTATTCTGTGACGTTTTCGTTTTTGCCGCCTTTGCCGTCCAGAGGGTTGAACCGGATCCACGCTCCGGCTTCTTCGGCGTAGTCCCCGACCACTGCCCCGATGTCGCCGCCGCACTTTCCCAGTGCCTCCAGCAGCTGTCCGGCGGTGCGGTCGTAGCTGCCCGATGTGGGCAGATATTTGCCGTCCTTGTTCTGCCACGTTTCCGTCACATAGCCCACGAAATCTTCTGCTTCAAACAAGGTTTCGATGTAGCGGGAGAGTTCCTGTGCCGGATTCCACACCTGCGGCTCTGGCACGGGAATGTCCTGTGCCTCTTTCCGGCTGGTGACCACATAGTCCTCGCCGATGTAATCATCCCAGCTGAGGGCTCTGGATTCTTTCGGGGCACTCTGGGGACGATAACCGTTTTCCAGTGCCATATGCACGATGGTTCCGGCGGTGACCGGATGCTCTGATCCGGAGAACGTCCGCCACTTCTTTTCGCATTCGCCGCCGTGATAGCGTCCGGTGTCACGCTGTGACCAGCTGTCCCAGAGAGAGCAGTCATAGCCGGCATCTTTCAGTGCCATGCCCACGCCGCACCACTCCTGATAAGTCAGAGCCGCCGGGTCGATGTAGTCCAGCAGTTCGTCTAAGTTGTCGTCTTTGTAGGTGTCCAAAAAATCATCCTTTCTATACTGGCTCCCCTGTAGGGGAGCTGGCAAGCCGTAGGCTTGACTGAGGGGTCACACCTCCGGCACATACTCCGCCGCTGTGATCGACCGCGGCACACGCCAGCCGTTGGCGGCAATGCGGTTGATGAGGTTCTTTGCCGCATCGAACGTCCAGCCGCCAACATGCAGAAAACCGTACTTTTCCAGACAGCGTATCTGCTTTGGGGTAGCCAGTCCACTCTGCTGCCGCTGTGCCACTGTGCGGAGAATCTGCTCCGCCTTTCCGGCACTCTCCACCGCATCGGGGTCAATGCCCCGTTTCTCTAAATCTTTCTTCTGCTTGTCCGTGGGCGGATTTGATTCCCACCCGAACGCCGGCACATAGCCGGTCAGATCCTGCGACTGGATCGACATCTCGTATTGCAAAGGGTCTACCAGTTTCGACTTCCGCTTTTTCATGGATTCCAGCTTTTCGGCAAGCTTTTCCTCCCGGTCTGCCACCACGTCCTCGGACGCTTTGTTTTCAGCTTCCTCAATGTCCACCGGTACGCCGGGCTGCTGCTCCAGCTGCTGTGTCATTTTCTGCTGCACTTCTTCGTCCTCGCAGATCAGGCACGCCGGACGGCACAGTTCGTGCTTTTCCGTGTTCCACAGGAAATCCAGCAGCAGAAGGTGGTCTTTCCCCTCTGCCAGCCGTGTGCCGCGTCCCACCATCTGGCAGTACAAGGCACGGACTTTCGTCGAACGCAGCACCACCACGCAGTCCACCTCCGGACAGTCCCAGCCCTCGGTGAGCAGCATACTGTTGCACAGCACGTTGTATTTGCCGTCGGCGAAGTCCTGTAAAACCTGTTCCCGGTCGTCGGATTCGCCGTTGACCTCTGCCGCCCGGAATCCGTGCCGGCAGAGCATATCCCGGAACTTCTGGGACGTTTTGACCAGCGGCAGGAACACCACGGTTTTCCGGTCGGCACAGTATTTCGCCATTTCGGCGGCGATCTGGTCGAGATAGGGATCTAACGCAGTGGCAATATCCCCCGGCTTGTAATCTCCGGCAGCCGTCCCCACATGGGTGAAATCGATCTGCACCGGCACTGTCAATGCCCGAATGGGTGTTAAGTATCCCTCGTGAATGGCTTGTGGCAGGGTGTATTCATACGCCAAACTGTCAAATACCTTGCCCAGATTCTGCTTGTCGCCACGGTCGGGCGTTGCCGTCACGCCCAGCACATGGGCATCGGAAAAGTGATCCAGTATCACCTGATAGCTGCCGGAAATGGCGTGGTGTGCCTCGTCGATGATGATAGTCTGAAAGTAGTTCGGCGGAAACTGGGCAAGGCGTTTCTGCCGCATGAGGGTCTGGACGCTGCCCACCGTGACACGATACCACTCTCCCAGACAGGTCTGCTCTGCCTTTTCCACGGCACATTTCAGACCGCTGGTGCGTTCCAGCTTGTCCGCCGCCTGCTGGAGCAGTTCGCCCCGGTGTGCCAGAATCAGCACCCGGCTGCCGCTGCGGACTTCGTCCTCGGTGATCTTGGCAAAGACAATGGTCTTGCCGCAACCGGTGGGCAGCACCAGCAGCGTCCGGTTTCTGCCCTCGTCCCACTCCCGGTGCACGGCTTCTCTCGCCGCCTGCTGATAAGGTCGCATTTGCATGATGATCGTACTCCTTTCCATACTGGCTCCCCTAACAGGGGAGCTGTCACCGTAGGTGACTGAGGGGTTTCACTCCTTAAAACTTTCCCCTGTTCCAGCCGCCCTGAGGGGCGTTCTGAGGCTGCTGCCACGGCTGTGCATTGCTCTGCGGATACGAGGGCTGAGGTGCAGTGCAGGGCTGCTGTGGGGCATTCTGAGTGGTCTGGGGCTGATCGTAAGACGGGTACAGCTTGTCGATCTGGTTCGCCTGCCCAGTTCCGCCGCCGTCCCGCTTTTCATAGGTGCGGCTCTTCACATGGCACACGCCGGACTTGCCGCACACCTGTGACCAGTTCATCTGTGCCGCCTGCCCTTTCTGTTTCATGCCGATGCTGGCGAAAAACTCGGACAGCTTCCATTCCATTTTTGTGTGCAGAAACAGGTTCTCCTGCAGGAGGACGCTGCTGCCGTCCGGTCTGAACACCCGGAAGTGGACGATCGCCTTGTTGCAGGGCGGAATGTTCGCCGAGCCGGCATGTCTGGCACGGTCGAACTTCTCCACGGTAAAGCGGTAGTCGCCCTCCGGCAGCAGAATAAAGCTGCTTTCCTGCTGGATCTCGTCGTCCCAGCCCAGTTCGTGACCTTGGGTGTTTGCGGTTGTGTTGTTGTAATTGTTCATGTAGAACCTGCCTTTCTCTTTGTGCGGTATTGCCTTAAAACGGCACTCGATTTTGCTGTATCATTTCCACGATGTTCTTCCACCACGGAATGCACCAGCCCTCCACGAAGTCCTGCGGATAGTTCTGGACGGGCATATCTGCCGGAAAATAGCCCTTGCCGCCGACTACTGCCTGCAATTCCGACGGCTGCACCTGTGATGCGGTCATCAGCTGTGCCAGCTGGGGTGCGATGCCGTCCAGAATGTGCTGGGTCTGCACGTCGGCTGCGGTCGGCTGCGGCTCTGGCAGCTGTCCGTCTGCGGTAATCAGCAGCTCTGATTCTGCAATGTCTTTTTCCGTAGGCAGTCCGGCAGCCTGTGCCTTTTCTATGACCTGCTGTGCTTTCGGAACAGGTGCGGCAGCTGGTGCAGGTGCAGCGAAGACGGACGCAATGGACGCATATTCCAGGGGCAGCATCTCCGGCAAGCCGAACCGGTTCTTTGCGTCCCACCACGCCGTTTTCGTAGTGTACATCACACGGTTGCAGGCAGTCGCCTTGTGCTTTTTGCCCTTGTCATCGGTGGCGATGACGTGGGTCTGGAACGCCAGAAACAGGGTGATGTCTGACCACTCTTTCAGCAGCGGTGCGATCTTGTTGGTGGTCTTGTTCCCCAGTTTCAGTTCCCAGTGGTCGAACTCTGCGTCGATCTCCGGCAGGGACGCCTTTCGGGTAACGGCGTGGCAGAGCAGTGCCACATTGACCCCTGCCTGCACAAGGCGTTCTGTGCTGTCCAGAAACCGTCCGATCTCCTCCGCCTCGTACTCCCAGCCCTTGCCGTAGCCGAAGCCCTCAATGCCGTTGACCTGATGCTTGCTGCACAGCTGGGCAATGGCGAGGCGTTCTGCCCAGTCGAAGGTGTCGATGCACAAGGTCTGATACTGCCGCTGTGCGTGGGATTCCAGCACGAAGTCCACTTCCTGCTGGAGCATCTCCCAGCTGGTGGGCTTGGGCAGCCGGCGGACGTTCATCTTCGAGGTGCTGCCCTCGCAGTCCAGAAACACCGCTCCCGGCAGCTGTGCCGCCAGAGAGGTCTTTCCCACGCCCTCCTGTCCGTAGATGACCAGTTTCACGCCGGCACCGGTCTGAATGCCGTTTGTTTCTTCAAAATTCATGTTGCTTTTTCCTCACTTTCGTGCACCGTTCTTCTCTTCAAATTCTTTGAGTTCTTTTTCGGATGGTTCGTCATTCTCTAAGCCGTACATACATCCGCTTTCAAAGCTACAGTCGCACAAGTCGTCACGTGTTTCTACCCAATCCGGATATTTAATCCAGCCATACTGACACCCTTGACAATACTTCATGACGGGATCTATGCAACGAGTTGGTTTATCCATTTAGAACGCTCCTTTCGTCCATGCTTTTTGAATGATCGGCGGTGTCAGCGGCTCGGTCTGCACAGGCTGTGCCGGACGGGTGTCCACAGAATAGCCGTCCTCAATGATGACACTGCACTCGTCCCCGGTAGACACACGGGTGGCAATTGCCTGTAAGCCCTCCTGTTCCAGCCACTGCCCGAACTCCTGCAGGGTGACGCTGTCCATCTGTTCCAGCTTGTCCAGCAGCACAAAGCCGCAGTCCGGATTCAGCTTTCGCACAATGGCAGCCGCCACTCGCAGCTGCTCTGAGCCACTCATGCTGTCCCACTGCTTGCCGTGGTACTGTAGTGTTCCGTTTTCCACCGTCAGCCCTTCCAGCGGTAGGTCGGCGGCGTGCAGCAAGTCCTGTTTCTCCTGCCGCAGTGCGTGGATCTGCTCCGTCAGTGCCTCGTAGTCCTGCCGGTAGGTCTTGGCTTCTTCCTCGGCGTGTTCCTTGTTCAGATTGTCCCGGATCTTCATATTGATGGCGTCGATCTCCGCAATGCTCTTTTCCAGTTCGGCGGTAGATTCGTCCTGCAGATCCCGTGCGGACATCTGGGCAGTCATGGCGTTCTGTTCCGCCAATTCCAGACGCTGTTTGGCAGCGTCATAGGCAGCCTGTGCGGCGGTGAGTTCCTGTGCATACCGGGCAGCGTTTTCCCGTTTCCGCTGGTTCTCGCCGTTGCGTGCCAGGATCTCCTGCTGCCGTGCGATCAGTTCCGATGCGGAAACCGGCGTGTTCGGCACGTTCTCCCAGCACTGCAGCTCTGAGGCGTACTTCTGCTTCTGGTCGGCGATTCTGCCGATGGCGGTACGCTGGTTGTACAGCCGGCTTTCTTCGGATTCGATCTTTGCCAGCTGCTCGCCCACACCGATGATTTGCAGCAGGATCGCCGCTTTTTCCTTGTCCGATGCGTTCATGAACTTGGGCAGATCCAGTGCCAGTGCAGACAGGAACGAGTTCAGCAGTTGCTGCCCTGCCTTGTTCCCGTTCGGGTCGATGACTTTCAGACTGCTGTTCTTGCCCTTCCGCTCTACGATCAGACCATTGGACAGCTCCACATGGAGAATGGGATCGGTGTATGCCCCGTCCCTTGCCGCAGCGGTAGGCTTGTACTTGTCGCCGCCCAGTGCCCACGCAATGGCGTCCAGCACAGAGGTTTTCCCCTGATTGTTGTTGCCGCCGATGATGGTCAGACCATTGGCGGACGGTTCTAGCTTTACCGCCTTGATCCGCTTGACGTTTTCGATTTCCAGACTGTTGATCTTCACGCTCATGCTTCTCCCTCCTCGTACAGTGCAATGTGCTCCATCCTCAGGTTCACGCTGCTGAACAGCCGACGTTCGCCGTTCTTCCTGCCGGCAGGCTCTTTCTTCTGCATTCTCAGTTTATCCATGATGTTCCTCCTCTGCCGGCTGTTCCGGCTTGTTCGGCGGCAGCAGCAGGCCGATGTGATCGGCACAGTGCAGCCGGTTGTCTAGTCCTAAGTACAAGGGTACGCTTCTGATGCCGCAGTTGACGCAGCGGTCTTTCTCGTTCTGGTTATCCACGGCGGCACGCCTCCTCGACAGCCGCTTTTTCCTTGTCAGCTATGACTGCTTTGTCGAAGTCAGCAATCAGCCGCCGCAGAATGTCCCGCATCATCACCTTGTCCAGCGTGTCGTCGTGCCGGATACTCTCGATCGCTGTCGCGTAGACGTATGCGTCTGAGTGGCAGGTTACAGTTTTCTCGGTTTTCATTTGACAAATTCCTCCGTTCGTGGTATGATAAGTATGGTTATTTTTTACCCATGCCCCCGTTACCGGTTGCCGCCGGTGCGGGGGTTTTCTTTGTGCTGCCGCCAGCCGCTGTGCCGCACGCCGTCATACGCCGCAGCCTCTTCCAGTGCGATGCGGATATGTTCCAGACGAGTTTGCAGTTCCACTTCTTGCTGATTCAGATAGCGGATGTACTCCTGTAGCGTGTCCTGCTCCGGCTCTGCGGTCACTTCTGCGGTCTGCTTTTCCTGTTCTGCCATTGTCTTTTCCTCCCTGGCTCTGTTACGTTCTTCTTCGCTCATTGCGACATACTTCCCGTAGGAAATCCCCAGTTCTGCGGCTGCCTGTGCAGCTGCGGTCAGCGTGTTCCGTCCTGCTCTGGGCTTGTCGCCTTTGCAGTCCGGACACCGCTTTTGCCGTCCGCCGCTGGGCAGAAACGGCTTGCCGCACGTGATGCAGATCTTCTCAGTGGTTGGTCTTGCCACGGCTGCCTCCGATCGGCAGGAACAGCACGTCCTGCCAGTGCATTGTCAGTTCCAGATCGCCGTGCTCGTTCTTGTACGCCCCGCAGCACTGCAGCGACGGGCGATGCTCTACGGTGTACTCTGTGTCGCCGTTGGCGTTGATGTGCTTTTGCTTGATCGTCATATGTCAGTCCTCCTTGTGTTACTTCGTCAGTTCCCGCAGCAGCTCGTCATACGCATCTCTGGCGTGCTCGTATGCCGTTCTGGCGG
>ERZ837380.3052-NODE-3052-length-16381-cov-7.275205_pt1 | contig 16381 bp, 12 predicted proteins | sample MGYA00519685_ERZ837380 | MGnify/ENA primary metagenome ERZ837380 (study PRJEB31850, sample SAMEA3708817) | human gut metagenome | biome: human gut; feature: human-associated habitat; material: faeces | place: China | collected 2014 ...
TCTGACGAAAAATTTGACGACGCATTTGTCGCACAATCTTTGTGCGGTATTGCCTTAAGGCAGCCCCACACGAAGCCATGAAACCGGTTTCGTGTGGGGGTTTTTCAACAATTGTACAGTACATAAAAAGAAAGGACGTGTTTTTCATGCTGAATGCATTATCAGAAGAACTGAACTGGACAAACACCGAAAATGGAGCACTGGCGTATCACGATACCGGCGATGCGTGCCTGAACCTGTTTTCCACAGCCGGTGCGTTGCGGGAAGCTTCTGCAAAACGCCTGAATGACATGTTCTTGGCGGCATATGCAGAGAATCCGGTATATGCGATGCGGATCCTGTTTTACCAGCGGGATACCCGCGGCGGATTGGGTGAACGGAGCGTATTCCGGCATCTGCTGCAATATGCGGCAACGATCTATCCCGAAAGTGTCCGGAAAAATTTGCAGTGGATTCCGGAGTATGGGCGGTTTGACGATTGTATGGTACTGCTGAACACGCCCTGTGAGCCGGAACTGATACAGCTGATCCAGAAGCAGCTACAGCAAGACCGGCAGGACATGCTGGAAGAAAAGCCAATCTCTCTGCTGGCGAAGTGGCTTCCCTCTGTGCACACCTCCAATCAGAACGTGTGCCGGCAGGCAAAGCTGCTCTGTAAGCGGCTGCATCTTTCGGAAAAGGCTTACCGGAAAATGCTCTCCCAGCTTCGCACCTATGCAGACGTGCTGGAAAAGCGGCTTTGCCGGAAGGATTACACCTTTGATTATGCCAAACTGCCCTCCAGAGCCTTGTACAAGTATCAGAAAGCATTCTGCAAGCATGACAGACAGCGGTACTCCGAGTTTCTGGAACGGGCAGAGCAGGAAAAGGGACTGCTGAAAGCAGGTCAGCTTTTCCCCTATGAGATCGTTCGGGACTGCATCGAATTGGAGGAAAACGCAATGTTTTATGATGACATTGCACAAAAACAGCGGATACTGGACGTGACATGGAAATCCCTGCCGGATTATATGCCGGAACAAAATGCCATTGCCGTGGTAGACGGTTCCGGTTCCATGTACTGGAACTATTCCGGCGATGTGATGCCGATTCATGTTGCCGTTTCGCTGGGCATTTACTGTGCCGAACGAAATGAGGGATACTTCCACAACCACTTTATCACCTTTTCCGACAACCCCCGCTTGATTGCTCTGAAAGGGGAGGATATTTTTCAAAAGGTGGAGCACTGTATGTCCTATAATGAAGTCAGCAATACCGATCTGGAAAAAGTATTTCGTCTGATACTTCAGAGTGCAGTTCAGCACCACGTGCCGCCGGAGGAACTGCCAAAAGTGATCTACGTGATCTCGGACATGGAATTCGATGAGCAGTCCGGCAACGGCGTGACGATATTCCAGCAGATGAAGCAGGAATATCAGGCGGCAGGGTATCAGCTGCCTGCGGTGGTCTACTGGAACGTGTGCAGCAGAAACCGGCAGTTTCCGGTGAAGAAAGACGATACCGGTGCAGTGCTGGTGTCCGGCTGCAGTCCTTTTACGTTTCAGAGTGCTGTCTGCATGACAACACCGGAAAAGTACATGCAGCAGGTGCTGGAAGGGGAACGGTATTGTCGGATTTCGGCGTGAGAGCATCTGTTTAGGAGAGCGTGACACGATAATGATATGCGAATTTTGTGAGGTGATTTTTCTCCGTTTTAAGAGAACACCGCACAACCCTCTCCCGCCTTTCACCTTTGCACAAATTTCCCAAATAAATCTTCCGCAGAAATTTTGAAAAACCTCTTGACAACCGTCAAGAGGTGTGGTATACTAAAGGCAATCCGTTGCATGAGGAATACAACAGTTGAAACAGCTGCCAAAAAGATGAAATCAGCATCTAGGGAAACACTGCAAGCAGATGGCATGCAAAGTCGCCAGACGCTCTTTGTGCGGTATTGCCCTGGATTTGTGCAGGACTGCTTCAAAAAACTCCGCCGGCAGAACGCACTGCTGCGGAGCATGGACTGGGAGGAAGGAATATGGGAAAATCCAAGAAAATCATAATCGGCACAGTTGCCGGTGTTACAGCTGCGGCGGTATGCGTCAGCGGCGTGCTGGTGTGGCGGCACTACAGCAGGGGCAGTGATGTGGACGGTGTGGCATACGTGATGCCGATAAAAGATGTGAATTCTGCGGCAACAACGATTTCCGACTTGCAGTTTTCCGGCGTGGTAGAACCGCAGGAAACCAAGGAAGTCAAGCTGGACACCTCCAAGAAAGTTTCCAGCATTGTCGTGCAGGAGGGCGACCATGTCAACGCCGGTGACCCGCTGTTCACCTATGATGTGGAATCCATGCAGCTGGAATTGCAGCAGGGCAATGTGGAGATCGAACGCATGCAGAATGAGATCGAGTCCAACAAGCAGCAGATCAGCCAGCTGGAAACGGAAAAGAAAAGTGCCAGTGCAGACGATAAGCTGACTTATACCACGCAGATCCAGTCCCTGCAAACCGATATTGCCAAGTCGGAATACGACATCAAGACCAAGAAGATCGAACTGGAAAAATTACAGAATACCATTAACAATGCCACAGTGACTGCGGAGATCGCCGGAACGGTGCAGTCTCTGAAAACGACCGAACAGCTTCAGTCGGACGGCACAGATGTGCTGATGAAGATCATGTCCGACGGAGAATTCCGTGTGAAGTGCACGATCAGCGAGCAGAATGTACAGTCGATTTATAAAGATGAAGCCATGGTGCTGCACTCCCGCGTAGACGATTCCAGCTGGACGGGCACTATTTCGGAGATCTCTACCGAAGCCGACAACAGCCAGAACAACAACATGTACTACGGCGGCAGCGATGAGATGACCACCGCTTCCAAGTATCCTTTTTATGTGACGCTGGATTCCAGTGACGGGCTGATGCTGGGGCAGCATTTGCTGGTTTCGGCAGATACCGGAGCCGATGAAAGCATTGAAAAAACCGGCATCTGGCTGTATTCCGACTACGTACAGACTGATGAAAACGGCAAGACCTATGTCTGGGCTGCCGATAAGAAAGACCGTCTGGAAAAGCGGGAAGTAGAAGTAGGACAGACAGACGACACCATGGGCGACTGCGAGATCAAAAGCGGTCTGTCGGAGGACGATATGATCGCATTCCCGTCGGATTCCTATCAGGAGGGTATGAAAACCACGACCAACCCTGACGAAGCAACACCGGAAGATGACGGCACAGATGATACCGTGGACGACAACAGCAATGAGGATATTTCCTACGACGAAAACGGAAACCCTGTGGACGAAGGCGTGATCGGCGGAGCAGATGATGAAGCCGGCATGGCAGGCGACGGTGCAGACGGCGACACCGCAGACAGCGTGATCTCCGGAGCAGGAGAAGATGCCGGCGACGGTGTTGACGAGATGCCGGCAGACGAAGCCGGAGCAGATACAGCGGAAGGCGGTGCGGCAGATGGTACTTGATTTGCGGGACATCTGTAAATCCTATATGCAGGGAAAAGAACCTGTCCCCGTTCTGCACCACATTCAGCTACAGGTGGAAGAAGGGGAATATCTGGCGATCATGGGACCGTCCGGTTCGGGAAAATCCACGCTGATGAACATTATCGGGCTGCTGGACAAGCAGACCAGCGGGGACTATTTCTTCGACGGACAGGACATGGCACAGTGCAGCGACAACCAGCTTTCCACGATACGGAACCAGAAGATCGGCTTCGTGTTCCAGAACTTCAACCTGCTGCCCCGCCAGTCTGTGCTGGAAAACGTGGCACTGCCGCTGTTGTATGCCGGCGTGCGGAAAAAGGAACGGCTGGAACGGGCAAAGGAAATGCTGGCACGTGTGGGGCTGGAAGAACGGATACAGTTCAAGCCGACTCAGCTTTCCGGCGGACAGAAACAGCGTGTGGCAATTGCACGGGCAATGGTGAGCCAGCCCCGTCTGCTGCTGGCAGATGAGCCGACCGGTGCACTGGACACCCGTTCCGGCGAACAGGTCATGGAATTGTTTGCCCAGCTGCACAGCGAGGGCGTGACGATTGTCATGATTACCCATGAACCGGAGATCGCCCGGCATGCCCAGCGGATCGTGACCATTCGGGACGGCATGCTGGAGCAGGGCGGCTTCGGAGAACGCCGGACAGAACAGGAGGGCGATGCTTCATGACAAAAGGAAAAAAGATCGTTGCAGTGGCGGTTTGCCTGGCAGTCGTTGCCGGCGGCACTGTCGGCGGTACGGTGATTTACCGGACACAGCAGACGAAAAAGAACCGCGTAGATGTGTTGCCAGTGGCAAATCTGACCCAGTACTGGTGGGGAGATGATCTCTCTATGGACGGGCAGGTGGTTTCCGGTGATGTGCAGAATGTCACGCCCTCCGACGACCAGATGATCGCAAAGGTGCTGGTAAAAGAGGGCGACCATGTGACCAAGGGTACACCGCTGCTGGACTATGATATGACAGCAGTAGGGCTGGAAGTTGCCCAGAAACAGACGGCACTGGCGGTGGCACAGGAAAATGTGCGGCAGGCTCAGAAAGAGCTGGAACGTCTGAAAAAGCTGCGTCCATCAGAAGAAGCACCGGTGGTGCCGGACGATCCGGATTACCCCGATGAGCCGGACGAACCAGACGAACCGGACACGCCGGATACACCGGATTCTCCCAAGGATACACTGGCAGCAGTGATCGCTCTGACACAGGCGGCAGCCGGTACCGGCACGCCGGATGATCCCTATCAGTTTGCCTGCACCGGTCAGACCGTTGTGACACAGGCAGCTCTGGAGCAGCTGAAAGCAGCAAAGCAGTGTGCCGTTTTCGTGGTGTATGACCAGAGCGGCAGCGTGCTCTACGGCTGGCTGGTACGCGGCGATCAGCTGACCACTACCGGTGACTGGACACTGGGACAGAACATCAAGGTGACCGAGGACGGTGGTGTGCAGATCTCCGGCGGCGGAACGTGGTACGGCACGTTGCAGGTGGGCGGTACGTTCTCCTATGACCCTGCCAATAACACCCCCGCGGAAACAGAACCGGCTTCTTCCGGCACTACCGGCGGCAGTACTGGTACTGTACCGGAGAGCAGCACAGCATCTCCGGATACCCAGCCGGACACCCAGCCGGCAGATACAGACACCAGTGCAGAGCCGACTGCGGCAGTGCAGCCAATGGCGGCGGCAATGCCAATGGCGGCAGTCACTCCAATGGCATCTTCCGGTACGGACAATGACAACTATGTCTATACCCGTGCCCAGCTGAAACAGAAGGTGGCAGAGCAGCAGATCGCCATTCAGTCGGCACAGATCGACCAGAAGAAGGCACAGATCGAATATGATGCTGCGGCAGAAAAGCAGGAAAAGGGACAGGAACTGGCGAAGATCGACGGCGTTGTCACCAAGGTAGCGGCTTCAGTGGAGTCGCTGGAGAAAAACGAACCGTATCTGGTGGTACAGGGCAGCGGCGGCGTTATGGTGCAGGGCACTGTCAGCGAAATAAATCTGGACAAGCTGACTGTCGGTGCAACGGTGACTGTCAACTCGTGGGATACCGGTGAAATGCTCACCGCCGAGGTGACGGAGATCGACAAGACACCGACCTCCTACACCAATCAGAACGGCAGTGAAAACCCGAACAACAGTGCTTATCCGTTCAAGGCAGCAGTGACCGATTCCACCAGCCTGTCAGTGGGTAGCTATGTCAGCCTGAGCTTTTCCGGTGCGGCGGACGATGTCGGAGATACGTTCTATCTGCCGGTCAGCTATGTGCGGCAGGAAAACGGACAGTACTATGTGCTGCGGGAATCCAAGGACAAGAAGCTGGAACGGCAGAATGTCCAGACCGGCAAGATCATCAACGGCGGCTATGCCATTGAAATTCTCTCCGGTGTCAGTCAGGAAGATTATATCTGTTTCCCCTATGGCAAGTATGCCGTAGAGGGAGCGTTGGTCAACGAAACCAACGGCTCATCAGAATATTAAGGGGGGACATATTATGCTGGAAAATATTCGGTTATCGTTACAGGGCATTTTGTCCCATAAGGTGCGTTCCATTCTCACTATGCTGGGCATTATCATCGGTATTGCGGCGATCATTGCCATTGTGTCTACCATTAAGGGCACCAATGAGCAGATCAAAAACAATCTGATCGGTTCCGGCAACAACACTGTTAATGTGCAGCTGTATCAGGGGGAAAGTCCCTATGATTTCAGCTATCAGGCGGCACCGGACGGGGTACAGGTGGTTTCCGCGGAAGTGCGGGACCAAATCAACAGCCTGAAAAATGTGGAATCTGCTTCGTTTTACCGCACGCGTTCCTACTGCGACAATGTGTATTATCAGAACACCCAGTTCAGTGGCTCCATGTATGGCATTGATGCTGCCTATTTCGATACGGCAGGCTATGAAGTACAGCAGGGCAGGGGATTCCTGAGCAAGGAATATACCAATAACGCCAAGGCAGTGATTCTGGACAGCACCGCAGTCAAGAGCCTGTATTCCTCCGAGAGCCCGATCGGTTCCGTCATCGACATCAACGGGGAACCCTTTACGGTCGTTGGCGTCGTGACAGAGGTCAGCAGCTTTGAGCCGGTCATCAATTCCGAGGAGGACTACTGGACGTATATGGGCACTTCCGGCGGCAAGATGTTTATCCCCGGTCAGTCGTGGCCGATCGCGTATCGGTATGACGAACCGGAAAACTGTCTGGCAAAGGCAGTGGATACTGACAGCATGCCGGCAGTGGGAAAAAAGGTGGCGGAACTGATGAACGCCACGATTCGCACCAATAGCGTCGGAAAAGAAGGGGACAGCAATCAGATCAAATATGACAGTCAGGACTTGCTGAAACAGGCGAAGTCCCTGCAAAAACTGAGTTCCTCCACTAACACCATGCTGATCTGGATCGCCAGCATTTCTCTGCTGGTGGGCGGTATCGGTGTTATGAACATCATGCTGGTATCGGTAACAGAACGTACCCGCGAGATCGGACTGAAAAAGGCAATCGGTGCGAAAAAGGGCAGCATTCTGGCACAGTTCCTGACAGAAGCTTCTGTGCTGACCAGCATCGGCGGAATCATTGGTGTGGGAATCGGCATCGCTCTGGCACAGTTGATCTCCAAGATTGCCTCGGTGCCGGTGGCGATCAGTTCGCTTTCCATTGTGGTTTCCGTGGTATTTTCTATGGTGGTGGGCATTGTCTTTGGACTGATCCCGTCTATCAAGGCTTCGAATCTGAATCCGATCGATGCCCTGCGGTATGAGTAATGCTTTTCAACTTATTCTATTTATCAAAAATCCGGTCTGTGGAAATGCAGACCGGATTTTTTAGAAACGAATGTAATTTCAGCCGCCGGACAAACAGACTCTATTTTCCACAAAAAAAGCCCTTGACAAATGCGGCGTTCTGGCGTATAATAGAAATAGAAAGAGCATACCAGTAGACGGTCTGCTCCCACTGTTAGTAGTTAAAAAGACTTAACCGCCACAAGTTGGGGAACTCAGGGGCGGTTATTTCTTTTTGTTTTTGCGGTGATTGTCGTTACTATTTTTATGATTATAGTAAATGTATACGATCAAATTTGCCAAGGATAGCAGAACACTGCAAATCTTCATCCGACAAAAATGTCAAACAAAAACCACCGCATCGCCTGCCGGAGGAATCCGAGGGAGTGATGCGGTGGTTTGTTTTCTTAATGCTGTTCCGCGGCTTTCAGCTGCCGCAGATAGCGGCTCAGAAAGGCGTAAAAGCTGCACACTGCCTCCTGCCCTCTGGCGTGGCGGTGCAGCTGTAGGATAATGGCACGCTGGCAGGTAGGTTCCGCAATAGGCAGCAGGCGAATCTGCTCCATGCTGTCCATGCCCCACGTATAGTGCGGCCAGAAGCCCACTCCCAGTCCGCTGGCGATCAGGTTTTTGACAGTGTCCGGACTGTCGCTCTCATAGATGATGTGCGGGACAAATCCCGCCTGCATGCAGTAGCGGTCACAGATCGTGCGGATACTGCGGGAACCGGACAGGCTGATGAAATCCTCATGGGCAAAGTCCTGTAAGCGGACGCTTTTTTCGCTGGCGTAGGGCGAATTGTGCGGAACTGCCAGAAAAATGCGTTCCTTAAACAGCTCATACCGTTCCTTGGTATCTGTGGGGATCTGAAAATTTTCCCGCGTGAAAACCGTGATGTCTGCGTCCTCGCACTGCGAGTTCTGGATCAGCCGGAAATGCAGCCCGTCATGGTCTTTTTTATAGGAGATCAGTGCCTGTGTCACCAGTGTGGAAGCCGCCAGTACATTCAGCCGAATGGTCTTTTCCCGTTCCAGAGCCATTTGCTGTAGTTGCGTAGGAATCTGGTGCAGAGTTTTCAGCACTGGTGTCAGAGCGTTCTGCAGTGCCTCACCGTATGTGGTCAGGGCAATGTTCCTGCCGCTGCGGTAAAACAGAGGCACGCCCAGTTCCTTTTCCAGCCGGCGGATACTCTGGGTGAGCGAGGGCTGTGCAATGTGCAGCTGCTCCGCCGTGCGTGTCATGTGCTGGTTCTGTGCCACTGCGTAAAAGTATTCCAGCTGTAGCAGTTCCATGGTTACTTCCGCAGGGTGTCGCAGCAGGTGCCGGCTCCGGCAAGCTTTTGCAGCTTAACAGCACACCAGCCGGATGCTTCCCGCCGTTCCAGCACGGCGAAGTCATAGGCAGTCACAGTGTCCAGCACTTCGTCTGCCCGTTCCGTGATGATGCCGGACAGAATCAGAATGCCGTTGTCTTTCAGGAACGACGGAAACAGCGGAGCCATGCCCTTGATGACATCTGCCACAATGTTGGCGGTGATGACATCATAGCCGCTGCCGATCGATTCTCGCAGGGCGGTGTCTGTGATGATGTTGCCGCAGGAAATGGTATAGTTTTCCGGATTCAGGTGATTTTCTGCGGCGTTTTCCTTGGCGATGCGGGTGGCATTTTCCTCAATGTCTACGGCATAGGCTTCCTTTGCCCCCAGCAGCATGCCGCCGATAAACAGAATGCCGCTGCCGCAGCCCAAGTCCAGCAGGCGGGTGGCAGGGGTGATCTCATCTTCCATCAGTTCCAGACAGAGCCGTGTGGTGTGGTGCTGTCCGGTGCCGAAGCTGCTTGCCGGATCGATCTCCAGAATGGTTCTGCCGGCGGCTTCTGCGGTGGGTTCTTCCCAGCTGGGCTTGATGTACAGCTTGTTTCCCACCGGAAATGGCTTGAAATACTGTTTCCAGTTGTTCGCCCAGTCCTCCTCCCGAATGCCGGAGCAGACAGCTTCCAGTCTGCCGTACTGGTGTTCGGTGTCCTCGGCTTTCATCTGTGCCAGCATGGTTCGCAGAGCTGCCAGCATTTCGGCACCCTGTGCATCTTCCGGCAGGTAGACCGTGACGCAGGTTTCACAGCTTGCCAGTTCCATGAGCCCGTCCTCCAGATAGTCCCACTTGCCGTCTTTCTGTTCCAGAAACTCCTGAAAATCCTGTGCGTCCTGTACCATGCAGCCGCGGATCCCCAGATCCTGCAGCCGGACGCTCAGCAGGTCAATGGCAGGCGTGGCGGTGTAAATATCAACTTGTGTCCAGTTCATGCGGTTTCTCCTTTTTGCAGTTCGTTTTGTTCCTGACGTTTACGGACATTTTCTTCCTGAATCTGCCGTCCTTCGGCAATGAGATATTGCAGCCGTTCCTCGTCCCGCTGTTTCAGGGCATCGCGGTAGTCCGTAAGGTTTTCGATCAGCAGATCGAGGTGGTACAGCAGGTTGTCCCGATTGTCCAGAAACAGGGCAGCCCACATAGATTCGTCCATGGTTGCCACGCGTGTCATATCCTGAAAGCTGCCGCCGGAGAAAGACAGGGCATCGTCCATGCAGAAGTCCTTGACATAAGAGCTGGAAACCACGTGAGCCAGCTGAGAAGTATAGGCGATCATATTGTCGTGCCACATGGGCGTGGCGGTGACGATCTTGCCGAAGCCCATCTGGTCTGCCAGTTCCTTGACGGTGTCCAGAGCCGCTTCATCGGTGCCGTCCACTGGTGTGACAATGAGGTTGGCGTTCTGGAACAGGTTGGGAATGCTGGCGTAGTAGCCGTTTTTCTCCCGTCCAGCCATAGGGTGTGTGCCCACATACCGCACATCGGCTTTCCGGCAGCGGTAGGTCAGATCCCGCACCATACGCCCTTTCAGACCGCAGGTGTCTACCAGAATCGTGCCTGCCGGAATTTTAGGCAGGGCTTCCTGTACCATTTGAATGGCGATACGCTGGTGCAGGCAGAGAATGATCATGTCATAAGTGCCGTCTGTCATATTGCCGGTGCCGTCGATCGCTCCGTCGGCAATGGCATCGTCCAGAACTGCCTGCTGTACGTCACATCCGTAAACGGCATGGGAAGTGGCTGCTTTTATCGATTTGCAGATAGAGCCGCCGATCAGTCCCATGCCAACTACTAAGATTCGCATGTTACGTTCCTCCAAATTTTCAGTATGGTACTATTGTAACACGAATTTGGGAAATCGTCAAGGCGGCGAGTTGCTTAGAGGAGTTCTACCTATTATTATATGAAAGATTTTGAAAGAACCCCTCCACCAGCTTCGCTGGTCCCCCTCCCCTTTCAGGGGAGGCTTAGAGCCTGTTTGTCTGGCGGCTGCAATTGCAACAGACAAGGTGAAATGCACGTAATTTCGCTGGCTTTTTGTCCGTTTGTCTGGTTGGCTTGTTTGCCTTGGGGGTGTCGTTTCGGAAAAAAATTGATGCACGTGCTTGACAAATCCGGAAAATCGTGGTATACTAAAAACATTCCCTGCGGACGTGGTGAAACTGGCAGACACGATAGATTTAGGTTCTATTGCTTCGGCGTGCAGGTTCAAGTCCTGTCGTCCGCACCAAAGGTTCTTTAGAAAGGCTGTACGGTTTTCGGACTGTGCAGCCTTTTTGTATGTATCGGTGATCGCTTTCGGATTTTCTCCTGAATTCCGACTTGAAAAGTGCCGGAAAATATGCTATACTAGTGTAGTCAGCATTTTCCGCGGCAAGGATTCTGCGGAGTCTGCGAAAAATCATAGGGAATCCCCGTGAATGTCATGTGCGGATTGCCGATACCAAGAAAGGAATTGCAATCATGAGCGAACCGAAAAAACCGATCAGTCATGCCAAAGAGCCGGAGCCAAAACCGGATATGGATAAAAAAGCTTCTTCCAAAGGAGGCAGTCATGTCCGCAAGCGAAAACTCCGGTTCGACCGGATCGCAGCAGTATTCGTGCCGCTGCTGCTGATCGTGCTGCTGATCGGAGCACTTTGCTTCCACAGCTGCCAACGCCGGAAGCAGCCTGAGGATTCCGGCAATGCGGATGTGGCAACGGCAACCACGAAGCAGACCGAAAAGGCAACAGATAAGCCCAAAAAGACCACAGAGCCGGACGTGGCAACCGATACCACCAAGACTACAACCAGCACCGAGGAAACCAGCCGAAAAGACGGGAAGCAGATCACGCTGGCGGCAAAGGGTGTCGATCAGGGCAATCTGATTCTCATCAACAAGGAACACAGCTACGATTTCCCTAACGGTGATCCCAAGCTGGAAAGTGTCTACGAGAAACGAAATAGTTCCTACAGCGTCAGCGATATGGAAGTACAGCTGGACGCAGAAACCATTGCCCAGCTGAACAAAATGATGTCCGCTTTTGAAACCGAAACCGGTCTTGGCGGCATGCAGGTGTTCAGCGGCTATCGGGACAAGGCAGATCAGGATTCCCGCTATGAGGACGGCAGCACCGGATTCCGTGGCGGCTATTCCGATTATCACAGCGGCCGCAGCTTCAACCTGAAAATCAATTTCGGGGACGGCACTTCAGACTATTATAATGCAGAAAAGTATCCGAAGTACAGCTGGATCGCAGAACATGCCGCAGAATATGGCTTTGTGGTACGCTATCCGGACGGCAAGGACGAAAAGACCGGTGAGGACAGCCGTACATATACATTCCGCTATGTAGGCGTACCCCACGCTCTCTATATGCAGGAACACAACCTCTGTCTGGAAGAATACATCGACCGTGTACACAGCTACAGTGCGGACAACCCGCTGGAGATCACGGCTGATGGCAAGACCTATCAGGTGTTCTATGTGGGCATTGGCGGTACAAAGGACGTACAGGTCACCATTCCCAGCGGCACCTATACCGCTTCCGGGGATAATATCAGCGGATATATCGTGACTTGCGAATAAAACGGTGTTTTCATAATACTGTACAAAACGAATGAAAGACCGCTGCTGGTTTCTCTTGTGAAACTGGCAGCGGTTTTTTGTGTTTCGAATTGTGGGAAACGTCGTTGTTTACAAAAAAGAGCTTTATTTTTACAGATGCTTTTTCGCATAATCAGATTGAAAGTTTTATTTTACAAGAAAAAACAAAATACATCATATGAAAACTTTCTTTTTTTTAAAATGAAAAGAATGCATTGACAAATCGGAGCATTTGTGCTATAATAATATACGTTGATTCGCCAAAAACGGCGGGAGAAAAGAATGCTGTTATAGCTCAGTTGGTAGAGCACTTCCTTGGTAAGGAAGAGGTCACCAGTTCGAATCTGGTTAACAGCTCCAAGAATTTGCACGCGGTCTGTAGAGATTGCGTGCTTTTTTGGCTTTACCGGAAAATCGCATCAACACAGTGAGATTCGGAATTTCTGTGCGGTATTGCCTTTATTCTCTCCGGAAAATTGCAGAAAAAGCATTGCCTTTTTGAAAAAGATGTGTTATAATAGAAGTTACACAGTCGAAAGATTGGGGGCAATTTTATATTTTATATTGGTTGCCCCAAGGGGAAACCGTCCCTGCAAGAAAGGAGTTCGAACTTCATGCAGAAAAAAATGCTCGCTGCCTGTACCGCTTTTTGTGCACTGGCAGCCCTTATGGTAGGATGCACAGATGTTTCCGGCAATGGCGACAGCCAGACACCGGTAAATATGACCGCAGAAACAACGGCTTCCGAAGAAGCAGCAGAAACTCAGCCGGCAGAAACGGAAACTGCGGCAGAGAACACCGAAACCATTGACACGACAGCTGCCGGCGAAACTGCCGACACCACAGAAACCACTGCCGCAGTCACCGCAGAGGCAGCCGCCTCTCAGGGGACAGTCGGGGATACCGGCATGACAGAAAGCGAATGGGTGGCACAGGCTCAGCAGATGTACGAAAAGGCTGCACAGACCTATTACACCTATCTTTGCTCCAGCAGCGGCTTTACGTATGATACTGAGGACACCATTGCCGATGACTACGTGCGGATCACCAGCTGTGACACGCTGGAAGATGCCGAAGCACCGTACTACGCCGTGTTTGCCAAGTCTGCTCACGCTTCGGACTTTGACGGCATGCTGGAAATGTCCGAGGATAAGCTGTACGGCAGAATGGGCGACCGCGGAGCCGATATTTCTTATGTATCGTCTGCGGTAACGGCTCTCACCGCCAGCACCTCCAGCCAGCTGACCTTTGCAGTCACTTCCAGCTATGAAGATCCCGAAGACGGCTCTGCCTCTACCAAGGAGGACACGTTCACGCTGGTGCTGGAGGACGGCTCGTGGCGTGTGGGACAGTTCACTATGCCGTATTAAGGAGGGAAGATCATGTTGCAAAAACTGTTTGCCGGACTGACGGCATCGGTGCTGTGCGGCACGATGCTGGGAACTCTGTGGGCTGCTTCGGCAGAAGAAACCGATGCCCCTGTGAAAAAGACGGTGGAATGTGCAAAGAGTGTAGCCCTGACTACCGATGTGCCGAAACCGGTGCCGGACAGCCAGATCACCGGCAGAATTGTGGTGGAAGTACAGGACTATCCGGTGCATGTGACCGTGCAGAAGTTCACACCGGAGGGCACACCGACCTATTATGATATGAACCTGTCGCCGGCAGAAGACGCCGACATAACAGCGTATGTGTTGCTGGTGGACTACTGCGAATGCCCGCAGAATCCGGCGGAATTTCCGCATACTTATACATCGCCGTCCCTGACCTGCATTTATAACTCCGTGTATCACGTTTCCGTCAGCGAACCGGATACAGAGGGAGCCATATTCGAGGACGACAGCGTGCTGATCGCAGACCCCCACATGGAAGCATCTGTCAGCGGAAACAGCACGTATACATATGCGGTTTTGTTTCCGGAGCAGATGACGGAACCGGTGTCCGCTTCAGAACCGACTGCGGAAGTCACTGCGGAGGGCAATTTGCAGGTATCCCGTGACATCTCTCTGCTGTATCGTCCGTTTGTGACCGGAGATACCGACGGCAGCGGTGCGATCGATACCACAGACGTATTTTATCTGATGTATTACGTTGCTTCGAAGTCCGCCGGTGTGGCAGTGCCGGAAAATGTAAAACCTGCGGCATGCGATATTGACGGTAACGGACTTGTCGATTCCACAGATGCATTTTATCTGATGCTGTATTGTGCATATGCTGGCATCGGAAAAACCATTTCCTTTGCAGATCTGGTTGCAGGAAAATATTGAGTGTTCAGAACAAACTGTAGGCTCTGTAAAAGATAGTCGTTCTAGGTTTCACCTGGAACGGCTGTTTTTGTTTTCATGGGGCAACACCGCACAAAGCCCGCCTGACGGCTTTGTGCGGTGTTGCCATGGGTGAGCTGTGTCATGGAAACCGAAACATTCCCTCATCTGGTATGCAAAAAAAATGAAAAACTGGCAATTGCAGCAATGCCAGAATTGTGGTATAGTGAAGATAATCTCTCCGGTACCAGCCGGAGCAAACTACTATTCTGGAGGAATTATCATGGGAAGTCGTTATGAACTGAATAAAAATCTGGCACAGATGCTCAAGGGCGGTGTCATTATGGACGTTACCACACCGGAACAGGCAAAGATTGCCGAAGCAGCCGGTGCCTGTGCCGTTATGGCTCTGGAACGCATTCCGGCAGACATTCGTGCAGCCGGCGGCGTGTCCCGTATGAGTGATCCGAAAATGATCCGCGGCATTCAGGAAGCTGTCAGCATTCCGGTTATGGCAAAGTGCCGTATCGGTCATTTCGCAGAAGCACAGATCCTGCAGGCGATCGAGATCGACTATATCGACGAGAGCGAAGTGCTCTCTCCGGCAGATGACAAGTACCACATCGACAAGACCAAGTTCGATGTGCCGTTTGTCTGCGGTGCAAAGGATCTGGGCGAGGCTTTGCGTCGTATCAACGAGGGTGCTTCCATGATCCGTACCAAGGGTGAACCGGGTACCGGTGACGTGGTTCAGGCTGTCCGCCATATGCGTATGATGCAGGCAGAGATCCGTCGTCTTCAGTCTATGGCAGAAGATGAACTGTTCGACGCTGCCAAGGAACTGCGTGTGCCGTATGATCTGGTGCAGTTCGTCCACGACAACGGCAAGCTGCCGGTAGTAAACTTTGCAGCAGGCGGCGTGGCTACTCCGGCAGATGCGGCTCTGATGATGCAGCTGGGTGCAGAGGGCGTATTCGTTGGTTCGGGTATCTTTAAGTCCGGCGATCCGGCAAAGCGTGCCGCAGCGATTGTCAAGGCTGTCACCAACTATCAGGACGCAAAGATGCTGGCAGAACTGTCCACCGATCTGGGCGAAGCAATGGTCGGCATTAACGAGCAGGAGATCTCCCTGCTGATGGCGGAGCGTGGTAAGTAATGCGAATCGGAATTCTGGCACTGCAGGGTGCATTTGCAGAGCACCGCATGATTCTGGAGAAACTGGGAGCAGAAAGCTTTGAGATCCGGCAGAAGCGGGACTTGGAACAGCCGATGGACGGGTTGATCATTCCCGGCGGGGAAAGCACCGTCATGGGAAAGCTGCTGAAAGAACTGGACTGTTATGACGAAGTTCGCAGCCGCATCGAGAACGGTCTGCCGGTATTCGGCACCTGTGCCGGTCTGATTCTGCTGGCAAAAGAAGCAGAGGGCGGCAAGGTGCAGCTGGGGACAATGGACATTGCGGCTCGGCGGAACGCCTACGGCAGACAGCTGGGCAGTTTCGCAGTGACGGCAGAAATGAAGGGCGTGGGAGAAGTTCCCATGGTCTTTATCCGTGCCCCGTACATCACCGCAGTTTCCGGCACGACAGAGGTTCTGGCAGAGGTAGAGGGCAAGATCGTTGCCGCCAGAGAGGGAAACCAGTTGGTCACAGCGTTCCACCCCGAACTGACGGCAGACACCCGCGTGCATGACTATTTCCTGCATATGATTGCAGAAGCAAAAGCGTAAAGATAACACACACCGCATGGTTTCCGTTTTTTCGGAAAACACATGCGGTGTGTTTGTTGTGTATCGGGGAAATGCCCTCTGCTGTATTTCCCAGCAAAAAAAGCCCTTGGGCAATACCGCACAAAGATTGTGCGACAGATGCGTCGTCAAATTTTTC
>ERZ837380.3054-NODE-3054-length-16370-cov-5.274717_pt1 | contig 16370 bp, 18 predicted proteins | sample MGYA00519685_ERZ837380 | MGnify/ENA primary metagenome ERZ837380 (study PRJEB31850, sample SAMEA3708817) | human gut metagenome | biome: human gut; feature: human-associated habitat; material: faeces | place: China | collected 2014 ...
ACTCTCAGAAAAATCTTCTGCGCCAAACTATCCAAAACTTAATTTTCGCTGTACTTGTTATTCTTTACACCATATATGGAATCACTATATACTGTATATCGGATTCCATTCTTCTCATATATCATATATCCCGTAACTGTATGTCCAGTTCCATAATAATTTGATTTTGTATAATAGAACTGTCCTTCGCTGCCCAGCTTAGATAACACGGAATACTGTGACACGCCATCTGTTTCAAGGGTAATTCCATCTGCCTTATAATCACCCTTCTTTCTGATAATACCAATATCTACCAACTTACAGTCCTCCGGAACCGTATAGTTGAAATAAAATGCCATCTTATATCCACCGGTAATATCCTCGTAGGTTGGTTGCGCTATTGTTATCGTCGGCTCTTTCACTACCTCACTGTCTGCCTGCTCATAATATGCCGAAAGTGTGGTGTCTCCGGTGATGATGAAAGTATATGTGCTGTCGTAGCTTACGATATTGCCATTGGCATCCTTCCAGCCCACAAACTGTTTACCGTCAATCGGATCTGCAGTAACCGTAACACTAGACTGTGGAGCCTTTTGCTCTGTCTGTAAACCTACTACTGTCAATGTATAAGTAATAGCCTGTGCCTTAAACACCGGATAAAGACTGGTATTCTCACTAAAGGTTGCAGTTTCAAAATCAACCACATCTTCTGCTGTTGCACCGCTTGCCTTTGCAGACCATCCAAGGAAGTCAAAGCCTACCTTTGTCGGTGCATTTACTGTAGCGGTGATCTTTCCTTCGCCGGAAACAACCTTCCGGCTGTCCAAAAGCTTTCCTGACTGATGGTAGAAACTTACTGTCACATAAGCTATATCTGCTCCTTCATCTGTTTTAACCTTGACAAATTCCGGTGTCAATGTCGCATCACCAATCACTGTGAAGTTGTAAACAGCATCCGTACTTACCGTTGTTCCGTAACTATCCTTCCAGCCTACAAATTCATAGTTATCATTCGCTGTTGCTGTCACTGTTGCTTTCTGTCCATATACATACTTTCCGCCTTCTGCATCCGTACTACATGTTCCACCTTCTGCTCCTTCACATGTCACGGCATATTTCACCTCGTCAAGCCATGCATAATATTCATCCGGACTATCAGCACCTAAGGTAAAGGTATATGTACTCTCTGTTCCTACAGATGTATTGCCTGCTTTATCTTGGGTCCATTTGCTGAAAATGTATCCTACACTTGGTGTTACTTTAAGGGTAACGGTATCGCCGTTTGCATACCATCCATTTCCTGATGCTATGCCTCTTTTAGCATCCGCAAATGATATGACAATATTGTGATCTGCCGCTATCAGTCCATCTGCACCTACTGTAGATGCTGCAAGCAGCTTATCAAAGGCTATTGCAACATCTGTATCAGAAGAAGCCTCTGTAATAGTTTCTGCAGCCACAAGAGCCTTTCGTAAGTTATCAATGGATGCCGTTGTGTACTGCACATCTGCGTACTTTCCATCACTTAAATTCTTATTTACTTTGGCAATCAGCAGTCCAAGCTGTTCAAATGTTTTAAAATCCAGCTTACAAATATCGCATTTGCCATCTAAATCTTCATCAGTGTGCTCAGCATAAGCCGGATCTTTCTGTGTATTTGAATACGAATAGACCAGATCACCCGGATTACCTTCACAACCTGGATATGTTTCATTCCGATATACTGTATTCTTGGCATCCCCTGCCTTTTTCAAAACAGGATATGTATCACCATTTTCGCCAAGTGCCTGTCCCCAGATGGAGCCATCGTAAGTCTCAGCGTCATCACCTTCTCCGGTTGAGCAGCCCTGTGACAGGAGATACGCAATTTCACCGCTTGCGAATTGTGCGGTAGTTTTGCTGCCATTTTCATCTTCTGTGTCTGCGAGGTAGTAGCAATTTGTGATTGGGCCAAAATTGTATCCACATATACCGCTTATATCAGCATCTGAGCTAGTAGCAGTAACAGTTCCTATGTTATAACAGTTTGAAATTGGTGCAGTACTACAACCACACACACCACCTACAGAAGCTACTTGGCCGGTAGCGGTAACAGTTCCTGTGTTATAACAGTTTGTGACTGTGCCACTATTGTATCCACATATACCGCCTATAGTAGCAGATGACTCAATAACGGTAAGATTCCCTGCATTATAACAGTTTGTGATTGTGCCGTCATTGCGTCCACACACACCGCCCACAAAATTATTCCCCTTGAAATAGGAATCAACAACTCCAACATTTTTTATGTTGCCATCAGCTTCTGAACTTCCGAATAATCCAATACATGTTGAATCACCATTAAAGTACAAACCACTTACGGTTTTATTATTTCCGTCAAACGTTCCTGAATACAGTGTTATATGATCTTCCATACAATCTGCAATCGGTGTCCAGGTTATAAAATCACTTCCGTTGGAAACATTGCCCTCTGTATCGTATTGTAAGGAATCAAGAAGATTTTCATTTACTGTGATGTTGGCTGTCAGAACTGCATTGGCTAATGTGTTTTGTTTAACACCATCAAGAGTACCGTTTACAAGTCCTGCAAACCAGTACAGCTGACCGGCGTTGCTGATTTCGTATACGGTGTCTTTCGTGCTGTCATCGTCAATGTCATATTTGTCAGTTGTTTCAACAGCTGGCTGATATACGGTTGCATTACATTTCGGGCAGTTTCCGAAACCGTTGTTGTTGAAAGTTATTTCAACCCCCTCATGCTTACACTCTTCCTCTTCCGTGGATTGCTGTTCAGTCTTTCCAGCACTATCATTTACCTGCACTGCAGTCTCCTCCGCCTTCGCATTCATCACGCCCCAGCCGCTCACATTCACTGCTGACAGCACCATAAGAACCGCCATGGCTCCGGCAAACATCCGCCTTATTCCTCGTTTTCTTTGTTTCATATCTTCCTCCCTTTCCGTGATACTCGCTGTCTCAATCATACTGAAAGATTATCGTCTTGTCAATATCGGATTGGGGGAAAATGATCATCATTCGCTCATCATTTGTCCATTATTATTCAACACTTTCCCTACTGATCCTGCCGGATTTTTTTCACAATAGTTATTTCTTGGAATGTCCTGCTTCTCCTCTCCTTACTGAAAATCATCCGGACAGCCCGGTACACCCAGTAAAACGGCAGAAGCCAGTGATGTCTTTTCAGTACCGGGCAATAATCATACTGCTCTTTTCCCGGAAACAGTCGTTTTATTATATAAGCAGCTTTTGAAATACTTCCATCTTTTTTCCGATGCTGAGACATGCTGTTTACTACTCTGCGCTCTGTCGTACCATATGCTCCGGAAGTCATATAATAATAAAGCAGCTTACTCTCTTCCGGCGTAAGAGCGTGACGAAATCTTTCCGTCCCTTCTTCTGCGAGGATATCATTCATTCGGAACACTTTCTTGCAAAGATCCCTATTTTCTTTTTCAAAATCTGCAATACCAAGGATCTCACACTGCTTGTCAATATAAGGAAAATCAAGGGAATCTTCCAGCCGATTCAAATACACATATTGATCCAATAGAGAACGGATTCCTGTACCGCTTCCATCAAAGTGCTTGAACATATGCGTCATAATATATACATAGAAATCCTCATCCGTAAAGCGATACTCGGATCGATTTCCTTTCGGACGCAGACGGTCTTTGATCCTGTCATAATAGCTTATCCACTCATTGTGATGACCCGCTCCGCAAAGTGAAGTATGCATTTCAAAATTATAAACCGGTTCTTTTTCATAGACATCATGATTTCCCTGCTCAAAAACTTCGACCTCATAACCGCGGCTTATCATGTAATCCCGGATCTGCTTCGCATAGTCTTTATCAAACAAAATGTCATTGTCCGACATCTGCCGCATGCCGATGGACGGATAAAACTCTTTTAATATCACGCCCTTTAATGGCATATGCCAGATTCTCTGCTCATCCATATAAGAAAAAATCTCTGCACGTTCCCGATCGAATAAGATTACTTTACGGATTGCTTTGGCAATACTCTGTTCCCACTCTATCGGAAGCTTCACGCCAGCCTTTTTCAGCACGGTTCCGGTAAGTGCTTCCACAAAATGAGCCTTGCTAAATCGATACATCATCTGCATTTTGTCTTCGTCGTATGCTTCCTGAAATGTCTTGATATAAGCCTTCGCAGGCATTTTCTCATTAACACCACACCCTAACAGATAAAGCAGATCACACATCATATCTGAAAGGTCCGCGTTTCTAATTTCTTGCTCCATCCTTTTCTCCTCCATCAACAATATTTTTCTCATTATATTATATACCCACCCATATGATAAATAAGAATATTATCTTTGGATTACTTGTTGTATAACCATTATTGAAGTTCTAGAGAATTAGAAATATAAAAATGGAAGTTCTTCTCCTTACAGTATTTTTTTATTTTTTGGATCAGTTTTTCGTCGGTTGTATATTCCAACAGATATACTTCCATTCCGTCTGCTTTGCAAGCTTCCAAATATTTGCTGTAATACTCCCGTGTTTCTCTTGTTTGCTCATTAAATGTCCCTTTATCAAAATCGATACCGCTCCACACAGATTCCTGGTTTACACCTGTCATAATATGATCAACAGCCCCATAGCGTTCTCTATATTCTGTCACATATGTATCCCCACCATTGATGATGACCGCTTTTTTTAATGTCATAATGTTTTGCAAAATCGCTGTAAGACCCTCAAAAATACTTTTGCGCGGAGCATAATAATATACATCACAATTGTCTATAAAAAAACCGTCAACACCTTTTTCAAATAGTTTCTTAGAAAGCTGTTCTATAAACTTCTGCCATGCCGGGACAGACACATCCACCCATTTTTCTTCATCCCAATGCTCGTACTTGCCAATTGTAAACTTCTCGTAAGTTTTATAATATTCTCTGAAGTTTTCAACAGATCCAATATTTAGATACGTATATACCTTTGTTCCATTTTGATGGAGCGATTCGATATCCTTTTTTGTAAAATATTGCGCATCAATTACAATCAGATCATATCTTTTAAAGCGTTCCAAAGATGAGGCGTCCGCATTCAGAAACACCCCATAATCATTTTTCTCTAATGTTTTCCCATAATCATTTTTCTCTAATGTTTTTACTTTATCGTCTTTTATAAAAAAGCATCCCATAATAAACATCAGAATAACTAGTAAAGCCACGGCTCCCATCTGCTTGATTTTTTTCCTGCTCAATGACACTCATCCCCTTTCAATAGTTTCCAAATCTATAACACAGTATAACACAGAATAAATGTGATATGGTGAACTAATTGAACCTCCTTAACTTAAACCATCCACTTCGTTCTTTCTGACACTGCAATCTCTGTACCTGAGATGGTCAAGCATTTTTGTAACATTTACACTAAAAAATCATCGGAGAATTATCATAAGGACATCCTGCTTTGCTCATGCTTTGCCGAATCCCTTTTTCTTCACAAAATTCTGTGAAGGCTCTGGAGGTATATTGTGAACCCTGATCACTATGCAAAATAATTTCTCCTTTTACAGGATTTCTGTCAAGGGCAATCTGTAATGTTTGGATAGCCAATTCCGCATATTGCTAACAACCGCAACTTTATTGATTACTTACTAGCTCAAAGTTCCTTTTCATTGCCTAAATGCTCTTATATTTCTGTACCAATGCGCTCAATTCATTCAATAATGCATGCAGGTAATAATACCGGAATCCGTTCAATCGTAATGTGATACTGCTTTAGTCTGCTCCTATAAACAAAATAAAAAGGTAACTAAGAATTTTTCTCAATTACCTTTCATTATCGTTCCATACAACTTATGACGGATAAAAACAGGCTATACCCTCCTACAGATTTTTATCACAACTCCTATCCCCCTACAGGAATCATCATTTATTTTTTTGAAGTTCTTTCACCACTTTTTGCGGGATAACAAAACGAAGTGTTCCCATGGAAGCCGGTGCTACATCCCCCTCTGCAAAGCAGATCACTATTTCATCTTTTCCATTGATATAAAACTGTTGGTTTTCATCAATCTTGTCAAACAATGCTACCGGTGTATCTGTATCCAGAAAATACACATTATTTTCATCCTTTTTCATATTTTGGCGCATCTGTTTCTTGATCTGTGCCGTAAGTACATCTACATAATCCGCATTCTCCGGGAACAGATTCGATAATTCCAGCAGGTTTCCGGTACTCTTTTCTATCGTATAGAAGGCATCCGCCTGGTATCCATCTGCCTGGGAGGAAAACGCAGACAGCATAACACAATAATATTTCGAAGAGTTCGTGACCACCTTGCTATCCACGGTCAGAGAGGAGTAGCCCAACGCCCCGACCTGCTTCTTAAATTCTTTGAGCAGCTTCTCGGTCTTTTGCTCCATCTGCGCATTGATCTCTTTGACTGATTTGCGCGCCTGTTTTCCGGTTTCCTCGGAGTCATCCATCCCTGCCCTATCTGCATAGATTTTATTCCATTTTACGTCTGCGCTATGCCTTCCATCATCAAACCGGTATTCCCGGAATGTAACCAGCTTAAAGTATTCTCCTATCACCGGCAGGCTCTGCATGGCATAAGCCGTTGCTTTATTAAGATTTGGAAGCAGAATACTCAATGCTAGCATGGCTGCCATGCCGGCAGCAACATACCATCTGTGAGGTTGTTTCCTCGTAGCAGCACAAGCAGCATAATCTGCCTCCTTCACATAGCAGTCCCGTATTCCTCCCATTGCCTGCAGCAGTTCCTTGCTGCTGATTGTATTTTTGATTCTTCGGCTCATCTGATTCCTCCATTCCATGCATTTGAAAATTCGTTACTATCCGTTCTATCGGTCAGACACTGCATGATATTCCTTCATCAGCTTTGTATTTTCCATAATAAATGGCTTTGCCGTATCCTGCCCCCATTCCGTGTCATACATTCCCATCAGATAATCATTCAGCTGTTTTTTGCTTTCAAAACGGGTTACCTGATAAGGAAGTTGGAATGACAGCTTTTCAATAAACAGATATTTATGATTCTTTGTCGGCACCAGCACACCGGTATGACCCACAAACAGTTCATTTTCCGTTTTGCTGAAACTGGAATGCAAAACGACGCTGATCAGAGTTGCCTTTGTCTTGCCGGAAACAGAAATCTTTTTGTTTTTCCAATCCTTTGCCCAAATAGCTGCATGTGTTGCCACATTCTTCGTATATTTCGTCTGCACCGTAGAGAATATACTCTCAAATGCTTTTCTCTGCTTTCCTGAAAACTTCTTAGTCGGTGCATTCTTTAACGCATCCTGATCCATAAACAGCTGCGACGGATTCGCTTTTCTGGTATTGCCGACCTTAATATAGTCCTTCATCAGATCATAGGCAGTAATCCTGCAGTTATAACCGATAAACAGTTTATTTTTCTTCAGCCAGAGCTTACTGATCCGGTTTTCATTATATACCGGTGGCTTTTTTCCCATCTTTCTGAAGCTTTTTTTTACCAGACTGGTATTTTTGATGGTTTTATTGTAGCTTACAACATCCTTCAGCCAGGCATCCGCTGTTTTGGCAGAGATTCCCGCTGACAAAAGGGCACTCCTTACTTCTTTTCGTGACTTTGCATCTGCAAGATTGGAATATGCCGGCTTCTGTTGTTCTGCCGCCACAGACACCTCTCCTGCCGCAAACATACTGACTAACATTGCAGTCAATAAAACATAACACAATATCTTTTTCTTTGACATAACTATTACCTCATTTCTTAATTCAGCCCTGATTTTTTCACAGGCTTGTTTCTAAATATGATATCCTTCCTTTTGCAAATGTATCTTTAAGGACTTCCGCATACGGTGCAATCCCACCTTGACTGCGGACTCCGTCATATGAAAATGCTCTGCAATCTGGTATATCTCATCCAGATAAAAATACCTTCGGACAAAGATCTGTCGTTTTTTTGACGGCAGTCCGTCCAGATACCGGTTGATTGCTTCCTCCAGATCCTTCCGGTCCATTTCCTCTCTCACATTATCATGTGCCAACGATGCACACTCCTTTAATTCCTCCAACGGCTGATCCACACTGTCCCCACAGCGTTTTCCGGCATGCAGATGATCATATCGGTTGATTGCCAGATTTCTGGTTATTTTTCCCACATATGCCGACAAAATCTCAGGTACTGTCGGCGGAATGGACTCCCACAGCTTCAGCCAGGTATCATTCAAGCACTCCCTGACATCCTCTCCATTTCCTAAAATACGATAGGCGATGGAGCTGCAATATCTTTCATACTTGTCCACAGTATTTTTAATGGCAGCCTCATCACGGCACAGAAATTGCGCAATAATCTCCCGGTCATCCCATGCCATTTGTTCCCCCTTTGAATAGTATGATGATTCTGCCATTTTTTCCTCCTTTTCCTACTGCAGGTCTATTCCTCCTGATTCTTTGCAATGCATTTCTGACTGTTTTTGTCTATTGCATCATAATATAGTTTTGCATAGGCTTTGCATCCGGAAGAGGTCAGATGTACTCCATCGGATACAAACCACTTTGGGTGCCCTTCTGCAAGAGATGCCCAGTCAATAATCTGCACATTTTTGTATTGCTCTGCCATGGATCGGATCTGGTGATTAGCCTCTTCCTGCCACTGCAAATGCTCCCCGAAGGCTGTGACCCAATAGATCTTCCGGTCCTTTCCAATCGCACGAATCAGCTCTCTGCCGACAGCATCGGAAAAGGTTCCGTTCGTTCCCAGAGCAAGCACGACCGTATCTCCTAATTTTCCTTTTGATTTCAGGTCTTTAACAATATCCTTCGACTGAATAACCTGTCTGGATACCTTGGCATCAATCATACAGTCCGGTAGCTTTTTCTTTACTTCCTTGGAAGCACCAAGTAGAACGGAATCACCAATTGCGGTAATACTCTGCCCACGGATGCTGGCATTGTCATCTTGATCCGTTTTCTCTAAGGGAGCCTTTTTCATTTTTTCCACTTTCCCGGCGGCCGGTGCTTTCTCTTTTGAAGCTTTTACCTCGTCAGCAATCCTCCTGTGTTGTTGCTGTGACATTGCCTGTGCTTTTACGACAGTATCCTTCACAGCGTCCCCCGGCAGCTGATGTGTAGTGATCACACAAACAGCCAGTACAATACAGGCTATAGAGAATCCAGTGCTGGTATAACCTATGACAACACCATCCCCCTTCGGGTTCTGTTTTTTCTTATATTGAAAAAATACCATCAGTCCATGCATCGCAGATGCCGCAAAAACCATCAGTATGATCTGTGCACACCAGGATACCGGGCCAAAGTTTTTCTTATAATACCCAAACAGAAAAATGATCGGATACATCCACAGATAAAGCTCATAACTTATTCTTCCTACTAAAGCAAAGGGACTTTTGTCTAGCCATTTCCCCATACTTCCCACTGAAATCAGCAAAAGAATCAGTGCACAAAGTATTCCATCTGCAAACATTCCCCCTTGGTATATATACGGCATCTGCCCTTCCGCTATGAAATAGGCTCCCGTCATCACCACGAGCCCTGCTGCTGTCAGGCTGTTTATAAACCATAACGGCAGCCTTCTTTGTACAAAAGATATCACATCCTTCTGAATCATTGCAATAAACATTCCCAAAAACAGGGCATATATTCTTGTATCTGTCCCATAATAAAGCCTTGATACATCCTCTGTCGGACGATAGACAATGCTCATACGAAGTCCACCAAGAATCACCAGAACAAGCACAGCTGTTCTCGCAGCCGTCATGGATGTATGCTTCTTCAGTTTACGAAGAAGCCAAAACAACAGCGGCCACATAAGATAAAACTGCATTTCTATGGCAATCGCCCACAGATGTGTGTATGGTGACTGCTGGCTCATCCTTGCAAAATAAGATGCATTCTGCCGGATCTGCCAGAAATTATTATATCCCCCAACAATGCTTAAAACTTCACCGCCCCTGCCCTTTGCCACCTCCGGCATACTGACCGCCAGAATGCCCCACACTGCAACGATCATAATGAGCAGAGGAGGATAAATCCTTATGCAACGTTTTTTATAAAATCTGCCTGCTGCATATTCCCCATGTTCCAGGTCCCATACGGATGTTTTATAGATCAGATAGCCGGACAGCACTAAAAACATATTGACTCCGAGAAAGCCGCCCGGAAACCGCCCCGGCATCACATGGTAAAGGACAACTCCCAATATAGCAAAACCCCTTAACGCATCCATCCCTTCTATGCGGCGTTTTTTCTTTTGCTCCTTCATTTTCCTGCTTCCTTCCTACTGCAATAAGGCTTTTTTTTGCGCGCTATATATTATGACAGCAATTTGAAGCAAAAGGTTACATTTTTATTATTTTTTTTTTAGAAGACAACCAGCTTCATTATGATGCATTATTACGTAAAAAAGGGAAGCAAATGCCTCCCATTGTGATTTTCAAATACACTTCCATTTATGATATCCATAAAGTGCTTTCCACCATTTTTTAATGCTTTCGCAATGACAGAAAAAATCTTATGATTTTCCCCATCGTCTTCAAGATATCCTATTGCTCCATCCGCCATATTCAGCACAACATCATATCCCTTGTCAAATGTAATCGTGCGAATGTCCTCCTTTTTCATCATGTCTATCTGTTCTTCAAGCGTAATTGGTAATTCCTTTTCGCCATAATTTGTTCCTCCTTACGCAGCTGCCGGATAATTTGCCAGCATTGTCAAAAACACCGTTGTAAAATACTGTCTCTGTGATTCCGGCAATTCCCGCAGCCTTGCATCTATCGAGTTATTTCCAGCATTGTCAGATTCCACGCCCAAAATATAATTTGCATCGACATGAAGAACCTCCATCAATGCGATCAACAGATCTAAACAAATTAGTCAGAGTATAAGAAAAAGTGAATTCAAAATAGTTAAAGATTCTTCCCATGAGGTTAGCACTTTTCATATTCGCTTTATCTTTACTTCCGCACAATATTAGGCTTTTGCAATTAATTTTATCCAAACCATTTTTTATATTGTGATTGCTCATTGAGTTTACTAAAGTAATAAAATCTTTTTTTAACAGCCCATATCATTAAATTGTGAGTCTGGCATGAAGTGAAATATCATACTTTGTATTTTGAAAAGAACTTTGGGTATATCATAAGGAGTTCCAATGATAATAATAGAGTTTACTTTTTCTGGATACTTTTTTACATAATCCAATGCCAATATTCCACCTTTACAACTTAGAATTATCATCTTAGTTCATCCAACATTTGAAACATTTCATTTCCACTATCCATATTAATTTTTATTATACGCCATCGTATACAGTGAAATGCCATTTTTCATTTTTTTCTCGCCACATAGTTCCATTCCACATCGAGTATATTTTTTTACTTTTAACGGCGTATCAGTATCCAGAATACAGGGAATATCCTTTGTGTCCGCCTCGGCAAAAGGTTGCTCCAAAATCTTGCGCATATATCCTTTCCCCTGAAATTCTCGCAGGACAACAACCATGGATACTGCAATATAGTCATGCTCTTTTTTGAAAATCTTCGCATACTGTTCGTCTCCGCTTTGTGCCATAGCTATCAGTGCCTTAAGCGGTAACTCGCATAAAAGTCGCTTGATCATATGTAAGGTCGGACCCATTGAAGGTTTTGCCCTCTTACTCCAATAAGCAAGATATCCCTCTCCTATTTCCGATGTGGTATACAGAGTTCCTGCTCTGTAAAACCATTCCGTCATAATCTCAAAGCCTTTTATTGTTTGCTCTCTTGTGAGCATCGTAACAGTTCCGGCTTTTTCATCAGCAAATGCCTCACCGATTCTTCTGCCAATGTCTGCAATTTCTTTCCTTGATTTATTTTCCACTTTTATCATGGATATTCCTCCACCAATTCCGATTTTTCCAATTCTACAAGCTGAATTTTTACTGTCTGCTGTACCTAAAGTCACAATATTTGGCTCCCTCGGCAATAGTCCCAGTTCTCACAAGCTTCATGTTCATAATATCGGCAAGCACAAAGTCCATACGACACAAGTATTGTGCTAATTCCGGGCATCCCTCATCATTGCACAACTTACAAATTCCACACTCAAGATAATCATATCCAAGATCATACTCGTCATTTCCCGGTAATATATCAACCACCCAGTCATTTTCATATTTTCTCTTATGACTTTCTTCGGACCACTTCATACGTCCTTCCATCTTCTTAGGCGACAGATAGCTTTCCGCATCTCCCATCACTTTCCTGAATAAAGACGAAGCACAAAGTCCATCTCTGAATATCTGGTAGTTCTCCTCCGGCGACTTACCTGTGCTGCGGTTCATCGCAATAAAATAGCTGCCCATTACATAACTGCTCACGAGCCTTGAGTTGCCAATTTCTTTCGCCCTGTTCATAATTTCTTTGTGCGTCTTTATTATTTTCTTTGCGGTATTCTTTTGAAATCCACGCCTTTTTAGTTCAGCCTTAACCGCACTATGATAGAACTTACTTACTGATAATACCCCGATAGAATTTTTCATATCAAGTGCACCTCCTATAATCCACACTTCGCACAAGTTAGTTGTCATTAACCAATGTTTACTATACGATACTTTTTAATCAAAGTAAAGCGGACTTATCTCCTTTCTTCTTCTCTCTTCTCCAAAAAAGACCGACGCATAAAGCTGCAAATACAACAGTCACAATTATAAGTATTGGCATTATCGGAATTGAACGTACATCTGCATCTATCAGCTTAAGGCCCTGATTCAATGTGTATATTTCTATTATACCTTATATCGGCAAAATCGCATATCCATTTTATGCCATATTTCTGTAATATAAAAGCCGGATGCATCAAACCTCGGTGGTTACTGACGAATCCGACCTTTTGTAGTCCAATTTCCGCTCTTGAAGATGAATCGTATATCATCCTTTGACATTATCACAACTTCCACAATGCAGACAGTGATTCTGATAGATTGCTGATATCAAAGTAATCGCCCTGTGCCTCATACAGTTGAAACACTTCGATTGCGTCTTTCGTATCTCCCGGATAGATTTAGTCTTTCCTGTTCCATAAAACTCCTTGATATTAAAAGTGGCTGTGCTAAAAAGCATAGCCACCATGAAGAATCACCAGAGGTGATTCTTACGCTTTTACGACCTCCACTTATAGGTAGGACTCACCTTTAATATTATAAAACAAAAAAACCCGAAATAGTCAATAGATTTTCGGAAACCGTTTCAAATAATTTTGTCGTTTCACACTGTTCTGCATCTGCTGACCTGTTATCATTGCATTACACTATTTTTGTCCATTTCCGGGTTTCAGGGGACAGCTTCCGTTTAGCGCATACCGGCAGTCGCAGCAGTCGTCGCCGTAGCCCAGCGTTTTCGTGCGGTGAAATCCATTTTTCATATAATAAGCAACGATATAGTCCACCGCACAGATTCCCGGCAGGATGCCCCTTGCGTCAAATTTATCCGCATAAGTAATGAATCCGCATTTCTTTATTTTGATCATAAACTCATTCTTGTTTATATCCCTATACTCGATTTCCCAATCAAAGGGATGCAGACTTCCGTTTTCCTGTCGGAGCATATGCTGCTTCGCCTTTTTCCGAAAGCTGTTCAGATACGCTTTTCCGACCATATGCAGCAGCGGCTTCGGAACAGTCAGCAGCATTTTCTCGTTCATATGCCACATGAGTTCATCTGCCTGTTTCTGATTCAAGCCCATCCCAATTAATGACACGGTTGAGCTGATAATTAAAGTTCGCCTCGCCGTTCAGATTATACACGCCTTTCTTCAGCGCAACAGGTGTTGAAATATCATACTTTTTCATAAACTTGCCGACCTCCTTATTGCTTTTATCTTATCATATAAGGAAGTCTTGCACTTTCAAATACACGCTAACTTTTAAAAAAATCAGTCATGGAGATTCCAAACATTCTTTTGCAGGTTGCCGCCAGATGGGACGGCGAGTCAAAACCGGCTGTCAATGCGGCATCCGTAATACTTCCTGATTTCAGCAGACGGATATAGCTCTTTCTTATTTTTTCCAGCGCAAGATAACGCCGCAGAGCTATCCCCACGTTCTCCTTAAACAGATGGGAAAAACGGCTGACAGAAATACCGGCATCCGATGCCAGTGCTTTTATTCAGTCCGGGTCAACACTTTCATAATTTTTCAGCGTTTCAAGAGCATTTTGTATCCGTTCGTCCGTGGAAGAGGATATATCTTTTATCCCAAGCATGCCGATAATCGCCTCGTCCACAGCCGCCAGTGAGTGGATCTCAAGCCATGTATCTCTTATTATCTGAACTGTTTCTTCACCCAAAACAGCATAATTCTGTTCTTTCAGGTATCGGCGGGAGAGTGCGTCCGCAAATAAAGATGTTTTGTCGGACAGGCAGATAAGCAGCTCCCCCTTTGTCACGCAGGCTGTATGCAGAACATCAGAATCAATGCAGACGCCATCTGCCTCAAATTCATAATGATTCACACTGCACCTTACTCTTTGAGAAACTCCAATAATCATGTGAGACAGAAGATGTCTGTGTTCATCCGGTTCGTGGTAGGCTGCGTTCAGATATAGTCTGTCATATTGAAATAAACATTCTGTCATGAATGGTTATCCTTTCAAACTGGAATTGTCATATTTTACTGATCAATACCACGATTCCGGCTACCACAAGTGCCACAAGCATGTATACCACTGTAGCCGCTCCTCGTTTTATCAGTACTGTCTTCCAGGACTTAACATAAGAAACATCTTCCATACCTTCTATATGCCAGATTTTGCTGTGCCCTACCCATAATCTGTCAATCACAATCCCATCAAACCAGTTCATAATTACAAGAAAAAGAAAGGATTGAAAATATGCTGTTTTAAAATCCGTAACATGATTCATTCCTCCTACAAATCCCGATTGAGATTTCACCTGTTCTAAGAGATTTAATAACTGTTATATTTTGTTATCAAATTCTCCGCAAGTCCTTGAAAACACTGGATTTATCGCAGGTGAGCTTTCCATTATTGTTTCCCTTGTGTTATATCTTCCCATATAAGTTTACGAACTCTGATAAGGGAAAATACAAGGGCAAGAAAAATCTATAAAACAGTATAACACAAAATAAAACCGACATGGTGAACTGATTGAAATGCTTCTGATTTTTTTATTACTGGTTGACCGAATACATTCCAGAACCCGCACATTATAAACGGCCAGTTCTCAAATTGATGTAAACATGCTATTTCTATGCATTTTCCTTCAACAACCACATCCCCAAATATTCATTCTGATCAAATGCTTTTATTTGTTTCATACTATCTTTCTCATATGGCGTTCCTTTATGCTGCAAGGCTACATCATTTGACATTCTTCTTAACATAAAATCAATATCCGTGGTTGATCTACCCTCATAATTTAAAACAGTATATAAAAACAATATTGTTGATTCTTGAATATAAAACAATAGGTATTGCAGTTCGTTTTTTAATGCAATACCTATTATTATGGCTTTTGTATATTCTATCTTCGGCAAATTTGATTTGAACCGCTTTTATATTGTCTTAAATTATTAGAAACTAATTTTCTTTATGAACAAGATTAAAAACACCCAAAAGTACAAACAAAATCCCCATAAATATAAGTGCGATTTTCCAGATGTTTCCCCTGAAAAATGTTATGAAAGAGGGAAATATTTTTACATAAAGCAATACGATTATTCCAAAAATCATTAAAGCCACGCCACCTATTTTTTGTTTGCTCATTTTTTAGTCTCCTTGAAAACAATTATCATCTTTGCAAATCTTTATTAAAATACATATCAACGTTTGTGGAGATATTGTACTTTCAATATTACCACACAAAAAATATATCCGCAATCCCATTTTTTGTATATTTTTTTGTTGCTATATATTATTGGATGTTTAAAAGAAAACTGCATATTTTCAATATGGTTTTTAGCCATATCTTCTTCGCTAACATCTGTTGTTTTTATATTTTTTAATATGGAATCATTTAAAAATTCGATATCTAAATAAGTTTTCACTTGCGACGATGGTAAAGATATAAATTTTCCTTTTAGCAAAAATCTAGTTTCAAATATTTCAGTCGAATTATATAAATGGTAGTCTACGCTGAGGTTACTTATATCAATTCCTAGTTTTTCAAAAAAACCAATTTGTTCATTTGTTAATACGGATTTAAACTTCTCCATATTGTCTGCATTTGTTTCAAACGAAATAGAATCTTCTAAATATATCACTTCATCTGAAATATCTATAGTCCATGGATAAAAATTTAATACCATTTTGCCTCCTCATATAATCAAGTGTTTTTTATTGAAAATTCAAGGTTTCTCAACCTTTT
>ERZ837380.3061-NODE-3061-length-16346-cov-3.055859_pt1 | contig 16346 bp, 9 predicted proteins | sample MGYA00519685_ERZ837380 | MGnify/ENA primary metagenome ERZ837380 (study PRJEB31850, sample SAMEA3708817) | human gut metagenome | biome: human gut; feature: human-associated habitat; material: faeces | place: China | collected 2014 ...
CGATGCGTATTCACACCGTACGGAGTGCATGTCATCAACGTGACCCGATCCTCGCCAGAGGTAATCTTCAATTGCGATGTGTCGTTAGGTTCGATTTCGGTAATACGATCCACCATATAGCCAAGCGTATGGCCCATCACATCGATATAGAAGTAATCGCCAACCCGCATCTCATCCAAACGCGTAAACATTGAGGCTTCAACCAAACCCCGATGTCCGGTAATCACCGCATGCGTATCCTTGCCACCCACCGGCAGACTACTGCCATACAAATGCCCCGCACCGGACGCAAGCGTCTGCTCCGACGTGCCATGGTAGATCGGCAAATCCACAGAAATCTTTGGAATGCGGATGGAACCCATCACGCCATCGCCAGTATCCAGCAAACGCTGGTATTCCGCGTCTTTGGAGCTAGCGGAATCCTTGTTACCATCGCCAGTGGCGTCTGCGCCCGTCGAGCTGGAACCGGAACCGTCGCTGGAGTCGGACTGATTGTTGTTGTACAACTCGGCGAGCGGATCCTCAGCCTCGCCAATCACCGGCTGCCCCGATTCGGCGAGACGCTTGTTGTACGCCCCAGCTGCGGCGAATGCCTCGTCGGCCTGCGGATACGGCCAGCCCGCGACGCTCTGCTCGGAACGGGCGGACGTGCTCGCCAGCTTTTGCGCGGACTGGCATTGCAGCACTTTCGGGGAAAAACCAATGCCGATTGCGGAGAAAATCAGCACCGCCGCAAGCACACGCAGGGCAATGGATCTACCCACGTCGGCGCGACGCTCGCGAATCTCTTCGGACACATCGGTCGCCTCGGCGAACGTCGGCGGAACGTAGGTGCGCGTGTTGCGCGTGGTGTCGTGCGAACCGCGCGAGCCGTCGTTGCCATCGTGCGAATCGCCATAAAAATCGTCGGCGCGTAAGTCCTTAATTTGCTGCGGACCGTCGCTTCTCGACCCGCCGCGCGCGCTCCCATGCGGAAAAACTGCCATCAGTCTTACCCCCTTGAACTGCCAGCCATAGGGAACATTATATTGCACTCCGCCCGCGTGCCTTCTTCCCTGACGATTCCGATAGCATCGGTCGGACCTAGGCGGTCTTTCCGGCCACAGCTCTGAGCGAACCACGTTTTATGCAAATCGTGGGTTAGGTTTTATGTAAATCATGGGTTAGACCCATCAAAACCCTTTGCAGGAGGCCGAAATTGGCATTTTTGCCAAGAGCATCTCTAACCGAGTCTATCCATGGTCAAACTGATGGGTCTATCTGGCTTATAGATGGCGGATTTGGGGCTTTGCGGAAAGGTATCTCGCTTATAGATGGCGGGTGCTAGACGAGAATAGGCGGTTCGGGGGTATGATTTATACCCCCGAACTGGCAAATGGGGCGAACCACCCGCCATCTATAAGCTAGATAGCATAAGTCAGGCCTCAGCGGAGGCAGGATTGGGCCCGACTTCCTTGTCCAGCTTGTTGCGCAACCTCACCACATCGCGCTCGAGCTCGTCGATACGACGAGCCTGCTGCCTGATAATAATGCCGGCCGTATCACCGTCGAACAGTCCGAGAGACAACGGATGAACGTCATTCGACGCAGCCGTTGCGGCAGGCTTCGGCTCAGTGGCCGTATTGGCGATGTCTTCAAGACTCCGCCTCGTCGCCAACGCACGCTTATACCGCGCCGCAAGCTGCGCTATGATCTCACCATCGGTCATGGTGTCGCTGCCGCTCACCGACTTGATGGCCGCATCCTTCCACCGCGCCACACTGCGCTCGATACGCTTGTAACCAACCAATTCCGGCGGCAGACCCGCTTCGCGGAAGATCTTGGTGGGCGACTCCCCCGCAAGATATCGGATGGTGCACACTTGCCTGAATGTGTCGGAATAGGTGATACGATCACGAGTCACATTGGAAACAGCCGGCAATCCACGCAACAGCTGAATCTCCTCGTCACTGAATGCTCCCCCACTGCGCATCGCAATACCTCCCATTGATGCTTCGTTGCTTTCTTTTGCGGATGTGCCTGCGATTCTATGGCCCTCCTTCCGTGCAATACCCCCACTTCACTCCCCTGACTAACAGCCCCCATAACGGTTCACGTTTCCAGATTCCGTTTGTTGCAACACATTCCACCGAAACTCCTTATACCCTCGAAAAATGCAATGCCCACCCACATCGGGTGGCACGTCCAAAGCAACGTAATATGGCGCAATCCAAGCAATCCCACATGAAATACAGAGCAATACAAAAAGGCCGACCCATAATGGGTCGACCTTAAATCACTCCGAATTGGTGTTCTTAACGAACACCGTCAGAGATGGGCGATCAGGCCTCGGCGTTCTGACGAGACTTGATGGCGATGGTCACGCCAGCGCCAGCCACGAGCAGAGCCACAACGGTGAACAGCATGGTTCCCGCAGCGCCGGTGAGCGGCAGCTGGGTGATGGACTTGATGTTCTTCACGGTCTTGGCGGTGGTGTTGACCAAGCCCCACGGATCGGAAGTGGCGGTCTTAGCCAGAACAGCTGAACCGTTCTCCTCGTTGAAAGACACAGTGAAGCTCGGCATGATGTCGAGATAGGCATCGCTGGCACGCTTAGTTTCCGTGACGGTGTAGGTCTTGGTCTTATCAAGACCGGTGAAGGACAACTGGCCGTTAGTACCAGTCGTGACATCAGTAGTTGCGCCCTGAGTGTTAGCAGAAGCAGCCTTCTTGTAGGAACCGTCCCCCTGCTTCACAAAGTACAGCGTGGTGTCACCGTCCTTCACCTGGAAGGTAACGTCCTTAATGCCTTTGCCATCAGGATCCACCTTGGTGAAATTGAAACCAGTGAACTTGGTAGGGGCTTCAACGTTAGTGCCGTAGTTGTCAAGCTTGTTGACAACGCCATCCTCGGCATCGGCATCATCATTAATCACCGCATGGAAGGTGACCTTGATGGTCTTGCCTGCATACTTGGACGGATTATTCACCGTGACATCGAAAGATGCGTCGTCGCCACCGATCACATCAGCAGTCGGAACAGTGAAGTCAGATGCAGCAGTTTCAGCAGAAATCTGCGCACCATCCACATAGAAATTGAAAGTACCAGCCTTGATGGTCAGACCCTTGCCCGGCTTATCGGTGAACTTGAACTCGGTTGGAGCCGGGTTCGCGATATTACCGGTAAGGGTGTAGGTCAGGGTGTCGCCGATGGCAGCAGAAGTCTTATTGACCTCCTTGGTCTTTCCGGGGTTGTTGGTGTTCTTCATGTTCACGGTGGCAGCGGCAGTCGGATTGGTTAGAACCTTCTTCTCAGCGTTAACGGTGCCGGAAGCGACAATCATCGGGATTGCCTTGGTCACAGAACCAGTGGCAACCGCAGAGTCAATGAACACATAGATACCTGCAGGCAGAGTCGCGGCAGCAGTGTATTTAGCCGCACTACCATTCGTAGCAGGAACTGGCTTGCCCAGAGTGAACGACGTCACAGCAGTTAGTTTGCCTTCACTCTCCAGAGCATTAGCAAACTTACGGGTCTTCTCAGGAGAAGCCCACGGACGAGCAGCAGAAACATCCAGAGTGCCGGCATTCAGGGCTGCGGCCAGATGGTCCACCTCAGAATCCGTAGTATCTACACCGGCAGCCTTCAACGCGGAGTCAACGGCAGTCTTATTGTTAGAATTCGTCACCACACCGTAAGCAACGTTCTCGCCGGAACCATACTGAACATAATCGCCAATCTTGTATGCTTTCAGTTTGGCGTTGGTCAACTGTTCAGCGGTTTCAGCAGTGAACGTGAACGTCGCGTCCCTCGTCACCGTTGTAGGAGTGTCATCAGCCTGTGCGCTGGCTGCGCCCAATGCCATGCCACCGAGCAGCGTCGCAGCGGCGGCGATACCGGCGAAAAGTTTCCTCATCTTCATGAGAATCCTCTCTTCCTTATTGTTTGATTACTTGTTTCTGCAATCGCGGGAGGCAGGGATCCAACTTGCTCCCGCGATCCGCAAATCTTGGATTATCAGCCGGAACGCCCTCGAGTTGGCAGACGTTCCGACCATGCACAGCGATTCAGACGAGTCGCTTCTTGCCGTTCCACACACCGGCCGCGCCGATGAGCAGCACCGCAAGCCCGCCGACCACACCGCCGACCAGCAGCCATTGACGATCCGTCATCCCGCCCGTCAACGGCAGCGCCGATACCGCGATGTAGTAGTTGGTGAAGGCGACCGGTTGCGTACTGTCGCTCTGCGATTCGGCCGGGTCGCCGTTGTCGTCCAGCATCTTGATCACGGACGTCACGGAAGCCGTCCACGCACCGGCATCGTTCTTGGCGACGGTCACCACGACTTTGTATTTCGCCTGCGAATAGTGCAATGCGCTAATCAAGCCGCTGTCTTCCGTCACGTAGTACGTGTAGGTGGCGCCACCAGCGTTGTAGGTAATGTCGCTAAACGCCGCGGAATGGTCCTTGGAATCAGCTTTCACAACCACCGTGCACGTTTTCTGTCCGTTGCACGAAGCCGGCAACGGAGCATTGTTTTTCGCCTCCAACGTGAAGCTGAACTGGTCGGTATCCTTCCACTCACGACCGGTCAGATTCTTCTTCACCGAGATTGCGTTGCTTAGTGACACCGTCTTCCGCGTGTTGGTGATGGTCGCATTCAATGTGCCCTTATCGGCGGAAGACCACACCATCCGCTTGGTCAACTCGGCATTGTTATTCGCTGTATTGTTGACTTTGTAGGTGACGTCATATTGGTCATCGCCGGGGGTTTCCACCACGGAATACGTGTAGCCGGGCACCAGATTATCGACCGTTTTGGTCCAATTGTTGGCGGCGTTCAGCGTGATCGGATTACCAACGTTCTCCGCATTAGTAGCACCAATTGCCTTGCGCTGCAATTGCACCGTCACGAAATCGTTGGCATGCTTGTCGTTGCCGTCCGACCATTGCTTGGTGATGTTGATCTTGCCAAGCTTCACCTGCACCACAGGATGCGGATATACAGCTTCGGTCGGTTCGCAGGATGTCACGTTGTTGACCTCGGTGAGCACGCAATAGTTCAGCTTCGCATCCGCGTTGGAATAGTAGCCTCGCTGCCCAGCGGATACGTCTCCGGTATTCGCGTCTCCCGTATCCGGATAGTTGTTGCCGCTCGCATAGTCGGCATATGCAGCATCGCTTGGCTTGACTTTAAAGGAAACGTCGATGACATCAGTCTTTTTTACGACGATGCCATCAGTACCGTTGAACGTCACCGTCACCGTACGACTGTCGGAATTGTATGTGGCCGTATATCCGCTCTTCAGCGTGGTATTGCCGTTCTTCACCGTCACATATTGTGTGATGTCGGCACCGTTGGCGGCACCTGCGAACTCGACCGGATCCACCCACTGGGACAAGGTGTCGGTGATGGAGAAGACCTTGATCTTCGCAGAAGAAGTAATGCTGGAATAGATCTGATCGAATGCTTTCGTCAGATTCGCCGGATTCGTGCCGTCGAATTCCACGCCATTCACCGCATTGGCCTCACTCGCAAGATCATCCATCTTATTGGCGTCGGCAGCGGTCTTCACCACGTACAGGGCGGCGTCGCCGCGATTTTTGGCTTCAGCCAACGCGGCCGCGTAATTAAAGCCATACTCGTCGCTGCCTCCTGCGCCATATACGCCACCGGAACTGCCGTCAGGGTTCTTCCCCCAACTGTATCCGTTCGTCTCGCAATCCGCTTTGGTCGTATATTCCGGATGTGCGGTATTGCCCCAGAGAAATGAATAGGAATAGCATCCGCTATATGAGGACGTTCGGTACGTCGGATTGCCATCCGAGAGGAAGATGATGTGCTTCTTCACACCAGGGCGACCTCGCAGATTGTTTGCCTGCTCGAGCGCGGCCTCCCAGTTGGTGCCGCCACCCGGCTTTTGGGAAACGGCATCACCGATCTTGCTCGAAGACGTGGTGAACTCCTGTTTCAGCAAAGCGCTCTTGCTGAAGGTGACGACCGCCATACGCACCCGCTGGGCTTCCGGCAAAGCCGAATTCTGCGCCGTCAGCAGCTTATTGGCGAGCGCTATGGCCGCATTCCGCGCATTGGTGTCGCGGTTGTCACTATTCATACTGTCGGACTTGTCCATGACCAGCACAATGTCAGCCGGAGTGGCAGTGGTGACCGTGGAGGAGGTGCTATCACCGGATGCGGTCAGATGCAGCGTGTACTCATCGCCTTCGCCGCCATTGGTTTTCACGATGCTTTTGTTGTTCGATGGTTTCACATTGGAATTCACGATGGTCACGTGGCTCGTCTTTCCCACGGTGAACGAGCCGGTTTCGGCGTATGCATTATTGTCGCTACCCTGCTGCGTCATTGGGGAACCGTTCGCGGACACGGTGTAGTCGCTGGAATTCAACTCCTGCACCGTATACTTGGTATCATCAGTGAAATTGTCGGCTTGCACGCGGGCAAATTGACCCCCGGCCAGCTTTATCACACCGTTGTTTTCGGTCGACGCATCGGGGTTAACGACCTGATTGGTGTGCGCATTGTACACGCTGTATTCGCCTTGGTACGGATCTTTGGAACCGTCGACGAACAGCTGGAATTGGAACTGTTTGTTCGCGTCGATGGTGCCCAGGGTTTCCTTCTCGATATCGATGGCCTTGGACGGCTTCACCGGCAGATTGAAACTGATCTTGCAGTTGGATCCGCCGTCGCCGCGTTCCAGATAGAAGAAGCTCAGATGATGTGTCGTATACGCCTTGGAATCCCACTTCTTTCCCGCTTTTCTAAATGCCTCGGTGATTGTTGCGGCAGGAGTGTCTCCATGACTCTGAACCTTGTCGTACTTGATCTTGTCGGCGGCGAAATCGATGCTGCCACCCAACGCCTGATGGATACCACCCAAATCAAGCACCAGCACATCATCGATGAACACCCACACATCGTCGTCACCGGTGAAATCAAACACCATGTTCTGATTGTTGACTTTGCCATCTTTAGGCATATAGAAATCGGCCCCAAGGTTCATGCCGAACGAATACCTATTGTCGTCGCTGTCATTGCCAAACGGCGTGAACAGCGGGTCACGATTCCCGCTCTGGGTCTGATTGGTCAATTCGAATCGATTGCTATTGTGGTCATATTTCGCATATTTCGACGCCGCATCGAAACTGTAATTCCCTTGACCATCCGGAGTCAGCAAACCACCGTCCGGCGTGTAATTAGTCACAGCATTATCAGACGCACCGCCGAAGAGATAATCCAGCGATTCGTTGCCATCCGCCATGGTCGGATAATCGTTAGTCAGCAGAGGCTTCACAATGCCCGCGTACGCACCTCTGCCATCTTGAACATAGCGGTTATAGCCGGCTTCGTTTCCTCCGCTCATAAAATGCAACGCATGATTATTGTTGATGGAGTTGCGATCGTAATCATGCAGACCAATGCTGATACCATTCTGCTGCTCAACAGTGGCATTGACGTCATTGGCTAGTGCAGTAGAAGTGGTGGCGTAGCCCATGCCACCAAGCATGGCGACCGCGGCTACCGCGGCTACGATTCGCTTGGCAAAGTTCCCTTTTGGCTTTGCCTCAGATTCATGTACATGCCTCATGTGCATTGTCCCCTTAATACCGCGCTTCAACGCGGTTTCCGTCTCTAACACCGTCCGCGCATCACGCACCGGCACATGCTATGTCCAGTACGGATACACTTCCGGCGCTCCAATCTTGAATGTAGGAGAAAAGACGTCGGGAGATGCACACCCTAAGTGCGGGAAAGTCGAGGTATTATACCATCGTCAACCGTTGCAATCGCAACGTTTCACAATATGGGTGATACCCGAATAAAAAAGCCGGCAGGGGGCATCGGCAAACAGCGGTCGTTAGCCACGCTTCGGCCACCAAGCCGCATGCCTACGGATATGCCACGGTCGCCCGCGCAACCATGCCAGCAGCAGACCGAGCAGCAACGTGGCCACCGCGGCCGTGGTCGCAATCGTTCGCGCATCCTTCGCCGCATCATGCTCCGCCGGTACCACGTCGGGAATCGGCGAGCGCACCGCAGAAACCAACAGTCGATGCGTATTAACGCCGTACGGGGTGCACGTCATCAACGTCACCCGGTCTTCGCTGGGAACGATCTTCAGCTTCGACGTATCGTTCGGCTCGATCACGGAAATACGGTCCACCCGGTAGCCGAGCGTGCGGCCCATCACTTCGATGTAGAAGTAGTCGCCGACGCGCATTTCATCCAATCGGGTGAACATCATCGCATCCACAAGCCCGCGATGCCCGGTGATTACGGCATGCGTGTTCTTGCCGCCCACCGGCAGACTACTGCCATACAAATGCCCCGCACCGGACGCAAGTGCCGACTGCGACGTGCCATGGTAAATCGGCAGTTTCACGGAGATTTTCGGAATACGGATAGTGCCCATCACACCGCTGCCGGAATCCAGCAGGCTTTGATATTCCGTATCTTTGGCGCTGGCGCTGTCTGATTCGTTGGAACCGGATTCGCTGGACCGCGAACTGCCCTGCGCCTGGGAGAACGGATCCTTCGCCTCGCCGAGGATCGGCTGGCCCGATGCGGCGAGCCGTTTGTTGTATTCCTTGGCCGCGGCGATCGCGTCGTCCGCTTGCGGATACGGCCAACCCGCAACCGCACGCGCGGACCGGTCCGACGTATTCGACAGTTCGTGCGCCGACCGGTATTGCAGCATCGCCGGAAAACCGCCGATGCAAATGGAAATGACGATCAACAGCGCAGCGGAGACACGCATGGCGACGGTTTTCCTGCGGCGGCCACGCCGTCTGCGCATATCGTCGGAAACGTCGATTATCTCGTTGAAAGACGGTTCTGCGCCTTCCGTACGTTCCATGTTTTTCATACGTTTCGCACGCATCACTGGATGAACTTCCGCAGCACGCGTTCCAGCTCGTCGATACGCAACGCCTGCTTGGCTATCAGCATGTCGCATTTGTTGATGGTCAGCTGTGCCTGTGCAAGTTTCGACAGCATATCCTGCGATGCGCGCGATTCCTGCAACTTGTCCGAGCCTTGCGATTGCACGCCGTTGCTTCCCGACGCGCCAACGTTTCTCGTCGCGACGTCGCTTCCCGACGTCCCTGCCGCGCCAGCGCCATAAAGATCCACCACGGACTGATCCACATCGTCTCCGCGCAGTTCGATGGCTTCCAGCTCGTCATCACAATCCTGCATGTAATGGTTCGTATGTTCGTTCCTGCGCTTGTTCCGCTCCTCCTGCTGCTTCCAGCGCGCGATGCACCGTTCCACGCGCTTGTAGCCGATCAGCTTGGGGTCGAGACCCGCCTCCCGAAAGATGGCCGACGGCGATTCGCCCGCGTTGTACCGGCACATGACCTCGACCTTAAAGCGATTGGTATACCGGATATGGGATGGGCTCACGCTTTTGACCGCTGGCAGGCTGGCCAGATACGCACGCTCCTTTGCTGTGAATTTGCCATCAATCATTTTTTTACACCCCCTAAATCGCCTAAACAGCTCGATTCAGCATCATATCGGGCTCTTTCCATTAACACCCTCGTTAAAACCCTCGAACGAAAAACCCATCCCCTTCAACGAAAAGAGGAGGCCAACCTTCAAACAAAACAGTCCCGCCATTTTCCACGGATAATAAAAGCTCATAGACCCCCCCCCCATAAAATTAACAAAAACTTAACCTTGCCCCAGAGTGCCCTTTGGCTCATCATGGGGCATCACGTCCTTGAACACCGTCATGCAGACTCACTAGGCTAGAAACATGACGCAAGAGCTCGTTTCATTGACTATCATCATGGCGGTGGCGGCCGTCAGCCCGATTGTGGCGCAGCTGATCCCGGGAAGGTTCATTCCACAAACCGTACTGCTGCTCGCCGCCGGAGCCGCACTCGGCCCGTACGGACTGGGCGTGATCGAAGTGAACGACGCCGTGAAACTCTTGAACGAGCTCGGCATGGCGTTCCTGTTCCTGCTCGCCGGCTACGAAATCGACCCCAAACGACTCGCCGGACATCAAGGCAAAGTCGGACTGCTTACATGGGGAATCACGCTAGGCCTCGCCTGGCTGGTCGTGACATTCCTTCCGTTCTTCACCAAGCAAGGCATCAACGGCATCGCCACGGTAATCGCACTTACCACCACCGCTCTCGGCACGCTCATGCCGATTCTCAAGGAACGCAGCCTCGAAGGCACCCCCATCGGCGACGCCATCATCTCGTACGGAACGTGGGGCGAACTCGGCCCAATCCTCGCCATGGCCATCCTGCTATCCACCCGAACCGGCTGGCAGACCATGCTCGTGCTCGGCGCGTTCCTCGCCATCTGCCTACTGTGCGCGATGCTACCTACGAAAGCACTGAAAACCGGCCATCGCCTGTACCGTTTCCTTACGGAAAACGCGAACACGTCATCGCAAACGCTCATGCGACTGACCACATTCCTGCTCATCTTCCTTGTCACCATTTCCGCACTGTTCGAACTTGACGCGGTGCTCGGCGCGTTCGCCGCAGGCTTCATCCTGCGTTACATCATCCCCGACGGCAGCAAGTCGCTGGAAATGAAACTGGAAGGCGTCGGCTACGGCTTCCTTATTCCTGTGTTCTTCGTGGTGTCAGGCGCCGCGATCAACGTGCGCGCCGTGGCAGGCCGGCCCGCACTGCTCGTCGCGTTCATCGTCATGCTCATGCTGATTCGCGCGGTGCCCGTATATGTTGCGTTGTCGCTCGACAAACGCGAGAATCCGCTGTCATCGCATCATCGCGTCACCGTAGCCCTGTATTGCACGACCGCGCTGCCGATCATCGTCGCCGTCACGTCGCTGGCGGTGAAGGTCGGCACCATGCAAAGCGACACCGCGTCGACACTGGTCGCAGCCGGCGCGATTACAGTGTTCCTAATGCCGCTGCTCGGCTCGATTACATATCAGGTGGCCGACGTGCATCCGGTCACCGCGGTTCGGGAGATTGCGCACACGCCATCCGATTGGCGGACGATCGTACGCGAACATGCACAGGTGCGTGCGCTGCTGCACCATCAGGACCGGCTCAAGCGTATGGCGGAGATGTTGGAATCGCTGGAAAAGCAGGAGGGGCTGAACGGTTTGGACAGCCGTCGCGCCGAACTTGTGGAACGTGCGCGCCTCGAAATCGACCGCCAACTCAAGGAACTCGGCCTGGACCCGCAGCTCACCACCCAACTCCCCCACAACTACCGCTACCCGAAGAACTGAGAGGGCTTCGGAGGGGCGCTACTCCACGGACTTGAGGGAGCTGATGGGGTCGATGCGGTCGAGGACGGGGTTGACGAACAGCTGCACGAGCAGCGCGAAGGCCATGGTCGCCACGGCCGCGATCACGTAGCTCAGCGGCTTGACCTCCACCTCGAAATACAACGAGGGCATGTTGAGCGCCATCGTCAGCATGCCGCCGACGAGCCGGCCGAGCGGCAGACCCAGTATCACGCCCATGACGGTGAGGATCATCATCTCACGGTTCACGTAATGGTGCACTTCGCGGTCGAAGAAGCCGAGCACCTTGAGCGTAGCCATCTCGCGCACGCGTTCCGACACATTCGTGTTGGCGAGCGTGAACAGCACCACCAGTGCCAGACCGCCGGCGAGCGCCACAATCAGCGCCACCACCGCGCCCATGAGGTCGAATTTGAAGCTGTCGGCCATATGCGCGCAGCTTACGGCCTTCATCACCGAACTGTCCTCTTCGAGCGATTCCGCATAGTCGGTTTGCGAGGCGTCGGAGCCGGAAAGCTTGGCGAGCATGGCGTTCCACGTCAGAGCCTCGGAATCCTTGGAACTCTTGGAATTCTTGGTGTTCTTCGCGTCTTTCGAGTCGAAAAGCTTGGCGTAGTAGGTTTCGCTTACATACACATCCGAGCCGATGAGGTTGCGATTCACCGCGCTCACCTTCGCCGTCGCCTGCACGCCGTCGCCGTTGGTCAGTCGCACCTTGGAACCGGCCTTGACGCCCAGCGCGCTTGCCGCCGACTGCGCGACGATCACGCCATCGTCATCGAGTTTCAGCGAACCGGTTTTGCCGACGCCGGACGTGCCCAGTATGCCGGACGAGACCGGCTGCAACGTGACCATTTCGCCCAAATTGGACAGATGCTTTTCCGGCACCGCGACCAGCTGGATGCTTTCGCTGCCGCTGCTGCCGGCCTTGCCGCTGTCACCGTCGCCACTGCCCGCAACCGTCAAATCGCCCGACTCTATGCGCACGTCAAGCGATGACGTGACACGCCCGTCTGACGCGACTTTCGTGCGCATCGCCGACGCGTCCGAATCGTCGGAAACCACCATCAGGTCGTACCGGTAGATGTCGCGGTATTGCTTGATGCCGAGGTCTGCGACGGTGTCGTTGATGGCCAGGCCGCAGACGATCAGCGCGGTGCAGCCGGCCACACCGCCGACCGTCATGATGAGGCGCGATTTGAAGCGGAAGATGTTGCGCGCGGTCACTTTGCCGAGGAAGCCGATGCGATTCCAGACCGGCCGAATCCGTTCCAACAGAATGCGCGAGCCGGCGCGCGGCGCTTTCGGACGCATCAGCGCGGCGGGCGTCTGCCGCATTTCCTGCACACACGCGTAGATGGTGGCGGCGAGCACGCCGACCACGAACAGCGCGATGCCGAGCGAGCCGTACAGCCAGTCGTATTCCAGTCGCAGGCCGGGCATCACATACATGCCTTGCAATACGACCAGCAGGAACGCAGGAATGCCAAGGAAGCCGGCGATCAGGCCGAGGCCGCCGCCGATGAGGCAGGCGAGCAACGCGAACAGCAGGTAGCGCGACGCGACCGCCAGCCGCCCGTAGCCGAGCCCCACGTACGTGCCGATGAGCGAGCGGTCCTCTTCGACCATGCGCGCCATGGCGGTCAGGCTCATCATCACGGCCACCAGCAGGAACACAATCGGGAACGCGTTGCCGAGCGATTGGATGGAGTCGAGGTCGGATTTGAGCGCGCTGAACCCGCCGAGCGACTGCCGGTCCTGCACATACCAGCGTACTTGCGGAATGCTGGTTTTCAGCTCGTTTTCCTTGGTTTTCAGCGTTTGTTCGGTACTTGCCTTCTGCTCGTTCAATTGCGATTGCGCCTGGTCGAGCTGCTGCTTGGCTTGCGTCAGTTCGGGACTAGCGGCGATGATGGTTTCACGCATTGTTTCACGCGTGGTTTCGTCAAGTTGGGGGGTAGTTGCACCTGCGGCTGCCGCCGCACCTGCGTTCGCGCCGTTTGCCGCAGCTCCCGCAGCCGCCGCGCCCGCCTGCATGCTGACAATCTGGTCGACCTGCTGGTTGAATTGCTGCCGATTCGCGTCGATTTGCGACTGCGCGTCCGCGAACTTCTTGTCGGCTTCCGCACGCGCGTCGACGATCTTCTTGTTGCCCGCGTCGAGCAGTTCCTGCCGACGGGCCTTCTGGCGGTCGGTTTTCACGGTGCCGTCGATGCGGTCGGTCACCTGCTTGACGGTGTTTTCGTACGATTCGTCGAACGTGCTTTCGGCGGCCGCGCCCTTGACGAGCAGCGTGGCGGACGTGTAGAGGGTGCCGGTCACGCCATCGGACGGCGCGAAGAACGTGTAGTCGGTGGTGGCGGTAGAACGGAACGAGGTCATGGCGGAGTAGCCGTCCGGGTTGCTCAGGTTCTGCGGATCGAGCACCACGCCCACGATGGTGAGCTTGGTCGGGAAGCTCGGAGCCTCGTCCGTACCGCTCGTTTCATTCGTGCCGTCCGCACCGTTCGTATCGTTCATATCGGAAGTATCGGAGGAAGCCGATTCGGGGCTTACGGTGAGGCGGCTGCCGATACGCTTGCCCGAATCGCGAATAAATTTCCTGGTTACCGCGATTTCGCCGGCTTTCTTCGGCATGCGCCCTTCCTGCAAGTATGGCTGGTCAATGCCGTTCGTGCCGATTTCCTGCATGGTCGCCGACTTGCGGCCGTCCAAATCGAACGTCACTTCCTGCGACCGTTCCGCCTGCACTTTCGCAACACCGTTCACCTTGCGCAACGCGGCGATATCACCATTCGACAGGCCCGCAGTGGACAGCACCTGGACGTCGTGCAGGCCCTGCGCGTCGAAAAAGCGATCGGTGCTGCGGAACGCGTCACGGCAGCCCGCGTAAATGCCGGTGAGCACGGCCACACCGAGCAACGTGATCATGGCGATGGAAATGAATCTTTTCCACGAATGCGCCCACATTCGCAGCATGTCCTTGACGAATGCCATGTCGACCTCCGTTCGTAGCCCCTCATTCCATTGAACACCATGAAGCTTGGAAAGACGCGCCAAACCGCACATCCGCAACACGTGTCCAAATCGCGCGTTCGAATCGCACAGCAATCGCGCGAATCGAACTTCTAAACCAAACAACCCGTTAAGCAAACCAGACATTCCGGAACGAACAAACCAACACTTTGCCCGCCGCTTCCCGCTACAATCGGAAACGTTCCCTCACAAAGGGCGAATCGCAAAAAAGCAAGCAAAACAAGCACATGCAAGCGTGCAACAGCACGCAACGCAAGCAGCGAGCGCAACGCGCAATCGCAAGGAAACAGAGAAGAGGAAATCTCCATGAGCGACGTCACCGCCGCAAAGAAGCCGCGTGGAACCGACGACGTGCCGGTTCCGCCGACGCTCCGTAAATCGTTGAAAAACCGCCATATCCAGCTCATCGCGCTGGGTGGCGCCATCGGCACCGGCCTGTTCTACGGCTCCAGCGAATCCATCCAGCTGGCCGGCCCGTCCATTCTGCTCGCCTACCTCGTCGGCGGTCTCGCGATCTTCATGATCGTGCGCGCTCTGAGCGAGATGGCGGTCGAGGATCCGAAGGCTGGCGCGTTCAGCTACTACGCGACGCGCTACTGGTCACGGCGAGCGGGCTTCATTTCCGGCTGGAACTACTGGTTCAACTACGTGCTGGTGGCCATGGTGGAGCTTGCCGTGGTCGGCTCGTTCGTGAACTACTGGTTCCCGAACATTCCGAAGTGGGTGTCGGCGGCGGTGTTCCTCGTGGCCATCGCGGCGCTGAATCTCATGGGCGTGAACAAGTTCGGCGAATTCGAATTCTGGTTCGCCATCATCAAGATCGTGGCCGTGCTGGCCATGATTCTCGGCGGCCTGTATGTGATCATCGCCAATGTGCCGACCGCTTCGGGCATTCGCGCGAGCTTCGCCAACTGGTTCACCGTGGACGGCGGATTCCTGCCGCACGGCCTGATGACCCGCAACGCCGACGGCACGTGGACCGGCCTGCTGATGGCGCTCGTCGTGGTGATGTTCAGCTTCGGCGGCACCGAACTCATCGGCATCACCGCCGGCGAAACCGAGAATCCGCGCACCACCATTCCGAAGGCCACGAACGGCATCATCTGGCGTATTCTCGTCTTCTACATCTGCGCGCTCGGCGTGATTATGGCGGTGATTCCGTGGAGCAAAATCGACGGCGATTCCAGCCCGTTCGTGCAGATCTTCGATTCCGTCGGCTTGCAGGCGGCCCCCGGCATCCTCAATTTCGTGTGCCTGACCGCCGTGATGAGCGTCTACAATTCCGGCCTGTACGCCAACTCCCGCATGCTGTATTCGCTGGCAAAGCAGGGCAACGCGCCGGCTTACCTGGGTAAGCTCAGCAAGAAAGGCGTGCCGGTCGGGGGTGTTATCACTTCCGCGATAATTATTGCGATTGCCGTTGTCGTCGTGTTCGTATGGCCGGAATTGGCGTTCAATTACCTGATGTCGATCGCCACTATCGCGGCTGCGATCAACTGGATCATGATTATGATCACGGAGATCAAGTTCCGTCGCATGGTTGCGGCTGGCGATGGCCCGGCCGAACTTAAGGGGCTGAAGGGCAAGGAAGCGCTCGACAAGATCGCGTTCAAGCTGCCGTTCGCCAATGTGACGCCGTACGTGGTGATCGCGTTCATGCTGCTGGTCGTAGTGCTCATGTGCTTCTCCGCAAGCTACCGCATCGCCGTGATCGCCGGCGTCATCTGGCTGGCGGTGCTGTTCGCCGCCGCCCAGCTTGCGCTTGGCAAGTCCGGCAGCGAGCGTGGCGAGGACGCGGCGGTGATTGTCGACGCGGCTGCCGCAACCGCTGAGTAATCGCAAGAAACACAAAACGGCCCCCTCTTCCGGCTTTTGTTACCCGAATCGGCTGGTTACGGTAACAAAAGCCGGATGGGAATGCCGTTTTTGCGATTAGACGGGGCGATTAGACCGGCGCGACCAGACCGACGGCCTCAGTCAGCGGTGTCGTCGGGAGTGACGGGCTCGGCGGGCTCGACGGGGGCGGTATGGTCGGTCAAATCCAAACGGAACGGCTGCGCGGG
>ERZ837380.3066-NODE-3066-length-16308-cov-3.188273_pt1 | contig 16308 bp, 40 predicted proteins | sample MGYA00519685_ERZ837380 | MGnify/ENA primary metagenome ERZ837380 (study PRJEB31850, sample SAMEA3708817) | human gut metagenome | biome: human gut; feature: human-associated habitat; material: faeces | place: China | collected 2014 ...
CTCTCATGTTTTTAGCAGGCCGCTCAGATTCCCTTAACTTCCGCAGCCGTTCCGGGAATGTACTCACATAACCACCTCACATAGCCGGAAATTCTCTACCACGGGTCCGCCCGCCGTTTCCGTGCGCGCACTGACAAACCGGCCCTTTGGGTAGATGTAAATTACCTCTCCGCGCCGGAACGGATACAACTGCTCATACGTCGGGTGCTGCCGTTCCATCTGGGAAGGTATGGACTTGAATCTGGCCCGAACCACCTGTCCAAGTTTCATGATTCCTCCATTTCCAGCAACTTTACCAAGTCCCAGAACTTCCGCACATCCAGCCCGGTTTCCGTCTTGATCTTGCCCAGCCGATAGATCACACTGTTGTGGTGGATGTCCATCTCCTTTGCTGTTTTCACGCAATTCATGTCATTCTTCGCATAGATGCGCAGGAGCGATATATCTTCCTTCTGCATAGTTACCTCCCATAACGGATCTTTTTCAGCCCGGGGTATCTGGCCGAGAAGGGGATCAGCTCCACCTTTCCGTTGATGATCTGTTTCAGCACCCGGTCCATGTGTTCCTGACGCACGTCCGCCGCCGGGTCCTTGCAGTTTAAGGCAGGTCTGTATTCTCGCTGGGTCTCCATCCACTCATGCGTGACACGCATGATGCGATCATAGCCCCAGCCTTCCTGCTGGTGCATGGTCATCTGCAAAGTGTCCACGGCAAACTGCGCTGCCATCGCAGCACCGGCCCAAAAGACCGCATCCAGCTCCGCGTCCCGCCGCTGTAAGTAAGCGGATTGTTTAGCCATCCCCGCCATCCTTTCTCTCGCCGTAGGAGCAGAAATCGTTGCTGCCAACATTGCGTCTATTGCTTGGTGCGTGCATATTGTGACAGGTCAGCGTACCCTGCTTCCCATACCGCTGGGTAAGCTCTGACGGCAATGTGCTGTGCGCGCAGTCCTTGCACCGCGTCACGACCACGGCATCCACGGTGGGGGCGTATCGGATTTCTTCTTTTGCTAAAATATCTGCGTCGGAAATTCCGAACTGTTCTTCCAATAACTCCGCATCAATCAGCCTCATGGTCAGCACCTCCGTCCATCTTGGCCCCGCAGTTTGGGCAGAAATTGAAAGTGTTTGTATCGTTGTCGCAGTAGTTCCACTGTCTCTTGCACACAGAGCATTCCATTTCGTCAAGGTGTTCCACCCACAGCCCATGCACCACCGGCGCAACGTCAGCGGCTGGGAAGCGGGCGATCATCGCTACAAAATGTGCGTGCTCACAGTCATGTGCAATATGAGCCATACCACGTGGATGAGGGTTGTCGTGCTGGCTTTCCAGCACCGCTTGACGCAGCGCATCACGGTCGATGTATTCATTCATCGTTCTTAATCCTTTCCGGCAGCCGCCGGACCTTGTGTGCCCGCTGCTCCGCCACCGCGTCCTCGACCTCAAACTCGATCGCCATCTGGTCGAGCATAATCCCAACGTCGGCGATCTCTTCGGCGATGTTGGCGAGCGTGTCGCCGTCCACGCGCCCGCGCGGGAATTTGCACAGCACGTCCTGCAGCTCGACCATCTCCTCAAAGACCATCGTGATCTGCGCCTGCGCGCCGTAGCGACTGAGCGCCGCGCAGAATGTTTTGCGTTCCATGTTAGTCATTAGCTGCCTCCTTTGCATCCTCTTCAAGCTGCTTTTGATAAAGCCTTTGCAGCTCGTCGTCTGCAAATCCCATCTTTTTCAGATCCAACGCCGCCTGAAAGTTTTCCACAAGGTGCGGGTCATCTAATCTGAGCTCAAGCATCATTCATCGCCTCCTGTTGCTCAAAATAGAACTTGACAGGGTGTGCTTGCTCTGCAATCTCACCGTACACAATTCCGACCTTGTAGATATAATTCTCGTGGAGTTTGCGAGGAATCTCCTCGATGTACCGCCTAAAAGTTTTAAGCGAATTTGCACGCTTGTAGTGGTTGCACATACGGCAGGCGGGCATAAGGGTGTCAAGGTCATCTGCTCCAGTGTCCTCAATCCCCCACGCCCTCAATGGTTGAAAATGGTCTACCTGCATATCCTTGTAAGCGATTTCGCGCCCACAATACGCACAATGGCCGTCATACTTTCGATAGACCGCTTCACGCTTTGATTTGCTAATTGCCATCCTTCATCGCCTCCACATAGCACCAGCTCTGGGGCGGGCGCTTGATTGTCACCGGCTCCGAGCCAAATTTCGTTTCACGCAGCCGAGTAAACTCGTCCAACCCCTTTGGCTGGTTATAGATCAGCAGGTCGGAGATATGCCAGCCGTAAATATAGCGTTTTCCCTCTTCGGAATATTTGAAATAGATATCTTCGCGGCGAACACAGGATTGCTGTTCGGCAATGTCTGCATTTGCCATCTCACATCGTTGTAGGATGTAGTCGCACACAAACTCGCCGATAACCTTGCCGTTGCATCTGCCGGCCGTATTGGTCCGGACGGTATCCCTGTCCAGATTTCCACCCTTTACGGAGATATACGGATGACCACTTGTGCAGTAGATATAGCACTTAAACGGTACCTCCAGTTTCGGCACGGACTTGCGCAATTCCATAGTTTTTCTGCCAATGATGATTTTCGCGCACCACTTGGGGCGGATGCTGATAAGTACGGCTTTACTCATCCTTCATCGCCTCCAATGCTTTCTCCGCCTCCTCGCGGGTGAGGAATACGGTCTTGCCAAAATCGGAAAACCGATAAAACCTTGGGGCCATTTGCGCGTATTGTACTGCAATGCACCATCCGTTAGTGTACGTTTCGATCCATTTTACCACCATCGGCAATATGGCCTTTTTCCCGTGGAATCCGTACACAACATCGCCCACCTTGCACGGCAGCACCACCAGCCGCCAGTCCTTGTCGGCCTCGGCCAGTTCCTCCAACCGGTCAATATCGCAGTCTCGGCACAGTTGGCGGAGCTGCTCTGCAGCTTCGTGATCCATGTCGATTTCTTCCGGCGTCCGCTCCGTATCTTCATAGTCGGCCAACTGTTCAACACACCTCTGCCTAAAAGCACTTTGGGCTATTCTGTCTGGGCCAGACCCATCCCCGAAGTAACAGCTTTTAGGGTAATTATAATCAGCCGCTCCACTGGACAAACGCTTAGTTAATCGTTCCATCACATTTCCTCCATTCTGGGCCTCGCTCACGGCTTGCCCTCCCACGGGGTCTCAAGCCATTTTTTAATTTCATGCCAATCTGCTGGCATCGTCGAAACACCAGAGAGGCCTTTCGTAATGAAATCCATCCGGAAATTGAACAGCACCCCGGCCAGCTCGTTGTCCGTCATGCTCCGGATCCGGTCGGCAATGGTAACGGGCCACGTGCGATACGGGCACTTTTCGATTGCGGCGCAGTTTTCAACGTCATAACCGATTTGCATGGGGCAGTTTTCACCGGTGCATTTTTTCATAATTCTACCTCCGTAAGCCAGAACTCCTTTTTGCACTCATAGCAAGTTTGCTTGTTGCAGTTGATACCCATATCGCCGAATATATCCATTGGGCAGGCATTAAGACAGCCAGAATCAATTTGTGCGTCAGGGTAATGCTTCAGAAACTCGCTCTGGCGGGTTTTGACGGGGTGCTCCTTTGCCCACTTTTCGACGATGGCAACGGCCTCGTCCGGGTGGGTTTTTCTCCAGGCTGTGCAGGTTTCAAACACGCTAAGCCTTTTCCTGAACTCGCAGTTGAAGCACTCACAGTTGCACATTCTGCATAATGTTTTCAAAAACTTCACAGCATCCATCATTCCGCCTCCGGCCCTTCGGGCAGCACCACCAGCCGCCCGTCTCTGTCGGCCTCGGCCAGTTTCTCCAGCCGGTCAAGATCGCAGTCTCGGCACAGATGGCGGAGCTGCTCTGCGGCTTCGTGATCCATGTCGATTTCCTCCGGCTCAAGCCTCGTGTCCTCGTATTGCATGAGCCTGCCACGCAGTTCTGCGTATGACCATGCTGCGGTATAAAGCAGGGCAAGCAGGCCTGTCGGCTCATCAGGACCGTCCAGCAAAAGTTCACCCATCGCATAGTCTACGCCATCATCATCCATTGGAAAGTCCAAGTCCGGCAGTAAAATCTTTGCGGCTTTGCGGATAAAATCGTAGAGCCGGATGTCCGGGTAATCCGGGCCATCACCTCCGCCCCGCACCCACGTTTCGAAATCTTTGATGTAAAACAAATTCAGAGCGGCATCAAGGTTGTTATCCGGGCAATTAGTTGTCAGTCTTTTCATTTACCTTTCCTCCTTCGGCGGCTCCGGCAGCGGCATCCACGCCAAAGCACGAGCATTTGTTCCATTGGCAACTTCACCGCCCCAGATCCCGTTGTTTTGATATCCGAGTGCGTAATTTACAAACATTCCATTAAAGTCTCCATAGCGGAAATACTCACCCCAACACAGCACTTTCCGAAAATTCTCCGGCAGCCGCTCCTCCACCGGGATCCAGCGGGGCACCTGCCCCCGCAGCTTTTCAATCTCTTTCTCCTGCGCCTCAATCCGGTCAGCGGCTTCGGTCAGATCGTCGCCCAGCGTGATGGGCGTTTCCCACTCATTTGCCTGTGCCCATTCTGCGTGTTCCCGCAGCGCTTTTGCGAGTTCTTGATCTTTCATACATCCTCCTCAAATCCGTCTAATACTTCCTGCCCCGGTAGAACGCCGTCCTCCATCCACCAGTGGAATACGTCCACGCCAGTATCTCCCATCCGGAATGTGCCGTTCATTCTCCCACGTCTCCGCCGTTCTTCCAGCATCCGGTCAAAGGCCCGGATATACGCCGCCTTGATTTTGGGGTAGCGGGAAAACTCCATCATTCGCATTTTAACGTTTGCCAGTGGACAGCCTACACAGCCGACCCGGTGGAAGCCCTCGCAGTACAGTGGGTTCATGGGGATTTTTTCAACCGCGGCGTAATCCAGCACATCGTCATCCTTCCAGTCGATGATGGGGTTCACCACCCGCTTTCCCTTAAGTTGGCACGTTTCAAATAATCGGCGATCCTCGTCATTATCGTTTAACAGGATCAGTTTGCTTTGTGGCTTAGACGTTAATACCTCTAAGCCGCCACGGCGTTTCCTGGCCGTGGATTCCGCCCAGCGGACGCCGGTGGCGATAAGCCGATCCTTGCCTCCCCCCTCTTTAAGGACGGCGCAGCAGTACCGCATCAGGCGTGTGGGCGGCATGAGCTTCTTTTGAATCAGTTTCCACATGGTCATACGGGAGCCGTCCGGCTGGACGTGCTTGTCCACGTCGCACTTGATGCCCTTGCATTCCAGCCGATAAAACGTATCGTACACGTGCCGCACCGTCTCCGGCGCGTCCGCCGTGGTCAGGCTGTGCAATACCTCAAATGGGATGCCGCTGGCCCTTGCCAGATGCAACAGCACATCGCTGTCCTTCCCGCCGGAGTAGGTGATCACTAACGGTTTCTCAAAAAGCCGCAGGCTCATATCCGATGCCGCTTTCAGCCGCTCGATGGCGGTCTGCTCCAAGTCGCTCATAAACTCTCCAATCTCCAATCATCGCCCCGCACCTGAAACGCATCCCCCAACTGCACCGTTTCCGGGTAATTGTGCTGTGTGGTTTGGATGGCGTACTTGTCGATCTCGGTTGCATAGTAGGCGGTGATCTCCGCGCCCAGCTTGTCCAGTGCGATATGACCGCAGCTCATGCCGTCGTACATGGATAGCACTTCCACCGGTTCTTTCGTCAGCCCGGTAAAATGGCTCATAATGTGGGCAATCACGTCCACGGTCCAGCCGTTGCCCAGCATTTTATACGCTTGGGTGTCGCTGACAGGAAATGCGTATGTGTCCGGCACAGTCTGGAGGCGTTTGCACTCCGTCACGGTCAGCTTGCGAATGATGTAAAAGCCGTCAGCCAGTTTAATGGGGTATTCCTTGCCTTTGATGGTGATAAAACCGCCGCGCACTTCATAGACAGGTGTTTCTTTTCCTGTTGCCCGTTCTATGATCTTCATTTTGTGGGCGTGGCCCGCAATAACGGACGGGGCTTTCATATCGTCAAATGTCACCGTGTAGCCCTGCGCCGTCCCGCTCCCATCTTTATAGGTGCAACGGATATTTTGATCTGTTATCACGACATCGCAAGAGTGCAACGGTTCATATTCAACCGGCGCAGGCACCGCATACAGGCCGGTAGATGCTCCGTCAGCCCCGCCGCCGTTCGGTCTTGCCTTGAGGGAAACGCTTTTCCCGTCGGTACTGTAAATGCGGCTGCTTTGGCTGGTGCCCAGTTCTCCGTCTTTGTTCGGCATGGCGCCGACGCGGACGGGGACGGCATAAAGCCCAATTTTCGCCCCCACGCCGCCGCCCTGTCCGCACAGGGTCACGCTTTTGCCATCCGGGGAATAAACCCGGTATTGCTGGCTGTCAAAGTCCTGCTTCTTTGCGTCGTTCTCAATAGTGCCGATGCGGATAGGCTCTGCAGCTCCATTTCGTTGCCGTCTTGCAATCATATCTTCCGCTGTGGCACTATGGTTTGATGCTGTTAGTGCATAGCCTTTCTCGCGCCAGCAGATGCCGCTTTCCAGAATATCCCGCAGCAAAATACCCTTGTCCTCCGGCTGTTCCACACGGACTTGGCTGTATGTACCGTCCGGCTCACGCTTGCCTACCCAATATAAGCGCTGGCGGTTCTGCGCCGATACCAGCGCGGAATTGATAAGCACGGGTTCCACGCCCAGCTCCTTGCTGATTTGTGCCTTGATGGCCGGTGCCATGCTTTTGTTATTTTCGTACAGGAAAAAATCCGGCTGGTACTTATCCCGTGCGATACGATAATTCAAGAACAGTTCCCAGCCGATGCCGCTGGCCTCTGTCTCCCGGTTCTTCGTCTGTGCGATGCTCCAATGGGTGCAGGGACTTCCGCCGATCAATAGTTTCATACGTCCTCCACCTCCTGCATCCAGAACTCGCGGCGGCAAATATCACAACCTCTTCCAGTCGGGCAATGTCCGCGTAACGTTGTATCAACAAGGCATGGGGCTAAAGCAACGTTATGTGTGTTCGTATATATTGGCGCATTTGGAAACAGCTTCAAAAACTCGCTCTGGCGGGTTTTGATAGGGTGCTCGGCGTCCCACTGTTCAGCAGCTTCCACCATCCCTTCATAATCGTTCTTTTTTTGCGCAGATATATATTTTTGAATCGCGCAATCTATCGTACCCGACTTCAACATCCGAGTAACTGCCTTCATACACTCCACAGCATCCATCATTCTGCCTCCTCAATTTCCACGCGGATCGTATCTCCGCCCCAAAATTTGTGTTCAACGGCACGGAACCACTCCCGGTTATCGTCCGGCAGTATGTAGCCCTTCATCGCGTCCACAAATGCCTTGCCCAGCGCACCGTGATTGTCAACGTCCAGATTGTCATTCCAGAAAAATGTCACCTTGACGGGGTGATTTACCAGACGTTTTGTGACGCCTGCTTTACGCATTGCCCAGTGGGCCAAGGTATGTAGTTCTTCTGCGTCCTTCTTCCGCTGTGACCAATGCTTACCGGCGTAATACGCGTTCAGGCCAAACCGCTTGTTCCACGCCGCTTTACCGCGTTTTGTTGCCGGATAGGGGATTTCAAATGCTATCACCGCTTCTCCTCCTTGCCATCGGTAATGACGCTGACCACCCGGACGCGGCCCAGAGGCTCCAATAGCATGGCCACCGCCTCCTTCGTTCCCTGTGTTTCCTCGCCGTAAATATCAACCACGATCCGCATCATCTTCTCAGCCTCTTTTCCGGGCAATCCCTGATTTCGTAGGACGTTATTACCCGCAGTCCGCCGGTCCCGTCGGATAAGACCCGTTCCGTTGGCGTGGCATCCCAACCGGGGACCGGCTCATACCGGGCAGACCAATTGCATCCGCCGCAGGCGTTGGCGCAGTCCCAGCAAAGCTGGTCCCTGTACCGTTTCGCCAGCTTGCCTTTCTGCGATTCCCTGGGCTTGTACTTGCGTAGCAGCTCGGCCAGCTTAAAATCTCCCGCCATCACACATACCCCCAAGCGTCCTCGCATTTGCAAGGGCCTTTCGCGCCCTTGCGGCCACCGCGATCCTGTTCTTTGGCAAGCCAGCGGGTAATGAATCCGCGCACACCACGCGCCGTTTTCCGCTTCGCCGGGTTATTCAGGCACCATTCCCGCATCTCCCGCAACTGCTGTATCACGTCGACAGCAGGGTACACGCCTGCCCATTCCTGGCATTGCTCCTGCGAAACCGGATATTCAGTGCCGTCATTGAGGGGGATGGAAACCACCGGCGGGGATGCCGTTTGCGGCTCGCCGCCTACTTCTTCTGGATTCTGGATTCTGGATTCTGGATTCTGGATTGGATTACGGGCGCATTTGCTTTCACCTGCTTGCAATTGCTTGCAATTGATTTCAGATGTAATCAATCCGTCAGCAGGTGCCGGGAATTTGCTTACTTTGTTCCTCACCGTCTGGTGTTCGCTCCAGTTTGGAAAACATAGGTACGGTTCTCCGTCAACTTCATAGAGGATCACAGAGCCTATGGTCGCCAATTCTGCAAGCGTCTTACTGATCGTTCCCTCAGTCACACCTTTTCTACGGGGGAATACAAAGCCTTTGAGCAATTCCGGGTCTGCGCTTCCGCGCCCATAATCATCAACGTAGGTGATCAGGTACGCCCACAATCGGAATTGGAAATCCGACATTGCGTTGATGCTTTTACTCGTCCTGATGCTATCCTTGATGATCCTGTTCGGCATTTGCCCACCGCCTTAGAACGGGAGATTCCCATCATCCTCGATCTCGCTGAAATCGCCCTGCGGTTCGCTCTGCACCGCGTCCCCGCCGTCCCGCTTGGAATCGCCAAAGTACACGCTGTCGGCCACAATCTCGGCGCTGCGGCGTTTATTGCCGTCCTTGTCCGTCCAGTCACGCAGTTGCAAGCGTCCCTCCACAACGGCCATGCGGCCCTTAGAGAAATACTTGCTTACAAATTCAGCGGTGTTGCGCCATGCCACCACGTCGATGAAATCCGTTTCCTTCTCGCCGGATTGGGACTTGAAATCCCGATCAACCGCCACGGTGAAGGATGCCACCGCCGTGCCGCTGTTGGTGCGGCGCAATTCAGGATCGCGGGTCATCCGGCCCATCACAATAATTCTGTTCAGCATGAAATAGCTCCCTTTCTGTAAATCATGTCCTCCCGGTTCCAATCCGGGTAAAATGCTTTCATATGCGCCACCAGCCGCACATAGATGCGCTCGCGGTCTCGTAATGGCCCCTCGTCAAACAGGCGATGACAGCGGGGGCAGAGGGTTGCAATGTTCTGCTCAATTCCTCTGCCGCCCTGCGAACGCCGTACCACATGGGCCACCGGCGCGCCTGCGGGAGACCCGCAGATCACGCACTGATGATTGTCACGTGCCCATACAACAACCTTCACAGATTGCGGAATGGACGTCGCCTTTGTCATTTTGTGCATCCCCATTCCTCCATCATCCCTGCCAGCTTGTCCGGAGGCAGGGTCTCAATACCTTGCTCCCTGCAATCTTGTACGATCAGGTCGATCAACCGTGACATTTGCGCGGTATCGTAGGTGCTGGAACCGTAGTACAAAACCACCCTGACGCAGCCGGGGAGCTTGCTTGGCATGGTATCTGTCTGCCAGCCAAGCCCGTTATGCTCCCAACCGCTCTGCAGCTTGTCCGCTGCTTCCTCTGTCACGCACACCGTTTCGTTGTTCCCGCCGATTTCTCGGATATACCGTCGATAGATTTCCGTTTTGGGAATCCGCAGCTTTTCAGCCAGCCGGTCAATCAACAGCCATGCGTAGGCGTTGCTGTCGAGGCTCCGCTTCTCCCGGTGTTCCTTGATCTCCACGTCATAGGCTTTCCCCTCTTTCAGGCCATCCAGCACCTGTCGCGCCTTGTTGGTCTGTATGCACAACCAATCTCCGGCGGCATCCATCGTCCAGCGGAACGATGTGGCGTTAACCTGCTGCATCGTTGGCCTCCTTGGCTGCATCGCTGGCCTTCTTGACCTTGGCTACGCACTTCTCGCACAGCGCATGGCCGTACAGTTCCTTCGCTCTTGCCGCCAGACGTGCCGCCTTCACCGTTGCCCTGCCGTCAAAGTAATCCATCACCTGACCGCCGCAGCACTCACAGATCACGGTGGCATCGCCCTGCGGGGGAAGTCTGTACCCCGGCTTCTGCCGCGTTGGGATCGCCGGTTCCTTCGGCCTGCTCGGCTCCGGCGTTTCCGCGTCCGGGTCCTTCATTTCCTCAGTGGGGATGCAGAATACCTGGAAGAACGCATACTTCATGGCAATCGCCATCGCCTTGTTGCTGGCCTTGTCTCCGCTGTCCATGCCCTCGCCGATCACCACCGCCGAAACGTTGGTGCCGTCCTCTGCGTAGAACGTGTATTTGATTTTCAGCATGGAATACAGAATCGTACCGCCCTTGTTGGTCACACGGTCCTCCCGTGACTGATCAATCACCTCCGGCCCAACGAACACCTTGTACTTGGAAAGGATCGGCTGCAGTGCGTTCATCACATCGTCGATGCCACGATACTTGAAGCCCTGCTGCTGGTTCTTCTTTTCCTTCCCAATCGCCGGGATCTCCTGCATGATCGCGGTAATGCTTTCAAAGATATTCATCACTTCACCCCCACGCTATAACCGTCCACCAGCTCTGCGCCGGGGATGGATTCTGTTTTCAAGATCTTGGCAAGTCCCGGCTTGCTGATGGTCGGCTCTGCGTACTGAATGCAATCCTCATGTGCATGGTCCTGCAGCCACGCCAAAACAGCGTCAGGGTCAGCCACATTCACGCTGGTAGTCTTGCGGAAGTTCACCGCGCAGCGGGGAGATTCAAATTTCTGCCCCTGCAAGGCATACGCCAGATAGTCCTTGAGGCGCTGGGCCTTGTTCTCCGCCGCCTTCTGCCGTTCGGCAAAGGCGAGCTTCTCAGCCTTGTAGGCAGCGGCATCCGCCACCAGATTCTTGTAATATAGCGCGATGTTCTCGATCTTCTGATCTCGCGCCATGCTTAGCCGGTCAAATGCGTCAAAGTCGCTGACCTCGCCGGTCTCCGGGTCTACCAGGGCCGTAATGGCCGTGTCAATTTCATAAAGGTTCATTCTTTCCTCCTATATCTTGCAAACCGCACGGTCTCGCCGTAGCGGTTCTTTTACGTGATCGTCTCCACGTCCAGCGCCACGCCGTCCCGCCGCAAGTCAGAGACCCGCGCCGTGAAATTAGCGATCCCGCACTCGCTCATGGCCTCGGCCCGTGTGATACTGCCGTGTTCATCCAGATACTTCAAGATCCGCTCACACTGGTTCATATCAGCCCTCCGGGATTTCGATGATCGCAATCCCCATGGCCCGTGCCACAGCTTCCGGATCGCTGTCAACCTCATCCTTGAGCCAATCCTTCGCGCATTCCGGGCAGTAGCACTCGCCGTTGATCAAAAACCCCGGAGCCACATCGTCAAACGCGTTGGGGTTCATGACGATGGAACATCTTGCGCACACCGGATAGATCTTCATTTCCACGCATCCCCTCTCTTCCACGCTTTCGTGGCGTTGGATTGCTGGGCGTAACCCGCTGTGATAGCACCGCAGGTGGAACACCGTACATAGTGCTTAAACGGTGCGTCCGTAGACTGCACCCGCTCACCGCTGTCCATGCCGCACACCGGGCAGAGATCCAGCGGATGGCGCTCATGCCGGTTCTTTCTGTTCATCGCGCGCTCACCACCATGTACGCAATGGTGATCAGCAGTAGGGCCAGAAAACTCATAAAGCCAATCCATGCGGAGGCGTCCGCCTTCCGCTGCTCTCTGGTGCGCCGTTCATGCTTTCTCATGCGGATTCCCTCCTTCAATCAGGTCAACGATTTTGAATACCCAAGTGGCCGCATACGCCACGCCAACGATCATAAAGAACAGATTCCAGTTCATTGCTTCACGTCCCCCTCTTTGGTGTAAACACCGTCAAATTCAAGGCCGTTTTCCCGCGACCAGATCTTGCCGAACTCCGTCATGATCTTCACCGGGTCAGGCGGGGATACCCAAATGATCCGGTATTCAATCTTCCGTTTTTTTGCCATTGCCTTTTCCTTTCCCCTGTGCTAAAATAGCCACAGGACACATATCTGAGCCTAAGATTTGTTCCGCCGCCCTGCCCGGTCTGCAACACCGGGCGGGGCATTTTTTATTCCCCATCGCTGGATTTGAACAGTTCGTCCACCGTCACGCCGTACATCCTTGCCAGCTTCTTGTGGTACTTACGTGCCGGTCGCCAGTCGCCCAGCTCCCAATGCGTCACACAGGACAAGTCCACATTCAGTTTCTTTGCTACCTGTGCACGGGTCAGGCTGGAACGTTCTCGCAGTTCTCTCAATGCCAAATCATGCATCCTCCTTTCAATACCCGCCGAAACCTCATGAATGTGAGAAATCACGCTTGACACGACCCGGAAAGCGTATTACAATGAAATCGCCAAAAGACATTGCAAGAGCCGCTTTTATGGGGGCTGGTTTTCGTGTACACTTTTCCGGTGGGCTTAGGGATATGATACCTCACAAAATTTAACTTTGCAATAGCGATTCCTAAATTTTTTTAACTTTGGCGAATGTGACAAATCTGAGGTTTATTTATGGACATTGTGTTGGAGCGCATATTAAGCCTTATCCCCAAGGGTCCAGATGGGAAATATGTGCATGGCGCAAAAACGAAATTTGCAAAGAAGATTGGATACAACGATGGCGCAATCGTTGCTATGTGGGAGAACGGAAGCAGCATTTCATACAATAAAAAGCTGTACCAAATAGCCGAAGAATACAATGTGTCCGTTGAATGGCTCCAGGGCAAAACGGAAGATAAGAGCATAAAAGAAACCCCCGATCCAAAGATCGAGGGTGTGAGCGCGGAAGCGCAGGAAATATTAGATTATATCCGGGGTGCGACACCCGCCGAACTGGCGGAAGTCTGCCGGTATATCGGGTATCTGAAAAGCAAGAGGAGCACGGAATGAAACTGAACCCAGATTGCTTGCGGGATATTATGCTTTTGGTCGAAGATCGTATTTCCGTTGAAACTGCGATTGAAAATCCAAATGGGCTAAGAAAATTTAGCTATGTCAGCATTCCCTGTTTGGTGCGCTTGCTTCCTGACAGCTATTCAAAAGAGGAGATCATATATCATGTTGTACAGCTTTCAGAAAGCGGATACTTAAAAACAGATTTTTCCTTTGCAACAAGCGAAATGTTTGGATACTTTTACTTGAATACAATTTATCACATCACGCCAAAAGGCCATGACTTTATCGCAAACATCGGGGGAAAAGAAAGCTGGGCAAAAACAAACGCTGTTTTAAAATCCTTGAAGTCAATATCTCTATCGGTAATTGAAACGGTGGCAAAGGGTATCACTTCGGCCATAGTAGATCAATACATTGCAGGCTTTCAGGCATAATACTGTACCCGCCGTCATTATTGGCGGTTACAGAAATGGGAGCGCTCTTGAATGCTCCTTGCTTTAGCGTTTCATAATTGCTGCATTTAATAGCCTCCGCCAAACAGCCCGGAACAAGCGTAGCGCATTCCGCCGAAATGCCAGACGCTTCCAATACGTTGAGACACGCGTTTACGGCTTTAAGGACGTTGGGATTTTCATACCACAATTGATTATACACCATCGTTTCCTCCTTTAATCATTCGCAGCAATTCTACCTGTTCCTCTTGCGGCAAAAGCAGTACGGCATGCATCAGTTTGTTGCGAATTTCTTCAAGCTGTTCTGTTGCCATTATATCACAGTTTGCCGGTAAATCCAACATCTATGTATCCTCCGTTCATCATTTGCGAATAGAACGTCTGTTCGATTATTATAGCACACCACCATGATTTTGCAACCGCAAGATATGGGGGCATGACGGTTGCCCGCGCATATTGAATATTTACATATACGCATATAAAAGAATGAAAGGAGCTTTACTATGATTTGCCCTAATTGCGGAAGCGAAAATGTAACAATCTCTATGGAGCAAGTGTCAAGTAAAACCAAAAAGCACGGGAACGGCATCGGAGGCCATATTAACAATGCTGCTCGCGGCTTGATGGCGGTATCAACCCTTGGCATGTCTAATCTCGTGTGGAAGAAAAGCAAAGGTGGCGAAAAGACCGTTGTAAAAAATCAAAAGATTTGCCTTTGCCAGAATTGCGGAAACTCTTGGGAAATAAAGTAAGTGAAAAACCCGGCCCCGCCGCCTCTGCAACAAACGGCGGAGCCGGAAGCAAGCCGGGGGACGTCGGCTTGCCGTAATCAAAGCGTAGCAAAAACAGGGTTGGGTGGGCAAGTCCCAAAGCTTGGTTTTTGGCATTTTCAGCCGTTTAAAAGTTTGTGCCGCCTTTACCCATATTTTGATTTTGGGGGTAAGGAGGCACTTTTTATGACCATTCAGGAAGTTTGTAAGGCGAAACGTAACGCTTTGGGTATGACCATTCAGGACATAGCTGAAGCATCGGGGATTCCGCCGTCTACCGTCAACAATTTCTTTACCCATGCTTCCAAGGCCCCCTATATCTCCACGGTTGGGCCAATATGCGCCGTCCTTGGCGTGTCGCTGGATGAATTTTACGGCATCGGAGATCATCTGACGGCCAGTGAGGAAACGTTGCAAGCGGAAAAGGACGGACTAGAACACCGCCTTGAGAACAAACGGCAGACCATCGGCCTGATGGACACAGAACTGTGCAATCTTTGGCACTCCGTGAAGCTATACAGGTGGATCATACTCGGTTTGTCACTATTGATCATCGGGCTTTTTGCCTGGTGCGTTTGGGTTGACATCCATTGTGCCAACTATGGATTTTGGAGGGGATAACATGTGCCAAAAAATAGTGGTCACTCTACCAAATAATCTACGCATCCGTGTAGCACTGTACATCAGGGTATCGACCGAAGAACAGGCGAAGCACGGCCTGTCCCTGGCAGACCAGCGTGATGCCCTGATTGCATATGCCGCCGCACACGGCATGGAGGTGGTGGGTATTTACGAGGACGCCGGAATCAGCGCCAGAAAGCCGTATAAAAAGCGTCCGGCCTTGATGCGCCTGCTTGATGATTGCCGCGCCGGGAAAATCGACACCATCCTTTTTGTCAAGCTGGATAGGTGGTTTCGGAATGTGGCGGGGTACTACGCCGTGCAAGAGGTTCTCGACAAAAATCATGTGGATTGGCAGGCCATTAGAGAGGACTACGAAACGCGGACTGCATCAGGGCGATTGAAGGTCAATATTATGTTGTCGGTAGCGCAGGACGAAGCTGACCGCACATCGGAGCGCATTAAGGCCATCAACGAGGGCAAGAGGGCAAAGGGCCAGCCCACCAACGGGAAAACTCCTATCGGAATCTGCGTGAAGAACCGGCGCTACGACATTGATGAAAAAACCGCAGATGCGGCGCGAGATATGTTCCCAGCCTTTATACGGCTGCAAAGCATCCTTGCGCTAAGGCGGTATATGGCAACGGAGTGGGGGATCAAACGCTCGTACAACAAATACAAGGATGCGTTGAGAAGCCGCCTGTACTTAGGTGAGGCGTTCGGCGTGGAAAACGCATTGCCCGCGCTTGTCGATCGAGAAACTTTCGACCTTGCTGGGAAAATCTTGGAACGGCGAAGCCAGCGGAACGCCAGTGCGGATCGAATATATTTGTTTACCGGAATTCTCCGTTGCCGGGAGTGCGGTAGAAATATGCAGCCGGAGACTGTAAAGCAGGTGTACAAGTACTACCGATGCAGAACGCACACACTTGACCCAGCCGACTGCCCGCACATCCTCAGAATCCGAGAAGATGTGCTTGAGGATTACCTTCTGAGGGAATTTGAGGGGATCGCAAAAAAGTATTACTCCAAATCAAAAACCGCAGAAAAAAAGCCGCCCAAAACGGCGGAGCAAATCAAGCGGAAAATGCAAAAACTGAAAGACCTGTATCTGTCGGATTTGATTGAAATCGAAGAATACAAAAAAGACTATACGGAATTGAAACAGCAGCTCGCGGCAATAAACCCGGAGCCTATAAAAGAATTTGACCTTGAAACATTACGGCGGGAATTGAAGGAATATCCTGATTTAGACCGACAGGCAAAAAAGGAATTCTGGGTACGCACAATCCAGCGCATCGACGCAGACAATGACGGTGCGTTTTTTGTAACGCCAAGTTAGTTTTATTTTCACGTCGCAACACTAACTGTATATCCGAAATATTTTTGCAAGGTCTCCAAATC
>ERZ837380.3070-NODE-3070-length-16299-cov-4.106439_pt1 | contig 16299 bp, 10 predicted proteins | sample MGYA00519685_ERZ837380 | MGnify/ENA primary metagenome ERZ837380 (study PRJEB31850, sample SAMEA3708817) | human gut metagenome | biome: human gut; feature: human-associated habitat; material: faeces | place: China | collected 2014 ...
CTAATGCTTTACTTTCTGCAATTTCTTTTAAAGATTGTTTGAAATTCAAATCAAATATATAGGCATAATCTGTTAATATTTCATCTGCATTATTTTTTATTTTTGAATAATCTAATGTATGAGTTTCAAACATTGTTTTTATTAAGTCTTCATTTATTTTTTCACAGTCAAAATCTGAATACCAAAAAATGCTTTTGAATTGATATTCTGTTATAACATTTATAATTATATCTAATTTATCTGCATCTCTTATAATTTTTGCAAATAATAATTCATCATCTTCTAATCCATCTTCAATTGTAGCTTTATTATGATTTAATACAGCTTTTTTTATTATATGATTATATTTAGAGTCAACTTTGAATTTTTCTATTAGATTATCTTCATATAATACTTTTATACTATATTCTGCATGGTTTATTCCAGATTCTTTATCACTAAATGTATGATATTTTTCCGCTTGTTTAAATCTCCCAATATCATGAAAAATACCTATTAATTCTGCTAATTGTATTTGTTCTTCATTTAATTTTAAATTTGTTGCTATTTGCTTACTATAATTTGCAACTCTTAGTATATGTTCTATTTTTAATTTAATTCTACCATCTTCTGGATTGAAATTTTTTACATATTCATTAAATACTTTTTTTGCATTTTCTATATCTATCATTTTATTTTGCTCCTATTTTAATTTTAAATATCCTAATTCTTCCCAACTGTTATATGCTAAATTTAGTTTAAATACTAATTTAGGCTTTGCACCTGCTCTGTTTTTATCTATTACACATGAATAATATCTTACATCTGGATTTTTTGATTTTTCCAAGTTAAAGAATTTTGTATCTACTTCTTCTTTTGAATATTCATATTTTTCATAGTCATCTCTATTTATTTGTTTAAATAAGCATAATGTATCTAATACTTCTTTTACTGTTTTACTTACTGCTAAGTCGTTTACATTTAAATCTATAGGCATTGTTGTGTTTTCAGATAATTGCATTGATGAGCATATGAACATATCAAAATTTTGAGCTAAATTTGAAAGTATCGTTGCGGTTTTCTTTATTTCTTCCGGATTTCCTATATTTGCAGTGTCTGTTTTCAAAGTATCATAAAAGACATATTCTATTTTTTCTTTGTAATAATAGTTTGTAATAACTTTTTGTAGTTCATCGTTTGTATGGTCTGTTATGTTTATAAAATAAATTGAATTATTCATTTGTTTGCTTGCCCATTCGATAGCTGTTATTACTTTATTGAATTGTGATGATATTTTTGAAAGTCTTTGTACAAATTGTGTTTGTGTTTCCTTTTCTTCTTTTAAAATATACCCATTTTCATCTAATACTGCATCTTTTGCATTATCTGGTTTAAATTTAAATTCTAGTAGTTCTGTTTCTGATATTTCTACTTTTTGACCATGTATTTTTTGTATTTCTGGATTGTTTAATATTGTTGTAATTAAACATAATTTCATTTTTTCTTCAGACATTTCATTTGAAATTACTAAAACTTTCTTTTTGTGTACTAATGATGTGTAGGCTGCTATATCTATTGTAAGTCTACTTTTTCCTGAGTTTGATGGCATAGCAAAAGCCATTGTTTCTCCTTTTCTTATTCCTTTAAAAACTTGTGTTAATATTGGGAATGGGTAATCCAATCCATTTGCTAATTCATTTTCTCCATTTTCTAAAAATCTTACTAAGTTTCTACTTAATATTGATTGTTTAAATTTTTGAGTAACATTTACTTGTTTAATTGCATCTTCTATTTCTTCTGGTGACATTTTATCATATAATTGATAATCTGTTATTTCTGCTATTTTATCTTGAATATATCTTTCTGGAGCTTCTAAGCAACTTTTTCTTAATATAAATATTTTTCTTAGTTCTACATATATTTTTTCAGGATTTTTTTGTTCATCTTCAGCTTGTTTTTTTAATTTTGCTTTTAAATTATATACTTCTTCAGAATCTTTTGAAAAGTTAAATCCATCTTTTGCTTTTTCAGAAGCATATTTGGCTCCTTCATTGAATAATATACTTTTATAAATATTTAAGCATTGTTCATCTTTAAAAAGACATATTTCTTTTAAGAAATAATATTTCATTATTAATTTAGGATTTGATAATAGAATTCCTATAAAGTCATATTCTAGTTGTGTACCATTCAATTTTTCAGGATAAATTTCTTCCTCTTCATTTTTTTCTGTTTCTAATTTAAATTCATTTTCGGTTTCATCATTAGTAACATCTTTTAATCTTCTCATTTTTTCTAAAGCTTTTATATATTCTTGTTGTGTTAATAAATCTTCTATTTCATCTATATAAGGTTTATTTGTCTTAGTTACCGGAATTTGTCTTAATAATTCATATATATCATCAATATTTTTCATAGTTTATCTCCTTTTAAAACTTTAGGGACATTGCTATATTTTCAATTGTCCCCAAAATGTTTTATTTTAATCTTTCTTCTACTTTTGCAAGCATTTCTTTGTATTTTTCTAATTTGTCTTTTTCTTCTTGTATTTTCTTTTCTGGTGCTTTGTTTACAAATCCTGGATTTGAAAGCATTTTCTCACATCTTGCAACTTCACTTTCTAATTTTGTTTTTTCTTCTTCTAGTCTTTTTCTTTCTTCTTCCATATCTACTAAATCTTCAAGTGGCATATATAGTTCAATTCCATCTTTTAATATGCTGATTGCATTTTCTAATATTCCTGCTTTATCTTTTTGAACTATTATTTTTTCTCCAAGTCCTAGTTTTAAGATGAAGTCTTTTGCTTCCCAGATTTCATTTTCATATTTTTGTGTTACAAATATTAGCTCTGATTTTTTTGATGGATGTATATTCATATTTGCTCTTACATTTCTTATTTCTGTAATGATTTCTTTTATTTTTTCTACTGTTTGTTCTTCTTCATCAAATGCAAACTTTTCTCTAATTGTTGGCCAGTTTGATACTATTAAATCTGATTCATTGTATTTTACTAGTTTATCATAAATTTCTGATGTTACAAATGGCATAAATGGATGTAGTAGTTTTAATGATGTTCCAAATACATAGTTTAGTATATCACTTACTGCTACTTTTGTTTCTTCATTTTCACTGTAAATTCTTGTTTTTACCATTTCGATATACCAGTCACAGAATTCATTCCAAATAAAGTTATATATTTTGTCTAGTGCAATTCCTAAATCATAGTTTTCAATATTTCTTGTAATATCAACTACTAATTTATCTAATTTATTTAGAATCCATTTATCTTCTATTGTTAATAGGTCTTGATTATATTTGCTTGTTTCATTATTATACCAATCATCATTGAATTTTTTAACTTTTTCTTCATCTGGTGTATTCATTATTATAAATTTAGCAGCATTCCAAATCTTGTTTGCAAAGTTTGATGCTTGTTCTAATTTTTCTGGCATATATCTAATGTCATTTCCCATTGTTGTTCCAGAAAGAACTGAAAATCTTAATGCGTCTGCACCATATTTGTCAATTATTTCGATTGGGTCAATACCATTTCCTAATGATTTTGACATTTTTCTTCCTTGTGAATCTCTTACAATTCCGTGTACTACAACATCTTTGAATGGATTTTTATCAGTTAATTCTAGTCCTTGTGTCATCATTCTTGATACCCAGAATGTTATTATGTCATAGCCTGTAACTAATACATTTGTTGGGTAGAATGTTTTGTAATCTTCTGATTCTGTATTTGGCCAACCTAATGTTGAGAATGGCCATAATGCAGAACTAAACCATGTGTCTAATGAATCTGGGTCTTGATGTAATTTTGTTGAACCACATTTTTCACATTTTTCTGGCATTTGTTTTGAAGCATGTATATGTCCACATTCATCACAATAATATACTGGTATCCTATGTCCCCACCATAATTGTCTTGATATACACCAATCTTGAATATTATCTAACCAGTTAAAATACATTTTTTCATATCTTTTTGGTACAAATTTTACTTCATCATTTCTAACTGCATCTGCTGCTCTTTTAGCTAAGTCTTTCATTGATACAAACCATTGCTCTGAAATTCTTGGTTCTATTGTACTATGACATCTGTAACATTTTCCAACATTATGAGTATAATCTTCTATTTTAACTAAATTTCCAAGTTCTTGTAATTTTTCTACTATTAATTTTCTTGCTTCTATTGCAGGCATTCCTTTATATTCTGGAACTAAATTTCCCATTATTGAACTATCATCAAATACTTCTATAATTTCTAAGTTATGTCTTAATCCTGCTTGATAATCATTTGGATCATGTGCTGGTGTGATTTTTACACAACCTGTTCCAAATTCTTTTTCTACAAATTCATCTGCAATTATTGGTATTTCTTTGTTCATTATTGGTAAAATACATTTTTTACCTACTAAATCTTTATATCTTTCATCATCTGGATGTACTGCAACTGCTGTATCTCCAAGCATTGTTTCTGGTCTTGTTGTTGCAACTATAATGTATCTATCTGGTTCACCAGCAATTTGATATTTGATATGCCATAAATGAGATGGTTCGTCTTGATATTCAACTTCTGCATCTGAAATTGTTGTATGGCAAGATGGACACCAGTTTATCATTTTTTTACCTTTATAGATTAGTCCTTTTTCATATAATTTGATGAATTGTTCTAAAACTGCTTCTGATAATCCTTCATCCATTGTAAATCTATTTCTATCCCAATCGCAAGAACATCCTAATCTTCTTTGTTGTTTTTGGATTGTTCCACCATATTCTTTAGTCCAAGCCCACGCTCTTTCTAAAAATTGTTCTCTTGTAATGTTTGCTTTTGTTAGTCCTTCTTCTTTTTTCATTTTTTCAACAACTTTTACTTCTGTTGCTATTGCTGCATGGTCAGAACCTGGAAGCCATAATGTGTTATAACCTTGCATTCTCTTAAATCTTATTAAGATGTCTTGTATTGTATCATCTAATGCATGTCCCATGTGTAATTTTCCTGTTACATTTGGTGGTGGCATCATTATGCAATAACTTTCCTTTGTTTTGTCCATGGTTGGTTTAAAGTAGCCTTTTTCTTCCCATTCTTGATATAATTTTTCTTCAAAATCCTGTGGGTTGTATTTGTCGTTTAATTTTTTTTCCATTTTTTATCTTCCTCCTTTAATCTTTTTGGTTAATTTAAAAACTCGCCAATATGCTTACTTAGCATAAGGGCGAGTTTTCTCACGGTACCACCTTATTTATTATCTATTTTTATTAATTGATAACATCTCATTTTACTTTAACGCAGTATTACGAATAATCTTAAGTTTATTTTCGGATTATCAACTCAAAAGTTACTTTCCATTTATCTTTATTTTAGAAGTTTACAGCCTAGGACTTCTATTCTCTTTAAATTAGTGTTAAATGTACTTCTCTTTTTCTTTGTTTTTTATTTATTATGTTACCATTATATATCTTTTTATTCATTTTGTCTAGTCATTTAAATACTTTTTCAAAAACTTACCAGTATAACTTTGCTCATTTTTACAAATTTGTTCCGGTGTACCAACAGCTACAACTTGTCCTCCACCATCTCCGCCTTCTGGACCTAAATCAATAATATGATCACAAGTTTTTATTAAATCTAAATTATGTTCAATAACTATAATTGTATTTCCAGTATCAACTAATCTTTGTAAAATATCAACTAATCTATGAACATCAGCTATATGAAGACCAGTTGTTGGCTCATCTAAAATGTATAAAGTTTTTCCTGTTGCTCTTTTTGAAAGTTCTGTTGCAAGTTTAACTCTTTGTGCTTCTCCTCCCGATAAAGTTGTTGATGGTTGACCTAGTTTAATATAGCCAAGTCCAACATCATATAGTGTTTGTATTTTTTGTTTTATTTTTGGTATTTTATCAAAGAATTCTAGTGATTCTTCAACTGTCATATCTAATACATCTGCAATACTTTTTCCTTTATATTTTACTTCTAGTGTTTCTCTATTATATCTTTTACCTTTACATACTTCGCATGGTACATACACATCTGGTAAGAAATGCATTTCTATTTTATGGACTCCATCTCCATTACAGCTTTCGCATCTTCCACCTGCAACGTTGAAGCTAAATCTACCTTTTTGGAAACCACGTAATTTTGCTTCATTTGTTCCAGCAAATATGTCTCTTATTAAGTCAAATACTCCTGTATATGTTGCTGGATTTGAACGTGGTGTTCTTCCTATTGGTGATTGGTCTATGTTTATTATTTTATCTATGTTTTCTAGTCCTTTTATTTCTTTGCATTTACCAGGTTTTTCTGAAGCTCCATTTAATTCTTTTGCTATTGTTTTATATAATACTTCATTTACAAGAGTGGATTTTCCTGAACCTGAAACTCCTGTAACGCAAGTAAATACTCCTAGTGGAAATTTTACACTAATATTTTTTAAGTTATTTTCTGTTGCATTTTTTACTTCTATTACTTTTGATTTTGTAGGTTTTCTTCTTGTTTTTGGAACTTCTATTTTCTTTCTTCCACTTAAATATTGTCCTGTAACAGAGTCTTTAACTAATTTTACTTCTTCTGCTGTTCCTTGTGCCATAACATTTCCACCATGTACACCAGCACCAGGTCCAATATCTATAATTTGGTCTGCTGCATACATTGTATCTTCATCATGTTCTACTATCAACAAAGTATTTCCTAAGTCTCTTAATTTTTTAAGTGTAGCAATTAATTTGTCATTATCTCTTTGATGTAAGCCTATACTTGGTTCATCTAAAATATACATAACGCCTGTAAGTCCAGATCCAATTTGTGTTGCTAAACGAATACGTTGAGCTTCTCCTCCAGATAATGTTCCAGCACTTCTAGATAATGTTAAATATTCTAATCCTACATCTATTAAAAATTGAAGTCTTTTATTTATTTCTTTTAAAATCATATCTGCAATCATTGCTTCTTTTGTTGTTAATTCTAAATTACTTAAAAATTCTTTCAAGGCTTTTATTGACATGTCTGTTACTTCATTTATGTTTTTTCCATTAATTTTTATACATAATACTTCTTTTTTTAAACGTGCACCATTACAAGTATGACAATGAGAATTTGTCATATACATTTCATAAAAGCTTCTCATTCCTTGTGATTGTGTTTCACTATGACGTCTATCTAAAGTTGGTAAAACTCCTTCAAATGGTGCTGTAAACTTTCTAACACCTGCTGCTGATGAATATTCAAAGTCTATTTCTTCTTCTCCAGTACCATATAAAATCTTTTCTAAAAACCATCTTGGTAATTTTTTTATTGGAACTCCTTTGATTTCTACTCCATAATGTTTAGCTATGCTTTCGAAATACATTTTAGCCATTGTATCGCCTTTTTTCATAGTACTTGCTCCAAAGGCTTTTATTCCATCATATAAAGTTTTATTTTTATCTGGTATTATTAAATCTTCATCCATTTTCATTAGGTAACCTATTCCCATACATGTTGGACAAGCTCCGTATGGATTGTTAAATGAAAACATCCTTGGTGTTATTTCTGGAAAACTAAAACCACAATCTGGACAAGCATAATTTGAACTATATAGAACTGTTTTGTCTTCTTCTTTTGTTATTATATTAACTTGTACTAAATTTTCAGCGTGTTTTAAAGCTATTTCAACTGATTCTGTAAGTCTGCTTCTTATTTCTGGTTTTATTACTAATCTATCAACCACTAATTCAATTTCATGTTTTTTATTTTTATCTAATTTTATTTCATCTGATAAATCATAAATTTCGCCATCAACTCTTGCTCTTACAAATCCGTCTTTTTGATAGCCTTCTAATTGTTTTACAAATTCACCTTTTCTACCTCTAACAACTGGAGCTAATATTTGAATTTTTGTACCTTCTTCTAATTCCATAATATTATCAACAATTTGGTCTATTGATTGTTTTTCAATTTTTTTACCGCAATTTGGACAATATGGTACTCCTATATTTGCATATAGTAAACGAATATAGTCATATATTTCTGTTACTGTTCCAACTGTTGAACGTGGATTTTTAGATGTTGTTTTTTGGTCTATTGATATTGCTGGAGATAATCCTTCTATTTTTTCAACATCTGGTTTTTCCATTATTCCTAAAAATTGTCTTGCATATGATGACAAACTTTCTACATATCTTCTTTGTCCTTCGGCATACAAAGTATCAAATGCTAAGGATGATTTTCCAGAACCTGAAAGTCCTGTTATTACTACCATTTTATCTCTTGGTATTTCTAGATTTATGTTTTTTAAGTTATGTTCCTTTGCTCCTTTTATTATTATTTTATCATTCATTTTTTATTCCCCCTCAAACCAAAATCAGCCAACAGGGACGTTGTTTAATTGGTTCGAAAATATTATACTATATTTTTAAGATTAAAACAAGAGTTTGGTAGCCGTTTTTATTTACATTTTTGTAAAAATATGTTATAGTATATATTATGTAACCATATTAATTTCATAAACTATTATTTTAGGAGGTTTATAATTATGAAAATTTTTCACGAAGAAGATGGACGGAATGTAGTATATGTTCAAGTTGATGATATATTATTTATTGTCAAAAATCTTGGTGATATGCTAATACCCGCATCAATCTGTTGCAAGGTCTTTTGTAACGATGGTGCTACTATTACATGTTCTAATCAGTATGATTTTATAAAATTTAACTCGGATTTGGAAATATCATTTTTTAAAAAGTTAGATTTTGTCATCGATTATGATGATTACAAGAATCTTAGTGATGAGCAATTAAAAAATCACTATAATAATGTTTTTCTGGACTATATAAGTTCAATAAAAAGATGGACTAGAATGTCAAACGAAGACCAGAAAAAAAATACTGAATTAAAAATTTGTATTAAAAAACAGAGACATATGATGAAGTATATCGAAGAAATATACAATTTGAAGCATCATCCCAGGGATTGGTACTTCCCTTTTATTGAGTGAAAAAGAATCGAACCCAACAGGAAAATTTCCTGTTGGGTTGATCATTTTTATTAATATATTAATTTTTTACTTTTCTTGTAACTTAGAAAAATCACCAAATATATTATTTTTAGCACTCTTTAATAATTCACTAACAGTTTTCCAAATCATTTCTTTAGTTTCATTATCAATATTCTTATATGAAGTCAAAATTGTTCTAGCATTTAAAAACCAATTAGCTTTCAATTCTTTCATTGTTTGTGCATCTGTATTACTCAAAATTTCAAATATTACATCTATAACTTGTTCTCTTTTTGTTGGTTCAACTTGTTCAAGCCAACTTGTTATTGTTTTGTCTATAAATACACTGTCATTTGTAAGTTCTTTAGCTGTAACGAATTCTTTACCTAATATTTGCCAAGTATATAGGTCATGTTGCATTATTCCTTTTTGAGTACTTTCAACTATTGTATATTCTTCTTTGTGGTTCATTAATCTTCCTATTATAGATGATTGTGGAATATATGTATGCGTTTTTGGCATAATTTCTTGATATTCTGCTGTTTTTATAACGTCCTCGCAAAAACCTGGTCCATCATTATTATACACATTTATTATTCTATCTTTTGCTTCTTGTTTTGCAAAGGCTGAGGCATATATTGCAATATTTCCACCTTTAGAATGTCCACCAACTCTAATTTTCTTATTTGGAAATTCTTCTGCTATATTTTCTAGATATTCTTTTGCTGATATTTGAGAAGCTATATGGCTTTTAAAACTCATATTAAAATCTTCTTTCCAGCCAACTATTGTATTGTCTGTTCCTCTAAAAGATACATATATTGTATCATCTGGCATTAATACAGTAATTGCAGAAAATTGTTTTTCTTGTTCTGTTTCTATTTTATTTACATATTTTGTAGCAAGCATATTTCCAAATCTTTCTGTTTTTCCCATTGCAGGAAAGAATTCTTTATCATCTTTCCATAAAATATGAATTGGGTTTATGTCTGTTTTTTCAAATCTTTCGCTTAATTCTTTTATTGTTACTACTTCATTTTCTTTTATTATATTATCAAATGGAAAGTAAGAAAAACGTGATAAAATCAAATTATCTATTTCATTAAATTCTGATTGTTCTAAGTTTAAATCCCCTCTCCATTGTAAATAGTCAAATACGTTTGCCATATAATTTCCTCTTTTCCTTTTAGATTTCTATTATTTCTTCCCATTTTAACTCATTTTTTCCAAAATGTCCATAATTTGTTGTTTTAGAATATATTGGTTTTTCTAGTTCTAAATATTTTATAATTCCATTTGGAGTTAAGTCAAATTTCTCTTTTATTAATTTTTCTAGTTCTTCTTCAGATTTTGTTCCTGTTCCAAAAGTATTTACACATATTGATAATGGTTCTTCCATTCCTATTGCATATGAAATTTGAATTTCACATTTTTTTGCATAACCATTTGCTACTAAATTTTTCGCAATATGGCGTAACATATAAGCTGCAGAACGGTCTACTTTACTAGCATCTTTTCCAGAAAATGCTCCTCCCCCATGTCTTGCATAACCACCATATGTGTCAACAATTATTTTTCTTCCAGTTAAACCGGTGTCTCCCAAAGGCCCACCTATTACAAATCTTCCAGTTGGATTTATATATATTTTTGTTTTTTCATCTATCATTTTTTGAGGAATTACTTGCTTTATTACTTTTTCTACTATATCCTTTTTTAATTGTTCATCCCTTACTGTTTCTAAATGTTGAGTTGAAATCAATATTGTTTCTATTCTTTTTGGTTTGTCATCTTCATATTCTACAGTTACTTGTGTTTTTCCATCAGGTCTTAAATATTCTAATTCTTTTGATTTTCTAACTTCTGTTAATTTTTTTGATAATCTATGTGCCATTTCAATAGCATATGGCATATAATTTGGCGTTTCATCACAGGCAAAACCAAACATTATTCCTTGGTCGCCTGCGCCGCCAACATTTACTCCCATAGCAATATCTGGACTTTGCTTTGTTATATTAATATGAACCTTACAAGTTCTATAATCAATATCTGTTTTTTCATTATCAAAGCCAATTTCTTTTATTGTATCTCTTACAACTTTTTCTATATCAACATTTCCTTTTGAAGTTATTTGTCCTGCTATTGTTATTTCATTTTTTGATGCAAAAGTTTCAACAGCAACTCTTGATTTAATATCTTGTTTCAAATATTCATCTAAAATTTTATCAGATATTGTATCACATAACTTATCTGGATGTCCTTCTGTTACACTTTCTGAAGTAAAAAAATATCTTTTCATTTTATTCCTCTTTTCTTTATAATTAATTGCCAAAAAGTTGTCAAAAGGTAAATCCTCCTGACAACTTTATTTTGGATGTATATTAAATTAATTATTCTTTAATATAATCTTTTATTTTGCTCATAAATATAATTCTGTCTATTATATCTAGAACTGCATAAATTATAGTTAAAACACCTATTGTTGTGAATAAAATATTTGCATTAACTAGGATTACTATACCAGCGATTATCATTAACATTGAGAATAATAATGCTAATGTCCAATATACTGATTTAACTTCTTTCCAAATAAGTGTTGTTTGAAAATCCATTATTCCAGCTGCTATAATCCATACACCTAAAATAATTCTAAATAATGAAATTATAGAATCAGATGCAAATAACACAATTACTCCAAATACTACAGCTATTAATGCAATTGATAATAGATAGTCTTCTTTTGTTTCTGAAGTAAAATATTCTATTAATTTTAAAACACCCATTGCTATGAATACAATTCCAAATATTATTGAGATTGCAGCAACCATTTCATTTGGTTTAGCTATTAAAAGTGCTCCAAATAATACGAATATTATTGAAATAACTATGTCTGTCCAACTTGATCTTTTTAAAAATTTTTCAAACATAATACTCCCTCTCTTTCTTTAGTATTTTATGGCTATATAATATCACATTAATTAAAAATTGTATACGTTTTTTTGAATTTTTTGTATTTTTTTGTAACAAAAAGAAAAAATAGCACTTTGTGCTATTTATAATTATGCATTTTCAGTTTCTTTTTTTGCTACGATTTGTTTACCATCATAATATCCGCAGTTTCCGCAAACTCTGTGTGGTAATACTGGTTCATTACAATTTGGGCATGTAGCGAATTTTGGTTCTTCTTTTTTCCATGTTGATCTTTTTGAATGTGTTCTTGCTTTTGACCATCTTCTTTTTGGTTGTGCCATTTTAATTCCCCCCTTGCTTAAAGATATATGTTTTATATCTATTTGAAATTTTTACTATTTTTATGTCACTATAAAATTATACAAGTATTTTTTATTTTTGTCAACTATTTTTCTAGCATTTTTTCATTAATTTCAATTTGGTCTATACAGTATTTTTTATATAGTGATTTTATATTTTTCTTTGTTAATGTACTATCTATTCCATTTTTGCTAACTTGTTCAAGTACTTCTGTTATCACTTTTTTTACATTTTCATTTAATGGATAATTTACTCTTTCTCTTTTCCAATATTGTAATTCATACTCTTTAGTCCAATCTTTCCCTTGATAAATTATTCCTGCTGCTAATTTATCACATATCATTTCAGCTACATATTGATATGGAATTAATGGATATTTTACTGGTGCATCCATATCTACCCAGTAATCTGCATGATGTCTATTTCTTCCTTTATGATGTAACCATGCATCAGAATAACCTTTCTCTTTTTTGCAATCAGTTATTGGTGAATGGTGTCCATTAAAATATTTCACTCCTTCCCAGAACTCTGTTGGTGAATATTTAGAAAGGTCATGTACTAAGCCTCTCCAAGGTTCTCCTACCTTGGTACATAATTTAAAGACAACCCATCTATGTCTTGTTATTGTACAAAAATGTCCTACTACGTTTTTTAGTTTCACTTATGTTTCATTTCCTATTTCGCTAACATTTTAACATATATTATTTTTTTATTCAATATTATTTTAACTTTTGCATATATTATAAAATAACAGGAGGTATTTTTATGTGTGGATTTGTTGGCATTGCTGACTTTAAAAATGATATTTCTAATAAAAAAGAGATTTTATTAAATATGAATTCTACTCTTTCTAAAAGAGGACCAGATGAAGATGGTTTTTACATAAATTCTCATATTGCTCTAGCTCATAAGAGACTTATTGTAATTGACCCTGATGGTGGAAAACAACCTATGATTGAGAAATTTTCTTATGGAGAATATGTTATTGTTTATAATGGTCAAATTTATAATACAAAAGAATTAAAAGAAACTTTGACACTTAATGGCTTTGAATTTAAAGGACATTGCGATACAGAAATTTTATTAAAATCTTATATCTATTATGGAAATGATGTAGTTAAACATTTGAACGGCATTTTTGCTTTTGCAATTTGGAATAGTCGTACTAAAGAATTATTTTTAGCTCGTGACCATTTTGGAGTAAAGCCTTTATTTTACACTATTAATAATAATGCATTAATTTTTGCTTCTGAAATAAAGGCTTTATTTAAATACCCCGGAGTTGAAAAAGTTTTAGACAATCAAGGAATTTGTGAATTATTTGGAATTGGACCGGCTCATACACCTGGTACAACTATCTTCAAAAACATCTATGAAATAAAACCTGCCCATTTTGCAGTTTATAATTCTTCCGGTCTGCATATTGAAAGATATTGGAAATTACATTCAAAAAAACATACAGATAGTTTTGGCACAACTTGTTCTAAAGTTGAATACTTATTGCATGATGCTATTACTAGACAACTTGTTTCAGATGTTCCTTTATGTACATTTCTTTCTGGTGGTTTAGATTCTAGTATTATCACAAAATTTGCAGCTGATTATTGTCAAAAAGAAGGATTACCACCTTTAGATACGTATTCGATTGATTATGTAGATAATGATAAAAACTTTGTTAAAAGCGATTTTCAGCCTAATTCTGATAATTATTATATTAATTTGATGAACAAAAACTTGCATACAAATCATCATCAAATTGTAATCGATACTCCAGAACTTGCTGAATATCTTGAAGATGCTATGATTGCACGTGATATGCCTGGTATGGCCGATATTGACTCTTCTCTACTCTTGTTTTGCAAAAATGTAAAAATGGAAATGACTGTTTCTTTAACTGGTGAATGTGCTGATGAGATTTTTGGAGGCTATCCTTGGTTTTTCCGTGAAGACGCTTTGAATAGTGGAACTTTCCCTTGGTCTATTGCTATTGATGAAAGGCAAAAGCTTTTAAATCCTGAAATTGGCAAACAAGTCAATTTGAAAAATTATATTGATTATAGATATAATGAAAGTTTGGCTGAAGTTGAAATTTTAGATACAGATTCAAAAGAAACCGCTGAGAAAAGAAAGATTTCGTATTTGACTCTAAATTGGTTTATGCAGACTCTTCTTGATAGGTCTGATAGAATGGCTATGTATAATGGTTTAGAACTTCGTGTTCCTTTCTGTGATTACCGTTTAGCTCAATATGTTTGGAATATTCCTTGGGAGATTAAGGCTTTAAAAGGTCGTGAGAAAGGATTACTTAGATATATTTGTAAAGATTTTCTTCCTTCTGAAATTGTTGATAGAAAGAAATCGCCTTACCCTAAGACTCATAATCCTACTTATTTGGCTAAAGTTAAGGGTATGCTTAGTGAAATTATGAAAGATAAAGATGCTCCTATTAATAGTTTGCTTAATCGTGAGTATATTTTAGATATTTTAGCTTCTGATGGTTCGGCTTTTTCTAGACCTTGGTTTGGACAATTGATGATTTGGATGTCAAATAATAACACGAATTTTAAATTAGTATTCTTCATTATTTTCATAATAAAGAATACCTCTACAATTTAAAATTATATTCAATGTTTATTGTATCGTTTATTAATTCTATCTTTTTTATTAATTTTTTTAAATCCTCTTTTTCCAATTCATTAATTGACATTTTTCTATACATTTTTTTAATTTCTTTGTATTTTTCCTTTTCTTCTTTTTCTTCTTTTGAAATAAGTTTTTTATTTTCTTTTGATTCTTGCAAAAGCTTGTCTATTTTATTTCTTTCATTTATCAATATATCATAATTACTTTTATATTGTTCATCATTTATCTTTTTATCTAATCTATCATTATATAATGAAGATATTTTAAATAGAATTTTTCTTTTTTCATTTTCTAATTTTTGTTCCTGATTTGAATTCAATACATTTGTTTTTTGTTCTCTATACTTCTTATAAATTTTATCTTTATTGTATTTTGAGTTTAAAAATTTCTCTACTTCTATTTTTAGATCATTTAATACCACATCTTCTATATCTTTGTAAACATATCTTTTAGAATTCTTACAAAATCTTGTACTTGACATATATGCACCACAATATAAAATTATTTTTCCATTTTTATTTACCTTTCTCATTTTTCTTTTGCAAGAACAATAAATTAAATCCCCAATTTTGGTATCTACATTTGGAATTTTTGGAGTATAATTGTTGTATTTTTTATTGTCATGTATTTTTTCAAATATTTCTCTACTGATAATCGGTTCATGTGTATTTTTAGTAATAATACAGTCTTTTCTTTTTTTATAAATTTTCTTTTTACTTTTATAACTCATATTTTGTGCTTTTCCTAGATAAGTATCTCCAACATATACTGGTTTACTTACTAATCTATTTATATTCTCAGAAGTCCAAAATTCAATATTTCTATTTTTAAAAATTCCCAAATACTTTGCTGGTGGTGGTATCTTTTGTTCATTTAAGATTTTTGAAATTTCCTTCGCTGTTTTACCTTCATATTTCATCATAAATATGTCCTCTACAATGCCTGATACATTTTCATCTATTATTAATTTTCCTGGATTTTCTGGATCTTTTAAATATCCATATGGTGCAATAGGACAAAAATAAAGACCTTCTTCTTTTCTTTTTCTTTTGCTCTTTCTAATATTTTTGGATGTTTCTTTACAAAACATTTCATTAAACAATCCTTTAAAAGGAGCTATATCATTTTCCATCTTTTCTTCAAAATTATCAACGCCATCAATTATAGCTATATACCTTATTCCCATACTAGGAAATATTTTTTCTATGTATTCTCCTGAATCTATATAATTTCTAGCAAATCTAGACAAGCTTTTAGTTATTATAAGTTCAATATTATTTTGTTTTAGTTCTTTAATCATTTTCTTAAAAGCAGGTCTATTAAAATTAGTTCCACTAAAACCATCATCGCTATATTCATAGCAATTATTATATTCAAAATTTTTTTCTATAAATTCATAAATGAGCTTTCTTTGATTGTTAATACTTTC
>ERZ837380.3076-NODE-3076-length-16265-cov-8.348859_pt1 | contig 16265 bp, 14 predicted proteins | sample MGYA00519685_ERZ837380 | MGnify/ENA primary metagenome ERZ837380 (study PRJEB31850, sample SAMEA3708817) | human gut metagenome | biome: human gut; feature: human-associated habitat; material: faeces | place: China | collected 2014 ...
GAAAATTCAAAGATTTTTATGGGAAAACGCCGAGCGAATATGCTGAAGCGTAAAGAGTAAGACAAATGGAACAACCTATGCGATGCAAAATGATATTGTCCATATCAGATAGTCCTCAAGGGGCTACTTGGAAATTGTTTTGGAGATACTTCGCATTTGACGTCGCGGAGCGATTACATGAAAGCCCGCTTCGAAATTGAATAGCAACTGCTAAAGGATCGGTCGTCAAGCTGGTCCTTATTTTTGTGTCAAGGGCGCGGTTTCGTTAGGCGCTTACGCAATATCTCTTATTCTTCCGCTGATTATCACAAAATACATCTGCTTGTCATATTGCAGTTATTATTTTTCCTTTGTTTCCTATCTTATTCTTGTACACTGCTTCAGCAACCGTCAAAAAATTATATACTTTATAGTATAAAATAATGCATTGCATCCGCACGATTGCCGTCAACTCTCACTTCCAGATGCAGATGGTTGCCCGTGACTCTCCCGGTATGCCCGACATATCCGATAACCTCTCCCGCCTGCACCTGCTGACCGGTGGTGACGCAGATGGACGAACAGTGGGCGTACAGTGTTTCCAGCCCGCCGCCGTGGTCGATTTGGATGTAGTAGCCGTAGCTGCCGCCCCAACTGTCAAGACCGTTGACAACGGTGACGGTTCCATCTGCGGCGGCGAGGATCGGCGTACCCTCGGCGCAGGCGATGTCGGTGCCGGTGTGGGAGCTGACTTCGCCGGTGATGGGGTCTACGCGATGTCCGAACTGCGAGGTAATCGTACCCGCAACCGGCAGCGGCCATTGTAATGTACCGGTCGGGGTGCGGGTGATGTCCGGGGGCATAAGTTTTCCATCGTCCTGTGCAAAACCGCCGAGCAATTCCGCCCACAGTTGCTCGTACTGCGGGTCTTGCAGCAGTTGCAGGTAGGTATTCTGGCGGGTGGTATCCTTCTATATGCAAACAAAAAGCCGTCCGACAAAATGATATGCTCCCTATATAGCGAACAGTGAAATAAAACACTGAAAGCTATATGGGGAGCATTTTGTATAAGGGGTCGACTGTTATTTTATATATAAGCAGGTTGATGGCTTTATCTTTATTTGCGCTATCCGCATAAGTAAACTTTGGGCTACCGCAAATGCCGCTGATACAGCAATACCAAAGCAAACGTTGTTTTATTGCATCAATCCATCCCAGCACCGATATCCAGGGCCGCGTGGTAACCCCAGTAGACGGCGTTGGTAATGGTGCTCACCTTGGCGGCATCGCCGATGATGCGCACGAACGGTGCGGTGCCACGCAGGGCTTCTACATCGGCGGTGCGGGAGCGCTGGCCCAGCGCGCAGATGACGCTGGTGCCGGGGACCAGCACCTGTTCCCCGTCCTTGGTCTCGCAGAGGATGCCGTCGGGGCGCACTTCCAGGCCCTTGCAGCCGGTGTGCACCGTGACGTACTTCTCGATTTCCTTGAGCAGCAGCGGACGGTGGCGCACGTTGGCATCGGGGGTCAGGACATCCCGCATCTCGACGAGGTGGACACGCTTGCCCTCCTGGCCGAGGTGGATAGCGCACTCGCAGCCCGCGAGCCCGCCGCCAAAGACCACCACATCGTCGGTGACCTTGTCTTTTTCCTTGTAGTAGTTGTTAACGACGACCACATTATCGCCCTTGAGGCCCGGAATGGGTGGCACCAGCGGCGCGGAACCCACCGCGATGATGAGGGCGTCGGGAGCTTCGGCTGCCACGAGTTCGGGGGTGACGGCGGTGTTCAGCCGGATCTCCACCCCGGCCTTACGGGCCAGGTTGGCGTAGGTGCCGGCCAGCTGGTACATCTCCTGTTTGAAGGGCAGGGCCTGCTCGCTTTTCAGGATGCCGCCCAGCTCGGCGTCCTTCTCGCAGAGAATGACCTGATGGCCGCGGCGGGCTGCCGTGTAGGCGGCATACAGACCGCCGGGGCCGCCGCCCGCGACGAGGACCTTTTTCTTTTCGGGGGCGGGGTAGATGGTGTCGCCCTCCAGCTCCCGGCCGATGAGGGGGTTCACGGTGCAGCGGCGGGTAGAGGTGGCGGCGCGTTCCGCCATGCAGGTGAAGCAGCGCAGGCAGCGCACGATTTCGTCGCCGCGGTTGGCCATGACCTTGTTGGGCAGGAAGGGGTCGGCCAGCAGGGCGCGGGCCATGTAGACGATATCCGCCTTGCCAGAGGCGATGATCTCCTCCATCTGGGCGGGGTCGTTCAGGCCGCCGATGGTGGCCACCGGCACCTTCACGTGCTTTTTGATCTCAGCCGCCAGATAGACATTGCAGCCGTGCTCCTTGAACATACTGGGGTGAGTATCGCCGAAGCCGCGCTGGTAAGTGCCCGCGGAAACATGCAGCAAATCAATGTAGGGTTCGATCTGCTGGGCAATGCGGCAGCCTTCTTCCAGGTCGTAGCCGCCCTCGAACAGTTCCGAGCCGGACATGCGGAACTCGATGGGGAACCGGGGACCCACGGCCTCACGCACGGCTTTGAGCACCTCGATGGCGAAACGACAGCGGTTTTCAAGACACCCGCCGTACTCGTCGGTGCGCTTGTTGAAGTAGGGGGAGAAGAACTGGTTGATGAGCCAGCCGTGACCGCCGTGGATCATCAGCATCTCGAAGCCTGCCCGCTTGGCAAGGCCCGCCACATGACCGTAGGCCTTGACGATATCGGCAATCATCTCCTTGGTCAGTTCGCCCACTTCCACCCCGTCGGGGCGGGTACAGGCAGAAGGCCCCCACTGGGCCATGCCGTGCTGTTTGGTTTTATCGGTCATATAGGTACCGGAGTACATGCCGGAGTGGGAGAGTTCCAGGCTGGGCATGGCACCGTGGCGGCGGATGGCATCTGCCGTGTAGGTGGCGGCAGCCAGAGAGTTGAGGATGCTCTCGTCCAAATGGTAGGCGTGGGAGCCGTCAGTGGCCGGGTGGACCATGCACTCGGAGACAGTGACCGCACCGGCGCCGCCCTTGGCCCGCAGCTCATAAAATGCGGTGGACTTGGGGCCGATGCAGCCGTCGTTGGTGATGTCGGTGCCGCCCATGGGTGCAGAGAACATCCGGTTGCGGAAGGTAACGCCCGCGATGGTGATGGGTGCGCACAGATGAGGATACTGGTATTGCATGGAAAACCTCCCTTATAAGTTATCGCCGTTGGTTGCAATGACATCCCGATACCATAGCGCCGAGTCCTTGAGGGTACGCTGCTGGGTAGCATAGTCCACATGAATCAGGCCGAAACGGACATCATAACCAGCGGCCCATTCAAAGTTGTCAAACAGGCTCCAGTAGGAATACCCCAGCACCGGGATGCCATCCTCCAATGCCCGGGCAACCTGCCGCAGATAGCGATGCAGGAAGTCGATGCGCTGGGGATCATACACCTTGCCGTCCAGCATGACGAAGTCGTTGTTTGCAAAGCCGTTCTCGGTGATGAGCACCGGCAGACCGTACCGCTCGAACCAGAACTTGCTGGCATAATATAGCACATCAGGCGTGATGTTCCACCCAATAGCCGTGCGGGGGCTCCCCTGCCCGGCGCATTCCGGGTAGCTGGCGGGGTCGGGGATCAGGTCCACCGTATTCTGATAGCAGTTGAAGGCATAAAAATCCAGGGGCTGGCTCACCAGTGCCCACTCTTCGGCATTCATGGGGTAGAGCAGGGTGCCCAACTCGCCTTTGGCCCAGGCCGGGTACCGGCCCAGAAAGATGGGGTCTGCCCACCAGGTGTTGCTCATCAGGTAATTGGGGTAGGGTGACAGCGAACGGTCCCGTGCCTTTTCCACCGCCAGGGGGCTGTCATCCTCCGGCAGGCAGCAGTCCCCGGTAGGGGCAATGCCGATTTTGGCGCCGGGGCAGTTTTTCCGTAGAATCCTCACCGCTTCCCCATGGGCCAGCAGAACATTGCGGGTAATAATCATCAGATCGGCGTCTTCGTTTCGCTCAAAGGGTGCATGGACACCGATCTGCAGCCCCAGTCCACAAAACATCTGCGGTTCGTTGAAGGTCATCCAGTATCTGACCCGATCCCCCAACGCACGGGAAACCACATCCGTATACGCGGCAAACCAGTTGTGGCTTTCGGGATTCTTCCAGCCGCCCTTTCGGTAGAGTGCCGTGGGCAAATCCCAGTGATACAAGGTGACCAGCGGTTGAATTCCGTTGCGCAACAGTTCATCGCACAGGTCCCGGTAAAATTGCAGACCTGCCTCGTTGACAGGGCCTGTCCCCTGGGGCAGCACCCGGGACCAGCTGATGGAAAAACGGTAAGCATTCAGGCCCATCTCTTTCATCAGGGCCACGTCCTCCCGCCAACGGTGGTAAAAGTCGATGACCACGTCAGCGTTTTCGCTGTGGGCGATCTTGCCGGTGCCATCGTGAACAAGGGTATCCCAGATGGACTCACCCTTACCGTCGGCGTTCCAACTGCCTTCGATCTGGGTGGCGGCGGTGGAAGCGCTCCACAGAAAATCCTTGGGAAATACGCTTATTAAGAAGCTCCTTTATCGGTTGAGAAACCGGACCAGGGCATCGGCCGAAGCCTTTGCCCCACCCAGGCTGCGCATATCGGCGCTGAATTCCTGCAAAGTCTCGCGGTAGGAATCATTCTGCAGGATAGTCTCGATGGCCATTTTCAAGCCTTGGGAGGTAACGCTGTTCTTGCCGTGGAAGGCGATGCCCAGACCCAGTTTTTCGATTTGCCCCGCCGTGACGGCCTGCTCGTCCATCTGGGGAATGGCGATCATGGGCACGCCGTAGTAAATGGATTCTCCGGTGCCCCCCATGCCCGCATGGGTGATAAAGACCGACGCCTGAGACAGGATGTCCAGCTGGGGCACCATCTGGCCCAGCTCCACATTGGCGGGTACATCCTGCAAGCTGGCCGGATCAATGGAGCCCAGCGCCGCAAAGACATGAATATCCAGGTCCCGTACAGCATCAAAGAGGATGGGGTAGTATTCCGGCCAGTTGTTGAAAGCGGTGCCCAAAGAGGAGTACAGCAGGGGTTTGCCATCAGCGGGGGCTTTCCAGCTACCGAAGGCCGTGCGCTTGCCGATCTGCACCCCGGTAAAGACAAAGCTGTCGTCGAAACTTTCGTTGTGGGGCACCAGCCGCTTCTGCATCATGACCAGGTTCAGATCTCCCCGACCGTCAAAAATTTCCTTCACGGTCATCTTGCGGCAGCCGTACTGTACCACAAAGCGATCGGCCAGTTCGTCGGCGGCCACCCGCAGGGGATGGTCGGGGGACACCGTCTCGAACCCGGCCGCCACCGAGTACTCCCCGTTGGCCGGGTAGCTGGTGTAGAGCATAACGTTGGGCACTCCCAGCACATCGGCGGCCAGGGTACCGGCAATGCCCGCAAAATCGTGGACGATGGCGTCGGGGCGGTCCTCTTTCAGCACCGCCAGCACCGGTTCCAGATAGGCCTCCGCTTCATGCAGGAACAGAAACGGCACGGTGGCAGCCACATCTGACTTGTCCTCCCCGGATTCACCGGCATGTGCTTCCATCCAGGAAGGCACCGCCACGAACTGGGCACCCGTGGGCTCCACAATGGTGCGGAACCCCTCGGTACAGAAATAGGTCACCCGCACACCCCGGCGCACCAGTTCGGTTACCAGTTCCAGAGTAGGGTTCACGTGGCCAAAGGCTCCCAGAGAAACAACGGCAATATGCATAACAGGCAGCTCCTTCCCAATCAGCAGATGTTTACCTTTTGATTTCAGTATACAACAACATACCGAAGGGTTGGTTCCCTGTTAGGAAAAGCAGTTTCAGAAAGGGGCAGCGTGTCAAAAAACCGGTCTCAAATTTGTAGGATTTGTCAAAAAAAGAGCAGGTGCCCGTCGCGGCACCTGCTTACAAAAAGTTTATTCAGAGATATTCTTTTCCATACTGACGCAGATATTGCAGGGTCAACATATCCACCGCCATCAACGCCCCGTACTTGCCCACATCGTTGCGGTTGGACACCCCGCACCCCAGCACAAACCGGGCATAATTCCAGTAGGAGCTGGATGTATTCTGGGTGATGACCAGAATGGGGCACCCAGCAGCTATCAGCCCGTTCCAGATGGTAGGGTAACGCATGGGGTAGCTTCCCCCCACTGTGCAGACGATGGCCAGGTCGTTTTTCTGCAGGCTGCGGGCACAAGCCAGCTGCTGGGTGTAGTCCAGATATAGCTCCACATAGCGGTCCATCCGGATCATCTTGCTTTGCAGATGCCGCCCGATATCCCACAGAAAATGGTGGGAGAAGAAGGCGATTCTGCCGCTGTTAGCAAGAGCCACGGCCATCTCGGCCAGGCGCTCGGTGTTTTCGGGGGCAGTGGTGACCCGGATGTTGCGGATCACTTCCTCGCTGTAATCCTGCAGGGCTGCCTGCGGGTCGGCACACAGTTTGTCGTAAAAGGTCCGGGAATAATCCGTTCTGATAGAAAAATCCTGCAGTAAGCAGTCGTGCAGTTCACGGAAGCCGTCAAACCCCATAAACCGGCAAAAACGGGAAATGGATGCCTTGGATACATAGCACAGGTCGGCGATCTCGGCCAGGGACAGATTTTTCAGCTTGCCGTAATGGGTCAGCATGGCCAGAGCAATGTCGTAGTTGGCGTCCTGCTGGGGAGTGGTGCTCACATAACTCATGAGCTTTTCTTCCAAAGAACCCATTGTTTTTGCGTCATTCATCGGCATAACCTCCCTTTTTATTACTGTACCATAAAACAGACATTTCCTGCAATAGAAAAAAGACCGATACCTCCAGGTATCGGTCCTTTTTTGTTGCGAAATCCAAAAGGTCAATCAGACTTTTTCCAGATCTTTCTTGGAGAAGCCAAAGAAATAGGTAGCCACAACACCCACCACCAGAGAGATGGCACAGGCGATGATGCCGTTGATCAGGTTGGCGGTGGTGCCGCCACTGAAGCTGAGCAGCGCCAGGAAGTTGGAGCTGGTGATGGCGTAGGCGCACACATTGGTGATGCCCGCATAAGCACCGCCCACAAAGGCGCCGATGGCGGAGGTGATGAAGCAGCGGCTGTACCGGAAGCAGATGCCGTAGAGGGTGGGCTCGGTGATACCGCCCAGGATGCCGGCGGTGAAGGAGGCAAAAGCGGTGCTCTTTTCCTCTTTATTGCGCAGACGCAGCGCAGCACCCAGCGCCACACCAAAGCAGGCCCAAGTAGCAAAGCTGCCGCTGACCATGGGACCGCTCTGAATACCAGTCTCGAAGAAGGAGGCCATCATGGGCATCATCAGGGCCAGGTGCATGCCGCTGAGAACCAGGAATTCCCACAAAGCTGCAATGACCGCTACACCGAAGAAGCCAGTGGTGGTACCGAACCAGGCCAGACCGTTGCTGATGGCATTGCCCACAATAGTGCCCAGAGGTGCCAGCAGGCAGAGGATAAACGGAATGGAGATCAGCATACTGAGGAAAGGAGTGAATACGGTGGTCAGCACATCAGGCATGATCTTTTTGATGAGCTTATACACCACGCTGAAGAAGAAAACCGACAGCATGATGGGCAGCACTGTCTGGGCATAGTTGGTAACGGTGCAGGGGATACCAAACACTGTGAATGGTTCCCCGGACGTAGCATAAGCCGCAAAATCCGGTACCATGAGAATACAGCCGATGAAACCGCCCAGCATGGGGGTGATGCCCAGCTGCTTGGCGGCGTTGAAACCTGCCAGAATGGGCATGAAGTAGAAGGCGGCGTCATACAGGAAGTCAAACAGGATGTACAGGTCGCTTTCCGCCGGATACAGTCCCAGCAGTTCCGGCCCGCACAGGGAGTTGATGCAGCGGAACAGCGCGCCCGCCAGCAACACGGGAATCAGTGGGGTCATGCAGCCCGCCATGTAGCCCATGATGTTCTTGCCCACCTGTTTGGGGGTCAGTTTGGGCTTGGCCACCGCGGCGTCTTCCGCCGCGGCTTTGGTGTCCTCCACCGGCGCATTGGCAGTGAGGTTCGCCAGCTTGCACAGTTCCTCGTAGACCTTGGGCACATTGGTGCCGATGATGACCTGGTATTGCTGGCCGCCGCGCACCACGCCCAGCACACCGCCGATAGCCTTGACTTCCTCATCCTTAGGGATGGAGTCGTCCTTCAGGTAGAGCCGTAGACGGGTCATGCAGTGGGTGGCGTCCTTCAGATTGGACGCACCGCCCACAGCCGTCAGGATCTGGTGGGCGATTTCTTTGTTGTTTGCCATTGTTTTTCCTCCTCTTTATGATTCCCACAGGCCGTTTTGCCGTATGACCTGTTGATACCAGCTGAAACTGTCCTTCTTGATGCGGGCACAGTCCATCACATCGGTGTCGGTGCGGTTCACGTATACCAGGCCGTAACGCTTGGCAAAGCCCTGGTGGCTGGATACCACGTCCACAAAGCTCCAGGGGCAGTAGCCGAATACCGGCAATCCCTCGTCCAGCATGATCTCCAGTTGCTCGATATGCCGGCGCAGATAGTCGATGCGGTAGACATCGTGGATCTGGCCGTCGGGGCCGGGGGCTTCGCTGTAAGCCATACCGTTTTCGGTGACGATCATCGGCAGGCGGTAGCGGTTGTACACCTTGCGCATCCCGATATGCAGGCCCGCCGGGTCGATGCCCTTGTCCATCCATTCGGTTTTTTCGAGATAGGGATTCTCGCAGATGTCGAAGGCGTCCGACACCCAGAAGGGCGGCTGGTCGTAGTTGATGGGCCCCGTCTTGGCCTTGACGCAGAGGCTGAAATAGTAGTTGATCCCGATGAAATCAGGTTTTGACGCCTGCAGTGCTGCAACATCCTCCGGCTCGGTATGGGGGTAGAGCCCGTGGCTCTTTAAATAGGAGGCCACATAGGGCGGATAGGTACCGTAAACGCTCATATCCAGCAGATAGAACTCCATGAGTTCCTCGGCGTTGGCGGCGGCCAGCACATCCTCGCTGCGGCTGGACTGGGGGTAGACCACCTGAATCGCACAGACCGGGCCGATCTTGGCCTCGGGGTCAATTTTCCGTAACAGCGAAATGGCTTTGTGTTCGGCCAGCGAGACGTTGTAGCTCATCTGGTAGACATTCTGCAGATTCTTCTGAGGGTCCGACTCGTGGTTGCCGTTGAGCATCCCCGCCGCCGTGGCGATGAGCTGCTCGTTGACAGTAGCCCACATTTTGACACGGCCCTTGAAGTGGGTGAAACACACCTCGGCGTATTGCAGGTAGGCATCCACCATCTGGCGGCTGCGCCAGCCACCGAAGGCGTCCACCGCCGCCTGGGGGCACTCAAAGTGGTAAAGGGTCACAAAGGGCTGGATGCCCTTCTCCAGCAGATAATCGATGAGCCGGTCGTAAAAGGCCAGCCCCTCGGGGTTGGGAACGCCGGAATTGTCCGGCATGATGCGGCTCCAGGAGAAGCCCATACGGTAGACTTTCAGGCCCAGTTCGGCCATCAGATCCACGTCCTCTTTCCAGTGGTGGTAGTGGTCGGCGGCCACCCTGTTGTCCGCAATGCCGGGGCGGTTGGCCCCCAGGTCGGTGGTGGCGGGGCCTTTGCCCCCCTCGCCGAAGCCGCCTTCCACCTGAAACGCGCTGGTGGAGGCACCCCAGAGGAAATCCTCCGGGAAGGGATGATGTTGGTTCTGCATAAAGGATTCCTCCTTGGGATTCAGGTGAGGTCGTCGTAGGTGACCAGCTGCACGGGCTGCTCTTCCAGCCAAGCGCGGACCTGGGGGCGGCAGAGCATGTCGGCTTCCCGTACCCGGGCGGTGGTCATGGTGGAATGGTCCAGCAGATAGGCGTCCAGATAACCGGGATGGAACACCATCAGGTCGCAGCCGTCCTTGTGGGCATTGGCCACCGCGTCCTGCACCCCGGTGAAGGGGTCGGCTTCGTAGGCGGCGAAATCTTTTGGCATGTAAGCGTAGACCTTGGTGTTGCGGAAGGTCACTGCCTGACCCGGGCAGCCCATAGCAAAGTAGGGCAGGTTGTGGCGGGCTGCCACCATCTCCAGCCCTTTGAAAAAGTTGGGACTGGCCACGGCGTGGCCCTCAAAGTAGCCGGGGTCCTTCCCAGTCAGGGCCTTGAACTGCCGGTACTGGGCCTCGATTTCCTCTACGACCTCCTCCAGCACCACGAAATCCTTCCCGGCCTTGGCGGCATCCCGGTAAGCGCGGCTGGGTTTGAATTCTCCTTCCGGTGTGCAGAGGCTGGGGATGCGAGCGGGATTGGTGAGGGGCCGCCCCACGCAGATGTTGGTGTGCTGCCCCAGACAGACCGGGTGCCCTGCCAGCAGGCCCAGGCCATGGACGGCATCCGGCATGTTTGTCATGACCCCCACTGACCGCACCAGCCCGGCCGCCACCGTGGCGGCAATGCCGCAGTTGACGCCCTGGGAATAACCCAGATCGTCAGCGCGGATGAGAAGACGTTTCACGCAAAGCGCTCCTTTCCTTGTGCGGTCACGCTGTACCGCATCGCTCTTTCTGGTTGTATTGTACACGAAAAAAGCCCCGCTGTTGTTTCGTAGCGAGGCATACTGTTTCCCGTTCCGGCATCGCAGAAAAAACCAGAACGTTTCTTTGTGCAATTTGCCGAGGGACACACAGCAAAAAGCATCCCCCACGGGCGATTACTATGAAGCCGGTCTTCTGTAAGCGGTCAATAATCCCCCGGATACAAGTGAACACTCCGTTGTGAGATAATAGATTCTAAGAAATCTCAGAAATCTAAGAGGTCCTAGAAGTTTAAGAAGTCTTAGATTGCCGCATGAGATTTATTAGAAGTCTCAAAGAATGGAGTGAGAATATGGCAGGCGAGTATCGTAGCTTAAAGAAACAGCATTACTTGAATCTCATCAAGGAATGTGCAAGCAGCGGGAAGAATAAGCAACAGTGGTGTTCTGAAAACAGAATCAAGTATTCCACGTTCATGCGTTGGCAGGCTCTTCTGCGAGATGAGGTAGCGGATCAAGTCATGGAGCAGCAGACTATTGTTCCTGTAAAAATAGCTCCACCAATTGTTTCCGCTCCTCATCCAGATACTGCTCTGCCGCAGGAGATTCATATCAGGAAAGGCGAGGTGTCAATCTCCTTGCCGTGCTGTTTGCCTGCTGCGTATATTCTGGAAATCATTAAGGGACTCGCCTAATGCTGGGGGATATTCGTCAGGCCAAAAATGTGTATATCGTTACCGGGTATACAGATATGCGAAAAGGAATCCGCAGTCTGGTTCCGTATGTCATGCAAAATTTCAAAATGGATCCATATGAAAGTGGGCTGTTTCTGTTCTGCGGTAAGAAGTGTGACCGCTTAAAGGCACTGCTCTGGGAACCGGATGGATTTGTGCTTCTTTATAAAGTTCTGGATAATGGTCGTTACCAGTGGCCGCGGAATGAGAAAGAGGTCAAGGAACGGACATGGGAGCAGTTCACATCTAAGTATTGCAATTCTTCGGTCATCGGTCAAGCTCCTAAAATTGGTTCGCCAAACGACTCCAATGCGGTATTGCACTGAATCACGGACTCATGTTTGGCGATAGAATGAAGGATAATGCTGTCTCTTTTCACGCGCGGATATAGCATGGCCATGTGGGCAATTCGGAGAAGCGATTGCAATTCATCAAGGGAAAGCTTCATGGCGAGTGCGAATGAAATCAAGACATCCCTCGATGGCATATCTTTCCGACCAGAGAAAATTTGATACCCGTAGCTACGTTCGATGAGAGCGTCTGCGATGATCTTTCCTTTTTTTCAGACCATGTTCAGTTAAAAGCTGGTTCAAATACTGACAAAGCGAAAATTTCAAGAATTCGTTGCTGTTTTCTTCAATGTACTTTTGCATGTCTCCCTTGGATATCAGAATCTTCAGTAACTCATCGGTCGTTTTGTTCATTATTCATGGAACTCCTACTCAAATGTTTTACTATATATATATATTGGTCTGATTATGTTGATTATAGCGTGTATTTCACAGATTAACAAGGCTGACTTCATTATTTTTTCAGACCAATTAAAAAACAGTCACAACCGACGTAGTTAAACAGTTTCTGTAAAAATTTAAGAGAAAAACTGCATCGAATCCACACGGGTTCCGTTGGCTCGCGTTTCAAGATGCAAGTGACTGCCCGTCGCCCGCCCGGTGTGACCCACATAGCCGATGACCTGCCCGGCCTGCACCTGCTGACCGGTGGTGACGCAGATGGACGAACAGTGGGCGTACAGTGTTTCCAGCCCGCCGCCGTGGTCGATTTGGATGTAGTAGCCGTAGCTGCCGCCCCAACTGTCAAGACCGTTGACAACGGTGACGGTTCCATCTGCGGCGGCGAGGATCGGCGTACCCTCGGCGCAGGCGATGTCGGTGCCGGTGTGGGAGCTGACTTCGCCGGTGATGGGGTCTACGCGATGTCCGAACTGCGAGGTAATTCTCCCCGCAACCGGCAGCGGCCATTGCAGGGTGCCTGTCGGTGTGCGGGTGCTGTCCGGAGACATAAGTTCACCACCGCCCTGTGCAAAACCGCCGAGCAATTCTGCCCACAGTTCTTCATACTGCGGGTCTTGCAGGAGTTGCAGGTAGGTGTTTTGTCGAGTGGTAAAATGATAATCTGCCGCCATCTCGTCGGGTGTTTTGTGGGTCAGTTCGATTACGAGGACGGTTTCGGTTATCTCCGTGGTGGTAGGATTGCCATCATCGTCAGTAGTTTCTATAACAGCGGTTTCTGCACGGGTAGAGTAGTCCACTGCGTTCATCGCCCACATGGTTTCCCTCAGCTTGTCCAACTGTTCCTCTGTCAGTGCCGCAACAGGTGCGCCTTGTTCGCTGCCCGCCACATGCGAAGAAAAGACCGCCAAGACATCCTGCCAGCGGATGTAGTATACATCATCGTTGGCGGTAATGTCTTGGCGGTCGTGCTGTACGGTGTCGGAGATTTCTTCCAGTCTGTCGCGGTATTCTGCCGTCAGGGTTTCTACGGCTTCCCGCACGGTGACGGACGCTGCGTTGGGGGCATCGGCGGCAAAGAAGATGCCGTAAGCCGAGCCGGACACAAATGCCACAAGGCTGATAACGATTATAATACTAAGCGCCACGCTGATGCCTGTGGCGACGGCTACAGCTAGGCTGTGCAAGCTGGCAAGAAAATGACGTATAGCCGAGCGCACTGCCACAGCCGTTCTGCCTGTGTCGCCCGTAGCCTTTTGCGCGGCAAACCGTATTTTTTTCGCACGGGTCTGCATCTGCGCTTGGGATGTCACACTGCGCGCGGTTTCCTTTGCGGCGGTTCGCAGTTGGCGCTGACCTTGGGTCACGCCGCGAATATCGCGAGGTGCGGTCTTGGTGGTGATGGCTTTTTCTTTTGCCCTCTGGCGGGGCAAATCTGCCCCACGGTGCGGGCGTTGCGCCGCATCGGGCAGCGTGCCGCACTCGACTTGTTTGGGGCTGACACCGCGCTCATTGGCGGCGTGGGCGCGGGCGGCAGTCACCTCTTGGCGGTGCTGTCGGGCTTGGGTTTCTGCCAATTTCCGCCCCTGATGCCACACAAAAGCTGTCGCCTGTTCCGCCGCCGAACCTGCAAGGTCTGTCGGTTCCGGCTGTCGGGGGTCGGTGTCATTTTCCCGCGCGGCGGTGCGGGACTGTTCCTTCGTTTTTCGCCACGCCGCTTTTAGGGCGGCTTTCGGTATCGTTCCCGCTGTACTTTTGGGGGTGCGGTTGCGGGGCTTTTGTTTGTTCTCTTTTGGCGTTCTCATAATCTCACGTATAATAAAAACCATCTCGAAAGGGGTGGTTTTTATTATTTCTCCTTCCTTAACAAGATTGTATCGCAGGAGTAGCTACCTGCGTTATAATCAGTACAAGCACTGTGGATTTGCATCTATACTATTACAGCTTGACTGGTTCGAGGTGACTCAAACCACAGTGACTTGTCTGAATTGGTAATCAGTTAGTTAACGCTTTGACGTTTCATTTGTGCGTGAATCCATGGACAAGTTTCCTGTGGCAAACAGCAGTGCTAAATTTCAAAAGGAGGAAACCAATGTACTTTATCGGAATCGACATTTCAAAATTCAAGCATGACTGCGCCATCATCGACGAAGCCGGTGACACGGTTACAGCTTCCTGGTCATTTGCCAACAACTGTGAAGGTTTTTCCTTACTCAAACAGCTGTTGGATGCCCTGGATGGACAAAAGAAAATAGGGTTTGAATCTACCGGTCACTATGGGCATAACTTAAAGCTGTTCCTTGAAACCAACAACTTTTCATTCATGGAGTTCAATCCGCTTCTGGTTTCTAAATTTGTTCGCAGCAAATCCCTCAGAAACACGAAGACTGACTCTCTGGATGCAGTTTCCATTGCCCAATATCTTATGACGGTAGAGTATAAACCCTATCCACCGTCATTCTATCACATGGATCAGCTTAAGTCACTAACAAGATTTCGGGATTCTCTTGTCCGTCAGCACTCCCGGCAGCTTGTTGAGCTCACAAATATCCTGGACAAGGTTTTCCCTGAGTTCAAGCCCTTCTTTGACGGAAGATTCTCTGCCACAGCTCTCTACATACTGACCCATTACCAAAGTCCTGAGAAGATTGCCAATATGAATGCCAAGTCCTATGAGGCTCTGCGCAAAAAGTCCCGTGGTAAATTCTCAATGGTGAAGTTCGCACAGTTGAAAACTCTGGCAAAAAACACTGTCGGCAGATCTGATGCCTTCCTTCTCAAGCAGATGGAAATTACCATAGATATTGAGAATCAGCTAGATGCAAAGATTGACGAGATTGAATCGCAAATTCTTGAGTGTATTCGCGCTCTGAATCCACCGATCCTTACCATTCCCGGCATTGGAGAATTAACTGCTGCGATTATTCTTTCTGAGTATGGTAACATTAACAAATTTGAAAACCCAGCTCAGCTGCTTTCTTTCGCTGGTTTGGAGCCCGGTTACTACCAATCTGGTCTGGCTGAACACCAGGGTCACATGGTAAAACACGGTTCTTCTCACCTTCGCTACGCCCTTATGAACGCCTGTCTGCCGCTTATTACTTACGAACCAGTATTTGCGGAGTACTATGCAAAAAAGCGGGCTGAGGGCAAGCCTCACCGTGTAGCTCTGACCCATGTCGCAAAGAAGCTGCTGCGCGTCATCTTCACCCTGCAAACGAAGAACATTTCTTACGATCCCACCTTGATCCGGTAACTACAGCGATTTCATTTTTCAGCACTCGAAAGAGGGCTTATCTTCGTGCGCCCATTTTTCCCCAGAATATTTTTCTGCTCTTAGGGCTTGACTTTTAATAGTTAGTCACCTCACTAGGTTCATCCTTGCAGTCTCCCCTGCAACTATCATGCACCTAAATCCTTTTTGAAATTAACTTTACAGAGATGTGCAAAATCAACCTGCTCTTATTTTCGGCAGCCTGCCATCCCATTACACATGTTAACATATTCGCAGCATTTTGTCAATAAAATTGCTGCAAATATGTTGCGTGTTGACTATCTTATATAAAAATGCCAACCGTTCAGTAAGGGCTTACATAAATGCGCCCTCATAGAACAGTTGGCATTTTTGTTTCATGAGCTTCTTTTACCGATAGGACAGCACTATATCTTCGGGAGTTCTCCAGAAAACTTCAATTTTCGTTCCAATATGAGCCCCGATATACTTATACCATAGGCCGATTGCTCGAAGGTCACCTTGCTGCGAAAACTGTTTCGCGTATAGGGAACCTCCTACACTGCTGCCTTGTGCTTTAAGAAAGCCTTTGCAATAGCCGTCACAAGTCGTATACCTAAAAAGATTTTTTCCAAGAACATCCTTTCCGCCAGTAGCGTTGCTGTTGACCAATTCCAATCTCCGTGCATCATTGAGCGGAATTGGAATATAGCCTTCATCTTTAACAGTTTCCCGTGTGTCGGTATACCGATACTCTCCCCATTGCAGATGAGGTTCTTTCAGATCAACAACGTAGCGGTCACCTTGCTGTGCCATACTTCAGCCCTCCTTTTCGAGCCTCTTAAATTGTTCACGCTCAGCTTCCTGAACAGCTGAGACTAATTTTCGGTTCTCCAACACTATTCCCGTTAGAGCTTCCGCTATAATTGTACCACGCCATTTAATTATGTTCAATTCTGCTATGTTGCACTCCTATGGAGTGCTGAAAGAGCGTTTTGCAAAAACGCGCAGCCTGCATCCACCGGATGCAGAACACAAAGGGTTTGGGATTTCCCAACAAGCATTTTGCAACGCAAAATGGTCTTTGTATA
>ERZ837380.3083-NODE-3083-length-16252-cov-2.554300_pt1 | contig 16252 bp, 14 predicted proteins | sample MGYA00519685_ERZ837380 | MGnify/ENA primary metagenome ERZ837380 (study PRJEB31850, sample SAMEA3708817) | human gut metagenome | biome: human gut; feature: human-associated habitat; material: faeces | place: China | collected 2014 ...
TTATCAGGGGCGGCTTTCGGGCCGTCCCTGCTTTTTGTGGTTGGGTATCATGGAGGGAAATATCATGGTGGCTGCCGAGAGAAAGTGCTGCATTCAATGGTCAACAAGACGTTCATCCCCGAAGGCGAGGCGGTCCCGGCCTCGCAGATTGGCGCGACGCTGGAGGCGCTCGCCGCCACTATCGCCGCGCGTCGCGACGCCGACGAGGCGAGCTACACCTACCGGCTTCTGACGGGCAACGTCGACGATGTGCTGAAGAAAGTCATGGAAGAATCCGGGGAAGTGGCTCTGGCCGCCAAGGATGTGGAAGGTTGGGCGACCTCCTCGCTCGCGGCCGCCGTGGCGCTGGAAGCTGCTAGTGCCGGGGCTGGCGATGCGGTCTCCGACGCCGAAGCTGCCGATGAGGGTGCCGGCGCTCCTCTTTCCGTCCAGCTGCCCCCGGAGTACGGCGAGGCGGTCGATCATTTGCGCTACGAGGCCGCTGATGTGGTGTATCATCTTCTCGTCGTGCTGGAGCGCTACGGCATCACGCTCGACGAGTTCGCTGCCGAGCTGAACAATCGCATGACCGAAGGAGAGCGGCCGCGCGGCGCCGTTCGCTTGCACGACGAGTTCGTGCGCCGCGGAAAGTAGCGTTCAGCTGCAGGTCTTGTGCGGGGAAGAGACGGAAATCTCGCGGCAGCCTGAACGAGCGAAACGATATGAAGAACTTCGGGGGAGCCCCCGAGTTGAAGGAAAGAAGGATTTCATGGCCCGACTGTTTGGAACTGATGGCGTGCGCGGCATCGCAAATGTGGAGCTGACCTGTGAGATGGCCTATCGCCTCGGCCAGGCCGCCGCCATCTATCTCGGCAAGACCATCGTTGTGGGTCGCGACACGCGCCGCTCCGGCGACATGCTGGGCGCGGCTCTTTCCGCGGGCATCATGAGCGCGGGCGGTACCGTGCTCGAGGCCGGTATCATCCCCACGCCGGGCGTGGCCCTGCTCGTGCGCGAGATGCGCGCGGCGGGCGGCGCGGTCATCTCCGCTTCCCACAATCCGCCGGAGTACAACGGCATCAAGTTCTTCGACGCTCAGGGCTTCAAGCTGCCCGACGCCGTGGAAGACGAGATCGAGCCCTTCATCGTCAACGGTGGCTTGGAAGGCGAGGTCGCTGCCGCCGAGGAGGCCGCCTGGAGTGCCGCTCAAGCCGCTGCGCCCGATGCTCCCGCCGATGCGACGAGCTATCTGGCTTCCGAGATCAAGATGCTTGCTGGTGCCGAGGTGGGCGTGGTCATTCCGCTGGAAAACGCTTGCGACATTTACATCGACCATGCGGCTCGTTCCATCGAGGATCAGGGCATTTCCTTCAAGGGCCTGCGCATCGCTTTGGATACGGGCCACGGTGCTTCCTCGCTCACGTCCCCGGAGGCTCTGCGACGCTTGGGTGCCGAGGTGATCGTCATCAACGATGATTTCGACGGCATGGACATCAACGTGCAGTGCGGCTCCACTCATCTCGAGCCCCTGCGCGCGCTTATGGCCGAGACGGGTGCCGACGTGGGTATTGCACATGATGGCGATGCCGACCGCGTCATGCTCATGGCGCCCGATGGCACCGAGATCGACGGCGATATGGTGGAAGCGGTCTGCGCGCTCGATATGCGCGAGCGCGGCGTGCTGGCCGGTGACACGGTTGTGTCCACGGTGATGTGCAACTTCGGTTTCGTGCGTGCCATGAAAGAGATGGGCATTAATGTGGTGCAGACCAAGGTAGGCGACCGATACGTTCTGGAGGCTATGCGCGAGCACGGCTACTCCATCGGTGGCGAGCAGTCTGGCCACATGATTCTGCTCGATCACAACTCCACGGGCGACGGCCTCATGACGGCCTGCCAGTTCTTGGCGGCGGTCATCCGTTCCGGCAAGCCCGTGGGCGAGGCCATCCAGGTTATGGAGAAGATGCCGCAGACCCTGATTAACGTGCGTGTGAACGACAAGCATGCTGTGGAGGGCAGCGCCGAGGTGGCCGCTGCCGTGGCCGCCGCTGAGGAGGCGCTCGGCGAGGACGGCCGCGTGCTTCTGCGCCCGAGTGGCACCGAGCCGGTGGTGCGCGTGATGGTGGAGGCAGTTGATCCGGCCGCCGCACAAGCGCACGCCGAGGCCATCGCCGCCGTGGTGGAAGCCTGCGCGTAAGGCGAAGGCGACCGACAGGCCCTGTTTTCGAGAACAATGCAATAAATGCCAGTTCGACCCCGTAATGGTAAGAGTGTCAGTCCCGTTTCTTACCAAAGCGAGGTCGAACTGGCATTTTCGCCCCTCAATCGTCTCCCCTTCTTGCCAAAGCGGGGTCGAACTGGCATTTACTTGGGAGATTTCGAAAATGATTTTGCTCGTCGGAATCATAAGGCTCGCTCGATTATGTTCTTCTATAAGCGAATAGCTCATTGATTTCGCTTTGGCAACAGAACGCGGCATCGCTGTTAACCTGGGGTTATTTACAAGGAGTCACCGTTACACTGTCGTTATTTCTTGGTAGTGATCGGCGCAAGAGCTTTCTGTCCTCGGTCCTGCTTTATCTGCTGCCGAAAGGACGGGCGACATGAAAACGCGAACCCTTGCTCCTGGGGCCTATCTGGCGAGAAGCGGCCAGGGCGTCTCGCTGTACGATGCCGACGGCAAGTGCTTTGCCATGAATAAGATGGGCGGCTCCATTCTCGCTTTGGCCCTCACGGGCCTTTCCGCTGAGGGTATCGCCGATGCGTTGCGTCATTATTTCAACGGGACTCCCACCCAGTCCCGCGACGAGGTGGCGGCATGGCTCGACGAAATGGAAGCGAGCGGTTTCCTGAATTCCTAGCAGTTGGCCACCGACATTGTTGCCCCATGTCGGCCATTGCTCAAAAGTATGCAGGATTTTGCGATTAGGAGAGCCATGCACGCCCTTTCAGTCGCTGCAGGCTCTCCCTATCGCAAAATCCTGCACAAATGGCGCGCCGATGCTCTCCCTATCGCAAAATCCTGCACAAAAGAGCCCCAACGGTTGACGTGGCAAGTCATTGGGCCGCGGTATACAAAGGATATCCGCAATAAGCCAAAAACGAATTTGCTTACCTGGGCTGCCATAGCGGCCTTGCTCGTCGGGGCTGCCGTGACGACTTGCCCTGCTTGGCACCACGCTTTTTAAGGATGAGGGCAACAATCATGAATGGGAGATTCGTAAGGTTTCTCAAAAGCGATGATAGTATTAACCGCATTACGCTAAAGTTCGCTCAATGAAAGTATACCTCAGCCATATCACGGCCTTACGCTTCTGGCGCGCATGGTCTATCCTGCGCCCTCTCACGTTGCAGGAGTTTCACAGTACAGGGAAAGTGGCGGACGCCAATCTGTTCCCTTCGAACATCTATCAGACTTCAGCGGTGCTGCGAGATTGCGCTATAAGGGAATGCGACATCCATAGTCTTTTTGACGAGCTGCCTGAGATGCCTGAACTGCGCTTTTGCCTCAAAGACTGCACTGACGGACTTGGCGCGAAACCATGGCATATCCTGCATGATGGTAAAGAGGGTACGAAAAGTTCGATGCTTGCTGAGCGTCATCGCAGCCTCCTGAATTATCCAAGAGGGTCTTTCGTGCGCATCGCTGAGGGGTTATTCGTCTGTTCGCCAGAGCTTGTGTTCGTTCAAATGGCCTCCTGCCTTTCTTTCGGTGAGTTGCTTGCCCTTGGCTATGAGCTCTGTGGGTGCTATCCGCGATCAACGCAAAAGAGTGTTCCGCTGGTGCGTCGTCCTCTTACCACGCCGAACCGCCTGATGGCCTACGCAGCGCGTCTGAATGGTGCAAAGGGTGCAAAGCTCGCGAGAGCGGTTGCAAAGCAGGTGCGGGCAAAATCGGGATCCGTGATGGAAACCGAGCTTGCCGCCATTGCGTTTACGGCGGAGGTTTACGGGGGTCTCGGTATTGCCGAAGCGCTCATCAACGCCCCCGTTGCCTTGTCGGAGGAGGCGCGCCGGGTTGCTCGTACCGATTGGGTTGTGCTCGATTTTTACTGGCCCAAGGCGCATTTCGGCATTGAATACAATGGGCGTACTGCCCATGCGAGCGCCGATCAGCAGGATCGCGATTCTCGCAAGCGGGATGGACTTATGGTTGACGGCATCGAGACAGCTACGATGACGAATTCCCAGTTTCAGAATGTGACGGAATGCACGGCTCTTCTCGATAGGGTATCCGGCCGTGCGGGAAAGAAGCGTCGGAAGCGCAGGGCTGCTCATGCGGATGCCCATCGAAAGTTGCGACGCCAGGTAAGCAAATTCCACCAGCAGCATTTTCCTTTCTAAGCCGACGCTGCACGAGTCGGCTGCCCTCCCTCCCTCTTCGCCTTTCTAGGTTGTGCGCCTGCCTTCCGTACGCGGCAGGCACCTTTCGTGATGCGGTGAGTGAGAGCTCGAGCGGGTGCAGGACTATGCGCTGCTCTGGCCTCGAACTTCCTTTTTTGCTGGATGCGCGAGGCCTTGAATTTGTGCAGGATTTTGCGATAGAGAGAGCCGCCGAGGGCTGGCTGGCGATTCAAAGCTCTCCTGATCGCAAAATCCTGCACAAATGGCGCTCGGGGGACTCTCTTAATCGCAAAATCCTGCACGAAAAGAGGAGGAGCGCGTGCGAGATTTGTCCCTCTGGCCAGAACCTGCTTGTTCGCGCCGCGCCTTTCGCTATGATGGAAGGCACGGAAATTCAAGGAGGACGCTGTGACGACAAGAGACGACAACATCGTTGCGGAGGAAGCGCGGGCCATCGAGGTCGGTGAGGAGACGGGTGCGGGAGCGCCGGGCGCATCGGGTGGCTCGGGCCGTGGGCGCCGCGATACCTGGGCCACGCATACCGGCTTCATCCTCGCCTGCGTTGGCAGCGCCGTGGGCATGGCCAACATTTGGCTGTTTCCCTATCGCGTGGCTCAGCTGGGCGGCGCGGCCTTCCTCATCCCGTACCTCATTTTCGTGGCGCTGCTGGGCTTTACGGGCGTGATTGGAGAAATGTCCTTCGGTCGGGCTATGGGCGCTGGCCCCATGGGCGCATTCGGCCGCGCCATGGAGATGCGCGGTGGGCGGCACGGCGAGCGCATCGGTAAGATCATCGGCCTCGTTCCCACCTTGGGATCGCTCGCCATTGCCATCGGGTACGCCGTGGTGCTCGGCTGGGCGTGCAACTACTTTGTGGCTTCGCTTGACGGCGAGCTTATGGCGCAGACGGATATGGGCGCCTTTTTCGGGGCCATCGCGTCGGACTTCGGCAACGTGGGCTTCCATCTGCTGGGCTTGGCGCTCACCTTCGGCATTATGGTTCTGGGCATCTCCCGCGGCATCGAGCGCGTGAACAAGGTGCTCATGCCCACGTTCTTCGTGCTGTTCGTCATCATCGCCATCCGCGTGGCCACACTGCCCGGTGCGGCAGCTGGCTACGAGTATCTGCTCGTGTCCCGCTGGGAGGCGTTGCTGAACCCCACTACCTGGGTGTACGCTCTGGGCCAGGCATTCTTCAGCCTATCGCTTGCCGGGTGCGGCACGCTCGTCTACGGTAGTTACCTCAAGCGAGATGTGGACGTGGTGGACGCCGCCAAGAACGTCGCCATTTTCGATACCATCGCCGGGCTTGTGGCCGCCTGCGTCGTGGTGCCGGCGGTGTTCGCCTTTGGGCTGGACGTGTCTTCCGGGCCGCCGCTTCTGTTCATCACGCTGGCCCAGGTCTTCCAGGAGATGCCCTTCGGTAACATTTTCGCTGTCATCTTGTTCGCGGCGGTGGTGTTCGCTGCCATCACGAGCCTTATGAACCTGTTCGAGGCGCCGGTGGAGGCGCTGCAGGCCCAGCTGGGGCTGTCGCGCGCGGTGTCGGTGGGCATCGTGGCCGTGATCGCCGTGGCCGTGGGCCTGTTCCTGGAAAACGGCAGCTCGGTGAGCGACTGGATGGATGTCATTTCCATCTACGTTATTCCCGTCGGCGCGTTTCTGGCGGCCGTCATGTTCTTCTGGGTATGCCCTCGCGGCTTCGCGAAGAAGCAGGCCGAGATGGGCCGCAAAAAGCCGCTCGGCCGCTGGTTCGATTTCATGACCCGCTACGTTTTCGTCATCATCACCGCGCTCGTCATCGTGCTTGGCATCTTCTACGGCGGCATCGGGTAGAGAGTGGGTGAATCGCGTGTTGACCTACGAGCAGGAAACTGAGATGCGTTGCCGTCGAGCGAGAGAAGAGGCTTTGGAGCAGGGCATTGAGCAGGGCATTGACCGGTTGGGGACTCTCGTCAGCCGTCTCATTGACGCGGGACGTCTCGACGACGCCAAGCGCGCCTCTGAGGATGCTGTCTACCGCGAGGCGCTGCTCACGGAGTTCGAGCTGCATGACGAGAGCTGCTGAAAATCGCTCGTGCTATCATGGAGCTAGCTTAAAGCACATAGCCTGCCGCCGGGTAGGCGCAAAGCGCTCGCAGCGCGGACATCGTTAGGCCTTTGAAGATGTTCGCTCCGCGGGCGCTTTTTGTTGCAGGAGGTCGTCGCGTTTGTGCTGGCACGCGAAGCCAAGGGTTTTGCGGGCGCGACGACCGTCGAGAAAGGAAGACCTATGAAGCAGTTCGTGACGGAAGAGTCGTTCTGGGAGCTGTTCCCCGAGGCCCAGATCGGCATCGTGGTGGCCCACAACATGAAGCCGACTGCCGAGGTGGCGCCCGCGGATGCCGCCGCCATTGCGCGTGCCCTCGCCGAGGCCAACGGCAAGGCCGATCAGCATCTGGAGAGCAACACCATCTCGCAGAACGAGGTCGTAGCTGTTTGGCGCGAGGCCTATCAGAAATTCAAGACGAAGAAGGGTGCGCGCTGCTCCATCGAGAACCTGCTCAAGCGCGTGCTGAAGGGCAATCCCGTGGGGTCCATCACGCCGTCGGTGGACATCTACAACACGGTGTCTCTTGCCCATGCGCTGCCCGTGGGTGGCGAGGACATCGATGCCATGGCCGGCAACATTCGCCTCGGCATCACCGAGGGCGGCGACGCGTTCCGCCCGCTCGGCGAGGAAGAGGACGCGCCCACGTTGGAAGGTGAGTTGTGCTACCACGACGATGCCGGTGCCATCTGCCGCTGCTGGAACTGGCGCGACGGCGAACGCACGGCCCTGACCGACGACTCGAAGAAGGCCTTTCTCATCATCGAGTCCGTGGATCCGGCCCGCGCCGACGATCTGGCGGCTGCCACCGATCAGCTGGCCGCCATGGTGCAACAGTACCTGGGCGCCGACATCTTCGCCAAGCAGATCATCGCTCGCGACAACCCGACCATGGTGATCGACGAATAATGAGTTGGCTCGTGCTCATTGCATCGGGGTGCATGGAATCGGTGTGGGCCGTTGCCTTGGGGAAGTCGGAGGGCTTCACCCACATCGGCCCCACCATCGTGTTTGTCGTGGCCCTGGTGCTTTCTATGCTGGGGCTTTCCTTCGCTGTGAAGACGCTGCCGACGGGCACTGCCTATGCCGTGTGGGTGGGCATCGGCGCGGCCCTCACGGTCATCTACGGCATGGTCACGGGTTCGGAGCCCGCAAACCTCGCCCGCATCCTGCTCATCGCCGGCCTCGTCGGCTGCGTCATCGGCCTCAAACTCGTCGACGGCGCAACTGATTAAACAATTACACTTCCATTATTCAACCTTTACACCTTCGCTTTTCAACCTTTATAATGTGTAAAGCTGAAAGGTGGGTTGGAATGGTGGATGGAATCAGCATTCGCGAGGCAGCTTCCGAGCTGGGCGTTTCCGTGCAGACGGTGCATAATCGCATCAAGAGCGGCGCGCTTGACGGCGAAAAAACGAATACCGGCTGGCGGGTAAGCGCACGTTCGGTGGAGGCTGCCAAAAAGACGCCGCCAAGAAAAGGTCGTCCTTGGCACGGGGAGACGTATCTCCTGATGAACGGTCCCTACGAGGTGATGACATTCGCCTATCGTCGCGAAACGGACTCGTTCGCTCCAGGTGAGGTCGTCGATGCCGAACGCGCCCCGTTGGGAACGGTGACGCGAGAGGGGCGAGGAAAGGCGTCCGGCCTCAAGACGTGGTGGCAGCATCGCAGCATTCCTGGTTCCCGTGCGGGAATGGATGAGAAGCTGCGCAGTCTCGGCCTCGAGGAGCCCTCCCAGATCCCCTTTCGCAATCTGGGGCTTTCGCTTTCTGATCAATATTGGATTCGCCCCGCCGATCATGCTCTGCGCTGGGAGGACGTCAACTACTTTCAGAACGATTTCGGGGGCGCTGAGGGCGATTGGGACGAGTGGCTGGCCGAGGTGGGGCTCTCGTCGCCGGACAACACTTCCGAGGGCGTTCTTCCGAAACGGTGGCTCTGCCGGGGAAATGAGCGAATTCTGCTGAAGGGTCATATCCCCTGGACTGACCAGCAGGTTTACAACGAGGCCGTGGCGACCGCTCTTCATGGGCGCCTCCTCGCTCCAGGCGATTATGTTCCCTATGAAGTTCAGCACACGGAGGCCTTGGGTGTGGTGAGCGCATGCCCCTGCTTCCTGTCGCTGCATGAGGAGTACGTGCCCATGAGCTTGGTTCTGGAAGCCGAACGCCGCAGAAAGGGCGAGACGCCTTATGACACCGTGGTACGCGCTTGCGTAAACCGGGGCATTCCGTTGAAAACCGCTGAAACGCAGCTTGCGAAAATGATCGTGTGCGATAGCGTCATGGCCAACACCGATCGCCATCTGCGCAACTTCGGGCTTGTGCGGAACATCGATGATCTTCGTTGGCGGTTTGCGCCGATCTTCGACACGGGAAACAGCCTGTGGTGCGACAAGGACGAAGGTGCTGTCGCTCGGGGCGACTACGCGTTCTCGTCACACCCGTTCAGCGATATGCCGAATCGCCAGCTCATGTACGCGGCGGAACTGGGCTGGTTCGATGCGGGGAAACTGGAAGGCTTTGCTGACGAGGCCTGCGAGATTCTAGCCGAAGGGGATCTGTGCCGCTGGCGCCTCGACTACCTGCGCGAGGGCATCCGCCAGCGCATCGGTGCCGTGCGGGGGCTGCTTGTCTAAGTGCGGGGGCAAAGTCTTAGCTATGCTTCGCCCAGAAGGCGTCGAAGGCGTCCATGAGTTCCATCCGTGAATGGACATCCGCCTTCTGATAGATATTGTAGACGTGTGCCCGTACGGTGGACTCGGCAACAAAAAGCCTCTCTGCAACGTAGGAGGTCGTTCTGCCGGCGATGAGGTAGTCGAACACTTCGGTCTCTCGCTTCGACAGCTTGCACTCAGCTGCGAAGGATGCCAAGGCAGTGCTTTTGTCGAGCCGCAAGTCGCGATCCTCGCTGATGGCGCGGTCGTCCGCGATGGAAACCAAGGGCATGCGATCGCGATCAGTAAACACGAGAGTTGCAGTGATCAATACGATAGTCATGCCAAAAACAGCCAAGGCAGCAACGGAGACGCTCCCAGAGAAAAAGCCTGCGGTCCAGCCGGCGAGCATCCCCACGGAAATGGCGAGCCTTCCTATCGCCATGGTTCGGAAGAGTGACGCGTCGTTTGCCTTGACAATGTTGCAGTAGTCGTTCAGGGCAAGTACCTCGAACAGAAGATAGCCTATCATCACCATCCCCTCGCCCGCGATGGACTCTCCCCCCGAGATGGCCAGAAGCGCAAAGCCCAGGCCCATGGAGGGGGCGACGGCCCGATAGAGCACATAGGGCTTAGCGGCGTCCTTCGCGAATTGGGCATACAGGATGTAGACGCCTGCTAGCACCACAATGCAGACAGGTTCCGCAAGATAGCTGGCTGGCAGTGCGAAGCTGCCGGAAAATGCCATGGCCGCAAGCAGCGAGAAGGCGAGGGAGTAGCAGACGAGCGCCAGCGTCATCTTAAGAGCGGGGATGCTCTTGGTGACGTTGCGGATGGATGTTTCCTCGGACAGAGCCTCATCCTTCAGTGGCTCGGTACTTTCGTTGTCGAAAAGAGCAGTGCCTCCTCGCCGTGAAATGAGACGACTCGAGAAAACGAGCGCGGCGGCAGACAGCAGGGGGAAGACGATGCTGGCGCCCAAGAGGGTTCGCTCACCGCCCATCAGAGCGACAAGAAACAGAAGCGCGCCCACGCCGTAGGATATGACCAGCAAGGTGAGGGTGTCGCCGAGTCTCATGGCGCCGAAAAAACTGAGCCACATTAAAAAGAGTGACACCTCGGTCATGGCGGTCAGCAAAGCAGCGACGCTGTTGGCCGCCTCGCTTCCGCCCCAAAGGAGGAGGGGGGTAACGGCGATGCCCGCAACGGCTCCTAGGGCCAGGAAGCAGTACTTACCACGATCGGTGGCGATGACGCGCGAAAGCGCCAGCGAGATGGCGAGCATGGCGCAGCGCATGAGGAGCTCGAAGAGCTCAAAGGGGATGCCGCCCAGGCAAAGGGGGCTACCGAACAATGGCGAGGGGGAGAGACCGGCGATGAACAGCCAGGCCCAAAAGAAGCCGAATCCCAAAAACCTTACGGGGAACACCCCTTCTTCAAGCAGCCTCATCGCCCCTTCTCTCTCGGGCCTTTTTACCATGGGTCTATTATAAGGGGCAAGGTGTCGCCACCTAGCTCTCATTTGACCCGTTTGTGCAGCGTTTAATGTCTGATCAGGGAGAATAGAAAAAAATAAGCGGAATTGCTTAGGTCAGAATCACTGAAAACCCTGCGTTTTGATGAATGGTAAGCAAGGCTAATCCCATCGTAAGGTGGTTTCGTTGCATGGTTGCGCCCAGTTGGGCGGCACAAGAGCAAGGAGACCATCATGGAAGACGCACCGGAATTGTTCGTCACGCCCGAATCCGAGCAATCTGAAGCGGTGGCGGTGTCAGGGAATGTCCAGGCACTGCTCGACCTTATGGCGCGCAATCCTCTGCATCGGGAGATCTATCTCCAGATTATCGAGTTCTGCGAAGTGCGCCGTCTCTTGGGAGATGTCGAAGCCATGGTGGCCGACTGCTCGGGGTTCTCACTTACGGCGCAGACGCCCTTCCGGCTTATCGCGAATGTTGTGGACAACGGAGGCATCCATTGGTACGAGGTGGATGCACAAGGCGATGAGATCACGGAGGAGCGCAGGGCGAATTTAACGGACGATGAAGCCGACGATCTTGTCGAGGGTTTTGCCCTCGAAGCTTCCGATGCGGGACGTGAGGTTTTGGAGCGCATGGCTCCCGAACGTCGTTTGCGTGACCTGTTCGACAAGGCGCCCGGCCGCCTTAGCACCTATCTGGACATTATCGATTTCTGCGGTGAGCCCCAAACGTTCAAGGCCATCGAGGCGCTCGTCCACCAAACCGACGCCGGGGCTCTTATCGGCGCGTCGGGCCAGCCGCTGCAGCCGAGCTATTTCGTGGACATGCTGGAACGCTCCGGCGGCCTGGTATGGGATAAGGGATGGAAGGCGACAGGGAAGGGGAGTGCGTTTGCGAAGCAATTGCGGCCCGCGCTGGCCGTTTAGAACTTGGTAAATGACCGGAAGAGAGAAAGCGAGAGGAGAAACGATGACGAATATGGCGATCACGCGGCGTGGCTTCATGAAAGCCGCCGCGACCGCTACGGCGGCTCTGGGCGTCGCTGGCGCGCCTGTCCTGCTCGACGAGGTTGATCAGGCCTTTGCCGACAGTATCCCCAAGCGCGAGAAGCACAAGACGGCGTGCCATGGCTGTACCAACTGCTGCCCCGTTTGCGTGTACACCGAGGACGGTGTGGTGGTGAAGATTGAAGGAGACCCCGACGGCCCGCTCAACAAGGGCGGTGTGTGCCTGAAGTGCCTCTCCCAAATTCAGACGGTCTACAGCCCGCGCCATGTGTTGCATCCCATGAAGAGGGTGGGCGATCGGGGCCAGAACCGGTGGGAGGCGATTTCCTGGGACGAGGCCACCGACCTTGCGGGCGAGCAGATTGCAACGGCTGTCGAAAAGTACGGCCCGTACTCCTACTGGAGTGCTCGCGGGGGTGGCGGTGCCTATATCGAATGGGAGACGTGGGGTCTCGACTACACGTTCGGAGGCTGCAACTCCCTGGCCTCTGGTGCCTGTCAGTGTGCTATGCCCCGAGATTTCGTTTCCACGACGTCGGTTGGGTTCAACTGCTGCGTAGATATGGACAATGTCGATCGCTGGGTGGGCGTTGTGGACAACGCCGAGCTTGATGGCAAGCGGCGCGACGACACCGAGCGCGTATTCGTGCTGTGGGGAAGCCAGCCCCACTCCTCCAAGGCGGCCCATGGCGGTCATGGCCTGGTAGATGCGCGCTCTAATCTCGGGGTGAAATCCGTTGTGGTCGATCCTTATCTGACGGCCGAGGCCGCCAAGGCCGATGTCTGGCTGCCGGTGCGCCCCGGCTCCGATTGCGCCCTCATGCTCTCGTGGATCCGCTACATCATCGACCAGAAGGCCTACGACGAGCCCTTCGTGAAGTATTGGACCAATTTGCCGTTCCTCATCAACCCCGACACGCGCCTGGCCTACCGGGCCGAGGAGGTTTGGCCCGACTACGTGAATCCGGCCGCCGATCCGGACGATGTCTACGATACGCCAGCCTACGTTTGCTTCGATGCGCGCACGAACACCATCCAGCCCTTTCCCTTCACGGCCCCAAGCGACAGCCCGGTCGATCCGGTCGTTTTCGCTACGGCGACGGTGAACGGAAAAGAGGCTAAGACGGCCGGCCAGATCTATTGGGAAGAGGCCGAACCGTGGACGCTGGAAGCGGCGGCCGAGACCTGCTGGCTGAAACCCGAGAAGATCCAAGAGGCCATAGAGCTGTACATAAACGCCGATTTCGGCGGAATCAGCAACGGCGTGTTCTCCGATCACCAGGAGAATTCCTCCACGGCCCCCCTGGGTGCTCTGGCCATCGATTCCTTGCTCGGGTTCGTCGAAACGCCACTCTCCGCCTTCCAGAACCACGGTCCGGCGAGCCTTACGCCCGACCGACCCACGGTGCGCACCGGCGTTTTCTCCACGAGCTTCGAGCGCTACGGATTAGGCTGGACGACCGGTCTCACCAAGGGCGAGAACGATCGTCTGCTCGACGATATCGTAGCCGGCTGGGACGCCAAGGGCCGCGACGGTGAGGAGATGCGCCGCTACTTCTTCCAATCACGCTGCGACACCATGGGGGCCAACGCCCACAAGGGCATCCACCAGTGGCAGACCTGCGCTCCTCGCGAGCTGCGAGAGGGCATCACCACCGGCGAGCCCTATCGCCCGCGCGTCATGTACGAGATGTCCGGCAACAAGTACGCCGTTATGGGGCCGGCTCTCGAATGGAAGAAGGCCTACGACCAGCAGGACTTCATCATCCAGCAGTATCCGATGATGACCTCGTTCACCGTTCAGAGCGTGGACTTGTTCCTCCCTACGACCGAATGGCTGGAATACGATAGCTACGAGGCGCCGGCCACACACTTCAACCGCCATTACGCCCGCTGCCAAGTAACCCACCTCGGCGAGACCGTGAATCCGTTCGTCTCCCCTTACCAGGTGGCGAAGGCGGCCGTTGAGAAGCTCGGCGAGGATAATGTGTTCGACCCCGATGCCTACAAGCAGCCCTTCTTCGAGTCGATCGAAGCGGCGCGTCAATTCTGGGCCGAGGGCATGGGGCACGAAAGCTGGCAGGAGATGCTCGACGACATCGACCATCGCTACACCGAGACGCCGGTAGAGGAGTATCTGGTGTACAAGCAGTACGAGGGCGTGGTCTCCGATGGGCTGCCCCGTGGGTTTGCCACTATCTCCCGCAAGGTCGACGTCTACAGCGAGGCGATGATACGCTTGGCACGCACGGGCTTTCCCTACATGTACCCTTACGAACAGCCCTCCTGCGACGATTACGACCCCATCTGCACGTTCCACGAGCCGACTGAAAGCCCGCTGAACGACGCGGAATACCCGCTCGTCATCACCACTGGTCGTCTCCCGCATTTCCATCATGGCACGATGCGCCATGCCCCCTTCGTTCGTGAGCTTATGCCCGCGCCCGAGTTGCGCATCAATCCCGAGACGGCCGCCGAGTACGGCATCGAGCATCTGGACTGGGTCAAGATAACCTCGCGCCGCGGCAGCTCCCATGCCCGTGCCTATCTTACCCAGGGAATTGCCCCCGGCGTGCTCATTACCGAGCGCTTCTGGAATCCGGAGTGTTACGACTCCACCCAGGAGACCATCACGCCGGGCATCGAGGAGTGCGGATACAACATCATGTCCGCAGACTCCTTCCAGAACCCCTGTTTCGCCACGAACAGCTATCGCGCGTTCACGGTGAAAATCGAGAAGTGCGATCGCCCGGAGCGCATCTGGGTGGAGAGCAAGGAATTCGAGCCGTTCATGCCGACGCTGCAGAACGAGCCTGTCACCGAGGAGGTGTTCTAAATGGCGAAGGGACTGCTCATCAACCTCGACCGCTGCACGGGCTGCGACAGCTGCATCGTGGCCTGCAAGCTTGAGAACCGTCTGCCGCTCGGTTCCTTTTACAACAAGGTGATAGCCATCGGCCCGACGGGCACTTTCCCCGATGTCGAGAAGTACTGGCTGCCCTCGCAGTGCCAGCAGTGCGAGAACCCCCAGTGCGTGGCGGTGTGCCCCACAGGTGCGAGCTACCGCGATCCCGAGACGGGCTATGTGCTCATCGACAAGGACAAGTGCATCGGCTGCCAGTACTGCCTGTACGGCTGTCCCTACGGTGTGCGCCAGATGGACGAGGAGCACGGCGTGGCCCAGAAGTGCACGCTGTGCTCGCAGATCACCGCCGACGGCAGCGATGTGCCCGCCTGCGTGCACAATTGCAACTGCGGCGCCCGCTTCTTTGGCGATTACGACGATCCCGACAGCGACGTTTGCCGGGAAATGGCGAAGTACCCCGAAGAGTGCATTCACGCTCTTCCCGACCCCGGCAACGCCAAGCCGCTCACCCGCTACATCCTGTCCCCGAAGTTCGCCAGTTGGAAGGAGCTGATCTAGGTGGATATCCAATGGCCCCTCGTCCTGTTCTCGCTCATCGCGGGGACGGGAGGATCCCTTTTCGCCTTCGTCGCCCTTTCCGAGCTTGTCGGGGGCAAGGGTAAAACGCGCTTTGCCGCAACGGTGACGGTGCTTGTGCTTATCGTCGTCGGCGGATGCCTTTCCATGCTGCATCTGGCGTCGCCTCAGAACGCCTTCGCCGCGCTCACGAACATCTTCTCGTTCTCGGGCATCTCCATTGAGCTGATGCTTCTGGGCCTGACGTTCGTCGCCGCCGCGGCCTATGCGATTGTGGTCAAGCGAGTTCGCAACGCTGCGGCAGCCAAGGTTCTCGCGCTTGTCGGCGGCGTTTTGGGTTTGGCCCTCGGCTATTTCTGCGGCCATGGCTACGTTATTGAGGCCCAACCGACCTGGATGCACGAATCGTTGCCCTTGGCCTACTTTGGCACGTCGCTTGCTTGCGGCGCGTTTGCCTATGACATCATCGCTTCGCGCTTAGGCGATGGAAAAGAGGAGCTGCGCGGCCGCATGCCCGTAGCCCTCATGGTGTGCACGACCGTCTCCGCCGTGGCAGTGGTGGCCTATGCGGGAGCCCTCGGCTTCGATGCGGCCATGGCCCATGGCGCTGTGTTTTGGGGAGGAGTTGTGCTCTGCGGCATCGTCGGAACCCTGGGTGCCGGTCTGGTGCGCCTTGTCGGACGTGCGGTTCCGGCTTTGCCCGTAGACGCCATCGGCCTGATCTGCGCTTTCGTGGGCGGGGTTTCGATTCGCGTGCTCATGTGGGTGTGCGCCACGGGCTACCTGGATCTGTTCGCCCATACCGTTCCCAGCGTCATGCTGAATCTCTAGAGGTCTGTCAGGCGGCCTCGTCCGGGGCCGCCCGTTGTTGGAAGGAGCGCATTGTGAACACCGAAGAAGCTGTCTCGCTGCTTGGCTCCAGAGCTGATTTCTACCGCCAGATCGCCCAATGGTACTTCGCTCCGTTGAGTGAGGAGCAGATCGAGGCGCTGGCCGCTCAGGATCTGCGGGCTTTGGCGGAAGATGACCAGTCGTCCTACGCCGAGGGCTACAACGATTTGTACCGAGCACTGCGCCTGCGCCATACGGGCACCCGCCAGGCTCTGGCCGCCGATTTCACGGGCGCGTTTTATGGCGTGACCACGGCGGAGGGGGAGACGGCGCAACCCTTCGAGTCGCTTTACCGCTACGACGGCGGCTCGCTTATGGGGCAGCCGCGCGGGGAGGGGTACCGCGCGCTCAAACAGGCTC
>ERZ837380.3087-NODE-3087-length-16230-cov-3.736816_pt1 | contig 16230 bp, 14 predicted proteins | sample MGYA00519685_ERZ837380 | MGnify/ENA primary metagenome ERZ837380 (study PRJEB31850, sample SAMEA3708817) | human gut metagenome | biome: human gut; feature: human-associated habitat; material: faeces | place: China | collected 2014 ...
CCTGCTTGGCCTGGGCAGGCCGGATCGAAACATCACCGGCAATGACTTTTTCGATTCTGCCGTCTTCGCGTTTTACCATTAAAAGACCGTCTTCGTCTATATCGACAGCTTCACCGAAATAAGTCTGGTCAGGTGCAATAACTTTGACCTGCTGACCTAAAGTCGAAGAATATTTTTTCCATTCCTCAAGCACCGGTTTAAAACCTTCATGCAAAACTTTTTCATACAGTTCTTCCATATAGCCCAACACATCAGCCAGCAGTTCGACTCTGCTGATAGGCTCACGGGCAACATCAGCGAGCGATACAGCTGTTGCTCGCAGTTCTTCCGGCACCATCTCTTTGGGTACGTTGACGTTGATACCGGTGCCGATAACAATATAATTTATCCGTCCAAATTCAGCGCTCATTTCTGTCAAAATGCCCACCAGTTTTTTGCCGTCCAGTAAAACGTCGTTAGGCCATTTGATAGATGCCTGTACGCCTTTATACTTATTTACGGCTTTCACGACGGCAATCGCTGCCAGCAGCGTACACTTCGACGCTTCCTGCGGCATGAACGGCGGCTTTAAGACAACCGAAAACCATACTCCACGGGCAAACGGAGAAAACCAGCCGCGTGACAAACGACCCTTGCCGGAGTTCTGCTCTTCCGCGATCACCACCAGGCCATCTTCGCAGCCTTCACCGGCAAGACGTTTAGCCAGTTCGTTTGTAGACGTCGTCAGCTCACAGTAGTGTATATGATGTCCGAGCCATTTCGTTTTCAGATTAGCGACAACTTCTGCAGGCTTCAATCTGTCAGGTACTTCTTTCAGGATGTAGCCTTTTTTAGGTACGGATTCTATAGTATAGCCTTCATTTTTTAAAGCCTGGATATGCTTCCAAATCGCCGTACGCGATACTGCCAGTTCCTGAGAAAGCACTTCCCCTGAAACAGGAGCAGGCATTTTACTGCGCAATATTTCTAAAATGCGTTCCCGCATATCATCACACTCCCACACAATGTTATCCTTAGATTAGCACTGGGTTAACCAAAAGTCAAGTCCGTCCCCGAAATTCAAGGGACGGTCTTAGATTACAGACTATTGCTCGCTGGGAGCTGCAGAAGATTCTGCGGGCTGCACCTCTGCCGGCTCCGGAGTTCCGATCTCAGAAGTATTCTCTTCTTTAGATAAAATTTTACCGTATTTCATCAACTGATCGATTTCTTCGCCTTCCAAAGTTTCTCTTTCAATAAGTGCATCCGCAATCAAATGCAGTTTATCCATATTTTCATTCAGCAGACTTTCCGTTTTCTGGTAAGCCTCATCAATAAATTTACGGATTTCTTTATCGAGCTTGGCACCGACTTCTTCACTGTAGTCTTTATCTCTGCCAATATCACGTCCCAGGAAAACCTGGTCCTGACGATGACCAAACGTCATCGGACCCAATTCAGGGCTCATACCGTATTCACAGATCATCTGACGGGCCAGAGATGTAGCACGCTGCAGGGCATTGCTGGCACCGCTGGAAATTTCTTTCAGTACCAGAGCTTCAGCAACACGGCCGCCTAAAAGCACCTTCAATTCGTCCAGCATTTCACTGCGGGTCGCATAGTAACGGTCCTCTTTCGGCAGGCTCAATGTATAACCGCCGGCACGCCCACGCGGAATAATAGTTACTTTATGAACCGGATCAGTATTATCGAGCAGCATACCTACCAGAGTATGGCCGCCTTCATGATAGGCAGTCAGACGTTTTTCTTTATCACTGATCACGCGGCTGCGGCGCTCGGGACCCATAATAACACGCTCCGCCGCTTCTTCCATTTCCGGCATATCGATTTTATTCTTATTTTTACGGGCAGCCATCAACGCAGCTTCATTGACCAGATTGCTCAGATCCGCGCCGGTAAAACCAGGAGTTCTGCGGGCAATAACGCCAAGCTCGACTTCAGGACTGATAGGCTTACCTTTAATATGGACTTTTAAAATTTCCTGACGACCTTTGATATCAGGACGATCAACGACGATCTGTCTGTCAAAACGTCCCGGGCGCAGAAGTGCCGGATCAAGGATATCGGGACGGTTGGTTGCAGCAATCATAATGATGCCCTCATTAGCTCCGAAACCATCCATTTCGACCAGCAGCTGGTTCAAGGTCTGTTCTCGCTCATCATGACCGCCGCCTAAGCCTGCACCACGCTGACGGCCGACAGCGTCGATCTCATCAATGAAAACGATACAGGGAGCGCTCTTTTTAGCCTGTTCAAACAAATCTCGGACACGGGAAGCGCCTACGCCGACAAACATTTCTACGAAATCTGAACCGGAAATACTGAAAAACGGTACGCCAGCTTCACCAGCGACAGCCTTGGCCAGAAGTGTCTTGCCTGTACCAGGCGGCCCGTAGAGTAAAACACCTTTCGGTATTTTGGCACCGAGATCATTATATTTCTTCGGATGCTTCAGGAACTCGACAACTTCTTCCAGTTCCTGCTTCGCTTCATCAGCACCAGCGACATCTTTAAAAGTAATCTTAATATTGTCTTCGTCATAACGACGGGCACGGCTCTTGCCGAAATTCATAACCCGGCCTCCGCCCCCCTGGCTTTGCTGCATCAGCATAAACCAAATACCGACGATCAACAGCATCGGCAAAAGCGAGCTTAAGATAGTCGTCCACCAAGGCGGCTGCGGCGGCAGCTCGGCTTTAATTTCAATATCACGGGCACGTAAAGTCGGGATCAGGCTGTCATCACTGGGAGCCACAGTTGAGAAATCTTTACCATCTTTCAGCTTACCGCTGATGACATTATCAACTATCGTTACCTGTTTGACCTCATCTTGCTGCACGTGCTTCATAAACGCACTATAAGTGATGTCTGTTTTGCTGACCGTGCTGGCCGAATAATAATCGATCATCCAGATTGCCACGATGATAATCAGCAAATAGAACGTCACGTTCTTAAAAAATCTATTCAAGGAATTGCTCCTCCTTCCACTGCGATCGTCTACCAAATTACAGTAACGTCATTTTTTTATTATAATATAATTTTTTAACAAATTTTAAATTTGGCATTTCATTATTTTTTATGTTATCAAACATCATTCTAATTTCTGGTCTATCTAGCTTACTTACAAATTCTTTGTTGATATTGTGCTTAATATTATTTTCCGATATGTAATTTCTTAAATGTATAAAATACATATTTACAATTTCAGAAATAATCATATTATTGTTTTTTTCTGATATAGTCATCATTTTTTTGTATACATTTTCTGTTCTTTTAAGTCTATCTTCTATTGGTTCTCTAAATGCTCTATTTAGACCAGTTTTTTTAGATACATAGTAATACAATGGCTCATTTATTACAGCTATCTTGGTATTTATATATTTTATATAGTCTAGATTAAAAAGTAAGTCTTCCCCTTTGGTAACGTTTTCATCAAATAAAATGTTATTTTCTTTTATTATATTTGCGTAATATATTTTATTCCATACAAGGTTTAATAATTGTCTACCATATAAAGTTATGAAATCGTCTTTCGTAATCTCTATTATCTCATTTTCTGTTTTCTTTTCATCATATTTTTGTGGTTTTATTTTGTTTACGTCTAGATATTCAAAATAATAAGAACATACCTTTAGATTATAGCTTTCTATATTTTCCATCATTCGGCTTATATAATTGTTTTTTAAGTAGTCATCCGAATCGACAAACATTATATATTTTCCTGTTGCTATGTTTATCCCAATGTTTCTTGTTTTCGATGGTCCACCATAAATTCCATTTTCTAGTTTTATATTATTATATTGTTCTACAAATTTTTTACAAATTTGTTCTGATGAATCCTGCGAATTGTCATTTATTAATATAATTTCATCTTGTTCATTTATTTGTGAAATTATGCTGTTTAAGCACTTTTCTAAGTATTTTTCCACATTATGAACTGGTATGATTATACTTATTCTTTTCACTGTTATCTCCTATTATTTTTTCAAAGTTTTCTTTATTGTATTTTTTAATTTTTGTGGCATTACCTGTTTTATAATGTCTTTTGGATTAATTCTAAAGTGTAAATTTTCCTTTGTATATTCTTTATACTGTTTATTATCTATTGAATTGTAAACAGTTTTTCTTATAGCTGGAAATGGAGTTGGTCTTTTTAAATTCAAATTTCGTTTTGTTACACTTTCTATACTCGTTTCTTCTGCAATTATATCTTGTTGTATGTCTTCAAATATTTTTTGTCCTTTTCTTGAATTTACAATAACTGCAGACACACCCTTTTTAATATCTATTTTACTATTTGTTTCTTCTATTCCCCAAAAATCTGCTATTGTGATATCTCCAACTCTATTTAAATTGGCATATTTACAGTCATAACAGCATCTTCTATATGTGTTTCCTGCTAAGAAAGATTTATAATATGAATCAAAACAAGATGCTTTTTTTGTTACTTTATTATTTTGATATTTGATTCTTAAGTTTAGTCCCCAACCTTTTTCTGTTTTGTCTCTAAAGTCGAATTGGTCTATTTTGCTGTTTTCCTTTGCTTCTAACGAATTTTTATACTTTTCAAATAATTTTTGACTTGGCACTCCGTGGCATACAATATCAATTGTATATAGATTTTCATAGTCTTTTCCTAGGTATTGTTTTAATCCAGCAATCTGGCAAGGTGTACCAGAAAATAATACTTTTCTACCAGAAATAAGGTCATTCTTTGTCTGTTCAAAAGTATCTGCTGTATCACTTTGAACATATTTTGATCCTTGAAGTAGTTTTAGTTCTTCTATATTTTCCACTCTTATATGATTAACTTTTAAGTTTTGGTCGTATGCAGCTCCATAAACTACTCCATCTTGACTAATTATGTTTTTAGCAAAAGCAATAAACATTCCTCCAGAAGAACTAATTTTTAGATCTTCCTCATTTTTATTTTGTGTTGCATATGCTTTTTGTTCTATTCCTTCTATCTCCAATTTATTAATTTGAGGACATCTCTTTAAACATAAACCGCAAGATATACATTTTTCTTCATTTACAACAGGTTCTATAAAACCTTCTTTATTTTCTTTCATTTCTATTGCATTTACAGGACATATTTTTTCACAGCATCTGCAGCCAGCACAGATATTGTATTTATTTATATTATTGATGTTTTTTTTTAATGGCTCTATTGCATTTTTTAGGTCTTTTATTGATTCTTCTCTTTCATTTTCTAGTATTCTATTAGCATTTTCAAAGTCTATTTCTTTGTTTAAAAAACTGTAATCATTGTTATCTCTTAATATTCTATCTTCTAGTCCTACTAATTTTAATATACTTTCTATTCTAGTTGCAGTTTTTCCTGGTAAAATGTCAACAAATTGTTTGTTAAATATTAAAGAAAATACTGTGCCATGGAATGAATCTGTTATTATATATTTAGCATTTTTTATGTATGTTACAAATTGTCCAGGTGTTGGTAAATGAATAAATTTTCCTGGTTTTAATCCATAATATAATGATGGATGAATTCTATATACAGGCAATTTAGTGTGTTTTTTTAAATTTTTAATGTAATTTTCCATTTCTTTATTATGGTGTAATTGATATATTAAAATATATTCTTTGCCATCTAATTTTGTAGGTTCACAGATCTTATTCCATTCTTCACTTTCTAATAATAGCGTTGGATCCACAACTTGTTTTACATTAGTAAATCCTTTTTTTCTAATTATCTTTTCTGCTGAGTCTTCTCTTACTAAAATTGTTTCATATTTTTTTAAAAGATTCTCTAAATTATTATCTAAATTTGTTGGAAGTTTATCTACTCCAAAGCTTGCAGCATATGCTATACATTTTTTATTTTCTGGAACAAAATCTAAGAAATATGTTGTATCATATTCTTCTGAACCAATCTTGCCCCAAATTTGGTCGCTACCTGTACAATATATATCTGCTTCTGGTAAATTTTCTTTTAGCTCTTTAGAAGAATGATACTCAACTTCTGTTTGTTTTAAGTATTTATTTCTATATTCAGTAAATTTATTATTCATTTTTGTAACATTTGGTCTTTGAACTATGCAATAAATAGCTTTCTTTATTTTTCCTTTTAAACCAGATGTTTTGCCATTATAGTTTGTATTAACAGATTTAGCATTTGTTTCTTCTTCTTTTATGTAATTTATTACTTCTGAGTCATATCCCATTTTTTCTAAGGCTTTTTGCATACTGTATGTTTGTAATATAGAGCCATAGTTTGGTACTGAGTGTCTTGTAATAAAATCTATTTTCATAATTGTTCTCCTATTTTATAGATATATTTTTGTTTATTATTGTTTTATATGGTAATACCTGATTAGTATTTTTCATAATATTTGTTCTTGTAAAAACTACTGCAAAACCTAAAATAAATGCAACTATAACATAATTTTTTAGATTTTTTTGTAACTTTTGTAAGTTTACCTTGCCTTTTATTCTTTGTTTTATGTCTTCAATTATTTTTTTACTTGGTATTACACTTATGTAATATGGAACTGAAATAATTTGGAATACTTCAAAATATAATGCTATTCTTATAAATAACATATGACAGGCACCAAGAGCCATCATAATTAATGACACTGCTTGAACATTTAAGAATAAAATATCTTCTTTTTTTACATTGTCTAATGCCTTATTTTTTCTGTATATATAGTACATAAAGCTGTAAACTAATACATTTTCAATTATATATAACTCAGATACATCTCCTTTAGCAAATTTGCCGGTTAGATACACATTAAATCTTGTATTTTGAACGCATAGTTTTACTATTTGCATTAGATTCTCATTTAATATTAATATTATTGCAGTAACCGGAATAACCCATTTCCAATCTGCTAACATTTTTTTATCAAGTAACATTAATGCTAGCATTATAAATGCCGTACTATGCATTAATCCAGCTAGAATTACAAATATAGCATATAAAAAATATTTCTTTTTATCTAGCAAAAATGGATATGCTACTACAATTAAACTAACAGCTAGATATTGTCTAACAATATTTAGTGAATCAAAAAAGAAACCACCTAAAAAGAAGATTAAAATACTTAATATTGGATATTTAGACTTAGTAATAATTGTATACATAATAAGTCCTACTGTGATCGCAGAAGTAACAATAAATAATGCTGTTGATTCTTGTGAGAATAATAAACATATTCTAATTATTGTCTTAAATCCAATCTCCATATTTTTTACATCTATACCATTTGCAATTCTATGGTAATCAAAATTATATCTTCTTAAATAGTCGGTTCCTAAATCGTATCTTAAAGCAGACACTAGAAAAAAAGGTAAGAATGTCATTATATAGCAACAACATTTTTGCCATTTTTTCTTTACTTTAGTGGATGCATACATAAATAGTATTGAAATTATTAACATTATTATATAGATAATCATATCTTTTCCCTTTTAAAAACTCTTTTCATATTTTTTTCCTGTAAATTTTGCCATTAAGAAGCTTGTTCCCTTCTTCCACCAATTTACATTTTGCATATCTATTACTTTTATTTCTTCATATTTTATTTGATTTTTGTTTATCCAAACATCTAATAAAAGTTCGGATATTCTTCCGTAAAATCTTGCATGGAAACTATCATATTTGCTCTCATCTGTTCTTTTTTCTAATTCAAATAATATGTCAAAAAGCCAGTTACAGTAATCGTTTAAAACTTCCTTTTTCATTATGAACATATTAAACATATGTGCTGATGTTCTCTTATGTAATTTATCAAATTCTTCTAAGTATTCTGGATATTTTTCTTCTATTATTTTTCTTGTTTCATCTAAAGGTTCTACATACATTGTATGTCCATAGTGAGAATATAAGTTTTCGACATAATAGTTCCTTTTTTTAGGAAGTATTACATCTACTTTTTCTAGTTTCTCTTCTGCCTGTTTCTTTGTAAGTACTATTTTAAATTTTTCTGTTTCTTCTTTAGGAACTTTTTTAGCACAAGAGAAATATCTTCTATAATGAACTAATCCTTTATAGTCTGCATCTAAATTTTTCCAAGCCCAGTATAAGCCTGTTAATTCGCAAAAGAATGGGTTTTTTAAAGATATGTTGTCTCCTGTATTGTCTTGTATATATTTTTCTATCTTTTCTTTTCCTTCTGCACCTACTTGTACTGGTACATACATTTCGTCATCTGGCATTTGATATTTTTTATGTGCTGCAACTATTACTTTTATGTCTTTCACGTTGTTTCTCCTCTTTATTTTATACTGCCCCTTCTTTTCTAAATATTTTTAGAAAAGTTTTTAATATTATTTTTAAGTCCATTATTATTCCTCTATGTTCTATGTAATAGGTATCCATATATGCTCTTTCTTCAAAGTCTACATCATTTCTCCCATTTACTTGCCAGTAACCTGTAATTCCTGGTTTTACATTTTTTATTATATCATAGTAATACCCACCAAGATCTTCTTTTTCTCTGTGTAGGTATGGTCTTGGACCTACTAGACTCATTTCTCCTTTTAATACATTAATAAATTGTGGAAACTCGTCTATGCTTGTTTTTCTTAGTATTTTTCCTAGTTTTGTAATTCTTGGATCATTTTTTAACTTTTTATATTTTTTATATTCTTTTTTAGCTTCTGGATTTTCTTCTAAATATTTAAATAATTTTTCGTCTGCTTCCATTACCATTGTTCTAAATTTATACATTCTAAATTGTTTTCCATTTTTTCCAATTCTTATTTGTTCAAAGAACAATGGACCATCATTTTCTTTTAATACTAATCTCATTATCCACACTATTAATATTATAGGTAATAATAAAATTGTTCCTACAATTCCAGACATTACATCTACTGCCTTTTTTATAATTGTATATATAATATTAGGTTTTTTTATGTTTTTGTCTTCATTTATTATGTTCTCTATTTGTTCGCTTTGGGTAATATCTATAATTGTGTCTTCTATTGCAATATTATTAAGTTCTTCTTTTATAGCTAAGTTGCCTTTGTTCATAGCAAACATTCCCTTCTATCTTATCGTTTAACACCGTTAATTCAACATATTAATGTTTGAACTTTCTATTTTGTATATCCAGTTTTATTTATTATTGCATTACTCATTTCTTTTACTGTTGATGGAGCCTCATAATCCTCTTGTCCAAAAGCTTCTTTATGAAGTTTTATAACATTATTTTCTAGTGTTACTGGAACACCATACCATCTATCTAGAGTTATACCTTTAGTTTCGTATGGCCATCCTATACTTCCCGTAACTTTAAAAGAAGCAAGACTTGGTACTAATCCCCATATTTCTGATGAAGATATATTTGTTCTAATTTTTGGCAAAATGGTATCTGCAAAACTATTTAATTGACCTATTCCCAATGTTTTTGCCTTGCTAAGCATTGCCTCTATAACAGTTCTCATTCTTTCTGTTCTTTTATAGTCTCCACCTGATGTATATCTAATTCTAGAGTATGCAACTGCCTGAACCCCATCTAATTTTTGTCTTCCTGTAGTAGAAAGATGACTTGACTTTATTTCTGAAGATTTTGATGTTGCATCTATATAACTATTTATGTATTTTAATTCTGAGCTATCTATATCTATATAAACTCCACCCAAACTATTTACTGCAGCAATTACAGCGTCAAAGTTAACTGTAACATATTCTGTTATATTAAGGTCTAAAGCTTCGTTTAATGATTTTAAAGCATTTTGTGCTCCACCATAAGAATATGCATGTGTTATCTTGTCCAATTTCTTTGTTCCATTTTCTGTAACATATACATAAGTGTCTCTATAAACAGATATTAATTTTACCTCATTTGTTTTTTCATTTATACTAGCAATTATCATACAGTCACTTCTATTTCCTAGTCCATAGTCATCTGCTCTACTGTCTATTCCAAGTAGTGCAATATTTCTGTATCCTTCTAGTTGCTTAGATGTTTCTTCGTTTATTCCAATTTCTTCTACATCAATATTTTCTTTTTGTACTTTATTTATTTTTCCATTTACAAAACCAAATCCGGCAAGTACAAGTCCCGAAATAATAATTACTATTATTAAAATTATTATTAAGAAAATTCTGAGTCTTTTATGCTTCTTTTTTTGGTTTTTCATTTTTATTTCTTCTTCTCTTTCTAAATTTCTTTCATATGCTCCATATTTATATTGTTCTGGATTATAATTTTCTTGTACTTTTCTTTCTTTAGGCTCTTCTGCCATTCTTCTTCCTTTTGAAGCCATTTTGTTTTCTCCTTAAAATTCTAAAACTAGATTAATTATATCATTGTATTATACGTTTTTCAACATATTTCACTATATTTCTTATTGTTATTATATGGCATAAAAAAGCACAAATCAAAAGGCTGAAGCACATTTAAAGTTTCAGCCTTTTTTATTTATCCTAAAATATTTATTTCTTTTTCTAGTTGTCTTAGAAAATATCTCTTATTTGATTTAAATTTTGCAGGAGTAAAATTTTTTGCCTGTTTTAGTAATATATCTATCTTATCAAAATCTTCTAATGCTAAAATATATCCCTCTTTTGTGAAGTTATCTAGTATTTGTAATTGATGATCATTTACGTGCTCACCATACTGTTTTAGTCTTGCTGCTGCTATTATTTTTTTGCCTTTTTTTAATGCTGTAAGTATAGTTCCAACTCCAGCATGGCAAATTATTACGTCTGCTTTTTCTATTGCTTCTTCAAATTTTCTTACAGACATATAATCTATTATTTTCATATTTTTTGTTTCAAATTTTGTGCTTCCTGCTTGAACTATTATTTCTTCTTTTTTGCTTATTTTTCCTTCATCTATTTTATCCTGAATTGCCTGTAATAGTCTAGGAAATTTTTTGTCCTGGGTTCCTAATATAACAAAAATCATTAGTAAATCCACCCCCAACATACAGATTTAGGATATACTTTATGCATTTCTTCCCATTGAACCACAAAAGTGTCTGCTATTGGGTATACAAGCCTTCCTGCAACAGTTCCTGTAGTTCTGTTTGCAAATGTTTCTATAAATATTACTTTACTTCCGAATAATTTTGCAATGTAACACATTGGTACTGCAGTGTGTGTTCCAGTTGTTACAACCACTTCTGGTTGATGTCTAAAAAAGTAATATAAGCTTATAAAGCAATTTGCTAAAAATTTAAATATATATGTGAATGGATATTTTTTTGTTCCATATATTAAAAAGCTTATTTTATCTCCATATTCTTCTTTAAAACTATCATCTACTTTTGTTTTTTCTGTTACAATATGATAATCAAATTTCTTGAATAATGGCTTTATTTGCATAAGTTCATTTAAATGTCCACCTGTGCTTGCAATAAATAAGACTTTTCTCTTTTTATTAGAAATTTCATTTTTTTCTAGCAATGCCTTAGGCTTTTTGCCTTCTATATTTTTTATTTTATTGCATATATAGCATATTAATAATACAAGTAAAATTCCTGTTAATGCTCCAACTGTATCTAGACATACATCTATAAATTGTCCACTTCTATTCGGTACGAATAATTGATGTAATTCATCTGTTGCTGCATAAAGAAAGCAAAACATTATGCTTGAATCAAATTTATAAACACTTTCTCCTTTAAATGTTAAGGCACAGCTTATTGTTAGAATTCCAAGTAGCATATATATAGAAAAATGTGCACATTTTCTTACATAATACTGCATTTCTTCTATTTTAATAAATTTCTCTTCTTGGTTCATATTTTTTCCATTTTTAAATGTGTCTAATAGTATTTCTGCTACTTTAGCACTTGTACTAGAAGATTTTGGACCATTTTCAGAAGAAAATTTAAATATTTGTGTGCATAAAATTATAATTGCAATCATTAATAAATATCGAATTATATGTTTTAAAATATTTTTGTTCATATTTTTCCTTATCTTGTTGCCGGTAATAAATAGTAATTTAGCAACTTTTAATTTCTTTACTTTATATTGTCTACTTAAAAATGTGCGTAATTTTTAAGTAGACTGTCTTTTTTTATAATATTTACATTTTTTCTGGAACTTGTATTCCTAGTAAGTTTAAGCCTTTTTCTATTATTGTTTTTACCATATATGTTAGATATAATCTAGCATCTTGAGTTTCTTTGTCTTCACAAATAATGTGATTGTTATTGTAAAAACTACTAAATTGTTTTGCAAGTGTAATTAAATATCTTGCAAGTATAGAAGGTTCTTCTTTTTTTGTTACGTTTTCTAATGTTTCTGCAAAATTTCCAAGAGTTGTTATTATATCATAAGAATCTTCGTCATCTAATTTATCTGTATTTATGTTTTGAACCTCTGGTATGTATCCTGCTTTTTCTAACACACTATTTGCACGCACACATACATATTGAACATATGGACCTGTCTCACCATTAAAGTTTAACATTATGTCCCAATCGAAGATTTCATCCTTTATTCTTCCATTTGATAAATCATTAAATATTACAGCTCCAACTCCAACTTTTCTTGCTACTTCTTCTTTGCTTTCTAGATTAGGATTTTTTTCTTCTATTATTTGTCTGCTCTTTTCTATTGCTTCATTTAATAATTCATCCAGTTTTATTATATTTCCTTCTCTTGTAGACATTTTTCCAGTCTTTAATTGAACCATTCCGAAAGGAACGTGAACTAGTCCATCTGTATATTTTTTATCTATTCCTAATAGTTTTGCAACTTCAAATACTTGTTTAAAGTGTAAGTTTTGTTCATATGATGTTAAATATAATGCTTTGTCAAAATCATATGTTCTTGCTCTGTAAAGTATTGCAGCTAAATCTCTAGTTGCATATGTAGTTGAACCATTAGACTTAATAATTAGGCAAGGTGGCATTTTTTCTTCATCAAGATTTATAACCTTTGCTCCCTCAGACTCTGTAAGTTTTCCTGTTTTTTCTAGTATGTCTACAACTTCTTGCATTTTATCTGAATAAAAAGCTTCGCCATTTAAAGAATCAAATTTTGTGCCTAATATATCATAAACATTTTGAAATTCCTTTAGACTTAACTCTCTAAATTTTTGCCAAATTTCTGTGCAGTATGGATCTCCATCTTCTAACTTTTTAAAGTTATTTCTACAAGCCTCCAAAACACTTTCGTCTTCTTTGCAAAGATTATTTATTCTTACATATATTTTTGTAAGTTCGTCTATTGGGTTTTCTTCAATATTATATTCGTCTTTCCACATTTTGTAGCCTTCTATTAGCTTTCCAAATTGTGTGCCATAATCTCCTAAGTGATTAATTCCTGTAACATTATATCCTAAATATTTGTAAATATTATATAGTGCTCCTCCTATTACAGTAGAACGTAAATGTCCTATATGAAAAGGCTTAGCAATATTTGGAGAAGAATAATCTATTACAATATTTTTTGGCTTTTCTTGTTTTTTCGTTCCAAAATTTTCTTTAGAAACATCAAATTCTTGTATTAATTCTTTTGCAATTTCTTTTCTATTTAATTTAAAATTTAAAAATCCGTTTACCGCATTTACTTCGGCTATTATAGCATTTTCTTCTTGATGCAAGCTTTCTACAATTTTATCTTGCAATTCAGTTGCTATAATCGCTGGTGATTTTTTTAGCTCTTTGGCAAGTGTAAAACAAGGAAATGCAAAATCACCATTCGATGCATCCTTTGGTACACCAATATTTTCTATTATCTTTTCTTTTGGAAGATTTACTACTTCTGCAATTTTATTTGCTATTATATCTTTAAAATCTTTCACTTATATTGCTCCCTTCTTTCGCCCAAAAAAGGGCGTCCCTATTGGGCGAATTAATCTCCTAAGCAGATTCCTATGTCTCTTGCCGTTTTTACTAGATCGTCATCCATGCTAACTTTTCTTAAGTTGCTTTCTTTTGTATTGCCAGAGACTGCACCCATTTCTTTATTATTTCCAACTACATCTTCTAATGTAGCATAATCCAATTTTCCATTTTTTATTACCGCTATTGTTCCAAATTTGCCTTCCATAGCAAGTTCCATTGCTTTAGCACCATATTTTGTTGATAAAACTCTATCAAATGCTGTAGGAGTTCCTCCTCTTTGCATATATCCTAAAACTGTACATCTTGATTCAAATCCTGTTAGCTTTTCTAGTTCTTTTGCAACTTTTTGTCCAGCTCCGCCAAGTTTGTTATTATCTACTCCTTTGCCATTATCTCTAACATTTTCTACTGTAAGTTCTCCACCTTTTGGAATTGCCCCTTCTGCAACAACAACAATGCTAAAGTGTTTTCCTTTTTTGCTTCTCTCTTGTATTTTTCTTACTGCTGAATTTATATCATAAGGAATTTCTGGTATTAATGCAATATCGGCTCCTCCTGCAATTGCAGACTCTAATGCAATCCATCCAGCATATCTTCCCATTACTTCTAATACCATTATTCTGTGATGTGTTTCTCCTGTTGTGTGAAGTCTATCTAATGCTTCTGATGCAACAGATACAGCCGTGTTATATCCAAATGTAATTTCTGTGCAAGCAACATCATTGTCTATTGTTTTTGGAACACCTATAACGTTCATTCCTTTAACAAAGAAATCTCTTGCAGATTTTTGTGTTCCATCTCCGCCTAGAGTAAATACACAGTCGAATCCATCATCTTTTACATTTTGCACACATTTATCAGATAAATCTTGATATTCCACTTCTCCATTTGGAAGTTCTACTTTATAATTGAATACATTTGCATTTGTAGAAGATCCAATTATTGAACCACCTCTTGGTAATATTCCAGAAGCTATTTTATTTTCGCTAGTACTCAATTTTACAAAGTCATTATTTAAAAGACCTCTATAGCCTTCTATAAAACCATAACATTCTATCCCATTCTGTTCCGCTGTTTTTACTATTGCACGAATTACAGCATTAAATCCAGATACATCTCCACCATTTGCAAGTATTGCAACTTTTTTTATCATTTTTGTTAACCTCCAATTTTACTTTTGTTATTATTATTTCCATAAAAATTACTCTTTACACATTATACCAAAATATTGGAATATTTCAATATTTTCTCGTTATTTTTTCTAATTAGTAAATATTTTTCCATGCAACAGAAAAGAGACGGTAGCACCGCCTCCAATCTGCAAAGGATTTTTAGTTTAATGTTAATTTTTTAAATACATCCACCAAGGCTTTTCTACCCATATGGTGTTTTTATTACTGAGTCTTCTACATTCCTTTAGAGTTGACTCAAAATTTTTCTGATTCATTTCTGAATTTTCAAACTTTGCAACTATTTCATAGTCCTCCAGAGTATATGCCTCTAGCGACCATACACTAATAGTCTTAGCATCATATCTTTGGCGTAATATATACGTCTTCTTACCTTTTATGTACGGTGCTTCCTCCATAGGGTCTGTAGAGATAACAAAAAACTTCTAAAGTCCATTTTTCATGGCTTTTCCTCCTAATGTTAACTTGTAAATTGCGGATTTTATTGATTTCCGCCCAACAACATTTTGCTAAATACCATTATACAACCGATTTATGTTAAAGTCAATACTTATTTTAAACCTATATTTTCATTGCTAATTATCTTTTGAAATTCCGTTTAAAGCTTAAAAACGGAATTAAGTTTGTGTATTTCAAAGGAAATTAAAAGAAATCGTGTTTCTATCAAACTTGGCTATGATTTTAAACTATGCGATAAATTAAATAGATGGCCTTATGTTTATGATAATTGTAAATTCAAATACGGTGCTTGTCATCGTAATAAATTTAAATATGACCCTAAAATTGCTCAACATAAAGCTGATGCTAATTGATTAATTCTAGATTATAATATTTCATTATTGTTTTTTACAAATTTTCTTAATTAAAATTTCTTTTGGGGGTTGATTTTATCTTATAGTTATGATATAAGTATTTTGTCATTAAGTTTTATACTTAACGATAATTTCATTTTTTTCTTTTTTCTGCTTTGCGTTATAGCAAAATTTTTTATTATAAGATTTAAAAGATCTTGTGACATAGTTATCACAAGATCTTTTAATTTTTATTTATAATTTATTGTAAAATTTTCGTAATTTTTTACTTTTTATTTTCTATTATACTTTTCACTTCTTCTACACTAAGTTCTACTATTTCCGCTATTTCACTTATTGGCATACTTTTTTCGAAAAGTTTTTTTATTATTCTCATTTTTTCTGTTTTTTTCCCAATTTCTCTGTTAGTTTCCATCTCTGCATTATAGCGCATTATGCTCCATTCT
>ERZ837380.3090-NODE-3090-length-16203-cov-2.494798_pt1 | contig 16203 bp, 16 predicted proteins | sample MGYA00519685_ERZ837380 | MGnify/ENA primary metagenome ERZ837380 (study PRJEB31850, sample SAMEA3708817) | human gut metagenome | biome: human gut; feature: human-associated habitat; material: faeces | place: China | collected 2014 ...
CATGAAGGGCAATCACGACTACTGGTGGACGACCGCGGCAAAAATGAACGCTTTTTTTGCGCAAAACGGTTTGGACACCATCTCTTTGCTGCATAATAACTCTGCGGAATGGGAAAATCTGGCGCTGTGCGGCACGCGCGGCTGGTTTAAAGACGAAGAGACCGGCACGGAGCATGACGCCAAAGTCCTCCGGCGCGAGGTCGGACGGCTGGAAACATCGCTCAAATGCGCCGGCGAGCGGGAAAAGCTCGTCTTTCTCCATTATCCGCCGCTGTATCTTCATTATACCTGTCCGGAGATACTGCATGTGCTCTCCGAATACGGCGTGCATGAGTGCTGTTACGGCCATATCCACGGCTACGGCTGCCGCAGCGCGTTCATCGGCGAGAGCGATGGCGTCCGGTACCGCCTTGTTTCCGCAGATTTTCTTGATTTTGTTCCGTATAAGCTCAGATAATCCGTTGCAATTTGCATTTTGATTTGCTATAATGTATCGGCTTGAAATTTGCATATTCAGTCCCGGCTGAAATATAGAGAGGAGTAACCCCCACATGATTGTCAAGAACAGCAAGAAAGAAAAAAACACCGTTACCTTTGATGTCGAGCTCGACGCCGCCGAGTTTGAAAAGTATGTCAACGGTGCATATCTGAAGGCTCGCAGCCGCATCATGGTCCCCGGCTTCCGCAAGGGCAAGGCGCCCCGCATGGTCATTGAGGGCATGTACGGCAAGGACGTGTTCTATGATGACGCCTTTGATAACGCCGCAAACGACGCTTTTGCGTTCGGCGTCGCTGAGGGCAAGCTCGAGACCGTCGGCCGTCCGACCATGACCGATTCCAAGGTCACCGAGGAGAACGGCGCGCTTCTGAGCTTCAGCACTGACGTTTACCCCGAGGTCACCCTCGGCCAGTACAAGGGCCTTGAGGCGGAGAAGCCCTCCGTTGAAGTCACCGACGAAGAGGTTGACGGCCACATCGAGCGCCTGCGCAAGCAGAACGCCCGCCTCATCACCGTGGAGCGTCCCGCGCAGGACGGCGACACCGTGAACATCAACTACGCCGGCATGCTCGACGGCATCCCGTTCGACGGCGGCACGGCGGAGAACCAGAATCTCGTTCTCGGCTCCAACACCTTCGTTCCCGGCTTTGAGAGCCAGCTCGTCGGCATTTCCGCCGGTGAGGAGCGCGATCTTGACATCACCTTCCCGGAGAACTACGGCCACGATCTCGGCGGCAAGGCTGTCGTGTTCCACGTCAAGTGCAACGAGGTCAAGTTTGAAGAGCTGCCCGAGCTGGATGACGAGTTCGCGAAGGACAACGACTTTGACACGCTCGCCGATCTCAAGGCCGACATCCGCGCCAAGTCCGTTGAGGAGAAGGAAAAGGCCGCGAAGAATGCCTTTGACGACGCCCTCGTCGATCAGGCTGTGGAGAGCATGACCGTTGATATGCCCGAAGGCATGATCGAAGAGCGTATGGACGGCATTGTCCGCGAGTACGCCCAGTACATGGCCAACCAGGGCATCCGCATCGACGATTATCTCAAGATGATCGGCACCGATATGAAGACCTTCCGCGAGAGCATGCGCGCCACCGCCGAAAAGCAGGCCCGCACCGAGGTCCTGCTCGCCGCCGTCGCCGAAGCCGAGAATGTCCAGATCTCCGAAGAGGATCTGCAGGCCGAGTATGAGAAGCTCGGTGAAGCCTACGGCATGAAGGCCGAGGACGTGGCGAAGGCCATCGATGTCGCCGCTCTGACCGCTGACCTGCGCCGTGAGCGCGCTATGAGCATCATCTCCGAGAGCGGCGTTGCCGTGGAGAAGAAGGCCGAGGAGCCCGCCAAGACGGAGGAGGCGTCCAAGGCCAAGAAGAAGCCCGCCGCGAAGAAGGCCGCCAAGACCGAAGAGACCGAGGGCGAGGAAGCGCCCAAGGCCAAGAAGACCACCCGCAAGAGCACCAAGACCGAGGAGAAGACGGAGGAGTGATCCGTCTCCCCACGGTAAACTGACATACACGGGAAAGGGCGATCCGCCCTTTCCCGTATCATCGCATTTTAACCCCGCAAAGGAGGATTTATTTCATGAGTCTCGTACCGTATGTTGTAGAACAGACGTCCCGCGGAGAACGCTCCTATGACATTTTTTCCCGCCTGCTGAACGACCGCATCGTATTTCTCGGTGAGGAAGTCAACAGCACGTCCGCCAGTCTCGTCGTGGCACAGCTTCTGTATCTTGAAGCGCAGGACCCCGACAAGGACATCCAGATGTATATCAACAGCCCCGGCGGCTCCATCACGGACGGTATGGCGATCTACGACACGATGCAGTATATCAAGTGCGACGTGTCTACCATCTGCGTCGGTATGGCGGCGTCGATGGGCGCGTTTCTGCTGTCCTCCGGCGCGAAGGGTAAGCGCATCGCGCTGCCCAATGCCGAGATCATGATCCACCAGCCCGCCGCCGGAACGCAGGGCAAGGTCACCGATATGGAGATCGATGTGGAACGTTTTCTCAAGATCAAGGCGCGCATGAACCGGATCATGGCGGAGAACACCGGCAAAACGCCGGAGCAGATCAAAGCCGACTCCGAGCGCGACCACTGGCTTCTGGCGGAAGAGGCGCGCGAATACGGCCTCATCGACAAGGTCATTTATAAAAGATAATTCAGGGAGATCGAATGGCAAGATCAGACGATAGAAAGATCCGCTGCGCTTTCTGCGGTCGGACACAGGATCAGGTGGACAAGCTGATCGCCGGCAACGGCGCCTACATCTGCAGCGACTGCGTGCGTCTTTGCATGAACATCGTGGATGAGGACCTGCCGCAGCGCACCGATCCGGGAAAGAGCGCGCCGAGCGCGCCGTCCGTGGACGACCTTCCGAGCCGGCAGAGATCAAGAAATTCCTCGACGAATACATCGTCGGGCAGGAGACGGCGAAGATTGCGCTTTCCGTCGCCGTTTACAACCACTATAAGCGCATTTATTACAACCAGCAGTCCGATGTGGAGCTGCAGAAGTCCAACATTCTGCTCATCGGCCCCACCGGCAGCGGCAAAACGCTCTTTGCGCAGACGCTCGCGCGCGTGCTGGATGTGCCGTTCGCCATTGCCGACGCCACCACACTCACCGAGGCGGGCTATGTCGGCGAAGATGTGGAGAACATCCTTCTCCGCCTTCTGCAGGCGGCGGATTTTGATGTGGAACGCGCCCAGCGCGGCATCATCTATATCGACGAGCTGGACAAGATATCCCGCAAAAGCGAGAACGTTTCAATCACGCGTGATGTCTCCGGCGAGGGTGTGCAGCAGGCGCTGCTGAAGATCCTGGAAGGGACGATCGCCGCGGTCCCGCCGCAGGGCGGACGCAAACACCCGCAGCAGGAGTTCATCCACATCGATACGACGAACATTCTCTTCATTTGCGGCGGCGCGTTCGACGGTCTGGACAAGATCATTGAAAACCGCATGGACCGCAAGAGCATGGGCTTCGGCGCGGAGATCACGAGCAAGAAGGAAAAGAACCTCGGCGAGATCCTCGCGCAGGCGCAGCAGCACGATGTTATCAAGTATGGCATCATCCCCGAACTGGTCGGCCGTCTGCCGGTCATTACGCCGCTCAACTCGCTCGACAGGGAAGCGCTTGAGCGCATCCTCACCGAGCCGAAAAACGCCATTACCAAGCAGTATACAGCGCTCATGGCGCTCGACGGCGTCAAGCTTGAGTTTGACCACGCAGCCATCGAGGCCATCGCCGATAAGGCACTCGAAATGGAGATCGGCGCGCGCGGCCTGCGCAGCATTCTCGAAAAGATCATGACCGATATCATGTTCCGCGTCCCCTCGGACAAGAGCATCAAGCGCGTCATCATCACCGCTGACTGCGTGAAGGACGGCAAGCCGCCTGTAGCGCTGCGGAACGATAATTCAGACAGTGTGTAACCAAACGGAACACATGGCAGACAGCGGGGCACGTCCCCGCTCGTTTGCTATGGAGGACAACATATGAGCGAAAATACCAGCCGAATCATGACATTGCCGACGCTCGCGCTCCGCGGCGTTTCAGTATTTCCCGGAACGGTGCTGCACTTTGATGTGGAGCGCCCGATGAGCATTGCCGCGCTCAACGCCGCCATCGGCACCGACCGGATGATCTTTCTTGTAGCGCAGCGTGACATCGCCTGCGACACGCCCCGCGCAGACGATCTCTACACGGTCGGCACGATCTGCCGCCTGAGCCAGATCCTGCGCGCGCCCGGCGGAGGAAACGTCAAATGTATTGTGGACGGGCTTTACCGCGCGAAGCTCCTGCGCCTCACGGCGGAGACCCCGGCGCTTTGGGCAAATGTCCGGGTGCTTGCCGATAAGCCGGTCGATGCGGACACGCTCGAATGCACGGCGCTTATCCGTTCGTGCAATGACCTCTTTGCCGAGTACGCCTCCGCGTCGGGAACGATCGGACCGGAGACTCTGCTTCGTGTAGCGGACCGGAAGGAGCCGGGCTTCGTCTCGGATTACATTGCCCAGAACGTCTTTCTGCAGCCGGCGGAAAAGCAGCTGCTTCAGGAAGAGTGCTCGCCGCTTCAGCGGCTCACCATGCTCTGCGATATGCTGCACCGCGAGCTGGAGATCATGGATATCCAGCAGAATCTCCAGTCCACGGCGGCGGAGCGCGTGGCGAAAAATCAGAAGGACTATTTCCTGCGCGAGCAGATGCGCGTGATCCAGGAGGAACTGGGGGAAGCGTCCGAAACGGACGATCTCGACGAATACCGCCGGAAGATCCTTGATCTCGGACTCGATGCGGAGATCGAGAAAAAACTTCTCAAGGAGCTCTCCCGTCTCGCCAAGCAGCCGTTCGGGTCGGCGGAAGGCGCGGTGCTGCGGACCTATCTTGACGTCTGCCTTGAGCTTCCGTGGAACGAGAGGACGAAGGACGTCACCGATATCGCCCACGCGAAAAAGGTTCTGGATGAGGATCACTACGGTCTTACGAAGGTCAAGGACCGTATATTGGAGTATCTTGCCGTGCGGCAGCTCTCCGCGCAGGTCAAGGGCGGGGTGCTCTGTCTCGTAGGGCCTCCGGGCGTCGGCAAAACGAGCATCGCCATGAGCATTGCCCGCGCAACGAACCGGAAATGCGCCCGCATCTCCCTCGGCGGCGTGCACGACGAAGCGGAGATCCGCGGCCACCGGAAGACCTATGTCGGCGCGATGCCGGGGCGGATCATCGCCGGCATTCAGCAGGCCGGCTCCCGGAATCCCGTGCTCGTGCTCGACGAGATCGATAAGCTCGGCTCGGACTACCGGGGCGACCCGTCCGCCGCACTGCTCGAAGCGCTTGACGGCGAGCAGAACGGCTCCTTCCGCGATCATTTTCTGGAGATCCCGTTCGACCTCTCCGAGGTCTTGTTCATCACGACGGCCAACACCGCCGACACCATCCCCCGCGCCCTGCTCGACCGTATGGAGGTCATTTCCCTCGGCAGCTATACCGACGAGGAAAAGCTCCAGATCGCCAAGCAGCATCTGCTGCCGAAGCAGCGGACGAAGCACGTCCTTTCCGGAAACCAGCTACGGGTTTCGGACGATGCCATCCGCGAGATCATAGCGCTCTATACCCGCGAGTCGGGCGTGCGCATGCTCGAGCGCGAGCTGGCCGCGCTCTGCCGGAAGGCGGCCCGCGGCATTGCCTCCGGGGAGAGAAGGTCTCTGCGGCTGCGCGCGGGCGAGCTCGAGCCGTGGCTCGGCCCCGTCAAATTCAAGCCGGAGGTCAACTTCTCGACCGATTCCGTAGGTCTTGTTCACGGCCTTGCGTGGACGAGCGTCGGCGGCGAGGTGCTCGATGTGGAGTGCTCTGTCGTGCCGGGCAGCGGAAAGCTTGAGCTGACCGGCAATCTCGGCGATGTGATGAAGGAATCGTGCCAGGCGGCGGTAACGTACATCCGCAGCCGCACTTCCGAGCTTGGCATTGATCCGGCTTTCCATAAGAATACCGATATTCATCTGCATTTCCCGGAAGGCGCCGTGCCGAAGGACGGGCCGAGTGCCGGCGCGGCGATCTGTTTGTGCGTCGTTTCCGCGCTTACGAACCGTCCGGTCCGCGCCGATATCGCCATGACCGGTGAGATCACGCTGCGCGGCCGCGTGCTGCCGATCGGCGGCATTCAGGAAAAGACGATGGCAGCGCTCCGCGCCGGGATCCACGAGGTGCTTCTGCCGGAGGACAACGTGAGCGATCTTGCCGAGATGGATCCGAACGTGCGAAACGCCGTGAACTTTACGGCGGTTTCCCACATGGATCAGGTGCTGAAAAAGGCGCTCCGCCCGGCGGAGGAGAAGGTGGCGGAATGAATACACAGAAAGTAGATTTCATAAAATCCGCCGCGAACAAAAAGGCGTTTCTGCGCGACGGCCGCCATGCCGTCGCGTTCGCCGGGCGTTCCAACGTCGGCAAATCTTCGGTCATCAACAGTCTGCTCAACCGGAAAAACTACGCCCGTGTCGGCGCGACGCCGGGAAAGACGGTGCAGGTCAACTATTTCCTCGTGGACGGGGCATATTTCATCGACCTTCCCGGCTACGGCTACGCCCGCGTTTCCGGCGACGAGCGCCGCCGCTGGGGCGCGCTCATGGAAGATTTCTTTCAGGAGCCGAACCTCTTTACCATGGGTGTCCTGATCGTCGATTCCCGCCATGCGCCCACGGCGGACGATGTGACGATGGCGGAGTATTTTTTCGATGCCGGCCGGCCGTTCGTCGTTGTGGCAAACAAGTGCGACAAGCTGAAAAAAAGTGAGATCGAGCCAAATCTCGAGCGTATACGGGACGTGCTGGGGCTGGACGACGATTTTCCGCTGCTTCTCTATTCCTGCACGGCAAAGGTCGGCCGCCGAGAGCTGCTCGGATTCATCGAAAACAATATTTAGTGTTGTATTTGCTGTTGTAATTCGCCGTAGTTTTTGGTAATATTAACTTATCTATGAGTGACTTTGTAAATATCTGGAAGAATCTGGACTGGTCGGTTCCGGTGCAGATCGTGGTGAATATTCTCCCATCGCTTCTGTGCATCACGCTGCACGAGCTGAGCCACGGGTATGTGGCCTACCGGCTCGGCGACACGACGGCAAAGGATGCCGGCCGGTTGACGCTCAACCCCATAAAGCACATCGACGTCATGGGTCTTCTCATGATGGTGGTGTTCCGCTTCGGCTGGGCAAAGCCGGTGCCGGTCAATATGTACCGGTTCAAAAACCCGAAAAAGGGCATGGCGGTGACGGCACTGGCGGGGCCGGCGTGCAATTTTCTGCTCGCGCTGCTCTTTCTCTTCCTGTACGGCCTGCTGTATTACCCGCTGTATGTTCACGGGGGAGCGGTCACCGAAACGGTTCTTCAGCTCGTTTATACAACGGCATACCTCAGCCTCGCGCTGGCGGTGTTCAACCTCATCCCGATCCCGCCGCTCGACGGGAGCAAAGTGCTTTTCTCCTTCATTCCGGATGAGAGCTATTTCAAGCTCATGCGCTACGAGCGTTATGGCATGATATTGCTCCTCGTACTGGTCTCCACAAAGATCCTCGGCGGGCCGCTCTCCACGGCGACCTCCTGGCTCTTTGATAAACTTTCCGTCTTTGCCGAACTCGGCTTTCGGCTTGTGACGCATTTCGTGTAAAGGCATACGGTATACCCATGATCCAAGAACCGAGCTATCATCTGGAAGGCGTCGTGCATGCGCGCGACGAGCTGGAGGATTTTACCGGCCCGCTCGACCTCATACTGATGCTGCTCGCCAAAGGTAAGATCGAAATACGCGATATCCAGATCTCCCAGCTGCTTGACCAGTATCTGGCCTATCTTCAGAAGATGCAGGAGATGGATCTGGAAATCGCGAGCGAGTTTGTCCAGATGGCGTCGCATCTCATGTACATCAAAACCAAAATGCTCCTGACGGAGGAGAAAGAGCCGACGGAACTCGAAGTGCTCGTCTCAGCGCTCGAGCAGCTCAAAAACCGCGATGCGATCGCCGCCGTGCGGGAGATCGCCCCGGAGATCGGACAGCTTGCCGAGGTGGGCATGAAAATGCAGACCCGCGGCCCGCTTCCGCTGCCGGAGCGTCCGTATGACTACCGTCATACGCCGGCGGAACTGCTCAGCGCGCTCGCGCAGATCCTGCTCCGCGGCACCGGCGAATCGGCTCCGGAGGAAAATGAGACGCTGCGCCGTGCCGCGCCGAAGCCGATCATATTCAGCGTTCGGGAAAAGAGCGAACAGCTGCTCGGCCTTCTCCGGAAAAACGGGCATATGTCGCTTGGCTCCATGTTCGGCATCTGCAAAAGCCGCAGCGAGCTTGTTGCAACGTTTCTGTCCGTGCTGGAGCTCTGCTCCGACGGGCATATCCGCGTCAGCGGAGAAAAAGGAAATTACGATGTGAGCCGTGCGCTCACGGATACGGAAGAATAAATGGTAGGAATCAATGAGATCCGCCCGGCGCTGGAAGCGATCCTCTTCGCCGCCGGGGACAGCGTGGAAACGGAACGCATTGCCAAGGTCCTCGGCGCGGAGCCGTGGGACGTCCGGCAGGCTGCGGAACAGCTTGCCAGAGAATACGAGGAAAACGGCCGCGGTTTTCGTCTGGCAAGAATGGAAAACCGGCTGCAGCTCGTTACGGCGGGCGAATACAGCGACGTGGTCAGCCGCACGCTCGAAAAGCGCGCGCAGCCGAAGCTCTCGCCGACGGCGCTGGAGGTTTTGGCGATCGTCGCGTACTATCAGCCCGTGACACGCTCTTACATAGAGCAGCTTCGCGGCACGGACAGCTCCTATACCGTAGCACTTCTCTCCGAGCGTGGACTGATCGCTCCCTGCGGACGTCTGGAGGCGCCGGGACGGCCGGTTCTCTTCGGGACGACCGATCAGTTCCTCCGCGTTGTCGGCATTTCCTCTATCGAGGAGCTGCCGCCGCTGCCGAATGTCGCCACGGGCGAGGGAATACAGGAACTCCAGGCCGCCATTGACGCGGCAAGCGATAAAGACGAACAGCTCAAAATCACGGAGATCGAATGACTCCGGACGAGGTGATGTGATTGGTTGGATGGATCATACTGGCGGTACTGGCGATTTTGATCCTGCTTGTGTTTTTCCTGCCGTACGGCGTGGACGTCGGCTATGCGGATGAGGTGCTGCGCGTGGGGATCAAGGCCGGACCGCTGCGCATCTGGCTGCTGCCGAAAAAGCCGCTCACGGAAAAGCAGCGGCTGAAAGCCGAGGCGAAAAAAGCCAAAAAGGAAGCGCGCCGCGCTGCCAGGGCCGCAAAGAAGGCCGCCGCTGCCAAGGAAAAGGAGATCAACGACAGCGTGACCGTCAAGCCGAAGCCCAAGCTCGACTTTGACACCATCGTTGCCCTGCTCCGGATGGGCTCGCATGCAATCCGCCGCTTTTTCCGCAGCTTCACCGTGAACTTCTTCCAGCTGCACTATACCGTTGCCTGCCGGGATCCCTATGATACGGCGATCCAGTACGGCATGGCGTGCGCCGCGGCGGAAACGCTCCCGGCGCTGGCGGGAAAGAAGATCCGTGTTCTCCGGCGTGACATCGAGATCGGCGCGGACTACACATCGGAAGAGCCGACGGTCTCTGCGCGCATCGTTCTCTCGCTGCAGCTGTTCCGGCTGGTGCATCTGGCCGTGGCGCTCGGCGTGGAGTTCTTGAAATGGAAAATAAACAGCCGTCCGGAGGATAAACCTGCCGCGGCGACGAATGAAAGGAAAGACGACAATGGAAGAGAATAAGATCAACGCTCTCATGGACATGACGGTCAGTAAGATCCGGCAGCTGGTTGACGCAGACACCATTATCGGCAAACCCATCAGCACGCCCGACGGCATTACCGTCATTCCGGTCTCGCGCATGAGCTTCGGCATCGGCACCGGCGGCACGACCGGCAGCAAGGGCATTTCCTTTACCGGCGGCAACGGCGCGGGCGTCAAGGTCGAGCCGGTCGGCTTCTTTGTCATCAAGGACGGCACCTGCCGCATGATCAGCGTTTCCTCCAACCCGCTTTCGACGATGGACCGCGTTGTGGAGATGATGCCCGATGTGCTCGACCGCATCGACAACATCGTAAACAAGAAGAACAAGGAATAATTTCCCCGACATACCGGTCATACTAAGCACCGCCCGAATCAATCCATGGGTGGTGCTTATTTATGAAGAAAACGGTAATTCTGGCTCTGGCAGCGGCGATCCTGTTCTCTGCCTCCGCTCCGGCGGTATTCTCGCCGCCCGGCACTTCGGCGGAAGCGATGATCGTGCTCCACGCAGGATCCGGCGCGGTACTTGCAGAGAAAAATGCCGATACGCCGATGCTCATTGCGAGCACAACAAAACTTATGACGGCGCTTACCGCGCTCGATCTCGCCTCGCCGGAACGCCGCGTTACGGTGCAGAGCGAGTGGACAACGGTAGAGGGCTCGTCCATGTACCTTCGTGCCGGGGAGAGCTATACGCTCCGCGAGCTTTTAGAGGGGCTGCTGCTCGCTTCCGGCAACGACGCCGCGCTTGCTATTGCCGGTTCGCTCGGCGGCGATGCGTTCATTGAGCAGATGAACCGCAAAGCGGAGGAACTTGGCCTTACCGGCTCACATTTTGCCAATCCTCACGGGCTTGATGCCGACGGACACCGTGCCTCCGCGCACGATCTCGGCCTCATTATGGCGGCGGCGCTTCAAAACGACGTGCTCGCAGAGATCCTCTCCATGCGCAGCAGCTGTATCCACGGTGTAACGTATGTGAACCACAACAAGCTGCTCTGGAGCTGCCGCGGCGTGAACGGCGGCAAGACCGGGTACACGAAAGCCGCGGGCCGATGCCTCGTCACGAGCTGTGAGCGCGACGGTATGCAGCTCATCTGCGTAACGCTTTCCGACCCGAACGACTGGAAGGATCATGCCGCTCTCTACGACTGGGCGTTTGATGCTTACGCGGAGTTCAGACTCCCGGAAGAGAAGCCGGTGGAGCATGTGCCGGTCATTGGCGGTCCGGAAGCGGAAAGCGCTGCCGTGCTCGACCGCGGCGTCTGCCTGTGCCTTCCGAAGAGCGCGGAAATTGAGCTTACCGTCCGTCTGCCGCATTTTATTTTTGCGCCGGTTCCGGCGGGAGCCGCAGCGGGCGAACTTGTTATTTGGGCGGATGGAGAGGCCGTGTGTACGGCGACGCTCCGATGGGCCGGGGAGAAAAGCGCGCGTGAATCGTTGTTTTCCGGCATATACCCGGCATAACCGATCAGCAAAGGAAGAAAGAGAATGAGACTTCAAAAATACATTGCCGCGGCGGGCGTTTGCTCCCGCCGCGAGGCGGAGGAATATATCCGGCAGGGGAGAGTCACGGTCAACGGCGTGACCGCCTCTCTCGGATCGGGCGCAGAAGAAGGCGACGTTGTCTTATTGAACGGCAAGCGTCTTTCGCTGCCGGAGGAGCATACATATGTTCTTCTCCACAAGCCCTGCGGATACGTTACAACGCTGCGCGACACGCACGGCCGCCCAACGGTCGCCGAGCTTGTGCAGGACGCCGGCGTGCGCCTTTTCCCGGTCGGTCGGCTCGACTGCATGTCGGAAGGACTGCTGCTCTTCACCGATGACGGCGAGATGGCGAATCGTCTGGCGCATCCGTCGCACGGCGTGAGCAAAACATACCGCGTATGGGTGAGCGGCCCGGACGCGGCAGAAGCCGCCGGAGCGCTGCGCCGCCCGATCGTATATGAGGGGGTGCGGTACCGCGCGGCGGAGGTGCGCGTTCTTCGCTCCACGGAGGATCGGGCGCTTATCGATGTCACGATCCGCGAGGGGAAAAACCGCGAGGTGCGAAACATGTGCGCCGCCGCAGGGCTCAAGGTACAGCGGCTTCTCCGCATCCGACAGGGGGAGATTTCTCTTGGCGATCTGCCCGCCGGACAGTGGCGGTATTTGACGGCAAAAGAGCTGGAATACTTGCAAAGTCTGCGCTGATGGCTTCTTTTTGCAGGATTTATCAACATGAATTGCAAAATTAGCTTGCATTTGCAGGAAAATAGGTCTAAAATGAAACTCCCGGATATCATCCGGGAGATTTTTTGTAAAGGAATTATGAGGGGCCTGCCATGGAACGCGATATTCTGGCGCTTATCAATAAAGAGAATCATAAATTTTCCAAGGGCCAGCGGATGATCTGCCGGTACATTTCGGAAAACTACGACAAAGCCGCCTTTATGACGGCGGGAAAGCTCGGGCAGACGGTCGGCGTTTCGGAATCGACGGTCGTCCGCTTTGCTACGGAGCTTGGGTATGACGGGTATCCGGGGATGCGGCGCGCCATGCAGGAGATGATCCGCAACCGTCTTACGGCGGTGCAGCGCATTGAGGTCGCTAAGGAACAGATCGACCGCGGCAACATTCTCGACGCCGTGCTTTCCGCGGATATGGACAAGCTCCGCAGCACGATCGACGAGGTGAGCAAAGAAGACTTCAACCGCGCGGTCGATGCGATCCTCAAGGCCGAGACCGTTTATATCGTCGGCATGCGCTCGTCCACATCGCTTGCGAGCTTTCTCGGATTTTATCTCAATCTTCTGCTCGACAATGTGCGGCTGATCCATGATACGTCCGTGAGCGAGGTCTATGAGCAGGTGTTCCGCATCCATGAAGGGGACGTTTTTCTCGGCATCAGCTTCCCGCGCTATTCCTCGCGCACGATCAAGGCAATGCAGTTTGCCAAATCCACCGGCGCAACGGCGATCGGCATTACGGACGGCCAGTCCTCACCGTTCGTCGGTGTGGCGGATATCAATCTTTTTGCCAAGAGCGATATGGTTTCGTTCCTGGATTCGCTTGTAGCGCCTATGAGTCTCATCAATGCGCTCATTGTTGCCATCGGCTACCAGCGTCCCGACAACCTCTCCGATACGTTCCGGAAGCTCGAAGGGATCTGGAGCGAATATGAGGTATATGAAAATCTCAATGACTGATGTGATAATTGCCGGCGCCGGAGCCGCCGGGCTTATGACGGCGATCACGGCGGCACGGCGCGGACTTTCGGTAACGGTCCTCGAGCCGAACGGAAAAACGGGGAAGAAACTCCGCATCACCGGAAAGGGCCGGTGCAATGTTACGAATGACAGCGCGCCGCAGGAATTTCTGCAGAAGGTGTGCACCAATGCGCGCTTCCTCAAAAGCTCGCTGTACGCCTTTCCGCCGGAGGCCGTGAAGGATTTTTTTGAAGAGGCGGGCGTGCCGCTCAAAACCGAGCGCGGCGAGCGCGTGTTTCCCGTTTCCGATAACGCCAACGACATTGCCGATACGCTGGAGCGCATGGCAAAAAGCGCCGGCGTTCGCTTTGTCCGGGAACGTCTTGCTGACATCCGGACAGAGGGCGGACACGTTTCCGCAGCGGTAACAGACCGCGATGAATATCCCTGCCGGGCGGTCGTTTTATCCACCGGCGGCTTATCGTATCCCGCGACCGGCTCCACCGGCGACGGTTACCGCATTGCCTCGAAGCTGGGCCACACCATCGTTCCGACGCGCGCGTCGCTCGTGCCGTTGGAGGCGGAGGCGGACTGCGCCCGGATGCAGGGGCTTTCTCTGCGGAACGTCGGACTGACGCTTTTCTGCGGCGATAAGGTCCTGTACCGGGAGCAGGGGGAAATGCTGTTCACACATTTCGGCGTATCGGGGCCGCTCGTGCTTTCGGCGAGCGCTCATCTTCCGGAAAAAGTCTCTTCCTGCCGTCTGGAGATCGATCTCAAGCCGGGGCTCACGGCGGAAAAGCTCGATGAGCGGCTGCTGCGGGACTTTTCCGAGAACATCAACCGCGATTTTACGAACGCGCTCGATGCCCTCCTGCCGCAAAAGCTCATCCCGGTCGTGATCGAGCGATCCGGCATCCCGGCACGGCTCAAGGTGAACAGCATCCGCCGTGAGCAGCGTCTCGCGCTGCGCGATACGATCAAGCGCTTTGCGATCCGGCTCATTGCCCGCCGTCCGGTGGAGGAAGCCATCGTGACCGCCGGAGGCGTGGATGTACGGGAGGTGAATCCCCGCACTATGGAATCGAAGATCGTTTCCGGACTGTATTTTGCCGGGGAGATCCTTGATCTGGACGCCTGCACCGGCGGATACAATCTGCAGATCGCCTGGAGCACCGGCTATGCGGCCGGACGGGCGATACCGGAAAAGGAGATTACGGAATGAAACCCATATCCATTGCCATTGACGGGCCCTCCGGCGCGGGCAAGAGCACGATCGCCCGCAAAACGGCGGAAAAATTCGGTTTTATCTATGTAGATACCGGCGCTATCTACCGCACGGTCGGTCTCGCGGCGTACCGGCGCGGCATCGCCTCCAAAGACAGCGCCGCGGTCATTGCCATGCTGCCGGAGCTGCACATTGAACTGCGCCACGGCGCCGACGGTCTCCAGCGGATGTTTCTTGACGGGGAAGATGTTTCGGATGCCATCCGCATGCCGGAGATATCCATTTATGCTTCCGACGTGTCCGCTATTCCGGAAGTCCGTGCGTTTCTCATGGAGATGCAGCGTTCGTTTGCGCGCACGCAGAACGTCATCATGGACGGACGCGATATCGGCACCGTCGTGCTGCCGGACGCGGGGCTGAAGATCTTTCTTACGGCGTCCGTGGAGGCGCGCGCCAAACGCCGCCAGCTGGAGCTGGAGAAGAAGGGGAAGATCCTCCCCTTTGAAGAAGTACTGCGCGATATGGAATACCGCGACAAAAACGATTCCTCCCGCGTTGCGGCGCCTCTCCGCCCGGCGGAGGATGCGGTGCGTCTGGATACGACGCAGCTCGATTTTGACGAGAGCTGCGCGGCGGTGGAATCCTTGATTCGGGAGCGTTTTGCACTATGACAAAAGAAAAATGGTACCGTCTTGTTTATGATGTTCTTCGTCCCATTGGGGCGCTGCTGTATCCGCAGAAATTTTATGGGCTGGAAAACATTCCAGAGGGGCCGGCGATCCTTTGCGCACCGCATTCCAATGTCGCCGACCCGATCCTCATTTCCTTCGCTCTGGGACGCAAGACCTATGTGCATCACCTTGCCAAGGCGGAGTCGAAAACGATGTTTATTTTCGGCTGGCTCATGAAAAAAGCCGGGTCGATCTTCGTCAAGCGCGGCGAGCGCGACATTGATTCCTTCAAGCAGTGCATGCGCGTGCTCAAGGCGGGGGAGAAGCTCATCGTGTTCCCGGAGGGGACGCGCGTGCACGGTGATGCCGTCGTAGAACCGAAATCCGGCGTGATCCATATGGCTGTGCGTATGCATGTGCCGATCGTACCGGTATATATCCCGCGCGACAAGAAAATCTTTCACGAGGTGCCGACCGTGATCGGCGAGCCGTATTATCCGGAGCTGGGCGACCACCGTGATTATGACCGGCTGGCACGCGAGCTTATGGAGCGCATCTGGGCACTCAAGCCGGAGGAATGAGCGCGTGGCAGCAAAGTATATTCTGGCCCGCAGCGCGGAATTCTGCTTCGGCGTAGAGCGGTCGATCCGCATGGCGGAGGAAGCGCTCGATTCCGGCGCGTGCCGGTGTCTCGGTGAGCTGATCCACAACCGGGACGCCGTTGCTTCGCTGGAGAAAAAAGGACTTTCGGTCATCGAGAAGGTTTCGGAGCTGCCGGAAGGGGAACGGGTCATTATCCGTGCCCACGGCGTTTCCCGCGCGGTATATACCGAGCTGAAAAACCGCCGCGCCGGAGTGATCGACGCGACCTGTCCGCTGGTCGAGCGCATCCATAAGATCGTTCGTGAGGAATCCGAAAAAGGGCGGCAGATCGTTGTCATCGGCGACGCAGAGCACCCGGAGATTCGGGGCATTTGCGGCTGGTGTACCGGCGCTGTCGTGCTGCCGGACGCCGCGGCGCTGGACGAATGGCTCTCGACGTCCGTGGAAATGCCCGAAAAACCCCTCTCCGTTGTATTTCAGACTACACAAATTCAAGCAAATCACATTTTGGCAGAAAAAATATTAAAAAAAAGATGTACAAATTTCAAAATATTTGATACTATATGCGGAGCAACGTCCAAGAGGCAGAGAGAAGCAACCTCTCTTGCCGGGATATGCGATGCAATGATCGTCATCGGCGGTGCGCACAGCGCGAACAGCCTGCATCTGGCAGAGCTTTGTTTTGTGGTGGACAGCGAAGTGACC
>ERZ837380.3101-NODE-3101-length-16130-cov-6.289020_pt1 | contig 16130 bp, 19 predicted proteins | sample MGYA00519685_ERZ837380 | MGnify/ENA primary metagenome ERZ837380 (study PRJEB31850, sample SAMEA3708817) | human gut metagenome | biome: human gut; feature: human-associated habitat; material: faeces | place: China | collected 2014 ...
GCAAGCAGATGGCGTGCAAAGTCGCCAGACGCTCTTTGTGCGGTATTGCCTAAAGATTGGAGGAAAACTTATGAAGAAAAAATTTATGAAGCGAGTAATCAGCATACTTCTGTCCGTTGCTGTACTGTGCTGTGCTGCCGGTGCGGAAGGATTGCTTATCAGTGCAGAAAACCGCTATGACATTACCTTGACCATTACATATCCGAGATCAGGAGAGGCTCCGGAGATACCGTCCGATTTTGAAAGCCTTTCTTCTCTGGATCTCACCTATCTTGGATGCGAATGGAAAACTGCCGATAATACGGAACAGTGGGACGACGGCACAGAATTTATCGAGTGGATGTATACATTTGTGAACAGCAGGAATTATAACAGCCTGAACACTTTTGAAGATGGGATCATGTACCATCAACGCACCTATTTTAAGATCGCAAATGTTTCTGTATCCGGCGAAGATGAGGCAGCCGTCACTCTGGTGGACTCTGCAACAAATCAGCAATTTAATTCATCTGAAGTCTATCTGATAAACGGCGAGGAGTTTATCAGCGAGCTCGGAGGAGCAGTAGATTTACCTTCCGGTATAACGGCAAACGATTCATTAATGTATATTGACACAGGTGCCCTGATTGGCTCACCTTGGGGACATATGCATACCGAAAGCTCTGAATACACATTTGACGATCAGAACCATTGGAAGGTGTGTCCGGAATGCGGAATCAAGCTGGTAGATACCGTTTGTAATCACAGCAGTTCTTATGGCATACTTGAAAGATGGACATCTACACAGAGTGCAACTGAAACACGAGAAGGCATTTGGCAGAAAACATGCAGTTCCTGTATGTATGCATACGACACTGTAACATCTCCTGCTGTTTCTGAGCAGACCATTGTTTCCAGCTACGAGGAATTACAAGCAGCACTTGCAAAAGGCGGAAAGCAGTGGATCACCTTAAAGAAAAAAAGTTCCGAAAACACATGGATTTATCAGGAAGATATGGAAAGTGATGATATGCTGGTTCTGGATGATCCAGATGCCGACATCACGATCGACCTGAATCACTGCAGTGTGATTCGGGATACAGGCAGATACGATAATGCCTTGTTCGACATCCGGCAGGGCAAGCTGCGGATCTTCAGTACACAGCTGACAGGCATTCCGGCAAATGATTGGAATATGCAATTCCGGAGTGCAGCATATACGTCCTGTTTGTTCCGCGTTGGAAAAAATGGTGCCCTGCATCTGACAAATATAAGTGGTGCTACGCCTTATCAGGGCATGGCTTATGGACAGCCCATGATCATTTCCGAAGGCAATCTGCAAATCGATGGCGGGCATTACCGCAATATGATCGACACGTTCTCTCCCGACAAAGAAACGCGCGGAGCAGCAATTTTGATCGATGGCGGCACCGCGGTTATCAACGGCGGCAAATATGAAGGCACGGCATGCGGCGTGGCTGTACGGAATGATGCTCAGCTGACTGTAAATCATGGATATATCGGCAGTTCGGATACTGGCTTGTACATTGGAGGTAGTGCAAATGCAGTAATCAATGACGGAGAATTTGACCGCTATGAAACAACTTCCTCCTCTTCCAAATCTCAGAATTGTGCTGTGATGATGGAAAGTTCTGGTGATCTGACGATACACAACGGTAACTTTTACGGAGCAAAACAGGGTTTGTTCCTGAAATCGGCAGGACAGGTTACCATTTGGAACGGTTCTTTCAAAAGCAGGAATCCCAGAGAAGCCCAACAGGCAGCTATGGTGATTTCCGATATGGAAAACATGAATGTCACAGTCTACAACGGGACATTTTCAGGGACAACCGGAATACGGTCCAACGTAAAATTCTCGTTGAAAGACATTCTTCCGGACAAGAATGGCAATGGCATGAAAGCTATGGATAATGGTGTGGGGATCGATCTCAACACAGAAGCATTCATATTTGGCGAAAACCGTCTGACGATTGAAAAATCAGTTCCTATAATCACGAAACAACCTCAGGATGTAACGTTGATTTCGGGCAATGATGCAAGGTTCTCTGTAGAAGCAATTGGTGCCGTGCGTTATGAATGGGAAATATTTGATGTAGAAGATGATACACAGCAGCCCTATTCCAGAGAAACTGTACTGGCACACTGCTCTGGTGTCAACAGCTTTGAAGAAAGTACATTTCAGATCTATGGCGTTAGCTCCTGGTTTATGAATAAGGCAGTACATGTATGGATCAAAGGCAAGGACGGCAGTGTCACCTCTCACACAGCATATTTTAACATCATTGTCAAACCTCCGGCAGAAGTATCTCAGCTTAAAAACGTGATCGTTGCTCCCGGCGGCACTACGTTTTTCACTTTTGAAACTTTGTATGCAGATGAATTTCGCTGGTATTTTACCAATTACGAATGGGATCAGATAGATAATGAAGAACTGTTGGAATATAAATGCGACGGTCGCACATTGACGCTGTACAATGTTTCTGAGTTTTGGGACGGAGAAACTGTTTATTGTGATGCACTCAATGAATTGGGGTCTATTACCTCGGATAAAGCAGTTATCACAGTAGGTGTTGCAGGCGATGTAAATACAGATGGAAAACTGACCGCTGCAGATCTGGTAATGCTTCAAAAATGGCTTATCCAATCCGGATCTATCAACAATAGCCGACTTGGTGATTTGGACGGTAATGGCATTCTGAACGGTATTGACTTGGCGATGCTTCGAAGCCTGCTGATCCGCTGACTGCAAGCAAACAAATCAGAGCACACCAGGAAAAAATACACAGACAGTGATTTTCCCCCTGGTGCTTGTTTGAAAAATTCGTACATTTGTCAAAACACTCATAAATCACATAAAGGCAACACCGCACAAGTTTTGTGTGGCGTTGCCTTTACTTTTTTACACGGCATTCCTTTTCAAACAACGGGAAGTGAATTCTTCAAAAAATATTGTTTTTATCACGAGGAATGTTGTAAAATTTATACATGATTTTCTTGATTTCAGCAATCCGTACAAATTCTCTGAAATCAGAATTTAAAGATGGGATCCCCCGTCTATGCGGGGAAAAGCCGGTCAACGCGTCCGGTGCGTCGTCGTGGGCAGGATCACCCCCGCCTATGCGGGGAAAAGGAAGTTCTCGATCTGCGGCTGAATCTCCTCGAAGGATCACCCCCGCCTATGCGGGGAAAAGTCCCTGCGGCTTTCTGCCATAATTTTCAACCCAGGATCACCCCCGCCTATGCGGGGAAAAGATCCACATACATGCTTCCAGATGTTGGTGCTTGGGATCACCCCCGCCTATGCGGGGAAAAGTGCTGATCGTCAGGTTGTGATCGTGCGGCAGTGGGATCACCCCCGCCTATGCGGGGAAAAGGTACTGCTTGAAAGACCGCTTGACACGGTCGGAGGATCACCCCCGCCTATGCGGGGAAAAGCGGATTTTTGTGGTATCATATAGCTATACCTCCGGGATCACCCCCGCCTATGCGGGGAAAAGTCCAGTATGGACGCACCGCACGCCGTCCTGTCAGGATCACCCCCGCCTATGCGGGGAAAAGTTCACATGTTTTACGATCGTATTTCCGCCGGACGGATCACCCCCGCCTATGCGGGGAAAAGTACCGGAGCAGGGCTTGATACGCCTCCGTGATGGGATCACCCCCGCCTATGCGGGGAAAAGCACCCTCCAAAAGCACCTCAAAAGTGTAAACTTGGGATCACCCCCGCCTATGCGGGGAAAAGTGCTGACAGTATGCCTTGCACAATTCTTCTTCAGGATCACCCCCGCCTATGCGGGGAAAAGGTACAGGGGGTGTGGCAATGTTTGTCAATAAAGGGATCACCCCCGCCTATGCGGGGAAAAGTTCAATTGTAGGAATGCATATTGCAGAATTATAGGATCACCCCCGCCTATGCGGGGAAAAGCACTACAGCAAAAAAAGCAGTGAATAATAGCTGGGATCACCCCCGCCTATGCGGGGAAAAGCGTTAAACTGCTAGCCCCTTGGTCAGGGTTCCAGGATCACCCCCGCCTATGCGGGGAAAAGAAGCAAAAAAGCGTGTCGTCCTTGACCGTGCCAGGATCACCCCCGCCTATGCGGGGAAAAGGGAGCTCTACTTTACAGCCTAGGCGGCAGCAGAGGATCACCCCCGCCTATGCGGGGAAAAGTATGTCAGATCCGGAGAACACGGCATCACTGTAGGATCACCCCCGCCTATGCGGGGAAAAGCAAAACTGGCTGTAGAGAGCTCCGCCTGTTGTAGGATCACCCCCGCCTATGCGGGGAAAAGTTAGATGTAGACCAACGGGAAAAGGTGCTCGTAGGATCACCCCCGCCTATGCGGGGAAAAGGTTTTCCATACATAATCACCTCAACTGGTAGTAGGATCACCCCCGCCTATGCGGGGAAAAGGATACCGTACTTTGCAGCCTGCTTCACAATCTCGGATCACCCCCGCCTATGCGGGGAAAAGCTTAGTAGGTGTGACGATCTTCGTTCCGGAGTAGGATCACCCCCGCCTATGCGGGGAAAAGTCTTCTCCATCGCAATAATCAGGATCAAAACGAGGATCACCCCCGCCTATGCGGGGAAAAGGCGACCATGCGGCGATTTAGCTGCACACTGTCGGGATCACCCCCGCCTATGCGGGGAAAAGTGCTGCTGTATGTGGTGCTGCAAATCTGGGATAGGATCACCCCCGCCTATGCGGGGAAAAGTTGCAGCAGTTCAGAAGCGTGTAAACCAGTTAAGGATCACCCCCGCCTATGCGGGGAAAAGTACGCGAAACGCTTCATATCATAAACAACTATAGGATCACCCCCGCCTATGCGGGGAAAAGTCTTTCAAAGCTGAAAGGCAGCTTGAAACGTGGGGATCACCCCCGCCTATGCGGGGAAAAGGCAAAGAACCCTGTTCGGTATAGCTGCAAGTTGGGATCACCCCCGCCTATGCGGGGAAAAGGTGATGCCCTCTTTTGTCCATATGCTGGCAGCAGGATCACCCCCGCCTATGCGGGGAAAAGTTTACCACATCTGCCGCGTTTACTGTGGGGCTGGGATCACCCCCGCCTATGCGGGGAAAAGTTTTTAGCTACTTGCGGTTGGGGAAAACACGGAGGATCACCCCCGCCTATGCGGGGAAAAGGTACACCGGAAAGGATTGATCTGCGACACGTTGGGATCACCCCCGCCTATGCGGGGAAAAGAATACCATGTGCCGCTAATATAGATAAACCTGAGGATCACCCCCGCCTATGCGGGGAAAAGGTATACTCCATGGCATCTGTGGAATAGGTATAAGGATCACCCCCGCCTATGCGGGGAAAAGGTTTCGATGCTGACTGTGTAGGAGTTCGCACGGGGATCACCCCCGCCTATGCGGGGAAAAGAAGCAAATCGCTGTCCAATATGCACAAGATGTTGGGATCACCCCCGCCTATGCGGGGAAAAGGTTAAACGTTGTAAATTTTTTATGAGGTGATTGGGATCACCCCCGCCTATGCGGGGAAAAGGTGACGGGCGAAATCAATCGCTGTTCAACTACAGGGATCACCCCCGCCTATGCGGGGAAAAGAATCGGAGATACAGTTTCCACAATGCCGGAACAGGATCACCCCCGCCTATGCGGGGAAAAGTGCGCGAAACGCTCCATATCATAAACAACTACAGGATCACCCCCGCCTATGCGGGGAAAAGTTAAAGCCACGCCGCCGCATAGAAACGAACCAAGGATCACCCCCGCCTATGCGGGGAAAAGCGCAAAGAGCGACACTTGATAGGAAAAGAGCCAGGATCCCCCCCGCCTATGCGGGGAAAAGTCTCCGGGAAAGAAACACATTTGTTCAACCCCAGGATCACCCCCGCCTATGCGGGGAAAAGGTCATAGCAACGATAGCTTCATCCATGGTCATGGGATCACCCCCGCCTATGCGGGGAAAAGTCATCTGCTTCCTCTATTTGGTGCAGCATATCAGGATCACCCCCGCCTATGCGGGGAAAAGTACCAAGGTCGTGCCGGAAATGGACGCGTGGCGGGATCACCCCCGCCTATGCGGGGAAAAGCGAAACAGCCAGTTCCCAAGAATCTGAAAAATAGGATCACCCCCGCCTATGCGGGGAAAAGTGAAACGCGGCAGCAGAGTGAGCAGCTACCCTGGGATCACCCCCGCCTATGCGGGGAAAAGTTTTGAAAAAGAACGGCTGCGAACGTAAAATAAGGATCACCCCCGCCTATGCGGGGAAAAGTTTCAAAATGTCCACCGGTGGACTTTTTTCATAGGATCACCCCCGCCTATGCGGGGAAAAGTGGATCGGGGAATTTTTCTGCACGATCAGGAAGGGATCACCCCCGCCTATGCGGGGAAAAGGGAGCCGCAGGAAAAGACCTACAGCGAAGCGGAGGATCACCCCCGCCTATGCGGGGAAAAGGAAACCGCCTGTTTTCGGCATTTTCCGCTGCCGGGATCACCCCCGCCTATGCGGGGAAAAGTACTCTCGCTACTGCCGTTGCTGACCTGCCGCGGGATCACCCCCGCCTATGCGGGGAAAAGCACAAGCCCGACCTTTTCCGCACCGGCAGGAAGGGATCACCCCCGCCTATGCGGGGAAAAGCGGAGATTTTCAGCAGACTTTTCAACACCAGCAGGATCACCCCCGCCTATGCGGGGAAAAGGCCCGAAACCCAGATATAAAAGTGAGGTATATAGGATCACCCCCGCCTATGCGGGGAAAAGAAGAACTTCTGACGAGCCGTAGACATCATAAGAGGATCACCCCCGCCTATGCGGGGAAAAGTGGCAGAAGGCAAGTATTTTTTTGAGTGCACCAGGATCACCCCCGCCTATGCGGGGAAAAGAAAATGATACAACAATTATACCGCTTTTTATACAGGATCACCCCCGCCTATGCGGGGAAAAGTACGAGATACGTCGGTTCTTCTGCAAAGCGGATAGGATCACCCCCGCCTATGCGGGGAAAAGCGATATTTTTGTACGGTTTGCATAATGTGAAAAGGATCACCCCCGCCTATGCGGGGAAAAGCATACTCATAGCTTGCATACGTACCTTTTGGGAGGATCACCCCCGCCTATGCGGGGAAAAGGACACACCAACCGCAGAATCCATGTCAACGCGGGGATCACCCCCGCCTATGCGGGGAAAAGTTATATATTATTACAAGTATTTTAGTGTTGCTGGGATCACCCCCGCCTATGCGGGGAAAAGTCGGAGACAGCTGCCACGGAGTTGCACCGTGCAGGATCACCCCCGCCTATGCGGGGAAAAGGCTTTTAAGATGCTGGAACGCTCCACAAAGGTGGGATCACCCCCGCCTATGCGGGGAAAAGTATGACCCAGACAATGAGTTTGACGAGGAATACGGATCACCCCCGCCTATGCGGGGAAAAGCTTTCATCAGCTTCACAAGCTGCACAGAAGGCGGGATCACCCCCGCCTATGCGGGGAAAAGCATACCAGCACATGCTATCACCTCCTTTCTATAGGATCACCCCCGCCTATGCGGGGAAAAGGTTTAGCCTTGCACGCCTCAAAGTTTCCCATTGGGATCACCCCCGCCTATGCGGGGAAAAGGGCAAGAAGCAGACGGCGACACTTTTGAAGCAGGGATCACCCCCGCCTATGCGGGGAAAAGTTCATCACTATTCCACAGATAATTTGCTAATGAGGATCACCCCCGCCTATGCGGGGAAAAGACTAACATTTACCATTTTCGAATTTACAGAGCGGGATCACCCCCGCCTATGCGGGGAAAAGTTTTCCCAATACATACGATAATGGGAGAGGTTAGGATCACCCCCGCCTATGCGGGGAAAAGAACCTTTGTGAAAAGCACTACATACCGCATCGAGGATCACCCCCGCCTATGCGGGGAAAAGCAAATGCTTGTTCTTGCAAGATTATGATGACAAGGATCACCCCCGCCTATGCGGGGAAAAGCCATGGGGATTGCAAAAGATGCTATGTCCACTGGGATCACCCCCGCCTATGCGGGGAAAAGTGACGACGCCCACAGTGTACCACTCAAATATCAGGATCACCCCCGCCTATGCGGGGAAAAGGTTTGCATGCTATCACCTCGCTTTTGTGTAGTGGGATCACCCCCGCCTATGCGGGGAAAAGTTCCGTCTGGTCTGACATAGATAATACAACCAGGGATCACCCCCGCCTATGCGGGGAAAAGGCCTTTTGCTTTTAAGACTAAATCTTATGCTAAGGATCACCCCCGCCTATGCGGGGAAAAGCAACACATCGTTCACAGGGTAGTCAAGCTAATAGGATCACCCCCGCCTATGCGGGGAAAAGGCGTTGCTTGTAGAAATACGAATAGAAATTTTAGGATCACCCCCGCCTATGCGGGGAAAAGGTTGGTATATGTGCAAGGTGCAAGTTGCAAGTAGGATCACCCCCGCCTATGCGGGGAAAAGCGTCAGCTGGTCTTGGTGTTATTTCCTCGGCTGGGATCACCCCCGCCTATGCGGGGAAAAGTGTAGCCCGATAACGATATTTTTAACCTTGTTGGGATCACCCCCGCCTATGCGGGGAAAAGTATCCTGCTTGCCATGATTTCACCACCTTAAAAGGATCACCCCCGCCTATGCGGGGAAAAGTTTCGCCTTTGGCACCGGTCGCTCCGATGTCACCGGATCACCCCCGCCTATGCGGGGAAAAGCATACAGCTTGACTTTTTTGATCGTCCAGTGGAGGATCACCCCCGCCTATGCGGGGAAAAGAAGTTAGAGGTGAGCGGAAAGCGGTCTAACACGGGATCACCCCCGCCTATGCGGGGAAAAGGCCTTGACCGTTTCAACAATATTATTCCAGATAGGATCACCCCCGCCTATGCGGGGAAAAGTCTCTGTCGGTCGTCTGGAAATAATTTCGATTAGGATCACCCCCGCCTATGCGGGGAAAAGTGCAGACTTGCGGATACACGCCAAACGGAAAGAGGATCACCCCCGCCTATGCGGGGAAAAGTGTAGAATATTCGGTCAGAAACGCTTGCCACTGGGATCACCCCCGCCTATGCGGGGAAAAGACGCACCGTTGGTCGTCTGGATCGGTCAATTGGGGATCACCCCCGCCTATGCGGGGAAAAGTGCATTTTGCGGCAGTCTGATCCTGCTGTTGTAGGATCACCCCCGCCTATGCGGGGAAAAGCATTCGGAGCAGACACCTCATGCAAGGTGTAAGGGATCACCCCCGCCTATGCGGGGAAAAGGTGAACAGTCCGAGAACCGCTCCGGCAAGTCCGGGATCACCCCCGCCTATGCGGGGAAAAGACTGGGGATTCCATAGCAGACATGCAAGCAAAAGGATCACCCCCGCCTATGCGGGGAAAAGCTGCAAAGTACGGTATCCCCGAAAGTGAACTGCAGGATCACCCCCGCCTATGCGGGGAAAAGATCCGGAAGACATTGACGAAGATGTTTATCCGGGGATCACCCCCGCCTATGCGGGGAAAAGTCCACGCAATGCGTGGTATAATATAAACAGAGGGGATCACCCCCGCCTATGCGGGGAAAAGCCGTTTAGGTGTACAGTACACGTGCCGTACTACGGATCACCCCCGCCTATGCGGGGAAAAGACTAAAAAGATCCCAAAACAGCGTTACTTTTTCCATCAGCTTGCTTCATTTTCATTTAGTTTGCAATACACCTGATACAAAAGCTGACAGTCTGCCAGTGCACGATGCTCCTGCTTTGCCGGAATTTCCAATACGTTTGCTATTGTTTCGAGTTTATAACTTCTCAACCCCTTTATTTTGCTTTTTGCAGCCTGCATTACATCATAGGTATCCATTTCTGGAAAATCCATGCCATTTCTTTGGCTTTCAGTTTCGAGAAATTTTTTATCAAAATCAATACAATACCCCAACACCATACTGCTTCCTATAAAATCATAAAATGCAGCTAAGGCATCTTGAATAGGGATTCCATTTGCTTTGACAGATGCATTCTCAATTCCCGTCAATGCAGTGATAGTTTCAGGAATTTCATTATGAACCAGTATCAGCTGCTGATATTCGTCCACACACTTTCCATTCCGAACCCGTATTGCTCCAAGTTCCAGAATTTCATCTTTTTCAGCTGCAAGGCCTGTTGTTTCTATGTCGATAATTACAAAAGATTCTTCCACGCTGTCGGCATCTGAACGGGAACCAGATCTTCTGCGTTTCTTTGCTCCCATTCGCTGTTTTGCAGCATTACTAAAGCCTGCTTTTAAACCACTCTCCGCGGCGTTATGACGATGCGGATGCTTCATTAGTTTTATGCCGTCCAGATCGACCGGCTCCCATGCCGTGTTATGCACATAGAAATCCATATGCTGCTCATTGTTCGCAGTAAACACCATCGTAGCTTGTCCGTCACGGATATTCTCGCAAACTCTTTGCCAGAGTGCCTCACGAACTCTGGCACTCACACGCCCCACATAAACACCTGTATTGATCTCAAGCAGCCATTTTGAAAGATCTCCACGCAGTTTCGGCGGACAATTTGCTATCGTAAGTACAATCATATTCCATCCTCATATTTACCATAAGAAATGCCGTACTCCACATGTTCTTTCAAATTGTCCCACAAATAAACAACTTCCTGCGGCTCCTGCGGCTGGGATTCCTGCAAAAGATATTTGACATCTTTCACCATTCGCTCCAACAGCTTGGTTTCCGAAAACACATTCCGAACCCTTCTACGCATGATATTGGGAAGATCAGGCGGCTCCTCTGCTGCCAGTTCAAAGGCAAGCGGAATCGTGACCTCTGCTTTATACAAGTCTGCAATGTCATAGGCAAAGGAAAATTCATGCCCGACATGGATAAATCCCAGACTCGGTGCACAGCCCAGTGCAGTGATTACCGCAGAAGCAAGCCCATAAAGGCAGACGTTTCCGGCAGAAAGAGCCTGATTCACCGGATCGCTTGCAGAAAAGTCTTCTGCATCATACTTTCTCCCGTCCCACGAAACGTCCCATTTTTTTGCTTGCTCCCGATAGATTTTTCGCATTCGTGCACCTTCACGTCCCCGCAGCTGCTGCAATGTCATGCCTGACACATCTGCATCTGCAAACCGCATCTCGTACATTTTGCGGACAACATCAAGGTGCTTTCTGGTGTTAGAAACCAATTTTGCCTGTTTTTCCAGCAACGTGCTGTGAGAATTCAGGGCTCTCCCATGTGCATAATATCGCACCCCATGTTCTCCGACCCAGATCACACTGATCCCCGTATCACCGATCAGTTCCATGGCTCGATGAGAAATGTCTGTCCCCGGTCCAAGCAGCAGCACAGTAATTGCTGCCGCCGGAATGTACAGCGTGCCTTCCAGATCACGTGCTGTGATCGCACCGTCTTCCCGATGGATCTTGCAGTGTTCCAGATAGAGAAACGTCATACGGTCGTTGATCGTCGGAAGTGCTTGCAAATCCGGCTTTTCCATACCGTTTTGTTCTGCCATCAGTGCTCCCCTGCCACGGTCAGCATTCCAAGTCCATATGCCTTTCCTCTGCCGATTCCCTGCATAAGGGACAACTGAAAGCATTCGGCATCTGTCACAGTCAGAATCCCTTCATATGTAACTGCCAGTATTCGCACATACTGCCTGCTGTCCCCTTTTCGGAAACGATACCATTTAGATTCTGTTACAAGCCACTGGTCTTCTTCCAGTGCAAAGCCATGTTTCGCCGCCTGTTTTTCCAGCCATTCTTCCTGATACGCAGTCGTAATATGTGCAACTGGTTTTCCTCTTTTGGACTGTGCGATCTTCTTATAAACAACCGGATTGGCTTTCAGCCGGAACTGCCACTTGCTTCCGTTTGTGATCCTGTCAAGCAGAACATCATATTTTTTGGTTTCTGCACATGTCCCTGTGCCAAATTGCCTTACAACTTCCGAAAAGTCCAGCGGAGATTCCGTCAAAATCAGAAGATACTGATTTCCATTGAGGGTATCCAATCTCCAGAGTTTCCGCGTTCTTCCCTCCGGCTCTGCACATTCAATGGCACCGTGAAACAATTTTGGTGCCACCAACGCCTGCATGGTTTTCGTCTTTGTCAGATCTAATTGAATTCTTGTCAGATACATACGACACCTCACAATTCCGAAAACGGGTCATGTTCTTTGCCGGTGATGATCTCTTCGCACTTCATACGCCAGCCATGCTGTCTGTGCAGCTGAGAAAACGACTGCGGAACGTCCTGCACCGGAATACCGCCAAACGGCACTTCATAGGCGATGCGGAATGTGCCGGCTTTCTCGTTGCAAAGAGGCGGTTCTTCTTTCAAAACTGCTTCCAGACTTTTTTCCCGTACACCCCATACGATCGGAAGTGTCGGCGGGCACGATTTTCTGCCGAGATACAACGGATAAACCGGATGCTGCAATGCCTCTGCAATTTTCTGCAAAAAGGCAGTGTCCTCCGATTCCAGTGCTACCAGAAAAACTGCATCAGAAAGATAGTGCCGTTCTGTAACATCTGTTGTTTTGGGAGAATGCACCATATGAAAGTCTTTCAAAAGCCTGCCCTCTTTTTCCGCACGAACGCCAAAACGCAGTGCTGTAAGCGGCTCCAGCTTTTTCGGATCATCATTTCTCTGTATGCCCAGTGCGGCAGCAAGCATTCCGACCACACCGCTTTTCGTCGGCTCCCGTTCTGTGTTCCGAATGATAAATTTCGAGTTACTGCCCCACGCCTGTAACGGGGCAGCCAACCGCAACAATAATACTGCCATTTTTGTTATGCCTCACTGACTTGTTCCCGCAAATCGGATTCCAGTGTGTCCAGAAGCTCCGGCAAAGACATCTGCTGTGCAATATCCGAAAGTGCATCGCCAATGCAAAAAGCTGCCTTCGGCTCTGCCGCATACCGGCTGTATATTTTCTCTGCATACGCTGCCAGCCGCTTTTCCGATTCTGTAGCATAACCGTCTTCCGATGCACGAACAGGCTTTTCAAATGCACCGCACAGGTTGACAGGCTGGTCCATTCGGATCGTCACATAAACAGCGTCCGGAAATGTGCGGTTTGCGAAGGTATTTTCCTTGCCGGTCGGCATAGAACGGATAAATGCTTCTGCAAATTTACGCACGACCACAGCCACATCAGCGGCATCGTCCAGTGTCTTCCGCAGTTCAGACACATTCACATTGGCATAGCGATACAACGTGGACGAGTTGAATTCTACGGTTCCGAGGTGGCCTGCTCCGGCATTGTCGTCCTCTGAAATATCATCTACCGCAGTAAAATAATCGTACTCGTTCTGGACAGCATGCGTGGAGATCGCATGGGCAACCTGAGAGGCGGCATCGTAATTCAATGTCGGGTCGCTCGCAGCCATTCGTCCAAACAGGGCAATGTCTACAGACGGATATTCCTTCAAAGCCTTTTTGAAATCATTTTTGTCTGCTGTGTCCCCGCATGCAAGTCGGGCAATTTCCTTTGCCTGTCGGTTGCTCATAAAAAACAACGCATCTGCCTTTTCGATTTCCTCTTTTTTCGCTTTCAGGCTGATTCCTGCTGCCTTCAATGCATCTGATGCTTTCTTCAGGCACTTCTTTTCATCGAGAGAAGCATCTATAGACTGCATTTCCTGTGCAACCAGCTGCACAACATTTTTCGTGCGGTTTCCCAGATCATCTTCCGCAAACATGCCCCGGAATTCCTTTCTCATGGCATGCTTCCACGCCTGCGACGAAACTCTCGCTCTGACGGAACCGCCGTAGACAGCGGTCTTGGGGCTTCCTGTGTCATCACGATTGACACAGCTGGGCGGAACGGTCTGCAACACATGAAAATCAACATAAATACTCATTGTTTTTCTCCTTTTTCAACATAATAAAAGTCTTGTCCCCACGAAAGCTGTACTTCTTTCCGGCTCTCCAGAAACTGAAAACGGTAAATATCTCCTGCAAGCTGTACATAATCCAGCCGCACGCCTTTTGCTTTGCAGAGCTGGATCAATCCTCTTAAATGGTGTGACAGTTCCTGCATGCTCTTTGCCGTAACAACCGGACCAAATCTTCGCAGAATTCGTCCTCGTTCTTCTTCTGTTTTTTCATTCATCAACCTGGCAGCAGCCGTGCCGAGGGATACTTTCTCACAGTGCACCGGTTCAGCATTCCCCTGCTGATGCAGGGCAAACAAAGTCAATGCAATATAGACAGCCCACTCGCCTTCGCTCGGCATACCGGAATTTCCGTAAAGTTCTGACGGCATTTCATTCAGAAATGCTCCCCACAATTCCGGAAGCTCTCCCGGTGTTTTTCCAATGCCTCTACGCAGATTGGCAAGCATCGCTTTTCCGACACTGGTTTCCTTTTGCCGGATCAAAAACTGAATTTGCCGATAGGTATAATTTCTGACATCGTCGATCTTTGACATGATTTCATCTCCTTTCACTAGATCTTTTTATAGATTTCTGCCACCTGTATGCGGAATTGATGAATTGCTTTCGGGGCAGAATATCGAACACTGTCTCCGCTTTTCTCATTTTTTATCTCATGTCCTACCATAGCAGCATCTCCTGCATGCATTGCCAGTTCTTCCGCACAGCTGTATGCGATTGTCTTTGCAGTTTTCTGCCATGCAGAAAATACCCTTTCCTCTGTTTCATAATCAGCAGAGTCCACTTCTTCCGGAGTGATCCCAGCCAGCCAGCGACGGAACGGCATGTCCAGACGGAAGTACAGCTGTGCACTGGCAGATTCTCTGGATTTCAGAAAAGTCTTATCCCAGCTCTTGGCATCGCCCTTGGTTCCGCCTGATGCGAGATATAAGTTACCGGCTAATTTGCGAATGGCATCTGCAAGCTGTTCGCATCTGTTGATCTCTACTTTGATTTTTTCCCGCCAGTTTGCACCAATGTCTATCAGCAACTGCTTGTTTACCATAAGAGAATCCCAGAATACATTTTGCACAAAGAAATCCTTATCTCCATATTGAACGGATACAATTGTTGTTTGCACCATTTGCATGTCAATTTCTTCCGCAATCCGCTGAACCCACTGAATTACACCTGCAACATGATTTCCCTCTTTATAATCATACAGCAAAGCAAAATCACGCCACATTTGCTTGTTGGCATCGTGTCTTCTCGGCACGTAGGAATCCTTTTCTTTTTTCGGTGTTCTCCATACAGTCATAGGCTCCATGAATGCATTTTCCTTCTGGAAAAAATCTCCGCCAATCAGGTAATAACGGATCACTGTATCATTTTCACGTTCCAAGAAAACACGTCTTGACTGTAGTGTATAAAGTTCTGCAAGATTATCCGGAAACGGGATCTCCGTTCGTTCCTCTCGACGTACAGTATCGGATTCCCACAGCGGCTTTTCCTCATTTTCCACTTGATCGCCGTTTACCATAACGAGATTCAGCAGCAGCGTTTCAAACAAATTTTTACCGCGGGTAAAAACAATTCCGAGCTTGCCAAGCCAGCCTGCTCCAGGTGACGGAAGCTTTCCGCCGGATTTTTCTTTTCCCTCTTTTGTCGGCTTTGCTGATGTATCATCAAATGCATTCAGATACAGCAGCCATCTTGCCGCCTGTGCATAGGATAGTGCTGTCTTTTCTTCGCCAAAATAAGAGGAAAACAATCGGACCTTATTACCGCTCTCCGAAATTTCACCATTCAATTTGGAAGCACCATACTGCGTGCCGCATGCCAGCCCTGCCACCTGTCCAAAAGGTCTTTCCGGATGAAACAGCCAGAACCGTTCATGCCATTTTTCCAGATATTCGCGAATCGGTTCCTCCGGAAGCTGACCAAGTTCCCAAAGATCTGTCCACCTCTCAACCGCTTCTTCTTCGTCTTCCAGTTCTGCCGCATTGCCGTCCGCATCGACTCTGGAAAAAACCGTATGCAGCACTGCGAGCATCAGACGAAGAATGACAATATCCTGCGTTGGCAATTCACCGCTTAGCGAGGTATATTGATGTGCGTGAAGAAGTGCGTCTGTCAATGACACTTCATGCACCTGACAGGAATCATCTCTCACGCGTATCCACGGTTCGTCCAGTAAATTGAATTCGATTTCTTTCATGAACACTCCTCCTTAAAGCTTTTAGGCAATACCGCACAAAGATTGTGCGACAGATGCGTCGTCAAATTTTTCGT